>Ga0209499_1000383_pt1:5000-32896 | contig 32896 bp, 23 predicted proteins | sample C_130208_EF_Meta_FD_187306 | JGI IMG/M metagenome (GOLD analysis project Ga0209499, IMG submission 187306) | Freshwater microbial communities from Lake Croche, Canada to study carbon cycling - C_130208_EF_MetaG (SPAdes) (version 2) | ecosystem: Environmental > Aquatic > Freshwater >... | reverse complement strand
TTATTTTTAACAGTGTCCATTAATCAGACGATCCAGATGCATTCTATTGCTAAATTTTTGCCACAATTTGATTGTTATTTTAGCCAATTTTTTTCAGAAAATATATTCATTTCAAAGGCCATTGAGTTGGGTGTTTTGGATACAACTATCATGGGAAACCCTTTAAGAAAAAGAGCGGAAGATTATATTCATCAGCACCAATTGCCCAACGATTATAAGGCTAAATTAAACTCATATGACTTAGTTGTTTTTTGCTCAGATATGCTTTTCCCTAAAAAGTTTTTAACTACGAAAACAATTTGGGTGCAGGAAGGAATGATTGATCCTTATACCTGGCTAAGTGCCTTTATTCAAAAAATGGGTATCCCGGGTTATTGGAGTTTTGGTACTTCGTTAAACGGTACGTCGAACCTTTGCGATGTGTATTGTGCCGCATCCGAAGGGTATAAAAAATATTTTATTAGTAAGGGGACAGATGAAAATAAAATTATTGTCACAGGAATTCCCAATTATGATCATTTAATCCAACACATCGAAAATGACTTTGAACACCATGGCTATGTGATGGTTGCTACCACGGATATGCGTGAGACGTATCGCTATGAAAATCGTCCAAAATTTTTACAGCAATGCGTCGAAATAGCTGATGGAAGAAAAATGCTTTTTAAGTTACATCCCAATGAAAAAAAGGATCGCGCTATTCGAGAAATAAAAGAAAATTGCCCAGCAGATACTTTGATATATACAGATGGGCCAACGAATGAAATGATTGCCAATTGTGTAGAATTAATTACGCAGTACTCCACCGTTGTATATACTGGAATTGCCTTGGGAAAAAAAGTTCATTCGTTTTTTGACCATGCCGATTTATTGGAAAAAATGCCTATCCAAAATGGCGGGGAATCCGCTCAAAGAATCGCTAAAATTTGTGAGAGTTACCTGGAATTTACGGGTTCAAAAGCAGCATTTTTAAATCATTTACCCTCGCACATTCAAAAGGAAACCTATGTCTAATCCATTACTTATTTTGGTTCAGGCACGCATGAATTCTTCACGTTTTCCTGGTAAAATAATGAAAGAGGTTCTGGGGATTCCTTTGTTGGTCCACCAACTTAATCGCATATCTAGAATTAAAACACTAGCTAAAATTGTGGTGATCACTTCAGACCAACCATCGGATGATATTATTGAATCTACTTCTATAAAATTTGGATATGAAGTTTTTAGAGGCTCATTGTTAGATTTATTAGACCGACATTATCAGGCGGCTGTTTTTTATCAAGCCTCCACCATTGTAAAAATTCCTTCTGATTGTCCACTGATTGACACAGCTGTCATCGACCGAGTATTAAGTTATTATTTCAAAAATGAGCAGTCATTTGATTATGTTAGTAACCTTCACCCTGCTTCTTATCCCGATGGAAATGATGTGGAAATCATGTCATTTAGTGCATTAGAAAGAGCCTGGAAAGAAGCGATAAGACCATTAGAGCGGGAGCATACAACTCCTTATTTTTGGGAAAATCCAGAGCTTTTCTCGGTGGGTAACGTGGTTTGGGAGACTGGGTTAACTTATGATATGTCTCATCGCTTCACCTTAGATTATCCTGAAGATTTTGAATTTATAAATAAAGTGTATGAAAAATTATATCCTATAAATCCTCGTTTTACACTGAAGGATATATTGGATTTACTTGTTTTTGAACCAAAGATTTTTCAAATCAATCAATCCTTGGCGGGTGTCAATTGGTATCGAAATCATTTAGAAGAATTAAAAACCATCCTGCCCAGTCAAACAAAATTATAACCATGAAAGAAGAAAAAATAGAGCAGCTTCAGCAGTTTGCAAAACGCGTTAGAAATCACATCGTTCCGATGGCATCGGATGGCGGATGCTTTTTAGGCGCCTCACTTTCAGCTGTTGATTTATTAACCTATCTCTATGTGGATCACTTAAATCTGCATAAAGGCAATTTAAAAGATGAAAATAGAGATTATCTATTCTTATCTAAGGGGCATGATGTGCCCGCTTTATATGGAATATTTGCGGAGCTTGGTTGGATCGAAGCGGATCGATTAAAAAATCATTTGTCGACAGAAGATCATATTTATTGGCATCCCAATCGCAATATTCCAGGAGTAGAATTTCATTCAGGATCGTTAGGCCAACTACCCTCCGTTTCAATCGGCGTAGCGATGGATATCATCATTCGAGGAGGAGAAAATCGGGTGTATTGCGTCATGGGAGATGGGGAGTTAAATGAGGGTTCTTGTTGGGAAGCTTTTTTAGTCTCCAATGCTTATAAACTAGATAACTTAACTTTTATCATCGATCGGAATAATTTCCAAGCTAATATGGCCACCGAGGACTTAATTCCTCTGGAGTCTTTGGTTGAAAAATTTGAGTCTTTTGGAATGATGACTCAAAGAATTGACGGGCATGATTTTAGCGCGCTAGAAATTGCATTTTCTAACCTTAAGGGACAAAAGGGTCCACAGGTAATTATATGTGACACGGTTCGAGGAAAAGGATTACCATCGATTGAGGCGCGTGCAGATCGTTGGTTTTGTAATTTTTCCCAACCAGAAATTCAGGAATTATTAGTGGAATTGAACGAAGGATTTGGGGCCAATTTAGTGGCGGAAACTTTGGTTGTACGATAAATAATTAGATAATGACTTACGAAAAATTATTAGAAAAAACAGCCCTCGAAGATGATCGCTTTATTGTAATGACCGCTGAAAATCGCGCCTTAGTTCGCAATTTGCCAGCGTCCTTAGGCAATCGTTTTATAGATACTGGAATTACCGAGCAAACGATGTTAGGAGCTGCTGCAGGTTTAGCTTTGCGCGGCAGAAAACCTGTAGTGCATGCTTTATCTGCTTTTCTTACGATGAGAGCTTTTGAGTTTATAAGGACCTCGGTGGGAATTGCCAATTTACCTGTCAAATTAAGCAGTTTTATTCCTGGGGTTTTATCAGATGGAAACGGGCCAACACATCAAGCGATAGAGGATATATCCATCATGCGAGGAATTCCCGGCATGGAGGTTTTTGCACCTGCTGACGAAGAAGATTTGGTTCAAATGTTGCCTCAAATATGGGCTACTGAAAACCCAAGCTATGTTCGAATTAATACTCGGCCTGCGACTCTTAAGCATAAACCCTATGTTTTTGGTAAGGCTGAGCAACTATTTGAAGGGAAAGATTGTACGATTTTAACCTATGGGTTTATGCTCGAAGAAAGCATCAAGGCGCATCAATTATTAAGTGATCTTGGCTATCAAGTAGGCTTAGTTAATCTTAGGAATTTGAAGCCTTTTGACGGTGATTTAATTTCAAAATTGTCCGCCCAAACTTCCTGTTTTATTACCATTGAAGACCATTTTTTAACCGGGGGTTTGTTCAGCATTTTAGCAGAATATTTGGTCAAAAACCAAATTCTCATTCCTACTCATTCGATCGCTTTTGAGGATCGTTGGTTTAAACCGGGCCGATTATCCGAAGTACTTATTCATGAAGGATTGGATGCCAAAAGCTTAGTAGAAAAAATACAAAATTTCATTCAAAAATAATTTGTCCTATGCCTAATTCTGTTCAATTTAACGAAGCTTCACCTAACATTTCGAAATCCCTTGAAATGTATCAAAGGGGCTTGCAAGTTCAGTCGCCCATCACTCAAACATTGGCCAAAGGACCAGGGCAATTTTCTAAGGGTGTAGCACCCGTCTATTTACAAAAAGGCAAAGGTGCACGCGTATGGGATGTGGATGGGAATGAATACATCGATTTTAATATGGGTATAGGCCCATTATCGCTGGGCTATTGCATTCCAGAAATTGATGATGCGATCCAAGCCCAACTAAAAGACGGAATTACATTTTCACTTATGCACCCTTTAGAGGTGGAATTAGCTGAAATACTTCATGGAATTATTCCCAATGCCGAGGTGGTTAAATACAGCAAAACGGGTGCCGATGTAACCTCTGCCGCGGTAAGAATTGCGAGAGCTTTTACGGGTCGCGATAAAGTATTTTGTTGCGGGTATCACGGTTGGCACGACTGGTACATCGGAATCACTTCTCGCAGCGGTGGAATCCCTGAAGGGATAAAAAATTTGAGTTTTACCTTTCCGTTTAATGATATTGAATCAATTAAAAATGCCTTAGACGAAACGGTTGCCTGTGTCATTTTGGAACCTTTTATTTTCGAAAAACCACAAAATAATTTTCTTCAAGAACTAGCGGAAATCTGTAAGGCGAATGGGACCTTATTGATCTTTGATGAAATGTGGACGGGTTTTAGAATAGCATTAGGCGGTGCTCAGGAATATTTTGGAGTAAAAGCGGATTTAGCTACTTTTTCTAAAGCCTGTGCGAATGGAATGCCCTTAGCTATTTTAACAGGAAGAAAAGATGTGATGTCACTTTTCGAAAAAGATGTGTTTTCCTACACGACATTTGGTGGAGAAGCCTTATCCTTAGCTGCTTGTAAAGCTACTATTGAATACATGCAAAAACATGACGTGATCGCGGCACTAAATAGCAAAGGGGAATGGATTCAAAATGAATATAATAAGTTGGTCTCCTACTTAGGTATGTCTGAGATAACTTCGTGTGTCGGGTATCCTTGTCGGTCTATGCTGACTTATCAAGCGGAAGGTCAAAATCCTTTGGCATTAAAAACATTTATGCAACAAGAGCTCTTACAAAAGGGTATTCTATGGGGTGGATTTCATAACATCTCGTATAGTCACTCAAAAGAAGACTTAGAATATACAATCAAAGCTTATGCAGAGATTTTACCTAGACTTAAACTGGCTATTGAAAATAACCAAGTTGAATCGTTATTGAAAGGCGAATTGTTAGAAGCGGTGTTTAGAAAGATTAATGAACACAACATTCAACCAAAAAATGCATAGACAAGACATGTTTAATTTATCAGGCAAAGTAGCTTTAGTTACTGGCGCGTTGGGGCTTATCGGAAAGGAACATTGTAAGGCTTTAGCCCAAGCAGGAGCAACCGTAATTGTGGCGGATTTGTCGATTGCGGCTTGTGTCGATTTTGCTTCCACTTTAGGGAATGGTTCAAAAGGTTTTGCCCTTGAAATAACAGTAGAAAAAGAAGTAGAAAAATGTGCAGATTGGATAGAAAATGAATTTGGCCGATTGGATATTTTGGTCAATAATGCGGCAATCAACGATCATTTTCAAACTTCATCGGATTTGCTGAGTTTATCTTCATTTGAGAATTATCCAGTGGATATGTTTCAAAAATCATGGGAGGTAAACGTGAAAGGACTTTTCTTGTGTTCTCAAAAGTTTGGAAAAATCATGTTGAAACACAAGCAAGGCAGTATCATAAATATAGCGTCTACTTATGGAATTGTAGGGCCAGATCAATCCTTGTATCAAGATGAAAATGGCCAACAATTATTTTTTAAAACACCGGCTTACCCAACCACAAAAGGGGCTGTAATTAATTTCACCAGGTATTTGGCGGCCTATTGGGGTGAACAAGGTATCCGAGTAAATACACTTTCTCCCGGTGGAGTAGAGAATGGGCAAACCGATTTTTTTATGCAACAATATTCAGCTAAAACACTTTTGAAAAGAATGGCTAAGGCTGATGATTATGCTGGGGCTTTAGTGTTTTTAGCCAGTGAGGCATCGAGCTACATGACAGGAGCTAATTTAGTCGTCGATGGAGGATTTACAACAATTTAAGATGGAAGATTTACAGATAAAACTAGCTAAAATTAAATGGGTATTGACTGATTGCGATGGGGTTCTTACTGATGGTGGAGTATATTATGGAGAGCAAGGTGAATACCTGAAAAAGTTTAATATTCGAGATGGAATGGGGGTAGAAAGATTGAGGACTTTAGTTCAAGTACCTACAGGAATTATTACCGGAGAATCCTCTCCATCTGTGGTTAAAAGGGCCGAAAAATTAGGTATAACAGAATTGAATTTAGGGGTTAAAGAAAAAAAGGGAGTGGTTAATCGAATCCTAAAAAGATACTATTTAAAAACAGAAGAGCTTGCTTATATCGGGGATGATGTAAATGATTTAGTAGTCAGATCTTTGGTAGGATTGTTTTTTTGTCCAGCTGATGCGCTACCTCAAGTCAAGGCCGAGGCTGATGTAATATTAACACTAGACGGAGGAAGAGGATGCTTTCGTGAAATGGCAGAAATGATTATTAAGGCGAAAACAGATTAGCTTGCGCTATAATTTTTAAGGCCAATAATACCCACGATAATTAATGTCATAAAGAAAAATTCCATTAGTGACGTGGAGGTTTTAAAAATAAAGATATCGCAAATTTTAATCATTACCAGTGAAAATGCAGTCCAAACTGCTATAGCCGTAGACGTGGGAATATCTTTTAAGGCTAATGATAAAAAGTAAATATTCCCTCCTCCTGAAATGACATATGCTAAAAATGGAAACAATTCAATCCCCACCGATTTACTCATGAGGGTGTCCGCTTGATAGGCATTTTTCAATTGGCTAAAATTCATATACTTCAAAGCATAAGTCCAACCTGTTTCAAAAATCGCTGCAATCAGGATATTAATCCAAGGTTTTATCATCTACTTTATTTTCTTTTAAATCTTCGAAATACCAACGATAAATCGCATAAATATGTTGACGGATGTAATCCTTCGGATATTTGTAATATAAACCCCAATACCGTGGTTTTTGTTTGGTTTCATAAAGCGTTCCAAACATGGTGTCCCAGATACTGAACTTAGTCGCGAAGTTAGCATGAAATACTTCCTCATGGTTCGCATGGTGCCACAAATGAAATTCAGGGCCGTTTAAAATGTATTTTAACCGTCCGAAAGTGAAGTTAATATTCGCGTGAATATACATCCCCCACAAGCCGTCAATGAGTCCTTTGATGGGAATCACAACGGGGTCCGCACCCAAAAGGAAAATGGGTAAAAATTCAATGGTCTGATTAATTAAAATTTCTACCGAGTGTGATCGAGCTCCTGCAATCCAGTCGATGTATTTGTTGGAATGATGTGCTTCATGCGTTCGCCACAGTATTTTATTAGCATGCTGCCAGCGATGAAACCAATAAATATATAAATCGTGTGTGATAAGAAAAAAGAGCACTTGGCATACAATAGGCCAAGTACTGATTTTAGGAAAATCGCCCCATGAAATAGAAGCATGTATGGGAGTTATGATGTAATCAAAAATGAGAATTTTTAAAAAGAAGCTTTGGACTAGCGTATAGCCTATAAAATCAGTCCAAAAGCCTTCTCTGAAAAAAGGAATTCCCCTTCGGTAGGGGAATTTCCTTTCTAGGTATATAAGCACGGCACTTCCAATAACGAGAAGTAAGGTGCAGATTTCTACTGCATTAAATTGCATGGGATTATGCTTTTTCCTTTAATCTGTTCTCGGTAATATTGACCCGCAACTTTTTCATAGGGCCTACTTCGCTATCGTAAACTTTCTTAATCCCATCACCTAATCCTAATTCTGTATCACGGATGTCCTTTACTAACTTAACAAATCCTTGTGGTTCAACGGATGCTGCGTGATCAGATCCCCACATGGCACGGTCTAATGTAAAATGTCTTTCTACAAATTCAGCACCTAAGGCCACGGCAGAAACTGTTGGGCTTAATCCAGTTTCATGTCCTGAATATCCAATGATGTATTCTGGATACAAATCTTTTAACGTTTGAATCATTTTTAAATTCAACTCTTCTGGCTTGCAAGGATATGCAGATGTAGAATGAGCAATCATTAAAGGATAATCCCCATATTCACGAATTAATTCTACCGCAAAAATGATTTCATCTACACGAGACATGCCCGTTGAAATCATAATAGGTCTTCCTGTTTCACATATTTTTCTGATTAATTGGTCATCAGTTAACGATGCGGAGGCTAATTTATACATAACAGGTTCGAAGTTCTCCATAAAATCTACAGATGGCTCATCCCATGCAGAGGCAAACCAGTCAATTCCCAATGATTTGCAATATGCGTCAATTTCAGAATATTCTAATGCACCAAACTCCGTTTTTCTCTTGTAATCAATGTAGGTCATTGGTCCCCAAGGGGTTTCTCTCATGATTTCCCATTGGTCTTTTGGAACGCAAATTTCAGGCGTACGTTTTTGAAATTTCACGGCGTCAACCTTGGCTTCTACAGCTGCGTCGATTAATAATTTGGCAGTTTCTAATGATCCATTATGATTAATTCCAATTTCTGCAATGATGTAACACGGGGAACCATTCCCTATTTCTTTTCCAGTGTTTAGCGTAATTTTTTTCATTCCTTATGTTGTATATGTTTGGTAATTATTTGTGAAAGTTCCATCTGAGAATAAATCTATAATTGCGTAACCGGGTTGGGTTTGTTGGTAATTTCCTCCCCACCACGCGCCACTGACCGCGCCATTGCAGCAGTAACTAATTCCGTTGTATTCTACTCGATCCAATAAGTGAATATGTCCACTGATGGCTAATTTTACATTAGGATATTTGAGAAATAAATCTTTCAAATCTGTTGCATCTTCATGCATCCATTTTCCAGGAATATTCCATTGATTTTTTTCAAAACGCTTTCCATCGAAAAATATACAGGCGGATAAAATAGGAATGTGAGAAACAATCATGGTGGGTTTATTAGCCGGAATGTGAGCCAATTCATTTTTCAACCAATCCATTTGTTCTTCATCGATTTTCCCAGTATACCAACGACCGTCTTTATCGGGACTAATGCTATCTAGACTGATTAAATGCCAGATGCCTAGGTCCTTTGAATAATATCTATGTGATTCTTTCAGCTCATCCAATGCCCATTTTTTTCCATCCTCGATGCTCGCGACATTCTCTGATTTACACCAGATATCATGGTTTCCTAAGGACTGAACAATCGGTATCGATAGCTCGTTTTTTAATACATCATGCCAAAGTTTCCATTGTTTTTCAGCAACTGAACGGCCGCCACGATGGGCATCCATAATGGAGTCGCCACTATTTAAAATTAAATCGGGTTGCTGTTCTAAATTTTGAATGTGATGTAAGCACTTTGCAAATCCTTTCGATGCTCCTATCAAGGGCATCATGTGAACATCTGTAATATGTGCAATTCGGAAAGATTTTTTTGAAGTCGACGCTTCAGCAAAGGCACTCAATTTAGGGACAGTTATTGCACTTGCAATTAAACCGAAAGATCTTAATATAGAAGATCGTCTATTCATATTGAGAGATTTAAATCCCTACAAATTTCTATAATGAATATTAACTAATGATGGATTTAAATTTAAGAAAATGTTATGAATTGGCTCGAAATTTGGCCAAATATTAACGCAATGTAAAGCAAATATTAAGCACTTTTTAAGGAGCCGATTTGAAGTAATTTGGATAATATTTTTAAGAAGAAATCCGATAACTCTAATTCGCTTTTCTTGGCTTTGGTTTTAATTAGCCCGTCTAAATGCTCGCTAATTTTTAGACTTGTTTTTTGTACCCACACCTCATATTCATTATTTTCCAATCTATTTTGACTTATATAATCTTTAAAAATTTCTAGGTCAAAGCTTTTAGCCGCAATTCCGGCACCAGAAATCTCTCCATCGTAGGCATTGATCATCTGTTCAATGTGATTAGGAACCGGAACCATCAAGACGGGCTTTTTAAGGTACATGGCTTCGGCTACTGACTCAAAACCAGCGGTGGAAATAAGGCCCGCACAACTGGACATTTTCGCTAAATACTTTTCCGCGTCTATAGGGTGAAAAGTTAGATTTTCACATGGGCTAAATACCTCTTTTTTCTCCGGGTGATCCCAAAAACAATCCAACGTAATTTCTTTGTTCTTTTCTGCCCACAAAATAATTTGCTCCGCTAACTTATAATGGGTCACATACATAAGCCAAGACTTGCCAGCAACTGGTACAATCTTTTTCACTTCTTGACGCAATAAAGGAGGTACTACATAAATATTTTTCTCCAAATCATCAGGGATTTCTCTAAACGAAAGTCCCAAGAATTTTTTAGTTCCAATGGCCGTAAATTTGGTATTTATATTGAGTAAAAACTGGTCAAACCTCTTTTCAGAAATGGATTTAAAATGTCGATTTAATAATAAATATTGATGGCCTATTGACATACACGGAATATTGGACCTAGTCTTTAGGAAATATAATCCCGTAATGGATTCGTAAAAATTAACTAGGCCGTCTGGTTGAAGCTCGTATATAAATTTTTCTAAAGAGGAGGCACTTTTACAATACGTTTTAAATCTTGTAATGGCCTGCATAGCTGTTTTGCCCAATTGCACTGAATGACCATTTCCATAATTAATGGATGGGCTTTCATATTGAATCAAGGGAATATCACCGATAAACTCGGTAAAAAATGTAGGAATTTTACGCCCTTGAAATGATCCTACCGCATATCCCACGACTTCATGCCCCGCTTCCCGCGCAATCTGAGTCATCGAAATGGCCTGTGTCAAATGGCCCCTTCCCTCTCCCTGAACAGTGAAAATAAATTTCCCCATGGGATTATATTTTTATTTCTTCCGATGTTTGATCATCCCAAATCTCATCTAGTTCTTTCTCTAAATTGTAATTTGGATATTGTACGATGGACCATTCTCCTTCGTGCGTTTCCACTAAAGCCGTTAAGGACTCTACCCAATCCCCAGAATTCATGTAAATGATTCCATTGATGTCTTTGATTTCAGCTTTGTGAATATGTCCACAAATAATTCCATCAGCTTGCTTTGCCTTCGCTAATTCAGCTAATTTCTCTTCAAAATCTGAGATGAAATTAACTGCTGCCTTTACTTTTTGTTTGATGGTTTGTGATAGGGAAAAGTAGGGGAGGCCTCGCCAATTACGATACTGGTTGTACCATTTATTTAGCCATAATAAAAAGGTGTACCCAATGTCACCCAAATAGGCTAACCACTTCATTTGACTCGTAATACTATCAAAAATGTCACCATGTGTAATGAAGAATTTTTTCCCAAAACTCTTCAGCATATAATCTTGGCGGATTGAAAACTGTTTTCCAATTTTTAAAGGCAACACTTGCTCTAAAAAATCATCATGATTTCCTCTTAAATAAATCACTTCGGTATCCCAAGAATCCATCATTTTGAGGACAGCTCTAAAAAATGAAGTGTGCTTTTTTTTCCAGGACCCGCCTTTCTTTAATTGCCACCCATCTATGATGTCTCCATTGAGAATTAACTGATGACAAGAATTTGCTTTGAGGAATTCATTTACTTCCGCAGCCTTAGCTCCTTTGCTACCCAAGTGCAAGTCGGAAACAACAATCGTTTTGTAAGTGGGTTGTAAATTGCGACCCATAAGTTCGAATTTGTAAGCCCAAATCTAACAATTCAAAATAATCGAATAGTTAACAAAACGTTAAGAATGGATAAACAAATAATTACCCATACTGTTAAGCTTTACTAACTTTTCAAAAGTTAGTAAAGCTACAGTATGCAAATTTAAAATCACAACGAATTTGATGAATATCAACTAATCGATATTAGCTGTTTCTAATTTAGGAGCTAGGGTATAAATGATGGCCCAGGCTATGATATAAGCACTTCCGCACATCAAAAAGATGACGTTATAGCCATCATTGATATTACCTAGTAACTTATATTTATCCAATAATATTCCAACTATAAATGGAAAGAAAATGCCTCCTACAGAACCTGCCATTCCTCCAATTCCAATCACAGAACTAACTGCTTTTTTGGGAAACATATCTGTCGCTATAGAGTATATGTTGGCACTCCAAGCCTGATGTGAGGCTGCCGCTAATGAAATTAATGCCACTGCCTGCCAGATATTATCGCAATAACGCGCTAACATCACAGGAACAACGGCAAGGGCAAACCCTAGCATCGTAAATTTACGGGCCTTAAATGAAGGCCAACCCTTGTTGATCAAATAGCCAGAAAGCCAACCCCCTCCAATACTTCCAATGGTCGTCGCAGTGTAAACGATGATTAACTCTAGACTTGGTTTTTTCAAATCCAATTGGAAACGCTCAGAGAAATACGAAGGCAACCAGAATAAGAAAAACCACCAAATAGGATCGGTAAACATTTTACCAAAGACAAAAGCCCAAGTTTGTTTGAAGCCAAATAATTTAGCCCATTTAACAGGTTCTTGGTTCTCATCTTTTTCTTCTTTATCTGCATGTATATAATCAAATTCTTCTTTTGATAAAGACTTGTGTTTAGATGGGACTTCATAATAAAACCACCAAAAGAGTAACCAAACAAAACCAATGGCTCCAGTAGCTATGAAAGCCATTTCCCAACCATAGGTCCCTAAAATCCAAGGCACTAAAATGGGTGCTGCCACCGCGCCTATGTTGGCCCCTGAATTAAATATTCCAGTGGCTAAAGCGCGTTCGTTTTTTGGAAACCATTCTGCGGTAGTTTTTATCGCAGCAGGAAAATTACCAGCCTCTCCTAAGCCCAATAAACCTCGCATAAATGCAAAGCTCATTGTTCCAGTAGCTAGCGCATGCAACATAGCCGCAATACTCCAAAGGATAATAGAAATTGTATAACCTAATTTAGTTCCGATGCGGTCAATAATCCCCCCAAACCCTAGAAGACTGATGGCATACGCCGCTTGGAACGTAATGACAATGTTGGAGTAATCCGTTTCTGACCAATTAAACTGATCTGCTAAAACGGGTTTTAATAATCCAATGACCTGTCGGTCCAAGTAATTGATCGTAGTAGCGAAGAAAAGCATTGCGCAAATTCGCCAGCGATAAGTGCCTATTTTATTCATGGTTTAGAGAGTTTTATGAGGCTGAGTTTTATAAGCCTCGGTAAATTTTGATTAGGTCTGAAATGGTATTTGAAATTGCTTGATAATCTTTTTTGGCAATTAAATCTGCAGGAAACAATTGAGAGCCCATCCCCACAGCTGCTGCCCCTGCTCCGAACCAAGATGATAAACTTTCTTTGTTGGGTTCCACGCCACCGGTCACCATAATTTTGGTTTTTGGCATAGGTCCCTTGATCGCTTTCACAAAACCAGGCCCCACTACATTTCCAGGAAATATTTTTACATATTTGGCTCCTAATATTTCCGCATTTCTAATTTCGGTCAGCGTCATAGTGCCTGGCATCCAAGGGATATCGTGTTTGGCACACACTTCGCCCACTTCCGGAGTCGTAAATGGTTGCAACATAAAATCAGCGCCCATTTCGATAAATTCAGTTGCCTGTTTTGCATCGAAAATAGTGCCAATCCCTAGCACTAAATCCGGACATTCCTTCTCACAATAGTCAATCAATTTGGCGAAAATAGCGGGTGCTTCCGCACCGCGATTCGTGAATTCAAACACACGAATGCCTCCATCATAACAGGCTTTTAAAACCTGTTGGGCAACAGTCAAGTCGGCATTGAAAAACAAGGGGACGATCGGAGTTTCTTCAATCCGACTATATACTAAATCTGATGTATTTCTTGCCATAATTATCTTTTTAATCGACCCGTTAAATCACCATTCATCACGGTTTCTATCTCTTCTAAATTTGCTAAATTGATATCTCCTTCAATCGTATGTTTTAAAGCAGATGCGGCCACACCAAAAGAAAGAGATTTAGCCTCATCAAAATAAATTAAATTCCCATAAATATATCCCGCCATAAAAGCATCACCACCTCCAATTCGATCCACGATTTGGCTAATTTCTACTGTTTCTGATTTGATGGATTTTGTCCCATTAAATGAGGCCGCGGATAAGGTATTTTGTGAGGCTGATATTTGACCTCTTTTGGTATTAATTATTTTTTTAAGCCTAGGGAAACGTGTCATGATTTGTTTACAAACAGACTCCCAGCCACTTTTTGTTGACCCATCGGGAACAATGCCTAATATATCATCCGCATCCCCTTTTCCACAAACAATAATGTCACAACCTTCAATCAAATCAGGCATAACCTCCTGAACGGTTTTTCCATATTGCCATAAATTTTTGCGGTAGTTTACATCGGCGGATACTGTAATCCCCATTTCATTTGCAACAGCGATTGCTTCGCGAACAGCCTGCGCTGCCGACTCTGAAATGGCCGGGGAAATTCCTGTCCAGTGAAACCAACAAGCATCTTTGAATATTTCGTGCCAATTAAAATCCGACGGATCTAAATTGGCAAAGGCTGAATCAGCTCGATCATAAGTAACTTGGATCGGGCGCATCGCAGCGCCAAATTCGACAAAATATAGGCCTAATCGCCCTTCGCCAAATTGAATTTCTGAGGTGTCAACTCCCACTCGGGCATAATACCCAGCGGCCGCTTTTCCTAGTTCGTTGGCAGGAAATTTTGTCACATGTGTGGCAGGAATTCCTAAATGTGCTAAACCACCTGCTACGTTGGCTTCACCCCCACCAAAAGTAAGATTTAAACTTTGAGATTGAATGATTTTCCCATATCCTGGAGGACTGAATCGACCCATAATTTCCCCAAACGTAACAACTTTTTTCATGCTTTATTCAAAGTTAAAAAATTCAGACGCATTCGTATATGAAATGTCTTTAACCAATTTACCCAACCACTCCATGTCAGCAGGTAATTCGCCATTCTCCACATCTTGGCCAATCAAATTACAAAGGATTCTTCTAAAATACTCATGTCTTGGGAAAGAAAGGAAACTTCGGGAGTCGGTCAACATCCCCACAAAATGACTCAATAAGCCCATATTAGATAAGGCATTTATTTGTCTTTCCATGCCATCTTTTTGATCTAAAAACCACCAGCCAGACCCAAATTGCATTTTTCCAACAATCGTGCCATCCTGAAAATTGCCTGTCATGGTCGCTAATAATTCATTATCACCCGGATTCAAATTATATAAAATAGTTTTAGCTAATTGGTTCGTCGAATCTAAATGATTTAAAAATTTAGACAATGGTTTAGCCTGTTCAAAATCTCCAATGGAATCAAATCCAGTATCTGGGCCCAAAGAACCCAAAAGCCTAGCATTATTATTTCTTAAGGCTCCCAAATGAAACTGTTGGGTCCAACCTTTTGCATGGTCTAAATGAGCAAAATAAACCAGCATCGCCGATTTGAACTGCCGTTTCTCATGGTCTGAAACGTTGGCTCCGGAAACCAGTTGGCCAAATATCTTCGCTATCTGCTCTTCCGTATAATCCTCAGCATAAATATGTTCCAAGCCATGATCGCTTAATCTTCCGCCACAGGCATGGAAATAATCATGACGCTCGGCAATAGCCTTTTTATACGTCGCTAATTCTTGAATTCCATAACCAACGATCCCTGAAAGTGATTTAACATAGGCATTAAATGTCGCAATATCATCCACAGCCATCGCCTTATCAGGACGAAAAGTAGGTAACACTTTAATTGCATAGCCACTGGCTTTTATTTCTTTGTGATAACCTAAATCATCAATGGGGTCATCCGTCGTGCATAAAACTTTCACATTCATTTTAAGCAATAAGTTCTTAACCGAATATTCAGGCGTTTTTAGTAGAGTAGCACAATGGTCATAAATTCGTTTGGCTGAAGCGGAATTCAAAACTTCAGTGACCCCAAAATACCTTTGCAATTCCAAATGAGTCCAATGGTACAAGGGATTTCGCATTGTATATGGAACGGTTTCAGCCCATTTCATAAATTTTTCTTCGTCGCTCGCATTGCCTGTGATGTACTTCTCATCTACTCCATGTGCCCGCATGGCCCTCCACTTGTAATGGTCGCCATACAGCCAAGCTTGCGTTATATTATCAAACTGATGATCATCGGCAATTTGCTTAGGGACCAAATGATTATGGTAATCAATGATGGGCATCGCGGCCGCATATTGATGGTATAAAGTCTGGGCAGTTGCCGACTGCAACAAAAAATCTTGACCTAAAAACGCTTTCATAATTTTATGTTTAACCTTAATGTAATTTAAAACTACTTATAAATACTTAGAAACGGCGGACTCAAACCCTGGTAGGACACTTAAATCCTCTCCCCACAATGTTTTATCGGCTAAGATTTTTGCTAAATCAAAGTTCTTCCAAGTCTCATGGAAGTATGCAGCATAGTCACATTGAATCGGATAGAATTCCCCATTTGAATCCCCAAAATACTTGCCATTTTCTTCTTTAATAGCGTGCATAAACTGCAAATAAGCCGCAAATCCCATGCAAAATAATTCAGGTGCTTTGCCAAATATTTGATAATAATTCATCAACAAGGGTACGTTTCTCATGCGCATTTTGGTCGTATACTGTACCGTGATATCGATGAGTTTATGCTGGATAAATGGATTTCTAAAACGATCTAATACCGCTCTTCCAAATCGGTCAGCGACTTTGAAATCCATTTTATAAGGTATGGCTAAGGCTAATTCACTTAGCATCAAATTCATAATTAATTTGCTTAGGTAACTATTAGCCATCACGTCTTTGACCAATCTGAAACCCAACAAATAGGACATGCCACACATGAATGTATGTGTCCCATTTAATAAGCGCAACTTCAGTTCTCGGTAAATTTCAATATCTTCTGCGATCACCACACCTTTGTCGGCGGAGGCAAAACTCAAGATTTTCTTTACTTCCTCCCCACCTTGTATCGCCCATAAACTATACACTTCTGAAATGATCATCAACGAATCATCATAACCCAATTGGCTTAATATGGCTGTTGACGTAGCGGAATCAGGACTTCCAGGAACAATTCGATCCACTAATGAATTGCAGAAATGATTTGACTCAGTAAGCCAAGAAATAAAAGGTGCAGGTAAAGAATGATCAGCCGCTAAGCGCAAAACAATGCCTTTTAACACATCCCCATTATTGATAATTAATTCTGTGGGGATAATGACCATTCCCGCGGAGCTTGCTCCGTTAAAATGTTGCCAACGAGCATGCAAAAAAGCTAAAAGCTTTGCCGGGTAGGAGCTAGGACATCCTGAAGAAATAGGGTCATTAGCCACATATTGAATGCCGACTTCCGTGGTATTTGAAAAAATGATTTGCATATCAGGGCTTGTGGCACAAGCCATAATTGCATCCCATTCTTTGGAAGCAGTTAATGTTCTAGAAATGGAGGAATTGATGATGTACTCTTCTACTTCTTTTCCTTCATCGATTCCTTTAATGCAATGGGTAAATAAGCCATCTTGTGTTTCAAATGCATCCGCATCTCCCTTGGATGTAGATTTAACCAAGACAATCCGGCCTTTAAATTGGCCCGAACGATTTGCTTTGTCGACAAAATAATCACAAAGCCCGCGAAGCAGAACTCCGGTGCCAAATTGTAATATCTTTTCAGGGTAATCGAATACTTCTGCTTTAGGAAGTGCGATGGGTGTTTTGGTGTTGATGTTACCGGAATGAATCAACGATTTATTTAAAATAGGCATGGCCATTATGTAAATTGGAAAATGAATTGCTTTACCACAGTTAAAGCAATTTAAAGGTAATCTTTACCTATAAATTAGCAAAAAAATAAAGCTTTTTGATGAAATAAAAACCTAAAACGTTTACGCCTCGCCTACGGGCCCATTATAATTCATCGGAAATTGGTACCCAGAATCTTCTCCTTCTTTCATGATGGCTCCATGGTTTTCTTCGAATTTTTGAATATTTTCCTGTAAGGCTAACATGAGTCGGTAGGCGTGATCAGGCGTCATCACCACACGAGATTTAACTTTCGCTTTTGGAATACCAGGTAATATCCGAATGAAGTCGATGACAAATTCTGAGGGAGAATGAGCGATGAGCGCTAGATTTACATAGGAACCTTCCGCCATTTCTTCAGGCAATTCTATGTTTATTTGGTTTTCTTCTTGTGGATTATTCATGTCAAATAATAGGTTTAAAAAATAAACCCCCGAACTTATTAAAAGCCGGGGGTCTATTCAAATAATTTATCAATTAGTTTTCAACAGATGCGCGATAAGCTTCAGTAGCCGCTTCTGTTTCAGCCACTACTTTTTTCGCTTCTAATTGCCTTAATTCATCAACTGATGTGACTAAGATGTCTTTGTAACGACGAAGACCCGTTCCTGCAGGGATTAAATGCCCTACGATTACGTTCTCTTTCAAGCCATCTAAGGTATCTACTTTTGCACGAATCGAAGCTTCAGAAAGCACTTTCGTAGTTTCTTGGAACGATGCCGCTGAGATAAATGATTCCGTTCCTAAAGACGCTTGCGTGATCCCTTGCAAGTTAGCAGATGATACCGCCGCCGCCGCATCACGTACTTTCATGATTTTCATATCACGACGTTTTAGAGATGAATTCTCATCACGTAATGCACGTGCTGATAAAATCATTCCCGGCTTATATTTTTCAGAATCACCCGATTCCAAAATCACTTTCTTATCTAAGATCAAATCATTCTCCTCGCGGAATACGAAACGATCTACATTTTGTCCTTGTAAGAATTGCGTATCACCTGGTTCTAAAATTTCAACTTTTTGCATCATTTGACGTACAATACACTCAATATGCTTATCATTGATTTTCACACCTTGTAGACGATATACATCTTGGATTTCATTCACCAAATATTCCTGAACGGCTGTAGGCCCTTTGATTTTCAGGATATCAGAAGGAGTAATCGCACCATCCGAAAGTGGAGTTCCTGCACGCACGAAGTCATTGTTTTGTACCAAAATGAATCGAGTCAATGGCACTAAATAATGACGCTCAGTTCCTTCTTTTGGCGTTACGATAATTTCACGGTTACCACGCTTGATGATACCGTATGAAATTACACCGTCAATTTCAGAGACAACCGCTGGGTTAGATGGGTTACGCGCCTCAAATAATTCCGTTACACGAGGAAGACCTCCTGTAATGTCACGCGTTTTACCTGCCGCACGAGGAATTTTAGCGATAATTTGACCCGCCTTAATTTTATCCCCAATGCTGATCGCTAAACGCGCTCCTACTGGTACGTTATACACTAAATCTTCTTTGCCTTTTGATACAACAAGCACTGATGGGTTTTTAGTCTTATCCTTAGATTCGATAATCACCTTCTCACGCATACCCGTTTGCTCATCCGCCTCTTCTTTGTAGGTATTGTTTTCCTCAATAGCTTCAAATTCAACTTTACCTTCAGCTTCAGAAAGAATTACCGCATTGTATGGATCCCAAGCACAAATCTCGTCTCCCTTCTTAATTGTCTGGCCTTCCTTCACACGTAAGAATGAACCATAAGGAATGTTAGAAGAAATTAAAATCTGCTTATTCGCTGGATTTAAGATTTGAATCTCACCTGAACGACCCATCACGATTTCTACTGGATTTCCTTCTGCGTCTGTCGAAGTAACCGAACGAACTTCTTCAAAATTTAAAACTCCATCAAATTTCGCTTTAACGCTTGCATCTAAAGAAACGTTTTGGGCGGTACCTCCCACGTGGAATGTACGTAATGTCAACTGCGTTCCCGGCTCACCAATGGACTGAGAGGCAATTACACCTACAGCCTCACCTAAATTAACCATGGCCGCAGTAGCTAAGTTACGTCCGTAACATTTAGCACAAACACCACTTCTCGTTTCGCAGGTTAATACAGAACGAATTTCAACAGATTCAATCGAAGTTTCATCGATGTGATTTGCCACTATTTCAGTGATTTCGTCTCCCGAAGCAACAATCAATTCTCCTGAAAGAGGATCATAGACATCATGTATCGAAACACGACCTAAAATACGCTCTGATAATGGTTCGATGATTTCCTCATTATCTTTTAATGGGAAAACTTCGATACCACGTAAGGTACCACAATCATCTTCATTCACGATCACATCTTGAGCCACATCATGTAAACGACGAGTCAAGTAACCAGCATCCGCAGTTTTTAAAGCAGTATCTGCCAAACCTTTACGAGCACCGTGTGTTGAAATAAAGTATTCTAATACGTCAAGACCTTCTTTAAAGTTAGAAAGGATTGGGTTTTCAATGATCTCGCCAATCGAACCTTGTAAGTTCTTTTGAGGTTTTGCCATTAAACCACGCATACCACCTAATTGACGAATTTGCTCACGAGAACCACGAGCTCCGGAGTGCATCATCATGTAGATGGCGTTAAATCCTTGGTTATCCTCCTCCATTTGTTTCATTAACGTCTCAGTGATCTTCGAGTTAACTTTTGTCCAAATGTCAATAACAGCATTATAACGCTCGTTATCTGTGATTAAACCCATTAAATAGTTATCCCAAACCGCTTGAACATCTGCCTGCGCCTTCTTCACTAATGAAGCTTTTTCAGCAGGAATCTGAACATCACCTATCCCCATCGATAAACCACCATGGAAGGCTTGTTGGAATCCTAATTCTTTAATATCATCCAAGAATTGTGCCGTACGAGCCATTCCGCAAATCTTGTGAACTTGGGAAATGATTTGTTGCAATTTCTTCTTAGTCAATAATTCATTGATATATCCTACCGCTTCTGGAACACATAAGTTGAACAACACACGGCCAGCCACAGTTTCCACCATCTCTTGTACCAATGTGCCATCATCTTTACGTACCGTAGCTTTCACCACGATGTTCGCATGCTTCGATAATTTTTTCTCATTTAAGGCGATAACAACCTCCTCAAAACCGTAGAAACGAGATCCTTCTCCATCCACTTTATGTTCTGGAGTCGACTTACGTCCTTTAGTCACATAATATAAACCCAAAACCATGTCTTGTGATGGTACCGTAATAGGGGCTCCATTCGCAGGGTTCAAGATATTGTGAGAAGCAAGCATCAACAAAGAGGCTTCCAAAATCGCTTCATGTCCCAATGGAACGTGAACCGCCATCTGGTCACCGTCAAAGTCAGCATTAAATGCTGTACATGTTAATGGATGTAATTGGATTGCTTTTCCTTCAATTAATTTCGGTTGGAATGCTTGGATACCCAAACGGTGCAAGGTAGGAGCACGGTTCAAAAGTACCGGATGCCCTTTCATTACATTCTCCAAAATATCCCAAACGACAGGATCTTTGCGATCAACAATTTTCTTCGCAGATTTAACTGTTTTCACGATACCACGCTCGATCAACTTACGAATAACAAATGGCTTGAATAACTCAGCGGCCATATCTTTTGGAAGACCACATTCGTGCATTTTCAACTCTGGACCTACGACAATCACCGAACGTCCTGAATAATCGACACGCTTACCTAATAAGTTTTGACGGAAACGACCTTGCTTTCCTTTCAACATATCAGAAAGAGATTTCAAGGCACGGTTACCCTCAGAACGTACTGCATTTACTTTACGTGAGTTGTCAAATAAACTGTCAACAGCCTCTTGTAACATACGCTTCTCATTACGCAAGATTACCTCTGGCGCTTTGATTTCGATCAATCGCTTCAAACGGTTGTTGCGGATAATCACACGACGGTATAAATCATTTAAGTCAGATGTCGCAAAACGACCTCCGTCTAATGGCACCAATGGGCGTAATTCTGGTGGAATAACAGGGACCATTTTTATAATCATCCACTCAGGACGGTTGTCAATACGACCTACCGACTCACGGAATGCTTCGACCACTTTCAAACGTTTCAAAGCCTCAGCTTTACGTTGTTGAGATGATTCCGTATCAGCCGAGTGACGTAAATCAGCAGATAAACTGTCTAATTCGATGCGCGTCAACAACATATTTAATGCGTCAGCACCCATTTTAGCGATAAATTTCTGCGGATCTTCATCGGGAAGATGTTGGTTCTCGCGAGGTAATTTATCCAAGATATCTAAGTATTCATCTTCGGTCAGGAAATCAAGGTATTGACTACCTATTTTACCTTCTTCAGCATACATACCTGCTTGGACTACCACATAACGCTCATAATAAATGATTTGATCTAATTTCTTAGTAGACAAACCCAGCATATAACCGATCTTGTTAGGCAAACTACGGAAGTACCAAATGTGAGCCACAGGAACCACCAATTCGATGTGTCCCATACGCTCACGACGTACTTTTTTCTCCGTAACTTCCACACCGCAACGGTCGCAGATGATTCCTTTGTATCGGATTCTTTTATATTTCCCACAATGACATTCCCAGTCTTTTGTAGGTCCAAAGATACGTTCGCAAAATAAACCGCCCATTTCTGGTTTGTAAGTACGGTAATTGATCGTCTCTGGTTGGGTTACTTCCCCGTTTGAACTATCTAGAATTGATTCCGGTGAGGCCAATGAGATGGTCACTTTTTGGAAATCGCTATTCAGTTTTCTCGTCTTTTTAAATGACATTTTCTTTGTATTTTATTGGAAAATGAACTCTTTGTAAGGGCCTAAGCCCTATTTTTATTACTCAAGGGTGATTTCAAGGGCTAAACCTCTCAATTCATGAATCAATACATTGAATGATTCAGGGATGTTTGGTTTAGGCATGTTCTCACCTTTAACAATTGCTTCGTATGCCTTAGCACGACCGATGACATCATCAGATTTCACGGTTAAAATCTCTTGCAAGATATTCGCTGCACCAAATGCCTCTAAGGCCCAAACCTCCATCTCACCAAAACGCTGACCCCCAAATTGAGCTTTACCTCCCAATGGTTGTTGCGTAATTAATGAATATGGTCCGATCGAACGTGCGTGCATTTTATCATCGACCAAGTGGCCTAATTTCAGCATGTAAATAATTCCAACCGTTACGGGTTGATCAAATTTATCACCAGTCAAACCATTGTACAAATAGGTACGGCCCCAATCTGGTAAACCTGCCAATGTTAATTCTGCGGCTACTTCGGCTTCAGTTCCACCGTCAAAAATAGGCGTGGCATAACGCTTACCTAATTTTTGTCCAGCCCAACCTAGTACCGTTTCATAGATTTGACCTAAGTTCATACGAGAAGGCACACCTAGTGGATTCAAAACGATATCGACTGGAGTTCCATCTTCTAAAAATGGCATATCTTCCTCACGAACAATGCGAGCTACAACCCCTTTATTTCCGTGACGACCCGCCATCTTATCACCTACTTTCAACTTACGTTTTTTGGCGATATAAACTTTTGCTAATTTAACGATACCTGCAGGCAATTCATCTCCAACTTCTAACACAAAACGCTCACGCTTGAATTGTCCAGCGATTTCATTTCTGCGTCCGTGGAAGTTTTTGATTAATTGTAAGAAATTTGCATTTACTTCCGCATCTGCCGTTGCATCTTCTACGATTAAGTCGGGCAGCAAGTTAGCCTCTTCAGGAACCGCATATGTCGACTCATCACGGTACATATTTTTCTCAGGGAATAATAATTCCTCGATATTCTTAGCAGTGAATTTCACTCCTTTCTCTACAATCACCGTTCCAAACTTATGGCGAATTCCACCACATGTCTTTCCAGCTAATAATGCAGTGGTCTTTTCGATCATGATGCGGCGAATTTCCAATAGGTCCTTGCCATATAATTTCATCACTTTCTTTAATTCTGCCTTCGACTTATCACGCTCCTCTTTGTCCTTCTTAGGACGAGCAAATAATTTAGTGTCGATCACCACACCTTTTAATGAAGGTGGTGCTTTCTTAGAAGCATCTTTTACATCACCCGCTTTGTCACCAAAAATGGCACGTAATAATTTCTCTTCTGGAGTTGGATCAGACTCTCCTTTTGGCGTAATTTTACCAATCAAGATGTCTCCTTCTTTCACGTCAGAACCCACACGTACCACGCCATTTTCATCTAGGTTACGGACGGTTTCCTCCGAAACGTTTGGAATTTCAGAAGTTAATTCTTCCTCACCACGTTTGGTATCACGAACTTCTAATTCAAATTCTTCAATGTGAATCGAAGTAAAAATGTCATCGCGAACTACTTTCTCTGAGATTACGATCGCATCCTCAAAATTATATCCTTGCCATGGCATGAACGCCACTTTCATATTACGTCCTAAGGCTAATTCACCCGCTTGAGTTGCATAACCCTCGCAAAGCGCTTGTCCTTTAGCGACCTTATCTCCTTTGAAAACAATCGGTTTTAGGTTGATCGTGGTATCCTGATTCGTTCTACGGAACTTAATCAAATTGTACTCCTTAGTAGAACCACTGAAACTGATTAGTTTTTCAGATTCAGTTTGATCATAATTAACGACGATACGTAATGCATCTACATATTCCACAACTCCTGTTCCTTCGGATACTACCAAAGTCCGAGAGTCAATCGCTACGCGATGTTCTAATCCTGTTCCAACAATTGGAGCTTCTGGGCGCAACAATGGCACCGCTTGGCGCTGCATGTTTGATCCCATCAATGCACGGTTGGCATCATCATGCTCCAAGAATGGAATCATGGATGCTGCTACCGAAACAATTTGATTAGGCGCTACGTCCATAAATTGGGCATCTGCTGGATTTACCAAAGGAAAATCTCCTTCAAAGCGCGCCTTAACACGATCTGACAAGAATTTACCCGTTTTGTCAATCATAGCATTCGCTTGAACGATGTTTTTACCATCTTCCTCCTCAGCCGTTAAATATTCAACGTGTGTGGTAATATCTACTTTTCCTCCGTCAATAATACGGTATGGAGTTTCGATGAATCCCATGGAGTTTACTTTGGCATGCACGCAAAGAGATGAAATCAAACCGATGTTCGGTCCCTCAGGTGTTTCAATCGTACAAAGACGACCATAGTGTGTGTAGTGAACGTCACGCACCTCGAAACCAGCTCTTTCACGAGAAAGTCCACCAGGTCCTAGGGCCGACATACGGCGCTTATGGGTAATCTCGGCCAATGGATTGGTTTGATCCATGAATTGAGATAACTGATTGGTTCCAAAGAACGAATTAATCACCGACGATAAAGTACGGGCGTTAATCAAATCCACCGGCTTAAAGTCCTCATTATCACGTACGTTCATACGCTCCTTAATGGTACGAGCCATACGTGCTAAACCAACGCCGAATTGAGCATATAATTGCTCACCCACCGTGCGAACACGACGATTAGATAAGTGGTCAATATCATCCACCACCGCACGGGAGTTGATCAAACCGATCAAATATTTAACGATTGAAATGATATCCTCTTTGGTTAAAACCTTAACCTCCATGGGAATATCATGACCTAATTTTTTGTTGATACGGTAACGGCCAACCTCCCCTAAATCATAACGCTTGTCCGAGAAGAACAAGTTTTGAATGATGTCACGAGCAGTTTGCTCATCTGGAGCATCCGTATTACGTAATTGCTTATAGATAACTTCAACCGCCTCTTTCTCAGAGTTTGAAGTATCTTTTTGCAACGTATTATATATGATGTTATAATCAGATACGTTGACATCATCCTTATGTAGAATGATCGTGCTTGAACCTGAATCTAAAATCGTTTCAATTTCGTTCTCCGTAATTACGGTATCACGCTCGATTAAAATTTCATTTCTGTCAATGGAAACTACCTCACCGGTATCCTCATCCACGAAGTCTTCTTGCCAAGTTTTTAAAACCCTAGCAGCAAGTCTGCGACCCACTGTCGACTTCAATGTTTTCTTATCTACATTCAACTCTTCAGCTAAACCAAAAAGATCTAAAATGTCCTTGTCATTTCCGTATCCAATCGCACGAAGTAAAACAGTCACAGGAAACTTTTTCTTCCGGTCAATGTACGCATACATGACGTTATTCACGTCTGTCGCAAATTCAATCCAAGAACCCTTGAATGGAATGATACGTGCCGAATACAATTTGGTTCCGTTCGTATGCTTTGATTGTGCAAAGAACACACCCGGCGAACGATGTAGTTGGGATACAATCACACGCTCAGCGCCGTTGATCACGAAGGATCCACGCTCAGTCATATAAGGGATGTTTCCCAAGAACACCTCTTGTTCAATGGTTTGGAAATCCTCGTTGTCCGTGTCATTACAGATCAAACGCAACTTGGCTTTTAAAGGAACCGAATACGTCAATCCTCGGTCGATACATTCGTCAACCGAATATTTCGGCGGATCTACTGAATAATCAACAAATGAAAGCACGAAGTTCTCACGCGAATCCGCGATCGGAAAATTTTCGGCAAATACTTTAAATAAACCTTCGTCGGTCCGATTCTCTGCAGCTGTTTCTAACTGGAAAAAATCCTGGAAGGATTTGATTTGGATATCCAGAAAATCTGGATAATTGATCACAGATTGCGTTTTCGCAAAGCTATGTCTTCCGGTGGCAGTGATGTTACTCAAGGCTTTATACGTTTTAAATTAAATTGAAAAAAGGCCCAACTGGGCACAGTTTCTCGCTTTTTCAAGCGAAAATTAAAAGCTGAATGCCTCGTAGATGAAAAAATGAGTTCCCTTTGCGCCTCCCCTACGATAAGAGATTTGTGTTTCAGAAATCATTTCGCGGATAGGCCCGAAGGTTTGTATCCTAAAATAGCCTGCAAAATTACTGATAATTTTTTGAAAGCCAACTATATATCAAAAAAAATAATCAAATTGGCTTGATGTCATTCAAAATGGCATGTAAACCTAACCATACATGTGATGCGAGCTAAAATCCAATACTATTTGAGATTTATTTTCGGTTTTTCTCAAAGCGAGATATATGGCCTTTATTCTTTGTTTTTGTTCTTAATGATTTATGTATTGGCTTGTTTTTACTACCGTTATAGGGAAGAAGATAAATTGGCAAGCACTTTTAACCCTAAGGTTTGGAATTCGGCCTTGGTTAAAATGCCTAAACCGCGTGTTTGGGTTACATATCCTATTCATAAAAAGTGGGAGCGTGGGGCTAGGTCGAGTAGTCGGTTCAAAGGGCCTATTTTTCCAGTGTTTGCGAGGAAGTTGGCCCAAAACCAAAATTGGACTTTGGATATAAATTTGGCGGATTCGATTGCTTGGATAGGGTTGAAGGGAATAGGACCTGGATTTGCTAAACGAATTTTAGCTTTTCGAGATCGACTGGGTGGTTTTAGCGGAGTTATGCAACTTAAGGAAGTGTATGGCTTGGATTCGCTTTGGGTGGAAGAAAACAAATTACACTTGAAAATCGGCGCAGGGGTTTTTCGTACTTTAAAAATTAACCGCTTGGCCTGGAATGAATTCAGGCATCCTTATTTACCTTATGCGCAGGTAAAATTATTTTTAACTTATAGAAAGCAGCATCCTTACATAGCTAGTTTTGAAGAACTTGAACATATTTACGGATTAGATTTGGGTGTTTGGGTTCGTTTAAAACCATACCTTTCTTTTGAACCTTGAAAGTTCTTGATAAAAGAATTAATTTGGTGTAACATTTCAACAAATTATAAATAGTATGTCTACTGGTTTTTTCGATAATCCTGTGCCAAATAACGAGCCAATACATTCTTATGAAAAAGGCAGTGCTGAGCGAATTCGTTTACAAGAAACCATTGCTAAGTTAAGAGGCCAACAAATTGATATTTCGATGCGGATAGGGGGGAAAGAAGTTCGGGGTTCCCGGAAAACGCCAATGGTATGTCCGCATGACCATCAGCATATTTTAGGATATTATTATGAGGGGGGAAAAGCAGAAATTGGCTTGGCGATTGATGCGGCTTTGCAAGCGCATTCTGCTTGGTCGGCGTTGCCGTGGGAGCGCCGAGCAGCCATATTTTTAAAAGCAGCGGAGCTTTCGGCGACTAAATATCGAATGGAATTGAACGCAAGAACAATGCTGGGGCAATCGAAAAATGTATATCAAGCAGAGATTGATGCGGCTTGTGAATGGGTTGATTTTTTACGATTCAATGTGCATTTTGCTTCTCAGATATATTCTGACCAGCCGATTTCCTCTCCGGGTGTGTGGAATCGAGTGGAATATCGGGCCTTGGAGGGATTTGTATATGCGTTAACGCCTTTTAATTTTACAGCGATTGCGGGAAATTTACCAGCGGCTCCGGCTTTGATGGGAAATGTGGT
>Ga0209499_1000380_pt1 | contig 32945 bp, 42 predicted proteins | sample C_130208_EF_Meta_FD_187306 | JGI IMG/M metagenome (GOLD analysis project Ga0209499, IMG submission 187306) | Freshwater microbial communities from Lake Croche, Canada to study carbon cycling - C_130208_EF_MetaG (SPAdes) (version 2) | ecosystem: Environmental > Aquatic > Freshwater > Lake... | reverse complement strand
AGAATTAGTGAAAGAAAACAAGTAGGCAGGAGTGGCAGCAACCCTTATAGACGAGGAGGAACGACAAACGACTCGGGTTGCGGAACGAATGCCAAGGTAGTTTTCAAGCTAAGACTGTGGAGGCTTGATTTATTTGTTACCGTCATCCTGAGCCTGTCGAAGGGTCTATCAAGAGAAAAAGTAAGGAAAAAACTAAAAACCGAAAACCGTTAACTAAGAATACTGCTTCTCGTAATACTTCGCATATTCCCCTGAAGTAACGTTTTTCAACCATTCTTCATTAGAAAGAAACCAGTCAATAGTCTGTTCTAATCCTTGTTCAAAAGTAACCGAAGGTTTCCACCCTAATTCTTTGTTGATTTTTGAAGCATCAATGGCATAACGCAAATCGTGACCTGGTCGATCTTTGACATAGGTAATCAATTTTTCAGATTCTCCTGTTTGGCGACCTAATTTTTGATCCATTTGTTGGCACAATAATTTGACTAATTCAATATTTTGCCATTCATTAAACCCACCAATATTGTAGGTTTCATGATTTCTTCCTTCGTGAAAAACCAAATCAATAGCAATTGCGTGGTCAATTACAAACAACCAATCACGTGTGTATTTCCCATCGCCATAAACTGGTAATGGTTTGTTATTGATAATGTTATTAATAAAAAGAGGTATTAATTTTTCAGGAAAATGATTGGGTCCGTAATTATTAGAACAATTTGTAATTACATAAGGTAATCCATAAGTTTCCCCATAAGCACGTACAAAATGATCAGAACTTGCTTTAGAAGCAGAGTAAGGAGAATTAGGATCATAAGGAGTGGTTTCGGTAAATAATCCTGTAGTACCTAAACTACCATAAACCTCATCAGTAGAAATATGATAAAAGCGTTTTCCTTCAAAATTGTCCTTCCAAATGGCTTTAGCAGCATTTAAAAGATTCATGGTTCCAATGACATTCGTCTTAACAAAACTTAACGGATCAGTTATAGAACGATCTACGTGTGATTCAGCTGCAAGATGCAATACACCATCAAATTGGTATTTTTGAAATAAATGATTAATAAAATCAGCATCAACTATATCGCCTTTAACAAAAGTATAATTTGGTGCATTTTCTATATCGGAAATATTTTCTAAATTTCCGGCATACGTTAAGGCGTCTAAATTGAAAATTTGATAATCTGGATATTTAGTCACAAATCTTCTTACTACATGAGAACCAATAAATCCGGCACCTCCAGTGATTAAAATTCTTTTCATATTTGCTTAATAATTTTAGTATTATAATCTTCCGTCAATTTGTCCATTTAATATTCCTTTAACATCATAAACAACCGCATTTTGATTTTTAAATTGTTCCAAATCCAAATCAATAAATTGATTATGAGCAACCCCTAAAACTATTGTGTCAAATTTTTGAGTTGGTAAAACATTTGTGGTTATTAATTCATATTCATGCTCGACTTCTTTGGGATTTGCCCAAGGGTCAAAAATGGTTACCTGAATTCCGTAATCTTCCAAAGCATGGACTACATCTACAATTTTTGTGTTTCTAACATCAGGACAATTCTCCTTAAAAGTGATTCCTAGCATCAATAATTGAGCTCCATTTATAGTAACTCCTTTTTTTATCATCAGTTTTACTACCTGAGAAGCAACATATTCACCCATACTATCATTCAAACGTCTTCCAGCTAATATAATTTCAGGATGATATCCTTTTTCTTGTGCTTTTTGAGCCAAATAATAAGGATCAACACCAATACAATGTCCACCAACTAAACCTGGTTTAAATGGAAGAAAATTCCATTTAGTACCAGCAGCTTCTAATACGGCATGGGTATCTATTTCTAATAAGTTAAAAATCTTAGCCAACTCATTAACAAAAGCAATATTAATATCGCGTTGAGAATTCTCTATTACTTTGGCGGCTTCTGCAACTTTTATCGTTGGTGCTAAGTGAGTTCCTGCAGTAATAACTGACTTATATAATTCATTAACTTTTTGACCAATTTCTGGAGTAGAACCTGCAGTAATTTTTAAAATTTTATCTACGGTATGCTCTTTATCACCTGGATTAATTCGTTCCGGTGAATATCCCGCAAAAAAGTCAACATTGAATTTCAATCCACTATATCTTTCTAAAACAGGAATGCATTCTTCTTCAGTTACACCAGGATAAACAGTAGATTCATAGATTACAATATCTCCTTTTTTCAAAACTTTACCAACAGTCTCACTTGATTTGTATAATGGTGTTAAATCTGGTCGATTGTTTTTATCAACAGGAGTTGGAACTGTAACAATATAATAATTACAAGCTGCAATATCTTCTATATTGTTACTACAAAAAAGTCCATTTTGTAAAGAATTAGTTGTAGTCAATACTCCACGCAAAGTAACTTCATCTATTTCGAGAGTAGAATCAACTCCAGAGTTTAACTCTTTTATTCTATTTTGGTTAATATCAAACCCAACCACTGAATATTTGGTAGCAAATAATCTTGCTAAAGGTAAACCGACATATCCTAATCCAATTACTGCAATTTTTATATTCATGAAATCTATAAAAGAAGTTAATTTTTATTTAATGTAAACAAATTCAATAATAACCCAAACATCATAATTAATTAAAAGTCATAAGCCATCTAACCAATACAAATTTTCACCCTAAAAACCGATAACAGAAAACCGATAACCTCACTACGATCCTATCGATTGATAAATAAACCCAATTTCTTTCATTTTTGGCGAATCTAATACATTTCTACCATCAAAAATAAATGCTGGTTTTAACATAGAATCATATATTTTTTGCCAATCATAATTTTTAAATTCATCCCACTCGGTAAGGATTGCAATGGCATGTGCATTTTTACAAGCTTCATAAGGATCATCCAAAACCGTTAAACATTTCTCGTTTTCGGAAGAGGTTCTAGTTTCTAAATAATTCAAATCAGATAATGCTTGTTTATAGGAGACTTTTGGGTCAAACAATGCAATTTTTGCTTGTTCATTTATTAAATCGTTTGCCACATAAATAGCAGCAGATTCTCTCGTATCATTGGTGTCTTTTTTAAAAGCCCAACCTAAAAATGTAATTTTTTTGTCAGCAATGGTATTGTAAAGTGTAGTAACAATATTTTTAGAAAAACGTCTTTTTTGATGATCATTCATTATAATAACTTGTTCCCAATAATCGGCAACTTCATGTAAACCAAATGATTTTGAGATATAAACCAAATTTAATATATCTTTTTGAAAACAAGAACCTCCAAAACCAACAGAAGCTTTTAAGAATTTAGAACCAATTCGACTATCCATTCCTATTGCTTTGGCAACTTCGCTAACATTTGCTCCCGTTTTTTCACACAATTCAGAAACTGAATTAATTGATGAAACTCGTTGTGCTAAAAAAGCATTTGCGGTAAGCTTAGAAAGTTCAGACGACCATACATTGGTAGTAAGTATTCTCTCTTTTGGTACCCAATTCGCATATACATCAACTAATGCTTTTATAGCATTTTGTCCTTCAATACTAGTGTCTCCTCCTATTAAAACTCGATCTGGACTTAGTAAATCTTCAACTGCAGTTCCTTCGGCCAAAAACTCTGGATTGGATAGAATTTGAAATTGAACTCCGTTTCCGGTATTGTCCAATATGTTTTTAATTGCTTCTGCCGTTCTAACGGGCAATGTAGATTTCTCAACTACAATTTTATCATTTTTTGAAACCCTAGCAATTTGTCTGGCGCAAAGTTCAATGTATTTCAAATCGGCAGCCATTCCTTTGCCAGAACCATAGGTTTTAGTTGGCGTATTAACAGAAATAAATATTAGTTGCGCCTCATCGATTGCTCTATCAACTTCTGTGGTAAAGAAAAGATTTCTTCCTCTAGACTCTGCAACAATAGCACCTAAACCAGGTTCATAAACAGGAATATTATCTACATTTTGATCATTCCATTTGGCAATTCTATCTTCGTTTAAATCAACTACTGAAACTTTTATATGCGGACATTTTTGGGCAATAACAGCCATTGTCGGACCACCAACATACCCTGCACCAATACAGCAAATATTTGTAATATTCATTTTTTTATCTATTTTAAGTTTTCCCAATACCATTTAACTGCTTCTTTTAAACCGTCTTTAAAGGAATACTTTGGATTATAATTTAGTAATTCTTTAGCTTTTTCAATACTTGCCAAGGAGTGAGGAATATCTCCTGCTCTATTTGGGCCATGAATAATTTCAATATTTGCAATAGCTGGATCAAATTCTGACAAGTAGTCTTTCAAATAATCAACCATTTGATTTAAAGTTGTTCTGTCTCCAAAAGCTGTATTATAAACTGTATTTAATGCGCTATAATTTTGTGTTGTTATAGCCAGTTCATTCATTTGAATTACATTATCAATATAAGTAAAATCTCTCGAAAAATTTCCATCACCATTTATTATTGGGCTTTCATGATTCATTAATTGCATTACAAACTTAGGAATCACAGCTGCATAAGCTCCATTAGGATCTTGTTTTCTTCCAAAAACATTGAAATACCTTAAACCGATGGTTTCCAAACCATACGTTTTACTAAAAATTTCAGCATATAATTCGTTAACATATTTTGTAATTGCATAGGGAGAAAGAGGTTTTCCAATTTTATCTTCTACTTTCGGGAGTGATTCCGAATCGCCATATGTGGAAGAACTTGCCGCAAACACAAATCTTTTAACACCATTATCTCTTGAAGCTACCAACATATTTAAAAAACCTGAAACGTTAACCTCATTGCTGGTTATTGGGTCGTTTATCGAACGTGGAACAGAACCCAATGCAGCTTGATGCAATACATAATCAACCCCAGATGTTGCTCTTTTGCAATCTTCTATATTTCGTATATCTCCTTCAATAAGTTTGAAATTTTTATTTGTAATTAAATGTTCAATATTGTGAAGATGACCTGTTGCATAATTATCTAAACAAGTTACATCATTATCTTTATTCAAAAAATACTCACATAAATTAGAACCTATAAACCCAGCTCCTCCAGTAATTAGTATTTTCATTCGATTAACTTCTTTTATTTGTAATATTTTCTTTCCATTTCTTGAACATTTTAATTATCTTGTTTTCAGGTTTATCCTCTTGATGATAACCGTTTGCATAATTTCCATATCCGTAACCATATCCATATCTATTTCCGTAACCATATTTAGCTTTGTTTTCATAACCGTTAATAATGATACTCACATTACTAAGTTCTTCTCTCATAACCCTATTATTTAGTAAGTTAACCATTTCTTTTTTGGTAACATTTTGCCTCATTACATACAAAGTAACATCAGCAAAAATTGATAATTCTACTGCGTCTGTAACCAACCCAACTGGAGGAGTATCAAGTATTATATAATCGTATTTGTTTTTTAATTCTTTCATAAATTCTAACATAGTCTCTCCCATAATCAACTCAGATGGGTTTGGTGGAATTGTACCCGAAGTAATAACATCTAAAAATGGAATTTTAGTTATTTGAGTTACTTCATTTAACGTTTTTTGGCCTATCAAATAATTTACAACCCCAAAATCATTATCTAAATTAAAATCATCGAAAATCTTTGGTTTTCTTAAATCTAGTCCAACGATAACCGTTTTCTTTTCGCTCAATGCAAAGACTGTTGCTATATTGATGCTACAAAAAGTTTTTCCTTCACCACTTACTGATGAAGTCAACATTAGAGTTTTTGATCCTGAAAGATTTTGTTTTTTATATAAAAACTGCAAAGAGGAACGAATTGCCCTAAAGGATTCAGCAAGAGCTGATTTTGGTTTTTCAAAAACAGACAAATTAGTTTCGGTATGTTTTACACCAACAATGCCAATAATTGGTAATGATGTCATATTAGAAACGTCATCTGTATTTTGAATAGAATTGTTAATGAAAAATATAATGAATACAATTAGCAATGGAATTAATAATCCTAGAAAAATAGCAATAACATAATTAACTCCGGTTCTTGGGCCTATTAATCCGCCTCCAATATCCTTAGCCGGATCAATGAATTGAATATCGGATAAATTGGCTGCTTTTACAATTTGTGCTTCGGTTCTTTTTTGAAGATAGGCCTCATAAATATTATTGTTCAAATCATACTTTCGCATAATTTTTAGATATTCTTGTTTTTCTTCTGGGAGATTCATTATTTTCCCTTCAACGGTATTAATTTTATTTTTTACTTGAGATGATTCAAATTGTATTGCCGATTTTGCAGAATTTATATTTTCTAATAACACTTTTTTTACGGAAGCAATTTCGTTATCAATGTTATTGAATAAAACATCACTTTTGACTGAATAAACCATTTCTGATCTTCTGACAGACAACTCAACTAATTTGGATACATTTACCAAAATATTAGGGTCTTCAACACCTGCTACTGAAGGAGCTGGAAGTTTTGAAAAATCATTACTTTTCCTTAAATAATTACTTAGAGTATTATAGTAATTTAATTTTCTATTAACTCCATCGTTAGTTCTATCTAAATCTAAAATTTGAGTTTGAAATACCTCTCCGCCACTTTCAATTTGAGAAATATTTTTATTTTTACTAAATACTTTTAAGTCTTGGTTCGATTTCTTTAAATCGTCTTCCATATTCTGCAAAGTAGTGTCAATAAACTTAATTGTATTTTCTGCAAATAAATTTTTGTTATATAACTGCCTATCTATAAGAGTTTTAACGGTTTCATTTAGATAGTCCACGATTCTGGCTTTATTCGTTCCGTCTAGAGTTAATTTTAATATAGATGGTGATTTTTCATCAATAACCACTTTTATATTTTTATATTTGGATACAACATCGTCAAATGAATTGAAAGCAACAATATATTCACTGCCAACATAACTTCTTGGATTATCTTTTATTTCTAAAACCCAATGAAGAAAGGGAAGCGAAACCCTTTGACCTACTTTAAATCTTTTAACAATCTTATTACTAGACAGTAGAACAGAATTTTTGGCGTTTTCAAGATAATTGATAACAGAAATAGAATTAGAATTGGAATTTATTGTTATTTGATATTCGGTTTTGGAAAGAAACTTAATGATAATAGGGTTTTCAAAAATTTGATTTTCTGACTTATCTATTTTAACTACAAATGGCGTACTTCCATAAACGTCTTGTACAAAATATTTTTGCTGTTTTAAATAATCAATATAAAATTCTAATTTATCTACTACTGCTTCATTATGAGAACGAGATTTTATAGTAGATGAAATACTTTGTACTTGATCGGAATTCCCACCCCAATTGAAAATCAAACTCGTATTGGAAGTAAAAAGTGGATTATCTTGTTCCTTTATGGCAATTGTGGTTTCTAATGAATAAATTTTTTGCTTGCGAATATTTACTTGATGAGCAAAAATTAAACAGATGGTTAATCCCAATAAAAACCATTTCCAATAGCTTCCTGTTTTTAACAAGAACCCTTTAAAATCAAAACTATTTTGGTTTTCAAAAAAAGAAAAATCTTTTACATCTAACATTAATTTGCAGTATTATTTTTTTAATAATAAAAATGTGGTGGTAGCTAAAGAAAGAATTGTAATTATGGTACCCAAAGACTCAATTCCAGTTTTTCCAGTTCCCCAAGTTTTTTGTTTCAATGGCTTGACATAAATATAATCATTTGGTTGTAAATAAAATGCAGGTGATTGAACTGCTTTTTCATTAGTTAAATCAATACTGAAAGTCTCAGAACCTTGGCTAAATTGCCTTATAACCTTTACATCTTTTCGATCTCCAGTTACGGTTATATCTCCTGAGTTTGCAATTGCTTCCATAATATTAACACGGTCTTGGTACAAAGTTTTTGTTCCGGCATTAGCAACTTCGCCATTTACGGTATATTTAAAACCTGATAACTTAACGGTAACATATATACCCGCTTCTGGTTTAAAATGATCTTTTAGAAGTAACATTTCTATCTTTTGTCTAACCTCTTCTATTGTAAATCCTAAAACATTTACTTCACCAAGAATTGGTATTCTTATATTACCATGATCATCAACAGAGTAACCTCTTAAATATAATAATTGATCTGAAGTTGCTGTTTGTACTCCAGAATCTGTATTAAATATTTCAACCAATTTAGGATCTATTGCTTTAACAGTTATACATAAGATGTCATTAGTCAATAATCTGTATGGCTTACTACCAATAGGAGTAATTGAATTAACTTCCGAATCTCCTTTCTTTTGAAGATAGATTAAATCTTTTGTAGGAACACAAGAAGTAAAAAAGATCCCTATAAAAAGTAAAAAATATAATATTCGAATGCTCATTATTAACTTAATTTTAGTAAACAAAGATAGTTTTTCAAATCTAAAAACAAAAAAGTTGCAACATATAATTATCTAATTGTTTTTCAATGAATTCTCAAATGGAACTCTCTGAATTATACTTCTTCCTAAAGTGACTTCATCGGCATATTCCAATTCATCGCCAACTGCTATCCCTCTGGCAATTGTGGAAGTTTTTATATTAAAATCTTTAAGCTGTTTATAGATATAAAAATTAGTTGTATCTCCCTCCATTGTTGAGCTTAATGCAAAAATTATTTCTTCAACATGTCCTGATTTTATTTTTTCAACTAACGTAATAATGTTTAACTGACTTGGACCAACTCCGTCTATTGGCGAAATTTTACCTCCAAGAACATGATAAATTCCTTTAAACTGATTTGTATTTTCTATAGCCATTACATCACGAACATCTTCAACAATACAAATAATTTTATGGTTTCTTGAGTGATTATTACAAATTTCACAAATTTCTACATCGGAAATATTGTGGCAATTTTTACAAAATTTAATCTCATCCCGCATTAAAGTTAGCGATTGAGATAAAAAATGGGTTTGCTCAGCCGGTTGTTTGAGCAAATGCAATACCAAACGTAAAGCTGTTCGTTTTCCTATACCCGGCAATTGAGCCATTTCGTTTACTGCTTTTTCTAATAATTTTGACGAAAATTCCATTTGACAAAGGTAATTAATTAGAAAATTTGTCAATTAGATAATTAAATAATTTTTAGTTTAGATTTTAGTTTCTTTATTTTTAATACTTCAAGCTTATAACTTCCAAGTTTTTTCTATTTTAGCATAACTAAAAAATAAAATATGTCACCAATTGCTATTTTATCCTTAATTACAATTTATTTCGGATTATTAATACTAATTTCAAGTATCGTAAGTAAAAAAAGTTCGGATAACGATACCTTTTTCAAAGCTAACAAAAACTCTAAATGGTATTTAGTAGCTTTTGGAATGATTGGAACTGCTATTTCTGGAATTACCTTTATTTCTGTTCCTGGTGAAGTTGGAAATCCAGATTTACAATTCAAGTATTTTCAATTTGTAATAGGTTGTGCTATTGGTTTTATTATAGTTGCCAAAGTATTGCTCCCTTTATATTATCGAATGAATCTGACTTCTATTTACGGATATATTGAACAGCGTTTAGGAATCGTAAGCTATAAAACTGCCGCAACAATTTTCTTAATTGGAAGAACGATTGGATCGGCTTTTAGATTGTATTTGGTGATTTTTGTTTTGCAACGCTATGTGTTTGATTTTTATAATATTCCTTTTGCTATAACGGTTTTAATTTCGTTGGCGTTAATATTTGCTTATACTTATCGTGGGGGATTAAAAACCATCATTATTACCGACACTTTACAAACATTTTTTCTAATCTCTTCAGTCTTTTTAACAATTTTCTTCATCTGTAGAAGTTTAAATTACAATGCAATTGATGCTTTTGAAGCAGTAAAAAACAGTAATTATTCGAAAGTATTTTTCTTCGAAGATTATTTAAAAGGAACTTATTTTTGGAAACAAATTTTGGGTGGAATATTCATTACAATTGCGACAGTTGGATTGGATCAAGATTTAATGCAAAAGAATTTGAGTTGCAAAAACATTGGCGAAGCCCAAAAGAACATGTTCACATTCACTGGAGTTTTTGTTTTAATAAATATTTTCTTTTTAAGTGTTGGAGCATTGTTGTATTTATATGCTGCTAAAAAAGGAATTGAGGTTCCATTGATTGATGGAAATCCAAGAACGGATTTATTATTTCCCGAAATTGCCATTCATCACTTAACTATAATTCCAACGATTGTTTTTTTATTGGGGTTAACTGCAGCCACTTTTGCTACAACAGATTCGGCTTTAACAGCATTAACAACTTCATTTTGTGTTGATTTCCTTGGAATGGATAAAAAGAAGTCAGAAGATGAAAGTCAGAAGATGGAATATGAAAAAAAATTAGTTAAAACAAGACATCTAGTTCACGTTGGATTTTCGGTAGTAATGTTTATGGTGATTGTTATTTTTAATGCCATTAACGATGATTCCGTTGTGAAAATGGTTTTCAAAATTGCAACATATACTTATGGACCACTTTTAGGATTGTATGCCTTTGGATTGATTATGAAAACAAAAATCGTTCATGACAGGTTGGTCCCTTTCATTTGTTTACTATCACCAGCAATTTGCTTTTTCATCAGCAAATATTCTACAAGTCTTTTTGGAGATTATGTTTTTGACAACGAATTAATTATAGTAAACGGATTACTAACCTTCTTAGGGTTAATACTAATTAGCAAACCCGCAACTAGTAATACCAAATTTTAATATTGATTGGTTGTCAATAAAACCAAGGTACAAGCCTCTTCTACTTTGATATTATTAACTTTTAAGAGCTGGTAGAATTCTGGATTTTCAGATCCAGGATTAAAAATAACCCGTTTTGGTTTAGTCTCGATGATATAATTATAATAATCACGTTGACGAATAGGATTAAGATATAATGTAACGGTATCAATATTTTTTAACGGAATATTTTTAGTTCTTATAGAAATTCCTGCAACTTCTCCATGATTCTGACCAATTGCTAAAACCGAATGACCTTTTTCGACAAGCATTGTAATGGCTTTAAAAGCGTATCTTTCTGGTTTTGTTGAAGCACCGAGCACCAGTGTTTTCTTATTTTTCATCTGTCAAAATTAGTGAATATTGTTTTTATTTTACCCTTATCCATAAATTCTTTATCTATCTTTGTATTGTAATTATTTTTTTTGAGAAAATGGATGTTTTTATCAATACATTTTTGGTTTTAATTGGCGCTTTATTTTCGGTGTTAAACCCAATTGGAGTAATACCATTCTTTGTTGGATTAACCCAAGATTATAACAAAACAGAACGTTCAAAAGTTTCTTTATGGACCGCCCTAAATGTCTGTATTATACTATTAATTGCTTTTTTTGCGGGGGAATATGTGTTGCGCTTTTTTGGAATTACAATTCCGGCATTGAGAATAGCTGGTGGGTTATTAATTGCTAGCTCGGGTTTTGGATTGCTGAATGCGAATCCGAAAAAAAGAAAAGGAATTAGCAAAGAAGTGGAAGAAGATTTACAAAGTAGAAATTCGATTGCACTAACACCACTTGCTATGCCTATGCTAGCCGGACCTGGCTCTATATCCTTATTAATTGCTTTTAATCAAGATCATCATAAAAACATTGAAATTTTAGCTTCTTCTTTCTCAATAATAATTGTTTCGATATTAATTTTCTTCGTACTTAGGAGTGCGCATTATTTAGCTAAATATCTTGGAGCTTCTGGAATTGTAGCTATTTCTAGAATTGTAGGTTTCTTGACAGTCGCAATTGGAATTCAATATATAATAAGTTCAGTTTTAACTATTATTAGAGGAATTTAAATTGAAATTACAATAATAAAAATCCCAAATTCCAACTTTAATGAAATTGAAATTTAGGATTTTATCTTTTTTATGGTTGGGGTTTAATTTTTAGGCAGAAAAATTTCTGCCATCATACATCTTGCACTTCCACCCCCACAAGCTTCAATAGTGTCTAAACTGGAATATATAATTGTAATGTGCTCTTCCAATTGTGCGATTTGTTTTTTGGTCAACGAATGATATGCTGATGAACTCATTACTAAATAACGACGCTCATCTGCACCTTGTAATTCTAACATGTTGCCTGCAAAGTTGTTCATTTGATCTTCTGTAATCAATATGATGTCTTTTTCGTCAGAGCGAAGACTATCCAAAACCATTTTACGTTCTTTTTTATCATCAATACAATCGGCACAAATTACTGCAAATGTATCGCCAACACACATCATTACATTGGTATGATATATCAATTTTCGTTCCCCGTTTACAGTTTGAAATGCTTCAAAAATAATCGGATTCATATCAAAATCTTCACAGAATTCGATAAACAATTCTTCATCAGCACGTGGTGAAAGGGCACAATAGGCTTTCCCATTTTCACGATCCAAAACGATGCTTCCTGTTCCTTCTAAAAAATAACCATCCGCTTCCGCTTCCGTATAATCCATTATGCCCTCATTGATTTGGAATCCTTTATCTTCCAAAATATCTAGAATATCTTCTCTTCTTTCGGCACGACGATTTTCGGCATACATTGGATATAAAACTACATCCCCATTTTCATGAAAAGAAATCCAATTGTTCGGAAAAATACTATCTGGTGTATCAGGATCTAAAGTATCATCAACAACAGTAATATCTATTTCAACCATTCGGAGTTTAGTGACAAATACATCAAATTCTTCTTGTGCTTTTGCATTTACCGTTGCCGGAGTTAATCCATCAATGACTTTTTGGTAATAATTATTCACAGCGGTTTGTTCGTTCATGCGAAACGCCACTGGGCGTATCATTAATATAGAATTGGTAGTTTGTTTCATTTTACTTGTTTTTGTTTTGTGTTGTCGGTTTTCTGTTTTTTTTAATAATCTTTGGCGATAGATGTTTTTAAGTTTTCCGATTGCTTTAACATATTTTATAAAATTAAATATTTTTGCTCCTAAGTTATCATAGTCAGTTATTTGCTTTTCAATATTTGGGATATAATCTTTATATAAATGATTAGTCTTTATTAAATGTCTTGTTGTTTCTTAACAACTTGAGTGATAAAAAGTTAAAAATCAAATAAATTCAGTTTATAGCAATTTCGACTATAATCCTCAACAATATTAGAATTTACTGAATCGGATAAACGTCTAATTTGACTTCTAAATTCAGACATTTCATGTTATGGTAAAAGTAATGATGCTCTATGAACTTCATAAAAAAATTATAAACTATTTTTATAAAGATTTTAGAATTAACTACTCATTTTAATAACTATTTATATATTTAAGAATTGATTACCGGGAACTGACAACATTTATCTAATCTCTAATTAAGGGTAAAGTAGAACATCGTAAAAGTCCTTCTTGTTTGGCAATTTCTGAATACGGAACTTCTTCAACAGTAAATCCTTGTTCGCGTAACCAATTATTTAATCGTGTAAAATTCTTTTCAGAAACTACTACATCAGGTGTAATAGAAAACACATTAGAATTCATATGATACATTTCATCGCGGGTGATATGAAATAGATTTTCTTTCCCAAATAATTTTACTAAATACATATAATCGGCTTCTTCACGAAAACCACTTTTGTATATAATTCCTTTATTGGTTCCAACAGGTTGAAAACAACAATCCAAGTGCAACGCATTGTCACGAGCTTCTATTTTTGATTTTACCAAGTCAAATTCCTTAACAATTTTATTTGGAAATAAATCTTTAATATATTGAACTCCATTCATATTAGTTCGAGCAGTGATATAATCTTTATAATCCGAACCTTTATACGTTCCTATAAAAATATAATCGTTCCAAAGCATCACATCCCCACCTTCAATATGAACTTCTTCTGGAGGGCGAACTACTTTATCAGGATTTATTTGGTTGATAACGTATTGAATTGCATCCAATTCTCTATTTCTATCGGGAAGAATATTGGCTTTAATAAAGACATCGTCAATAACAAATCCGATGTCACGTGTAAAAATTTGGTTGTAGTTTTCAATCATTTCAGGACGAAAAACTTGTACATCGTATTTTTGGAATACCATGTTGAATGCTTCCATTTCAGAAACCATATCGGCTTCTAATGGATAAGTTCCTGCAATAATATGTTCTAAAGATTTTGGGTCGTATGCTTCGTCTGCAGTTGGGGTTGGACCATTATTTATTGCTGAACCTAATACAACAGCTCTTAATCTTGATGATTCGTTTTTTACATTTAATTGTAACATAAATATAGCTTTAGGCTTTTACTTCGTCAGTTTGCTAACGCTCGTTTGGCAAATATAAAAAAGCTCCACTAAATAGCGAAGCTTTTGTTTATAAGTATTTAAATAATCTTATCTTTTATCCATAGTTACAAAATCTCGTAACGGATACCCTGTATAAACCTGCCTTGGTCTTCCAATTGGTTCTTTATTAACTCGCATTTCTTTCCACTGTGCAATCCAACCTGGTAAACGACCAATTGCAAACATTACTGTAAACATTTCGGTCGGAATTCCTAAGGCACGGTAAATAATACCGGAATAGAAATCTACATTTGGATATAATTTTCTAGACACGAAGTAATCGTCAACTAAAGCGGCTTCTTCTAATTTTTTAGCAATTTGAAGAATGGGATCATCAACTCCTAAAGTTCTAAGAACTTCATCAGCTGCTTTTTTAATGATTTTTGCTCTTGGATCGAAATTTTTATAAACTCTATGACCGAATCCCATCAAACGGAATGGATCGTCTTTGTCTTTTGCTTTGGCCATGTATTTATCAGCATCACCACCATCTTTTTGAATCGCTTCTAGCATTTCAAGAACGGCTTGATTAGCACCACCATGAAGTGGTCCCCAAAGCGCAGAAACTCCTGCAGAGATTGAAGCAAACAATCCTGCATGAGAAGAACCAACAATTCGTACTGTTGAAGTAGAACAATTTTGCTCGTGATCGGCATGAAGAATAAATAATTTATCTAAAGCAGCAACAACTGATAGATTAGTACTGTAAGGAGATGTAGGAAGTTTAAACATCAATTGCATGAAATTTTCAACATATCCTAGCGTGTTATCATAATAATTCAAAGGATAACCCATCATTTTTCTATAGGTCCAAGTTGCAATAACAAGGAATTTTCCCATAGTTTTACAAACTGCTTCATACATTTCTTTTTCATTTTCAACATTTACTACTTTTGGATTAAAAGCGGTTAATGCAGAAGTCAATGAAGATAAAACGCCCATTGGATGTGCTGTTTTTGGAAACCCATCAATGATGTTTTTCATTTCTTCATTTACCAAAGTATATTTACGGATGTCGGTTTCAAATTGCGCTAACTGCTCTTTAGTAGGCAATTCGCCAAAAATGATTAAGTAAGAAACTTCAAGAAAATTAGCTTTGTCTGCCAAGTCCTCTATGGCGTATCCTCTGTAACGAAGAATTCCTTCTTCTCCGTCTAGGAATGTGATTTTACTTTCACAAGAACCTGAATTTTTATAACCTGGATCAAGGGTTATTGCACCCGTAAGGTCGCGAAGTTTGTTGATATCAATGGCTGGTTCATTTTCACTCCCTACGACTATAGGAAACTCATATTTTTTGCCTTCGTACTCTAAAATTGCAGTTTTTGACATGATATATTTGGAAATTAAGTCTGATAAATTTTAATTTAACAAACTTATGCAATTCCAAATGAATTATAAAAGAAAAATAACAAGGTTTTCGTTAAATTTTGATTAAATTTTTCAAGAAGGGCGTAGATTTATATAAAATACCAAAAAACTAATTAATTTAATAGCAGCATAATCATTTACTTTATAATTTAATTAATAATAAAAAACACCTGACAAATTCAAAACCTGTCAGGTGTACTATTTTATAATCAAACTAAATCAACTGAAAACAATCAACTGAAAACTATTTTTATTTCTGTTTAAAAGCGTTCAATCCAGGGAAATAGGCAGTATCTCCTAATTCTTCTTCAATACGCAATAATTGGTTATATTTTGCCATTCTATCCGAACGTGATGCCGAACCTGTTTTAATTTGACCACAATTTAAAGCAACTGCTAAATCGGCAATGGTATTATCTTCGGTTTCACCCGAGCGGTGGGACATTACTGAAGTATATCCGGCATTTTTTGCCATATTTACCGCCGCAATGGTTTCTGTTAAAGTCCCAATTTGGTTTACTTTTACTAAAATTGAATTAGCAATTCCTTTTTCAATTCCAGTAGACAAACGTTCTACATTCGTAACAAATAAATCATCTCCAACTAATTGTACTTTATCGCCAATTAATTCGGTTAAATATTTCCAACCGTCCCAATCGTTTTCTTGCATTCCGTCTTCAATAGAAATAATTGGATATTTGGTAGCCAATTCGGCCATATATTCGGCTTGTTCTCTTGACGTTCTTACTTTTCCGTTTGGTCCTTCAAATTTGGTGTAATCGTATTTTCCATCTACATAAAATTCAGAAGCCGCACAATCTAAAGCGATCATTACTTCATCCCCAAATTTATATCCAGCATTCTCCACTGCTAGTTTTATTGTTTCAATTGCATCTTCGGTTCCACCAGCAAGATTTGGTGCAAAACCACCTTCATCTCCAACTGCAGTAGATAAATTTCTATCGTGTAATACTTTTTTCAAATTGTGAAAAATTTCCGTTCCCATTTGCATTGCATGGCTAAATGATGTTGCTTTAACAGGCATAATCATAAACTCTTGAAAAGCAATCGGTGCATCAGAATGTGAACCTCCATTAATGATATTCATCATTGGAACTGGCAATGTATTTGCAGAAACTCCACCAACATATCTATATAAAGGCAATCCTAATTCGTTAGCGGCAGCTTTTGCAGCAGCCAAAGAAACTCCGAGAATTGCATTAGCCCCGAAATTTCCTTTGTTAGATGTTCCATCTAAATCAATCATTAATTGATCGATTAAATTTTGTTCAAAAACAGAAACCCCTAATAATTCGGGAGCAATTTTAGTATTTACATTTTCAACTGCATTTAGCACTCCCTTACCCATGTAAGCTTTTCCGCCATCTCGAAGTTCAACAGCTTCATGTTCGCCAGTTGAAGCTCCACTAGGAACCGCTGCGCGACCTAGAACGCCATTTTCTGTTACTACATCAACTTCAATAGTTGGATTTCCTCTAGAATCTAAAATTTGTCTTGCGTGTACTTTAATAATAATACTCATTGTTTATGCCTAATTTATTTGTTATCTATTAAATCTTTACCAAAAAAAGATATGCAAATTTAAACATAATGAAAATCATTTCGTTTGTTTTAATAAAAACTTATAAACTCAAACGATTTAGTAGCTTTTTCATTATACTAAACACCAATAATATTTAATACCATTTATTGTAACAATTTTATGAAAGAGTCAAAAAGATAGGAAGAATCATGTGGACCAGGACTTGCTTCTGGGTGGTATTGAACTGAAAAGCAATCTTTTGATTTCATTCGCATTCCAGCAACTGTATTATCGTTGATATGATAGTGAGTAATTTCTAAATCATTATGATTTTCTAATTCTTCTCTATTAACTGCAAAGCCATGATTTTGTGAAGTGATTTCTCCTTTTCCAGTAAGTACATTCATTACAGGATGGTTAATTCCTCTGTGCCCATTAAACATTTTATAGGTAGAAACTCCGTTAGCTAGACCAATAATTTGATGTCCCAAACATATTCCGAAAACAGGTTTATCAGAATTAATCATTTCTTGAGCAGTATTTATTACTTGTATTAATGGTTCTGGATCACCAGGACCGTTAGAAAGAAAGTAACCATTTGGATAAAACTCTTGTAATTCTTGAAAAGAAGCGTTGTAAGGAAATACTTTTATGTAACAATCTCTTTGAGCAAGATTTCGCAGAATGTTTCTTTTTATTCCTAAATCAAGAGCCGCTATTTTATAGGTTGCTGTTTCTTCTCCAAAAAAGTAAGGTTCTTTTGTTGAAACTGTAGAAGCAAGTTCCAAACCTTTCATATCTGGCACGTTTGATAGTTGTTTTTTTAATTCATCAATAGAAGTTCCATCTGTAGATATTACGGCATTTTGTGCGCCATTATCCCTTATGTAACTAACTAATGCACGTGTATCAACATCGGAAATGCAAACTAGATTTTGTTTTTCAAAATAATCGTAAAGGTTACTTTCAGAATCAGGTCGTGAATGATTGAAACTGAAATTTTTACAAACCAAACCGGAAATCATAATTTTTTCTGATTCTACTTCGTTGGAATTTACACCGTAATTTCCAATATGGGGATTGGTAGCAACCATAATTTGGCCAAAATAAGATGGATCTGTAAAGATTTCTTGATAACCTGTCATTCCTGTATTGAAACAAACTTCTCCGAAAGTTGTACCAGAAATCCCAATTGATTTTCCGTAGAAAATGGTTCCGTCAGCGAGAAGTAAAATAGCTTGTGCTCGAGTTGTATATTTCATTGTAGTTAGTTGTGATTTGCAAATTTAGAATTTTCGATTTAATTTTTCTAAGGTTCTCATCGAAACTTTACAAATATTACATTGTCATGGTTAATAGCCCAGATTGAAATGAAAAGCCTGAAAATAAAAAAATGGTTTGTGGGATTGAATTCAATAGTACCATGCAATTATAGATTGAAAAGAAAAGCGAAAACCAAGTTAATTGATAATGCCTATGGATTGGATTGTAATAATTAGAAAAGCCACCCCGACCTTCGGGCACCCTTCCAGTGGAGGGAAATAAAAAAAGGATAAACTCGAAAGCTTATCCTTTATATTTATAAATTTGAAATCATAATCATTATTCTGCAGTTTCAGAAGATTCTTCAGAAGAAGATTCTGGAGTTTCAGGAGCTTCTGATTGTGGAGTTTCAACTTCTGCAACTTCAGTTTCAATAACTTCTGATTGAGGTGATTCAACTTCTGCAACATCATCTTGTGGAGTTTCAACTTCTGATTGCGGAGTTTCAACTTCTGCAACTTCAGTTTCAATAACTTCTGACTGAGGTGATTCAACTTCAGTAACTTCTGCTTTTGGAGCCTCAACTTCAGGCGCTCTTGTTTCAGTAACTGTAGTTTCAGTTTTTTTAGCTTTTCCACCACGACGGCTTTTAGCTTTTTTCTCTTCTTTTTTACCTCCGTTATAAATTTCATTGAAATCTACTAATTCGATCATTGCCATATCAGCATTATCTCCTAAACGATTTCCAACTTTAATGATACGTGTGTATCCACCTGGACGATCTCCTACTTTAGCGGCTACTTCTCTAAAAAGTTCAGTAACACCATATTTATTACGTAGGTAAGCAAAAACTACACGACGATTGTGAGTAGTGTCTTCTTTTGATTTTGTTATAAGCGGCTCAACGAATTGTTTAAGTGCTTTTGCTTTAGCAACAGTTGTATTAATACGTTTGTGCTCAATTAAAGAACAAGCCATATTAGCCAACATAGATTTTCTATGTCCAGTCTGTCTGCTTAAGTGATTGAATTTTTTTCCGTGTCTCATTTTAAATGCTGTTTAATTTGAATAAAGAAACTAGTCTTTATCTAATTTATATTTTGATAAATCCATTCCAAAGGTTAAGTTTTTAACGGCAACTAGTTCGTCTAGTTCTGTTAAAGATTTTTTACCGAAGTTACGGAACTTCATTAAATCGTGTTTGTTAAAAGAGACAAGGTCTCCTAAAGTATCCACTTCAGCTGCTTTTAAGCAATTTAATGCTCTTACAGACAAGTCCATATCAACAAGCTTAGTTTTAAGCAATTGTCTCATGTGCAATGACTCTTCATCATAAGAATCTGTTTGAGCAATTTCATCTGCTTCAAGAGTGATTCTCTCATCTGAGAATAACATGAAGTGGTGAATTAATACTTTTGCAGCTTCAGTAAGTGCATCTTTTGGATTAATAGATCCATCAGTTTTTATTTCAAAAACCAATTTTTCGTAATCTGTTTTTTGCTCTACACGGAAATTTTCAATTGTATATTTCACGTTTTTAACTGGAGTAAAGATAGAATCAGTAAAGATTGTACCAATAACAGCATTTTGCTTTTTGTTTTCTTCTGCAGGAACGTATCCTCTACCTTTTTCAATAGTTAATTCCATATTAAAATTAACTTTGGCATCAAGATTGCAGATAACTAATTCTGGGTTCAAGACTTGAAAACCAGATATGAATTTTTGAAAATCACCAGCAGTAATTTGTTCCTTACCAGTTATAGATATAGTTACTGATTCATTATCAATATCTTCAATTTGACGTTTGAAACGTACTTGTTTAAGACTAAGGATAATTTCTGTAACATCTTCAACAACTCCTGGAATAGTGGAAAACTCGTGCTCTACACCTTCTATTCTTGTTGATGTGATAGCATAACCTTCTAAAGCAGAAAGTAAAACTCTTCTAAGTGCATTACCAACTGTCAATCCGTAACCAGGTTCTAAAGGTCTGAACTCAAACTTACCTTCAAAATCGGTTGAATCGATCATGATAACTTTATCGGGCTTTTGAAAATTAAATATTGCCATAATTTAGACTACTGTCAATTATTATTTGTTGTACAACTCTACGATTAACTGCTCTTTAATGTTTTCTGGTATTTGAAGTCTAGCAGGCACAGTAACAAAAGTACCTGATTTAGTATCATTATTCCATGTAATCCATTCATATACGTGATTAGAGTTTGATAAAGAATGTTCTATTGACTCTAAAGATTTTGATTTTTCGCGAACAGCCACTACGTCACCCGGTTTTAAGTGATAAGAAGGAATGTTAACTAGCTCACCATTAACAGTAATATGACGGTGAGAGACGATTTGTCTTGCTGCTCTTCTTGAAGAAGCGATTCCCATTCTAAAAACAACATTATCTAAACGAGCTTCACATAATTGCAAAAGGATTTCACCAGTTACACCTTTAGAAGCAGCAGCTTTTTCAAATAAGTTTCTAAATTGTTTTTCAAGAATACCGTAGGAGTACTTCGCTTTTTGCTTTTCCATCAACTGTACTGCGTATTCTGATTTTTTACCTCTTTTTTTTGCCATCCCGTGTTGACCAGGAGGGTAATTTCTTTTTTCGAAAGCTTTATCAGCTCCGAAAATTGCTTCGCCAAATTTACGAGCGATTTTTGTACTTGGACCAGTATATCTTGCCATTTTAAAATTGTTTTGAGATAGAGATTATGAATTCAGGTCAATAAATCCTTCGATAATCTTTTTTCTTTCTCTTGTTATACTTAATTAAATTAGATACCGAAATAATTCAGTATGAAATTATACTCTTCGTCTTTTAGGAGGACGACATCCATTGTGAGGCATTGGTGTAACGTCAATAATTTCAGTTACTTCAATTCCACTATTATGTAAAGATCTTATTGCAGATTCTCTTCCGTTACCCGGACCTTTAACATAAACTTTTACTTTTTTCAAACCAGCTTCTAATGCTACTTTACCACAATCTTCGGCTGCCATTTGAGCTGCATAAGGAGTATTCTTTTTAGAACCTCTAAAGCCCATTTTTCCTGCAGAAGACCAAGAAATTACTTCACCTTTCTTATTTGTTAAAGAAATAATGATATTATTAAAGGTAGCACTAATATGAGCTTCGCCTGTAGATTCAATAATAACCTTACGTTTTTTTGTACTTGCTTTAGCCATATTACTTACTATTTAGTTGCTTTTTTCTTGTTAGCAACAGTTTTTCTCTTACCTTTTCTTGTTCTAGAATTGTTTTTAGTTCTTTGTCCTCTTAATGGAAGACCAGATCTATGACGAATTCCTCTGTAACATCCAATATCCATTAAACGTTTAATGTTTAATGAAGTTTCAGAACGAAGTTCTCCTTCAATTTTGTAGTATGATACTGCCTCCCGAATTGCTCCGATTTGGTCATCATTCCAATCTTGAACCTTAATATCTTGGCTAACTTGAGCTTTATCTAAAATCTCAATAGCTCTACTTTTTCCTATTCCGAAGATATAGGTAAGTGCAATAACACCTCTTTTATTTTTAGGTACATCTACCCCTGCTATTCTTGCCATAATTATCCTTGTCTTTGTTTAAATCTAGGATTCTTTTTGTTAATAACGTATAATCTTCCTTTTCTACGCACAATCTTACACTCTGCGCTTCTCTTTTTTACTGATGTTCTTACTTTCATTTTTTAAATAACTTTAGTATCTGTAAGTGATTCTTGCTTTTGACAAATCATAAGGACTCATTTCTAACTTAACTTTGTCACCAGGTAACAATTTAATATAATGCATACGCATTTTGCCAGAAATATGTGCTATTACGATATGTCCATTTTCTAATTCTACACGGAACATAGCATTTGATAATGCTTCAATTATTGATCCGTCTTGTTCTATTGCTGATTGTTTTGCCATAAAAATTAAGCTACTGCTTTTCTATTTTTACCACTTTTCATCAAACCGTCGTAATGTTTATTCAATAAATAAGAATTTATTTGTTGAATAGTATCAATTGCAACTCCAACCATAATGATTAAAGAAGTTCCGCCATAGAACATTGCCCATGATTGTTGTACATCTAAACTAACCACAATCGCTGGGAACACAGCTATTAAAGCTAAGAATAAAGCACCTGGAAACGTAATCAATGACATAATTTTATCTAAGAAATCACCTGTGTCAACACCTGGTTTAATACCAGGAATGAAACCGCCACTTCTTTTTAAGTCATCTGCCATTTTATTTGTAGGAACTGTAATTGCTGTGTAAAAGAAAGTAAAGATTATGATTAATGCAGCAAATACTAAGTTATACCATAAGCCAAACATATTACTAAATGCACCGGCAATAGATTGAGAAGTTTCAGACTGAGATAATCTTGCTAAAGCTGCTGGAATAAACATAATTGCTTGCGCAAAAATGATAGGCATTACACCTGCCGCATTTAATTTTAATGGTATCCATTGTCTATTTCCTCCCATCATATCTTCTTCAAAATCACCCGAAGTTGTTCTTCGAGCATATTGAACAGGTATTTTTCTGATTGCCATAACTAAAAGCACACAAGCAATAATTACTAACATCCAAGCAATAATTTCAAAAACTAAAATCATTAAACCACCATTATTATTGGTAACTCTTGATGTGAATTCTTGAATTAAAGCTTGAGGTAGTCTTGCTAATATTCCAACCATAATCAATAAAGAAATTCCATTTCCAATACCTTTATCTGTTATTTTTTCTCCCAACCACATAGCGAAAATAGTACCGGTAGTTAAAATTAAAACAGAAGAAAACAAGAATGCAAAAGAATCAAATCCTAATAGGAAAGCATCTTGTGGGATAGTTTGTCTAAGATTATAAATATAACCAGGCCCTTGTAATAAAGTGATTCCAATTGTTAACCAACGTGTAATTTGGTTTAATTTTTTTCTACCACTTTCACCATCCTTTTGAAGTTTTTGTAAGTAAGGAATTGCAATTCCCATTAATTGAACAACAATTGAAGCAGAAATGTAAGGCATAATACCTAATGCAAATACTGAAGCTTTTGAAAAGGCACCACCAGTAAACATATCTAGAATTGAACCAATTCCTTTGTTAGTTTGACCAGCAAGTCCACCCAATTGAGTTGCATCAATACCCGGAAGCGTTACGTGAGCACCAAATCTATATACTAAAAGTAAACCTAAAGTAAATAAGATACGGTTTTTCAACTCTTCTATTTTCCAAACATTTTTAAACGATTCAATAAAATTCTTCATAGGGTCAGAATATTATAATGTTACTACTTCACCACCTGCAGCTTCAATAGCAGCTTTTGCAGTAGCTGTAAATTTGTGAGCAGATACTTTTAATTTAGCTTTTAGTTCACCTCTACCTAATATTTTTACTAATTCGGATTTGGTAACCAAACGGTTTTCTACTAATACTGAAAAATCTACAGTATCAGTAACAATTCCGTTGTCAACTAAAGCTTGCAACGTATCAAGATTAACACCTTGATGTTCAATTCTATTAACGTTCGTGAAACCAAACTTAGGCACACGTCTTTGAAGTGGCATTTGCCCACCTTCAAAACCAATTTTCTTAGAATAACCAGAACGAGATTTTGCTCCTTTGTGACCTCTTGCAGAAGTACCACCTTTACCAGAACCCTCTCCTCTACCTAATCTTTTATTTTGATTGTGTGTAGAACCTTCAGCAGGTTGTAAGTTACTTAAATTCATAACTATAATTGTTATTTAACTTCCTCTACGGAAACTAAGTGTTTAACTTTATTTATCATTCCAAGGATCGTTGGATTTGAATCATGCTCCACAACTTGTCCCATTTTACGGAGACCTAGAGCTTCTAAACCTCTTTTTTGCGTAAGTGGACAATTGATTTTGCTTCTAACTTGTTTTACTAATACTTTAGCCATAATTTCCTTGAATTAACCTTTAAAAACTTTTTCTAAAGAAACTCCTCTTTGTTTTGCAACAGTTAGAGCGCTTCTCATTTGTAGTAATGCATCAAAAGTTGCTTTAACCACGTTGTGCGGATTAGAAGAACCTTGAGATTTTGATAATACATCGTGAATACCAACTGATTCAAGTACCGAACGAACAGCACCACCAGCAATAACTCCTGTACCATGAGATGCAGGCATTAAAAAAACACGAGCTCCACCAAATTTACCTTTTTGTTCGTGAGGAACAGATTGACCACTTAAAGGAATTCTAACTAAATTTTTCTTTGCATCTTCTACTGCTTTCGCAATTGCTTCAGAAACGTCTTTAGATTTTCCTAACCCATGACCTACAACTCCATTTTCATCACCTACAACAACAATAGCAGAAAAGCCAAAAGCTCTACCTCCTTTTGTTACTTTGGTAACACGATTTACACTTACCAAACGATCTTTTAATTCAAGACCACTTGGTTTTACTAATTCTACATTTTTGTATTTAGACATAATATATTAGAATTTAAGTCCAGCGGCTCTTGCGCCTTCTGCTAATGATTGAATACGACCGTGATATAAATAACCTCCTCTATCGAATGTTACTGTATCGATACCTGCTTTTAACGCTTTTTCTGCAACAAGTTTTCCAACTGCAGTTGCAACTTCTACGCTAGTACCTTTAATATCCGCTCCTTTATCTCTAGAGGAAGCAGCTAATAAAGTAACCCCATTTACATCATCAATTAGCTGTGCATAGATTTCTTTATTACTTCTGAATACAGAAAGTCTTGGTCTAGCAGAAGTACCGCTAACAATCTTTCTTATTCTGTACTGGATTCTCTGTCTTCTTTCAGATTTTGTTAATGACATGATCTTAATTTTTAAGCTGATTTACCTGCTTTTCTTCTTAATACTTCGCCTACAAACTTGATACCTTTTCCTTTGTAAGGTTCTGGTCTACGGAAATTTCTAATTTTCGCAGTGATAGCACCTAAAAGTTGTTTATCATAAGATGTAAGTTTTACAATTGGGTTCTTACCTTTTTCAGAAATAGTTTCTAAAGTAACTTCTTTAGCAACTTCTAAAACTATATTATGAGAAAAACCTAAAGCTAAATCAAGTTTTTGACCTTGATTTGAAGCTCTATATCCTACACCCACAAGTTCTAATTCCTTAGTAAAACCAGTCGATACACCCACAATCATATTATTGATTAATGATCTATACAAACCATGTTTAGCTCTATGATCTTTGTGGTCAGATGATCTCTCAACAACTACTTGACCTTCTTCAATCTTAACAGTTACGTCCGAAAACTCCTGAGTAAGTTGACCTAATTTTCCTTTTACTGTAACCACTCCTTCTGCTACTTCAACAGTAACTCCGGAAGGGATTGCAACTGGATTTTTACCTATTCTTGACATCGTTTAACTTTTAATTAGTATACGTAACAAATTACTTCTCCACCAACATTCAATTGCTTAGCTTGTTTTCCTGTCATCAATCCTTTTGATGTAGAAACAATAGCAATACCTAAACCATTTAAGATTCTTGGTAATTTAGAAGCACCTGCGTACTTACGTAAACCTGGTTTACTAATTCTTTGGATATCTTTAATTACAGCTTCTTTGGTATCTTTATCATACTTCAAAGCAATTTTGATAGAACCCTGAACAGAGTTGTCTTCAAATTTGTAACTTAAGATATATCCTTGATCGAATAAAATCTTTGTGATTTCTTTTTTAAGATTAGATGCTGGGATCTCAACCACTTTGTGGTTAGCTCTCACTGCATTTCTAACTCTCGTAAGATAATCTGCAATTGGATCTGTATACATATTTATTAAATTTTGGTAACGGTTTTCAGAAGAACTATTCTGCTGAACCTGAAACCATTAAACACATTTTTTTAAGAACATAAATGTATTTTACCCGCAAAAAGCTGGCAAATGTACGATTTTCTGCTCAAATAAACTAACTACCAGCTAGCTTTTTTAATTCCTGGAATTAATCCTTGGTTAGCCATCTCACGGAATGTTACACGAGAAAGACCGAATTGGCGCATATAACCTCTAGGTCTACCTGTTAATTTACAACGATTATGTAAACGAACTGGTGAAGCATTTTTTGGTAATTTTTGTAAACCTTCATAGTCTCCAGCTTCTAATAAAGCTTTTCTCTTTTCAGCATACTTTGCTACCGTTTTTTCTCTTTTAACCTCGCGGGCTTTCATTGATTCTTTAGCCATTTCTTAATTCTTTTTAAAAGGTAAACCTAATTCTGCTAATAATGATTTCGCTTCTTTGTCAGTTTGAGCAGAAGTTACAAAAGTAATATCCATACCTGAAATTTTGTTAACTTTATCAATATCAATTTCTGGGAAAATGATTTGTTCCAAAACTCCAAGGTTATAATTACCTCTTCCATCAAATCCTGTAGCTTTAATTCCACTAAAATCTCTAACACGAGGAAGTGCTGAAGTAATAAGTCTATCTAAAAACTCATACATTCTTTCACCACGTAAAGTAACTTTAGCACCAATAGGCATTCCTTTTCTTAATTTGAATGACGCTACGTCTTTTTTGGAAATTGTAGCTAACGCTTTTTGACCAGTAATTTTAGTTAATTCATCTACTGCGTAGTCAACTAATTTTTTATCTGATACAGCTGCACCAACTCCACGGCTAATAACAATTTTTTCAAGCTTGGGAACTTGCATTACGTTTTTATAACCGAACTCTTCTTTAAGTGCAGAGATTACTCTACTCTTATATTCTTCTTTTAGTCTAGGGATATATGCCATAACTATAATACTTGATTTGATTTTTTAGAAAATCTCACTTTCTTATCTCCTTCTACTCTTGTTCCTATTTTTGTATTTTCTTTAGATTTTGGATCTATTAAAGACAAATTAGAAATATGAATAGGAGCTTCTTTCTTTACGATTCCTCCTTGAGGGTTTTTAGCACTTGGTTTCGTATGTTTTGAAACCATGTTAGCACCTTCAACAATCGCTTTATTTTTCTCGCGGTCAACCTTAAGAACTTTACCTTCTGTACCTTTATGGTCTCCAGCAATAACTCTTACTACGTCGCCTGATTTTATTTTTAACTTTGTCATCATTAATCGAATTAAAGCACTTCAGGTGCTAATGATACAATTTTCATGAATTGTTTTTCACGAAGTTCTCTGGCAACCGGACCAAAAACACGAGTTCCTCTCATTTCTCCTGCAGCATTCAACAATACACATGCGTTATCGTCAAATCTAATATAAGATCCATCAGCTCTTCTCACTTCTTTTTTGGTACGTACAACAACTGCAGTAGAAACAGCACCTTTTTTAACGTTTCCGTTTGGTGTTGCATCTTTAATAGACACTACAATTTTATCTCCAACAGAGGCATAACGACGTTTCGTTCCTCCCAAAACACGGATTGTCAAAACTTCTTTTGCTCCTGTGTTATCTGCTACTTTTAATCTAGATTCCTGTTGTACCATAACTATTTAGCTCTTTCAATGATTTCAACTAATCTCCAACATTTAGATTTTGATAAAGGTCTTGTTTCCATGATCTTTACTGTATCACCAATGTTACAGTCATTTGTTTCGTCGTGTGCAACATATTTTTTTGTTTTCAACACGAACTTACCATACATTGGGTGTTTTACTCTTCTAGTCTCAGAAACAACAATAGATTTCTCCATTTTGTTACTTGTAACTATCCCAACTCTTTCTTTTCTTAAATTTCTTTTATCTTCCATCTTTCAGCAGATTACAATTATTGTAACTCTCTTTTGCTTAATTCTGTAACCAATCTAGCCACTACTCTTCTCATCGATCTGATTTGAAGTGGGTTTTGAATTGGGGAAATAGCGTGAGCAGTTTTTAATTCAGCATATGTTTTTTTTACCTCACTAAGTTTACGTTGTAACTCGGCTGTAGACAGACTAATAACTTCTGATTGTTTCATAATTTATGTATATTATGCTTCGAAATCTCTAGCGATAACAAATTTAGTTTTAACTGGAAGCTTTTGAGCCGCAAGACGTAGAGCCTCTTTTGCAACAGCTAAAGGTACTCCTCCAACTTCAAACATAATTTTTCCGGGTTTAACAACAGCAGCCCAATATTCAACTGCACCTTTACCTTTACCCATACGTACCTCAAGAGGTTTCTTTGTTATAGGTTTGTCTGGAAATACATTAATCCATAATTGTCCTTCTCTCTTCATGTAACGAGTTGCTGCAATACGTGCAGCTTCGATTTGACGTGAAGTTAAAAACATACCATTTTCATGTACAGATTTAATTCCAAACATTCCACTTGAAAGCATGTGTCCTCTTTGAGAAACACCTTTCATTCTACCTTTTTGTACCTTACGGTATTTTGTTCTTTTAGGCTGTAACATTTTTGTTTAATTTAAAAAATTACTTTCTTTTACGTGCATCTGGTTTACCACCTTTGTTGAAAGGTTTTCTGTCTCCTCTAGGAGCATCTCCACCTTTTCCACCAGAAGCTTGTTTTTTATCCATTCCAACTAGTGGAGATAAATCACGTTTACCGTATACTTCACCTTTCATGATCCATACTTTAATACCCATTCTACCATATGTAGTATGAGCTTCTCCAAGTGCGTAATCAATATCAGCTCTGAAAGTTGACAAAGGAATTCTTCCTTCTTTAAAACCTTCTGAACGTGCCATTTCAGCACCATTCAAACGACCAGAAATCAAAACTTTAATACCTTCTGCATTCATACGCATTGCTGCTGCAATTGCCATTTTAATAGCTCTTCTGTATGAAATACGGCTTTCGATTTGACGAGCGATGCTTGTTGCAACTAAATAAGCATCTAACTCAGGTCTTTTGATTTCAAAGATGTTGATTTGAACTTCTTTGTCAGTAATTTTCTTAAGTTCTTCTTTCAACTTGTCTACCTCTTGTCCGCCTTTTCCGATAATAATACCAGGTCTAGCAGTAGTGATAGTAACGGTTACAAGTTTTAAAGTTCTCTCGATGATTACTTTTGATACACTAGCTTTTGATAAACGAGCATGAATGTACTTTCTGATTTTATAATCTTCAGCGATTTTATCACCGTAATCATTACCACCATACCAGTTTGAATCCCATCCTCTGATGATACCAAGTCTGTTTCCTATTGGATTTGTCTTTTGTCCCATCTTAATTAATTGCTTTGTGTGTTATCATTAGCTCCTAACACGATTGTTACGTGGTTTGAACGTTTTCTTATTCTGTGTGCTCTTCCTTGTGGAGCAGGACGAAGTCTTTTCAACATCATTCCTCCATCTACTCGGATTTCTTTTATAAATAAGCCTGCTTCTGAAACATTTCCTTCAGCATTTTTCTGCTCCCAATTGTTGATTGCAGATAATACTAATTTTTCTAATTTTCTTGAAGCTTCTTTTGAGCTAAATCTTAATATATTTAAAGCTCTTTCCACTTTCTGACCCCTTACCAAGTCTGCTACTAAGCGCATTTTTCTAGGTGAAGTAGGGCAGTTATTCAATTTTGCAAAAGCTATAGACTTATTTGCCTCTTTTCTTGCGTCTGCTGTTTCTCTTTTACGAACTCCCATTGCTTCTTATTTTTTACCTTTATTTTTTGCTCCAGCATGACCTCTAAATGATCTTGTCGGTGAAAATTCTCCTAATTTGTGTCCTACCATGTTCTCAGTTACATAAACTGGAACAAATTGACGACCATTGTGTACTGCGATTGTTTGCCCAACAAAATCTGGAGTAATCATAGATGCTCTAGACCAAGTCTTAACAACACCTTTATTTCCACCAGCAATATTTTCTTGAACTTTTTTATCTAATTTATAGTGTACAAAAGGTCCTTTTTTTAATGAACGTGCCATGTCTATCTAATTATTTCTTTCTGCGTTCAACAATATATTTATTACTCGGGTTAACTTTAGAACGAGTTCTATAACCTTTAGCAGGAAGACCTTTTCTAGAACGTGGGTGACCTCCAGATGAACGTCCTTCACCACCACCCATTGGGTGATCGACAGGGTTCATTGCTACCGGTCTAGTTCTAGGTCTTCTTCCTAACCATCTTGTTCTACCTGCTTTACCAGAAACAATTAATTGATGATCAGAATTAGATACCGCTCCAATTGTAGCTGAACAAGTTAACAAGATTAATCTTGTTTCTCCTGACGGCATTTTAATTGTAGCATACTTACCATCTCTTGCCATTAATTGAGCAAAAGTACCTGCACTTCTTGCGATTGTAGCTCCTTGACCAGGACGTAATTCAATACATGAAATTACTGTTCCCAATGGAATTTTACTCAAAGGTAAAGTGTTTCCAATTTCTGGAGATGCATCTACGCCAGACAATACAGTCTGTCCAACTTGCAAACCATTTTGAGCAACAATATAAGCTTTCTCTCCATCAACATACCATACTAATGCGATAAAAGCAGTTCTGTTTGGATCATACTCGATTGATTTCACTGTAGCAGGAATACCTACTTTAGCTCTTTTGAAATCAATGATACGATATCTTTGTTTGTGACCACCGCCTGTGTAACGCATGGTCATTTTTCCTTGACTATTTCTACCTCCTGAGTTTTTTATCGGTGCGATTAATGATCTCTCCGGCTTATCAGTTGTAATGGCGTCAAAACCATTAACAACTCTAAAACGCTGACCCGGGGTAATAGGTTTTAATTTTCTTACTGACATCTTTATTTATTAGATATTGTTGTAAAAATCTATTGTTTCTCCTTCTTGTACTTGAACAATTGCTTTTTTATAAGCATTTGTCTTTCCACTTATCAAACCACTTTTAGTGTATTTAGTAGTTCTATCTGGTCTAACATTCATCGTATTAACACTAACAACTGAAACACCATAAGTTGCCTCAACAGCTTTCTTAATTTGTACTTTGTTAGCTTTCTTTTCTACAACGAAACCAAAACGATTGAAAATCTCACCATCTTTAGTGATTTTTTCTGTAATAATAGGCTTAACTATGATACTCATGGCTTGTTATTTACTTAAATTATCTTCTATTCCTTCTAAAGAACCCTCTAATAAGACTAAATTATTTGCGTTTAAAATTGCATAAGTACTTAGTTCTGAATTAGTTAATACGCTAGAAGCTTTTAAATTGCGTGACGACAAATATACATTTTTATTTGAATCACCCAACACAAATAAAGATTTTTTGTTTTCTAATCCTAAAGCGCTTAAAACCGATATAAAGTTTTTAGTGTTTGGAGTATCAAAAGTAAAATCTTCAACTACTATTAAATTAGATTCTTTTACTTTTAAAGAGAAGGCAGACCTTCTAGCTAATCTCTTTAAACTTTTATTCAATTTAAAAGAGTAACTTCTTGGTCTTGGACCAAAAACTGTACCTCCACCTTTGAATAAAGGATTTTTAGCACTACCAGCACGTGCAGTACCTGTACCTTTTTGTTTTTTAATTTTACGAGTACTTCCAGCAACTTCAGCTCTTTCTTTAGCTTTATGAGTTCCTTGTCTTTGATTTGCTAAGTATTGCTTAACATCAAGATATACTGCGTGCTTATTTGGCTCTATACCGAATACTGAATCAGAAAGCTGTACTTTTCTTCCAGTATCTTTTCCTTTGATATCTAAAACTTTTACTTCCATTACTTCTGAATGATTACATAAGAGTTTTTGCATCCAGGAATAGCTCCTTTAACAACAAGTAAGTTCTTTTCAGCAACTACTTTCAAAACTCTAAGATTTTGTACTTTAACATTATCACCACCCATTCTTCCTGCCATACGCATTCCTTTGAATACGCGTGATGGATAAGACGATGCTCCAACAGATCCCGGTGCTCTTAATCGATTGTGTTGACCATGTGTTGCTTGTCCAACACCACCAAAACCGTGACGTTTCACAACACCTTGAAAACCTTTTCCTTTTGATACACCTTGTACATCAACAAATTCTCCTTCAGCAAAAACATCAACTGTGATGCTATCACCAAGATTAAATTTACCTTCAAAACTTTGGAATTCAACGACTTTCTTTTTAGCAGAAGTACCCGCTTTTTTAAAGTGACCTAAATCAGCTCTTGTGGCGTGTTTTTCTGTTTTGTCATCGAAACCAAGTTGTAAGGCTTCATACCCGTCAACCTCTATGGTTCTGACTTGGGTAACGACACAAGGTCCAGCTTCAATTACTGTGCAAGGAATATTTTTCCCGTTTTCATCGAATAAGCTAGTCATGCCGATTTTTCTTCCAATTAACCCAGACATATTAAACTATTTATTAATTATTAATTCTCTTTTTTAATTAAGGTGTAAGAAAATCTATCAAAAATCTAGCACATTAATCATAATTTATATAAACTAATTATACTTTTATCTCAACTTCTACACCACTTGGCAACTCTAATTTCATTAAAGCGTCAATAGTTTTTGAAGAAGAACTGTAAATATCAATTAGTCTTTTGTAAGACATAACTTCAAATTGTTCTCTCGATTTTTTGTTAACGTGTGGAGAACGTAATACAGTAAATATTTTT
>Ga0209499_1000377_pt1 | contig 33142 bp, 62 predicted proteins | sample C_130208_EF_Meta_FD_187306 | JGI IMG/M metagenome (GOLD analysis project Ga0209499, IMG submission 187306) | Freshwater microbial communities from Lake Croche, Canada to study carbon cycling - C_130208_EF_MetaG (SPAdes) (version 2) | ecosystem: Environmental > Aquatic > Freshwater > Lake... | reverse complement strand
TGTTCGTTATATGCGAGATTACCAATCCAAGCTCTATCAGTTGTTATGAGATTTGCAATCAAAAACCCTTTGACATCTTTATGTTTTGCAAGTTTAATAAAAAAAACTTTATCTTTCCTCTGTTCATAAGAATCAGGTGTAGCTGATTTGGTTTTACCAGAGTATTTGATATAGTCATAAGATTTGGATGTAAAATGATTCTTTAGAGCTACGTACTCACGGTACGCTTCAAATGGTGTCATGGGCGAATATCTTTTTCTAGATATTCAGAGAAAAATTCACAAAGTTCTTTCTCGAATATTTTACCGTCACATGTGCGCCAAGTCGAATACAGTCGTTCAACTTGAGAAATAAAATTAAGTTCGTCTTCTTCAGATTGGATAACAAAACCTTTTTTTTCAATTTCAGATTGGATAACAAAACCTTTTTTTTCAATATAATTGATCATATCATCAACATCGATATCATCAAGACACACATCAACTTCTGTTTCAATATATGCAGTCACAATTGTCTTGGACATATCAAACTCCTAAAAAGGGAGACGTGCTGGTCTCTTGAGAAAATTAAGATTTTCTGCTTCAACTTGAATTTTAGATTTAATCACCATATTGTTTTTGATTAATTCGGCTGCATATTCAATTTCTAAATTGTTATTTTCACACCAAAGAATAATAGCATCGATATACTCGATATTTTTCTTTTTACAAAGCGTTTCAATTTCTTGAATAAAATTATTTGCTTTTGTATTGATTATCATTTCTTTGACTCAAGATCAACTTCAATGCCTTTAAAGGCCAACTGATATCCAAAATCATTGAGTTTAAAATAAAAAATTGACAGCATTATAATGATTGGCAATTCATACCAATTCTTGGGTCCAATTAAATTGTTAACCCAATACAAAATAAAAAATGATAGAACCATAATCAAAACACCAAGCGGCAAGTCTTTAATAATTTTCATAATATCTCCAAAGGATGGTAGGGACGCTAGGATTCGAACCTAGTCAAGAACACCCATCTGATGCTAAAGGCTTTATAAATGCCTCCCGTGTACCAACACCCGCCCCCAATGATCAAAATATACTACTTCTTATATGTCTTGTCAATCTCTTTGATGCGATCATATTGATTCTTCCACACCCAAGAGTTAAATTTTACAAGTTTATTAGCCAAATAAACAACTGGTTTACTGTTCCAGAACCAATGGTTATATCTCATATTTAACTCCTGAGTGTGAAAAAATAATGGCGACCACTGAGGGATTCGAACCCCCGACATACGGAGTAGAAATCCGTTGTTCTATCCGGCTGAACTAAGTGGCCAATTCATATTAGTTATACTTGTTAATAAATCACTTCTTGATTTCGTTAGAAACGAATTTATTAAGTTCTGTTGCAACATCAATAACTTGTTGATGGTCAACAGCTTTGATATCAGGAAACAATGGAAGTTCTGTGGGAATACCCATGTGGTTATTATTCATCGCAAATTCACGTTTTGTAGACCAGTCATTTTCAATACGTTGACGTTCTGCGAAATAACGAGCTTCTTCAATTGACTGAGCAAGCTTTAGAAGTTCTAGACGAATAAGATATGGATTAGTCATTTTTATTTTCCTTGTGTGTTTGTGCATTATTGCACTGTGTGTTAATAGGCCCGTTCTGTTTCTAGGTGGAACCCATACCCAAGGTGCTTACGCTGCTAGAGCGAAGTCCTGTGCAAAGTTATCGTTTGCATTTAGATTTAGCTTTGGTCTACTCGTACCTTTACTATCAATAATCGAGCCTATTTCGCCCCCATCATATGTGGTCTGACTTCACAGACTGTAGAGTGAACTATCTCTAGCACATATGGTGGAGGCGTGGGGTACTGCCCCCCAGTCTTACTGACCTATTCTTTACGTCTCAACAACCTTAGCAACTTTATTTATATAGATTATCAGTAAAATAGTCAAGGATTATTTGTTATCTTTGACATTATTTTTCATAACATCCTCAATAGGATTGTATTGTCAGACGTTCGTGCGGCCATAGGTGCCACCAATTTAAGTTCGTCCATCAACTTTCGAAGTTGTATTTTATTGAAAGTCAAAACTTTGTCAATAAATTCTTGTCCTTTTCTACTGAGCCTTTTGGTGACAGAAGTTTTTTCATCAAATCCAATAATAGTTGTCCCCTTAACTTGAAGACCACCACGATCAATTGCACGATAAACAGTGACTGTTTTATATCGTGTATTATATGCCCAAAGTTCTTGAGCACCAATTACCTTTTCAGGATTGAAAGATGTAAGCTTCAATTCAGCATCAGTCTTCTGATATTTGAAGGTTTTGAGTTTTTTATCAACAGATATAAATTTCTTCTTACGAGGCTTACGTTCTTTCTTGACATTACCACCATATCGAAGAGCATCATCAACAAGAGTAACAAAGAACGCATGGCGAAGCTTCAACTGCTTGCGAGTCATATAAGCATATGCTTGCTTCAAATCACGATCATTGCCTTCTACAGCCTCCCCAAGCTCATCACGCCATGGGGAATAATAGTTCACAATTGTAGGAATGTAAAGAACAGGAATATTGTTTTGTTGAAGCCAAACATAAAGAGAAAATGGTTTACCAGAATCAATCATCGATTCAATATCAGCGATGATATCAGAACCTTTATCTTTCATGCGATCACGTACAGATGTTTTAACAACATCAGCAATTACTTCAACTTTAACAGGAGCACGATTAAGAATATCTTTAATTTTCAAATTAATCAATGCATCAAGATGATCAATAGGCAAAATCAAGCCACGCATTTTCATACGACAAAGCCAAGCGGTGGATGTAGTAATCCACATATCATTGACTTTTTCAAACGTCTTAATATCTTCATCTCGTGTCTCAGATGTAAGATAATCTGAAATATATTCACGAGCATCTTCAATAGTACACATATAATTGTACCAGTTAAGATACCGACCATACTGAGAAACAGACAGGGCAACTCCCGTGTTAACAGGTTCATCACCTAGATATTTTTTATTAACTAGGTATGATTCTGATTTACGAGCCATGAATGTTCTCCTTACTCCATTTAAAAGAGTATATATGAAAATGGAGGGATTGGCTACCCTCCATCTCCTATCATTTTAATTATTTTTATGATTAAACGGCTTCTGCCATTTCGATAGCAGTCTCAAGAGCCTTGGTCTTGAGGTTCTTATTCTGGCCATACCAAGCCGAAGCAAGACGATTATCAGCAGAACGACCAAGAACATGGTCAGTCATGAAAGTAACCGCATTGAAGGGTTGCCACCAAGAACCTTCAGCATATTCAGCACCGGGCTGAGTGTGAAGGATATCCATCGCAACCTTAGCGTTGCGAGAAAGTTCATTGGAACTTTCGTCCTTGGTCTTACCAGTCATTGGGAAGATACGCTTAAAGTAATCAACGATATTCTCTTCTTTGGCCATCTTAGAACCCAGAAACTGGGCAATTTCCTTGTACTTGGAAAGCTTGTCAGTAGCAATACCAAGCATATCCTTGACAACCGCCGCATCAAATTCCTTGCGATGGGAGAACTTAACCATGCGTTCGACAGCAGAGTTAAGAGAAAGAGTCAAGGTATTATTGCAAACAACACGAATTGGCGTAAAACGAACGTCAGTCGAGAAACCATAACGATGGAAATTGGTGAACAGAAGGTATGAATCGATCTGGTCGCCCTTAAAGAGTTCAAAGGATTCCTTTACCTTTGCAAGACCCCAGATGATCTGACCGTCACGAAGAGAGCCAGCAGTGTGCATTTCCATGTCACCAGCGGCAACAAATTCATTGAAGAAATCGAAAGCATCAGTATTCTGAATGTAGTTCCAATCATCAGAAACAACATCGAGAATCTTGTCATCCATCTCACGCACCAGAGCCGAATGACCAATTGCCACCTGATTACCGCCGACATTGGCGAAAGCAGGAACCTTACGAACAGTCCAGTCGAGACCAGCAGCCTTAAGCATCTGATCAGAGGTAAGATCGGCAGGAACCTTGACACCAAGGCCATGCCACGGGAGTTCGCCGGTATAAGCCATCTGAGCCTTGCCGTCGATCATTTCAATCATATGAGCCATAATATATTCTCCTGTGTGTATGTGTCGCTGTTGACTTTCATAATGTACTCGACTTGCTACCCACTGTCAACTCATTTTTGTAAAAAAATTTCCTTGACCCTTGGATAGAAGTTTTTGGTTTTCCTTACAAAAACCTGTGGGTGCTCATGATCGACTGTGATCATGATTGCCAACTGAGAAATCTTTATATTATACATTTCCTCAAACATCAAGGAGTAAACAGTCGATTGAAGAAAATAATTTTCGATCCACTGTTCTTTTTTTGGTTTTGTAGAAGTTTTGAAATCAATGATCGATAACTGTCCATCATAATTAGCAATCAAATCTGATCGACCAGCAGTCTGTAACATTCTTGAATACAAAGGTAACTCAATACCTAATATATCATCGACATGTTCTTCTAACAAATTTTGAATGGGTAGGAAAGAATAAATGTTATCTGGAGATTCATCACCTAGATAATTTTCCTTATTGAGAACATATCGTTCACACATATTGTGGATAGAGGTACCACGACGTGTAGCAATAGCTGTTATTTTATTAGCCTCTGCTTCACCAACTCGTTTGCGCCATTTATCGATGGCAGATTTATCTGTTCTTTCACCAAGGATAGTAGTCACTGATTTAAACGATTCTCCATTTTCAAGAAAATAGTAACGCTTACCATCAATAATTTGATCTGTCAAGGTTTCTTCAGGCACCAGATTATGCCTGAAGATTTTTCTTTGGTTGTTCATAATTTTTAAGCGATAATTCCAAGTCTTGTCTTTTCAATAATATAAGACTTGACAAGACTACTTCTAACAATATCATCTTCCATAAAGTCAACAAATGTAAACATTTTCATCCTTTTAACAATTTTCATAAAATCGAAGAGACCATCTTTTTCGTTTTCTTTTACAAAATCGGATTGTCTAAAATCGCCACACATCACTATCCTACAATTCTTACCAACACGAGTGATGACAGAATCGAGTTCATGGAACGTACAGTTAGCAATTTCATCCACTATAATGATGCAATCATTTAGAGTAACACCACGAATAAAGGAAGTCGAGATAAATTCGATGACACCTTTCGATTTAAGGTATTCATATGAATCACCTCTACCAAATAGTTCTGTACAAATGGCTGTATATGGAGCTTCATATACCTTAGTTTTTTCTTTATTATTACCGGGCAAGAAACCCATATCACGAGTTGGCACAACTGATCTAATAATAATAATTTTTTTATATTGACTTGTACCAGATAAAATTTGATTGAGTGCAAGATACAAAGATATGAAACTTTTACCAGTTCCAGCAATACCATGAAGAAGTAGATTTTTTCCTGAATTATAAGATTCAAATGTAAACTTTTGGTTTTCCGTTAGCGGTTCAATCTTCTTGAGATTGAAATTTAATTTCTCTTGTGGTACTGTTGGTGGAGCCTTTCCATTTTGACGAAGAACTCTTTTTTCTTTTCTAGTTAGTCGCTTTGTCTCTTCCATTTTATTCCTGTTTAAAAATTATTAATGGTGCTCCCAGTGATACCTTTAGAATGGTTCTTTTTCATATCTTTAAGAAGATCACGAAACCCTTGATCGGGCTTACTCATGCCTCTTCCAGAGTGAATCATAGGAGCACCGTTAACGAGTTGCGTTAAGTTGGCGTTTTCACTTAAATAAACATCTAGAGCCGAAATTGTCATAAAATTTTCAAACTCCTCGCCAGTATCATTGTTTAGAAACTTATACGTAGGCATTAGCGTTGATCGCTCCATTGATAATCTTCGAACTCATCTTCATCTTCTATAAGAGCAGAAATGTCTTTAACTTTTAAAGCTCGCTCTACTCGCTTTTCCTTACGCTTGTCTATATGATGACGAGTATTTTCAGAATATCCCTCGTCATCATACGAATAGTCATTCTTTTTAAACTTTTTAAACGTTGACTTGCTCATCGATCAATCCCGGCAATGCCTCTTTGATAAAGTTAATGGTTAATCCTTTGTAAGGAAGCTTCTTTTCCTTAATGGCCAACAGAAGCTTCGCATCATCAGGATGCACAGTCTCCAGAAGAGTGATATAGAGTATTTCTCTTCTAAATTGTGTTAGATTAGGATTACCACCTTTTAGGAACAAATACAAGCGCCTTGCTTCAGTATACAGCATTCCATGTGAATCAGGGTAATCCGATGGTTTATATGGCGGATCACCGGGTGGCAATTCCCAAACAAATTGGGGTTCGAATGTGTATTTGAGAATCTGTCCAAGAACAGGATTGTAATTGTTTCTCAAATATGCAATCTTTTCTTCTTTCTTTGAAAGCTTAGATGTATTAATTAAAATTTCAGATATTGATAATCTCATAGTGTCCTCAAAATTCGTTGATATGTTCCATTAAAATATTCAATCTTTTTTTGACAAAATAATTGAAAAGTTTAGTTTTAGTTTTACCTGCTTCAGATTTATATTCTTCAATAACACGACCTTTAATCTCTTCAGGTATATAGGTCAAATCAATAAGATATGCATTTCTATAATAATTTCTCTTGAGTCTTTCATCTTCATATTCATCAGGAGAAATACTTAAGTAATGTTCTATCTTTTTAAAAGTTAATGATTTCTGACGCTCACCGATAACAAAACAATTATCATTAGACAGGAAATTAGGAATACCATCACTAACATCACCCTTTAAAATGTGTTCTTTAATGAACATATCTGGGTTATCATGTGTGATATATCTCTTATTTACATGATCATATTGTTTGACATTTTGATATTTGTGTAGTTGAATAAAATCTTTATCACCAGAAACAATAAGGATTTTTTCAGCTTCAGGTTGTCCAAATGACCAATCATTAATAAGTTCACCATATTCCATAATAAGAGTACCAATGATATCATCAGCTTCAGCATTTTCAATGCTGATTACTCTATAATGAAAATATTCTTTTAGTTCTTGTTTTATCTCACCAAGATATTCATAAATCTCAGACCAATTGAGATCAGATTTATCTCTGTTCTTTTTACGATTGGCTTTATAATAAGGGAAAAATTGTTTTCGCCAATAGTTTTTATCATCACATGCTATAACAAGTTCACCAAATTCATTAAAGAATTTGACTTTAATTGCACGAATAGAATTCAATATCATATGACGAAGCACATTTTTATCTATCTGAATACTATTTCGATTTTCTATCATTCTAAATAAATTTGAAATCATGACCTGATTCAAGTCTAATATCATCATTTTAATTATGGGTTAAACCCTCTCCTCATCTATTTTCAAAACTAATTCTAACGTATCTTTGATACAAAGTAAACCACTTTCTTCTATATCAAAAACGTTTTGTGAAATTTTTTGAAATGGATGAATCAATCCATAATATTTAAATAATATTGATCTAATAGATTCGATTAGGAATGCAGAGTCTTTTATCGATTCTGCATCATCATCTTCTTCAATTAATTCAAATCCCGCTAAAGATAATTGTTGAAATAACATTGGAGCAATCAAAGCTATTGTTTCTTGAATATGAGTTTGTTTTACCATATCAATATTATTTTTTATTTCTTCTAGATTGACGGGGGCGTCGGCCCCCTTTTGAATAATCTTACTCTTTGGAAATTTAATGATATTATTTGTCATTTGACCTCTTTTTAATCGGCATTGCCGATGACATATTTATCTTTTCAAGTGGTTCTATAGACAAATTGTTCTTTCGGCATTTCCGGGGATTCGTTTTCAAGTGAACGAAGCATAGCTTCCCATTGTGAAATTCTATTTGCCCAATTATAGAAAATATCAGCATAAGCCTTTTGTGTCATAATTTTATTATGATATTCATCATCTGTCATCGTAGAAATTGATTCAATAGAAGCACGAAGAACAGAATAGAAAATATTAGCATGTTGATTAATATTTTCGTTCCACTGATACATATGAGTCCAATTAGAAGCAGTCTCAGGCAATGCACCATAATTAGGATGAACGCATATAAGACCAGCAGACATGGATTCCATAAGAGAAATACAAGATGTTTCCTGCCAAATATTAGGATAGGCATAGATATGCTTGGATTTCAAAATTTCTTTAATTTCTGGATTTGAAACAGAACCATAATAATTAATTCCAACAGTTGACTTACAATCATCGAATAACTGTTGGAACGGCTCATCCCTCTGGCCCCATCCATACACATTAAATGAAGAATAAACGTCAAGTTCAATGTTATCAAATTCTTCACGGAGTTTCTTAAAAACAGGAATAAGAATCTGAAGTCCACGATGAGGTGTAGTGTGATAAATTAAACGAATAGTGTCACGTTTCTTTTGTTCCAAATCGAAACTGATAGGCTCGATACAATTAGGAAGAACAACACACTTAGACCAAGGAATATTATATCGTTCTAGATAACCACGCATCTGCCAGTGTGATGAGAATACGATACGATGAAACTTTTCCCATCCACGATTTTGAAGATGTTCGGATTCTGGGTCACCAGCCAAATCTTGACACCAAAGAATACGAACGTGCTTATCAGAAAGTTCTTCATGAACACGAGAAACAAAAATCTGAAACTTATCTAGTAGAGCAGTATCAAGACGCTTTTCAAGCGCATACTTCATTAACTCAGTTCCACCCATAGCATTAGTGGAAAGACTATCTTTTGCAAAAGGCATAATAAACTCCTATTTTAACCAATTTTGATTTTTCATGTACCATTGTGAGACCAATGGAAGTCTTTTTTCTACTTCCATCGACGGTTTCCAGCCGAGTGATTTTAAAAAATTGCCCGAAATTGCATAACTGAAATCATGACCGGGACGATCAATATTAGGGTCAACAAGTTCATAAGGAACCGATACGCCAAGACCCATTGTTATAATTTGAAGAATATCAAGATTATCATATTGTTTTTCGGCAGCAATATTAAACTTGGGACAAGTTCCACCCATTATACCATAAGTGGATTGATGTTCAAGTTTCAAAATAAACAAAAGAGCCGATGCAACGTCTTTGGCATGAAGGTAACAACGTGAGCCAATTTTGCCTGTTTCTGCATTATAATGAATAATAATTTTTTTATTATTGATTATCTTTTTAAGAACCATTGGAATAAACTTCTCAGGGTTCTGACGCTCACCATATACATTCATCGTATGTGTAATGTATATAGGCATTCTGTATGTGTTTTGATAAGATACACACATAAGTTCACCAGCAGCCTTGGATGCTGAATATGGATTGGTAGGATTCATCCTGTCATATTCGTTGAATGTCACTCCATCAACAGCAGGACCAAACACTTCATCTGTAGAAAAATAAACAAAACGATCTAAGTTCCTTAAAGTACGAGCATACTCCAAAAGATTAACTGTACCAATCACATTATTCTCAACAAATTCCATTGGAAACCTAATGGAACGAGTTACATGAGAAGCAGCAGCGATGTGAAGGACAATATTAATATCGCCAATCACATCTGCAATCTGTGGTGAAATAACAGCACGAAGGTCATGATACACAACCTTCACACGATGCTTATCATCTCTGTCTTTAATAATTTCTTGAATACGATTTAGATTACCAGAGAAATCTAAACGATCTAGACTAACAATGTTGTAATCAGTATTATCAAGAAGATATTCAATAATGTGATGCCCGATAAATCCAGCACCACCAGTCAACAAAACATTCATCAATTCACCTATTAATTATTAAGCCTGTCGAGTAAGGAAAGTTGGGCGAACAGTCTTTGCGTCAAAATACTTCTTGACAAGACCGATAACAATATCAGAGTCAAAAGACTTACATGAGAACACATCAAGATACAAAGCATTTCCGCCTTTTAGATCATCAGGAACAAAATGAGCACAAATGTTTGAAGTTTCAATCAACTGTACTAAAGTATATCCAGCTTTATTGCCGGAACCAAAGCTAACGATTTGTGGGTCGCCGTATGCAACCATGTCAATATCATTAACAAGCTGCTTTGTAAAATTATAAATCGTATCATAATCATCAATTGAAAATGAATTTAGATCAGCGCAATCTAATACGAGATGAAACCCCCAATATGCCATGCCATTTGTGCTCCTGTTTTTTTGTTAAAAGATATATTATTTAGTAGTTATCTTGAGCCTGAATATACTCAACCATGTCAATTGGAAATACACACCAACTGTTTCTTTGAACATTCCATGAGGCTACAAGACTAGGCTCACGATTATGAAAATCTTGCATTTGCTTACGATCTTCATCATTGAATGCAGGAGGTAAAATCCTTGGCATCAAAGTACACCGAAGAGGTGGAGGAGTAATACCATCCTTCTTGAGGAATGTAACCTCAATGACAGAATCTGTCAACTCTTTTAAAATTTCATCACGAATAAACATCAAGACTCGACCAATAAAGTTTTGCCGAAATTATTTCTTTCTTCGTACACTCGCATTTCAAGCTCATTATACCCACCAACAAATTCACCATTGATTACAACAACTGGATATGACTTGGCGTTGGGAAACTTTTCTACAATGAAATCTCGTGAAACATCTTTGCCTACAGAATAAGTTTTGAATTGAACTTTAAGAGAATTCAAAATATTCTTGGCTTTGTTGCAATAATTGCAATTGTCTGTAGTGTATAATTCAATCATAGTCTTTCCTTCCAATATTCAATTACATCTTCTGGGTTCAGTGGATTATATCCATTTTCGTACATGTCATATAGTACCATTAATTCTAGTTCACTCATTTTAATCTCCATATAGTTATTATACTTGGATATTTATATTGTGTCAAGCTAAATATTCAAGAACGTTTCAGTTAGGAGTAAATTTATGATTATATCAATCAAAAATGACCCCTATAAAATTGAAAAAGCTGTAGTGAGAAAAGCGGTAAAATTCTTTTCAAACAGCCTGATATCTACTAGATTAAGTAAAACACTTTCTGTAAAAATAATTTTTACCAAAGGATTTAATAAAAACACAAAATGTATCGCTACATGTATGTGGGTAGATAATAACGTAAGACCAAAAAAATTCGAAATCGAAATTGATGCTAATTTAAGTGCTAATCAAAAAAGTCGTGCCATTGCCCATGAAATGGTTCACTTGAAACAATATGCGACAGGTCAAATGAAAGATTTATTCAGCAACGATTCTACCAAATGGGAAGGTAAAATTCATGAAAATATCTCAGAAATGAATGATAATTATTGGACATATCCATGGGAAATCGAAGCATATGGACGAGAAGTTGGATTGTTTGTTTTATACAGTAAATACATAAAAGAAGAAAAAAAATTAAAGAGAAAGTGATTTGTCCTGCAAAGTTTTTTCATATTTACTCATTTTATCTAGATATCCACGATTACGAAGTTCTTTGAAGACAAGATTTTCTAATGAAAATTCACCGCCCTTTTGAATAGCAGCACCACGCATGGTTTTGATTTTGTCTTTTAGATTATTAAATTGATCCATGTCCATTTTATCTTTGATCATACGATCAATCGTATGCATATAATCTTGCACTTTTAATTTGAGATTTTTATCATTTTTGAAATCGTATTCACCATGAACTGGTTTCTGGACCCATGTATTTTTCTTCAACGAAAAAATACCTTGCCCCTTGGGATATGATCCAACAGGGTCTTGGGCATAAGGCTCTACAGGATACCCAAGGACGGTAATCTTGTGTGTTAGTGTCCACAATACCTTCTTATCCTGAAGGTAATCGTCCACGAGCTTCCTATCAGTTCCTAGCTTCGATCTATCAACGATCAAATGAACATCAATATCTGATTTGGACGTATAGTTGTAATTGCAATTACCACCAATCATGATTATATCTTGAACTAAATTATTTGGAATATTTGCATATTCACGCCATGCGTCGATGAACTTCAAAAGAGCCGCTCTAACATTTGGGCGAAGTTTATCACCATCCCATAGTTTGGGATTGAGTTCTGTATGATATTCTAATCCAATTTTAATTTCAGTTAGATATTCTTTAAAAGTTATCATTCTAAGCTCCTGTACTTAGAATTATTTATATATCACCAATGTCGGATGACTCCAGCCACGATGAAAATGTTAGTGCCAATATAACAAAGGACGATGACAGTCCTGATAATAGCAATAATATCAGAGTCTTTATCATCGTCCTTCACACCTTTATCACCAAGAGCTTTTGCCCACAATGACCAAAATTTTTTCATCAATCTTCTTCTGCCTTAATTGCTTGTTTTGTCAACCAAATAATTGCAACAATCTTTTCTTCATCAGAATATTTTGAACTTGCTGCGGTTTGTTGAATACGATTCATGATATCAACTAACCAAGTATTTTGAATCTTACACATATCAAGTTTTTCGATCATTCATGACTCCTATGTTAAAATGGGCGAGGAATTACCCCCACCCATTAATTTAGATATAACGATATGCAATAACTCTTTGTTTTGCATATACGCCAACCCCAACTCTTCTATTATGATTACCAGAAAGAATAATTGGGTTCCCTCTTCCATCGTAGCCTGTCACCACACCAACATGACCACCACCCCTACGATTAGTTACAGCTACACAATTTGTACAACCATACGTAGCGGGTTTACCACGATGAACATATGAAATCGCTCGACGGTCATGGCCACCTGCGATCATATTCATAAAATCAGCGCACCAAAGTCTCGAAGGTAATCCTAATTGACTGGCATTTGCGCCAATATAACGAGAAGCTTTTTTTGCCAAATCACCACTATAGATAAATGTATTTTCTACAGAAAGAAATGACTTTCTCGACATATCAACAACTACGTGTTGGACTTGGGCCATTCTAGCCTTTTCATTTATCCAATACATAGATGTACTTATTTCATCATTTGAATTTGGCTGCTGAACTTGTTGTACGGGTACAACTCTCTTTACATGCCTCACTTTTTTATGCTTATGCTTATATACTGTACTATAATGATAGTTCTTATGTTTTGGTCTAGCCTCAGAAACATTTACGAAACTAAAGCTAACTAACATCACTGTTAGCAAAAATATAAGTTTTTTCATTACTCTTTCCTTTTCTATATTGCTACGGACAGAGTAATATATTTTACCTCATAACTTGCATAATCAGTCTCGTTTTACCTTGCTTGATAAAGCCAAGTTCATGAGCACCACCTCTAGAAACATCTAACCCAGTGCCTTTTATAAAGGGACCCCTATCGTTAACCGTAGCAATTATGGACCTTCCATTATTAGGATTGGTCAGTTTAAGTTTTGTCCCAAACGGTAGGGTTCTATGTGCGACAGTAAGCCCGTTGGGATCGAATCGTTGTCCAGAAGCAGTCCACTTACCAGTAGAATACCAAGAGGCAACGATACCACTGTTTAAAGTGGTATTCTTATTTATAGCATAAGAATTAGTGGTTTGACAAGCAGTAAGCAAGATTGATACAATCAAAATCGTAAAATATTTCATGGTAAAAACCTCACTTACTGTTGTTAATAGTGGTGCGCCGGGAGGGACTCGAACCCCCAACCAATCCGTTATGAGCGGATAGCTCTAACCATTGAGCTACCAGCGCATTTAATTATGCTGCCAAAATTTCCTTCAGGCGATCTGCGGCATATGAAGCCGCAAATGCTTCAGGCTTTACTTTTGGTGCGAATCCACACATGCCACGAATATAACCAGTAGCCTGATGAATCACACATGAAGAACCATGCATCTCATCAGGATTGATGTCAAGGTGAACTTCACAATGTCGTTCGCCTATCGATTCAAACAAATCGATATACATTGCTGAAGCCTTATACACTTCATTCATTAGGCGATATGCTGGACGGTTGTGCTTTTTGTCATAATCCCGTTCGGTACTGACTTGCCCAAATACTTTACATCCACGTGAGCCATCAAGATGAACAACGATAGCAACTGTGTAATCAGCGTACCAGTCATCGCCACGACGATACCGCTCGCTATCGGCTCCAATGTAAATATTGGATGAAGCTGAAGATTGAAGGATAAATCGTTTAACTTCTTCAATGTCGAATTCCTTTGACATATGTCACCTTTGATTTTAAGGAAACAGGAATAATTTTTTTTCATTCCTGTAATATGACAATGATATCATGATTAATATTATTGTCAAGATTATTTTATTTAGCAATCATAATTCCATTTTAATTCACCAAATAGATGGCGAATTTCGTCCACACGAGTCTGTGTACCAATGTTGTTCTTAATCACCTTAAGAAGTTCATCGCAGACATTTTTATTACCATCCCAACAAGAAAAAATAATAGCTCGATGAGTAGAAAGCATTGAATTTGAAGTCAACGCAAATTCTTTACGAGTTTGATTTTTCAAAGTTGTATTTAACGTATGAGTAATAGTTTGTATAGTAAAATCAATCTGATACCAAAATTGACGTTCAAACTCTTCAACTCGTTTACGATCTTCTTCCATCATAAATGCTTTAGCATCATCCATTTGTTCATTGACGATAAGGTCAATAACACTTTTTTCCTGAGACAAAATGTCTTTGGACTTGTGGATACGAATATACCACTCACCCTTGAGTTTAAGCATATGACCATCATCAAAGCGGATAACCCACCCTTCAATGCCTTCAGCGCCCTTAGTCTCATCCATCAGATAAGCCATTGACTTGGCAGTGCCTTCATATGCCTTGACTACATCAAGGTCAAACATTTTGGCATACTGTTGCATCCATAACAAACTACGATAGACACCAGTTTGTGTTTCACGTACTGCAATCAATACAAGACGATCTTCTGGATAATCCACAACAATCCGTTGCTTACGGCTACACCATTCAAAGATTGGAGTATACCCAAATTGCTCGATACAAAGTTGTGCAAAATCGCTATATCGAGGATGAGCGGCAACGAACTCCTCTGCACCCATAGCAACGTCAGTAAGACCCATCTTGGTACCCCAACGGATACCATCAGGAGTCACCACTGGAGTGATCATCGATCCATCTAACTTCTCAAGTATCACGTGCGGCTGGGTAAAATCAACATCGTAAAACTGCGTCTCATCACGCTCATTGATGTTGAAGAACTTGTGAAGGCGACGTGACATGATACGACCGTCAGGATAAAACAACAGACCACGACACTCACGGCGGATGGTATGATCACAATTTTCTTCCCAAGTATCACCGACCTTACGGCGAACTTCAGGAAACGTATCAGTCATTGCTACCATATAGTTGATAACCGTATAATGTTCCCGTTCAGCCACGATGAACTCATCACGGCCTTCAATGGCTGGCAGAACATCATTAATGTGAGTGATATACGGAAATTTATACTTCATAATTTATTTTCCTTGAGAATTAATATCTGCTAACCATTATATTTTACTCTGTTCTCGCAAAGTCACCAAAGTATTCCTTGGCGGCTTTTTCATATGCTAATGCGGCTTCTTCTTTGATCTGATAATAACCAAGATCAATTTTTTTTCCATTACACATTATACGTGCTCGCCACTTCTTTCTCCCAGAAACCCAATACACACCTTTGATACCAGAGGTATTGGTTTTATACGGTCCAGTATTTCCACTATTTTGAGTATTTGTAGCATCACGAAGATTGGCTATACGATTATTCGATTTATCCATATCAATGTGATCTATTTGGTCAACTGGATCGGAACCATGAAACACCTTATATGCAAGACGGTGTGCACTATATTTTTTTCCATTTATAGAGATATAGATATATCCTTGACTTTGTAGAGACCCTGCGATAGAGCCAGCAACAGCCCTATTAGACAAAGTTTTTTTCCATGTGAACAGACCTGTATCTGGATCATAGTTAAAAAGTTCGTTCAATTCTTCTACAAAAGGTAGTGGTTTCATTATATTCTCCAATAACTAATGAGCTAAGGATTTACCGTAGCCCAGAAACTCTTCTATCTCCATACAAGCATCCGTTAGGACTTCAAGAAGAGACAGTTCTCGTTCATCATCTGTATCCATAAGACGGTGGATTTCTTCCAAAAGAAGATCATTCAATTCAACAAGATTATTCATTTTCACTCCCTCGCTTCTTCAATATATTTGACATGTTCCAAAAACGTAGCCACATCGTCACGATATGATGGGTCACTACCTTCAACATTGTATATCATACAAGTGATGTTTCCGTCATTGGCACACCACGTCCACTGTGGGTCGAGCCAGACCGTAACTTGATGATCTGGCTCAATCACGATCAATTCAATACGAGGATCACGCTTGGCGATACGACGAATGTATTCTGTGGTCAGACGCATTGGATGGCTCCATTGATTTACTCAACATAATCATCATAACAGGTTTGATAGAAAAGTCAATTACTTTTTATCCAAAGAAAAAATTGTAAATTTCGTTACCACACCAACCTATAACCATAGCCATAGGAAAAGATACAAAAAAGTTATATGGATAAGGTAGAATGAGAGCAACCAAAACACCGATAGCACCAGCGATTAAGGTAACGAACAAAAGTTTTTCCATTGTCTTATCCTCAGTTACGTTCTGACCAAAAAACCATATCTTCAGGACTAATGCTCTTGATGACTGGCTTAGACTGAGGCTTCTGGATTTCATCAATAAGAGATTCAATCCAAGCTAGTTCACGCTTGAGTACACCAACACGGCCCTGCCAATGACCAGAAGCATAATCATGTGGATTATACCAATCTGGACACTTCAGTTCTAACTCAGCACGATAAGCACCTTCACGCTCATAAAGAGCCAACAAAACCTTATCCATAGTCATTATGCAACACTCCAGTTATATTCATCTTGAAGGACAACTGCTTCATATCCGTCATATTCTTCGATTCTATATAATGACCCAGTAGGCACATCACGTATTTTCAGGTCGCCCCAGCCATCGCCAGCATCCTCCCCAAGTTCTTCCACGACCTTAACCAAGATTGGATCAGTACGGTCAACATCGATAGGCCACCAATCGATAGGAGCAGGTTCACCCTTCAGTTCCCAGTATCGATTAATAGCTTTTTCAGATAAACCAAAACCACCAAAGCAAGCATTATATACGACTTTAGTCATCACCAATCTCCAAACAAAATATCGTAAAGTTTATCGCTGAAGTAACCAATAGCAATAGCACCTGCTATAACAACCGGGTAAACATACGGAGCCGATATAACGTAACTACAAAGTCCTCCGTATGTGGCACCTAGAATAATCGGAAATAAAATTTTCATCACATTTCCTCCACAATATGCCAAACCAAACCTGATGGCATAACAACAGTACCTAGATGCTGACCAGTATAATGCTGTCCAGTACCATAGATATTCACATAGCGTTTATTATATATAATATCATTATCAAGTTCAACCTCTGTCCATACATAGACATTATGCTCACCTTGATACCCTACATGTACAACACGGCCTTCAATGGAAAGGGGATCACCAGTAAACGGCCCCCACTTATATACAGTTTTCTTAGTCATCACTTAGTTCCTTTCATGAGTTAATGCCGAATGATCCACTCTAAACGCTCAATCTCTTCTTGATGATCAGCTTTAGTTGCTGCCATTTCCCACTGAAGACGCTCAATCTCTTCTCGAAGCTCAACCTTTTCGTCGATTGCCTTACCAAGGTCTAGTATAAAGGTTGTGCAGCTAGTTTTCAACTCTATAATCTCTTCACGCAGTTGTTTGATATCAGCAATAGCATCCAACAGATCATTATCAATGTCTGCATCACCAATATGAATACCAACCAGTTTTTCAAGTCGTTCGATAATATCAGTCATCACTTTTCTCCTTGAACCAAGATTCAATAGTATCATAACTGGTATAACGAGCGCCTTCTTCACCAAGTTTGATACCTTGATTTACGATATCTTCAATGACGCAAACACATTCATCAAACTCTTTACCAGATGGACTGCAACCCCAATCATAAGCAGACTGTTCATCTCCACCACGCCGAATACCAGCACGATAGATATCTTTGATTTGTTCGATGGTAAACGTGAATGTCTTATCAGTCATCACATATCCTCATTTAAATAACTTTGTTTGTTACATTTTCACTTTGATTTCATCAGGGTAATCTTCAAACCGAGTTTTCATATTCTGAATTATTTCATCAGGAACATTATGAATCGATCCAAACTCATTATTCATTCTAATCACATTTACCAAAATGTCAAGAGAGTTTGCATGGTCAATATATTTTTGCATTTCAGAAATGCGAGTGAATGTATTGGAAACAACGACATTGTAACCATTATTCATAAAAATACAAGCAGTATCAAAACACCACTTATGTGCATCCTTGATTTTTTTACCATCAAATTTATAATCACCATTTTGATTGATAAAATACATATCAGCTTCAAGCTTAATGTGTCGTGGATAACATCCACCAGCATACGTACTTTTACCAGAGCCGGGAATTCCACGAATAATAATCAGTTCACAAGTTTTCATAATATGTCCTCTATTTGCAATTACTATATCACATAGAATTTAATTGTCAATATGAAAAAAGGAGCCGTAGCTCCTTTTCTTACTTCTTTTTACCAGTTTGGCGACGTGCTCGACGCTTCTTAGAACCAATCTTACGACGCCCCTTACGTGGACGATTCTTATGGGGGTGTGCCATTACTTACGAGATTCCTTTGGAAAAGTTAGAGTGATAACCTTTGGTTCAATAAACTGAGGCATAATTTTATCAGAATTAGGAACCTTACACATGACCCATGTACCATCTGCCTGAGCAGGAGAGAACAATCCATTTGGATCGGCTTGTGGCAAAGTTACAACATGACCACCACCGTCTGAATATGCAATCTTTTGAGGGTTAGTGTACTGAGTAGCATAGGGAATACCATAACCAAGAGAGTCACAAATCTTTTCGCCAATAACACCAGACTGCTCACCAGCTAGGTAGGTGTAAGTTGGCTGCATCTTGTCACGAAGCTCGTAAATATCCTTGAGCAGTCGCTTTTCTGCGAAGTTAGTGATAGAAGGCATACCAACAGACATTGTAGCTTGCATTGCAATCGCTTCCTGCTGTTGTCGCTGAACTTTATCAGAACTAGGGTTATTACAACCAGCCAAAACCAATGCAGCGGCAGCAATCATAACATACTTAAACATATCAATAACCCTTCTTCAAGTTGTCATAAAAATTACGAAGATCGATAGGAAGTTTATTTTCAGGGTAAACACTGAAACGATGCAAAGCAATAGCTCTCAAAGCAGCCTTTTGCTCTTCATTAGACTTTGTATATTCCATTTGAATATTTTGAAGATCACGAAGCATACCATCATTGTATGTTTGGCTCTCTTTAAATGTATCATAGCGAACTTGCTCATACTTAGGAGCATAGAAAGAATATGCTAGGTAGGAAATATACCCTACAACACCAAGCAGCGGCAGTAAAACCAGTGCTAATCCCCAAATACCAAATCCAAGTAGAGAAAAGTTTTGGGTAAATTCTTTTACATCATTTTTATAGCTCATTATATTCTCCATTAAATTGGTGCCCACGGTCGGAATCGAACCGACAAGCCGAAGCGGGAGATTTTAAGTCTCCTGAGTTTACCAATTTCTCCACGTGGGCATTAAATCTTCAAGTGATTTCTTCTTACTCTAACCGATATCCAAGAATTATAGTAGCATGGATCGATTACAGCGTCAACAGCAAATTGTTCTTTAGCTTCGAAATAAGAACATTCGCCTTTGGTTTTACATAAGCGAATTATCTGACGCTTAAAATTTAACTTACCGTATTTATCTACATCTGTCAAGAGATTTTCTGACGAACCGTAATAATCTTTCCAATTTGATTCTACTTTATATCTCTTTTTCTTTTTATTCACTTGACGAACTTTTGTCGTACCGAATAATTTTTTACCAATGTATTTTTTATTATCAGTTAAGTTGGTTATAAGATATACAAACCCAATGTAGTTGTCAATATCATCTGATTCAAATATTTTATTTTCATATAACCACGGATTTTCATAAGACATATCAGGAACTCCTCATTCCTGATATTTAGTATTCTCTTATCGATCCCTATCCTGATCATCTTCTTCCCAATCTTCACCCAAGTCAAGATCATTATAACTTAACTTTTCAGCACAAAATGGGCAAAACATAGGTGTATCAATTCCATCATGAATTAGTGAAAATTCTGCTTCACATGTTCCACATAAAAATTCGTTATCTTTCATTTATTTTTTCCTTTGATAAAATCTTTTTCATAAACTAAACCCCTTAAATGTCTCACCATTTACATCTTTTTTAATACCGCCATTTATATAACTGGTAATCTCAGTTTCCTGTGGAGCAACCTGAACTTCAGACCCAGCAATCCACTTTTGCGTCCATGGTAACGGATTTGACCCACCCTTATAAGGTGTAGGCAACCCAATAGCAGTCATTCGCTTGTTACCAATCCATTCTATATATTCCGAAAGCAAGGCTTCGTTGAGACCAACCATCGATCCGTCTTTGAATAGATAACCAGCCCACGCTTTTTCTTGTTCAACAGCATCGGTAAATAATTTGATACATTCATCCCGTGTTTCTTCTGCAATTCGTGAGAAGTCTTCATCTTCTTTCTGTAGCGCCTTGAGTAACTGCTGTGTTCCAGCAAGGTGAAGGTTTTCATCACGTGCAATGAACTTAATGATCTTTGCATTACCTTCCATTTTTTTAACTTCGGCAAAAGCCCATGAACATGCAAATGATACATAGAAACGAACTCCCTCAAGAATATTGACCGACATAAGTGCGAGCCAGAGTGCTTTCTTGTGTTGATATAAGTTGTAATAATTATTTGGTGATGAATTATATGTCATTTGTGTATTATATTCAATCAACTCATCATAATATTTACTGATATCACCAGCACAGTCTATAATTTCAGGAATGTCAGTCAGTTCGTCAAATACTTTTGAAGGATTTGAATATATGTTTCGTATGATATGCGTATAGCTTCTGGAGTGGATTGTCTCTGAGAAAGTCCATGTAGTGATCCAAGTTTCGAGTTCAGGCAAGCTACAAATAGGTCCAAATGCCATTGTTGGGGCTCTACCTTGCACGCTGTCAAGAAGGATTTGACGCTTGAGATTTGATGTGAAGATATGTTGCTCATGTACAGTTAAATCCTTAAAGTCTTTTGCATCCTTATAGATGTCAACTTCTGACGGTTGCCAAAAAAAACCAAGCTGTTTGTCAGTGAGTTTTTCAATCCAAGGATACTTTTGCTTGTCATAACGTGCAATAGTAGGAGCATCATCAAAGAAGCAATTGACCTTAGTAGCATCTTTTTTATTGTTTGAATCGAATACTGAGTAGCTCATTTATTAATCCCTAGTACAAATTTTGATGCTTCAACCCATAGATAAACCGACTTAAATGTTTTATATCCAGTAGAGCCATCATACATCTCAATAACGTATTCGGCTACTTCTGGATTCATTCCATGAAATGTCAGGAACGTATGGTAGTTATCTTTCGTTACTTCAAACATTTATCACTCATCTTTTTCTAAAAAGGAAATGTCGTTACGTCTAAGCGTTCTGTTTTTTCGAGAACGAATTTCGGCATTCTCCCAAGTCCAGCACTCACCAGTATCATCTTGAAAACAAACCCAGAATATATCATTCTCTGGACCGCTCCAAATCATCCAGTGTGCAATTGCTCTTCCTTTAGGTGTCATTAAGGGAATAGGTGGATCAATCCTCTGAACGTCTGCCATTTTTTATATTCTCCACTGTTTGCCAGCCATAATCACAAATATCACGGTAGTTTAAGGTAAGCTCTTCACCTCTTTCAATGTCCTTATTGGCTATGTGTATATACTTTGATGGACTATCTAGGTTAGAAGAATCACTATGGTTAATGAATATGATCGTATCAGCATGGCGTATGAATAAATCTAATTCCTTATCATAGCAATAGAAATAATCTATGTTCTCGATGAACGCATCATATTTGTGCCTCTCGGCAGTCCTGATATCGATCCATCCGTCGATGATATGATCATGTTTCCAAAAGACAGAACCTTTCTTTATAAATTCGTTCGAGAAAAGTCCTAAACCATGTATATTACTTTTTGCTACTGTAGTTTTATATAACATAGGCATATTAATATTTCCTGTAGTATCTTTCTTTGTCGTATTCCAAATATCCGTCTGGAACGTCAAGAAGTGCTTCATTATCATTATCATACAACTTTGGTTCCATAGTTTCCTTCATATGAACCAAAGTGTACGAGCCAAGGAATATTTTACTATAAATTTCTTCATAAGTCAAGTTATTTAAATTTTGCATGCCTCGCAATCCTCTTCTTGAACTATGTCTCCTATGCGGAGAGGTGAAACTTCGTCATATTCACCGGCACCATCGTTGGTGTTAAAATAGTAAAGCTGTTTGCCACCATACTTATAAAACATCAAAAGGTGACCAATCATCTCAGACATCGGGATTTTCTCGTCTTCATAAAACTTGGGGTTGTATGAGGTATTGACCGAGATGCCCTGATCAATGAACTTCTGGAGGACGGCAACGATTTTAAGATATCCTTCGGGCGACTTTTGATCCCAAAGCAGATCATACTTCTTTTTGAGTTTCCGTACTTCTGGTACAACCTGCTTAAGGACTCCATCCTTACTCTGTTTGACAGAGACAAGAGACCTCGGCGGCTCGATACCATTCGTAGCATTACTAATCTGAGCTGATGTCTCTGATGGCATAAGCGCCATGAGCGTACTGTTTCTGATTCCATAGGTTCTCGCCTCGGAAGCCAAAAATCCCCAGTCGAAACGGTACTGTGGGACTGCAAGCTCGTCGACTTCTTTCTTGTAAGTATCGATAGGAAAAATTCCTTGACCATACTTTGTTTCTCCACTTTTAGGGCAAGCACCCTTCTCCTTGGCAAGATCGATAGATGCCTTGATTAAATAGTATGACCAACCCTCTACAAAACTATGAAGTTTATTCAACCCGTCGTGATCAATGTGCTGATAAGATAGATCGTTACGAGCGAGCCAATAAGCGAGATTAATAATACCGACACCGAGGGGTCTTCTCTCCATCGTAGAGTTCCTTGCTGCCAAAACTGGATAATTTTGGTAGTCCAGTAGCTCGTCGAGAGCACGAACAGCAAGAGTACAAGGACGTTCAAAGTCAGCAGGATCACGAATCTTCCCCCAGTTTATAGCAGCAAGCGTACATAGTGAAATTTCTCCATCAGGATCGTTAATATCATTTAGTGGCTTAGTTGGTAGATCAATTTCACAGCAAAGATTTGATTGATGAATGGGAGCAAGTTCCTTGATGAACGACCCATGATCATTTGCATGATCTACATTTTGCAAATAAATACGTCCGGTATCCTTCCTCTCTTGCATGAATCCTGAGAAGAGTTCAATTGCCGGGATAGACTTCTTTCTAATCTTGTCGTTTCGTTCTGCTTGTTCATAAAGCGTTCTAAACTTATCGGTATCAATAAAAAAAGACTCATAAAGACCAGGAACATCATTAGGGCTAAAAAGAGTAATAACACCGCCCTGCAAAAGCCGCTCGTACATAACTTTGTTAAACTGAACACCATAATCTAATCCTCTAATTCGGTTATCTTCAGTACCCTTATTATTTTTAAGTACTAACAGATCTTCAACTTCCAAATGCCAGATAGGATAATAAAGAGTTGCTGCACCGCCACGGACACCTCCCTGTGAACAAGATTTAACCGCACTTTGGAAGTGTTTGTAAAAGGGAATAACACCAGTATGCGAAGCATCGCCTGCGCGAATAGGAGAGCCGATAGCACGAATACGACCAGCATTAACGCCAATGCCAGCTTTTTGAGAAACATACTTAACAATTGCAGAAGATGTAGCGTTGATTGAATCGAGGGAATCGTCAGCCTCGATAAGTACGCACGAACTGAATTGCTTTTGAGGCGAGCGGAGACCTGCCATAATAGGAGTCGGCAACGATATTTCAAAAGTACTTGTCGCATCGTAGAAATCCTTTACCCACTTTAGTCGGGTTTCTTTGGGATAATTACGAAACAGAACCATTGCAATGAGCATATAGCACATCTGTGGCGTTTCGTAAGTTTGATTAGTTACTCGGTTCCTGATAAGATACTTGCCACGAAACTGTTCCATACCTACATAGGCAATCTTATAGTCACGATCGTGATCAATATAATTGTTTAGAGTATTGATCTCTTCTAAATCATACCAACCTAGAATATCTTTATCATAATAACCAACAGAAACAACGTTGATAATGTGATCTAGAAGAACAGGAATATTATAACTGTCATATACTTGTTTACGAAGATGGTAATTTACCAGTCGACCTGCGACGTACTGGTAGCCAGGAGTATCTTCTGAAATAAGGTCGGCCGAAGCTTTAATCAGCGTCTCCTGAATATCAGATGTTTTAATACCATTATAGAACTGAATTCGAGATTTAATTTCTATTTCAGACTCTGAAACGCCATTGATACCTTCACACGCCCAAGAGACGACTTTATGGAACTTCTTTAAATCTAGAGGCTCTTTTGATCCATTACGCTTAACTACCTGAATTGTCGTCATTCTTATATTCTCCGTGTTCTTCTTTTGTTCGTTCAACTGCTTCTGTCAGCGCCTTCATAATACCAATTTTAGCAAAACAATGCAGCGTATCATTATCCATATCAAAAACTACAGTAGCACTACCGTCATCATTTTCAGTGTATGATGTTACTTCAAGTTTCATTTGCATACCTCAATAATTCTAATTTACCATTATGATGTTCTACGATTGCAGTGCAAGACTCTACCCAGTCTCCACAGTTGATGTATTTAAGACCATCAATATCTTTTATATTAGCATGGTGGATATGACCACAGATTATGCCATCGACGTGCTTTGATTTAGCAAAGTTCGATAAAGTTTCTTCGTAGTTTCCGATAAAGTTAACTGCTGATTTAACTTTATACTTGGCCCAAGCACTAATTGACCAATATGGCAGTCCAAAAAAGTTTCTTACCTTATTCAATATGATATTTAAAACTATTGCCACATCATAAGCCCATGATCCTACATGAGCCAACCACTTAGCGTTTTTAATAACTACATCGAACTGGTCTCCATGAATTACCAGATATGTTTTTCCAGCAGGAGATATATGTACAGTTTCTGGAAGAAGATGTATATTGCCAAAAAACTGAGACCCAAAAGACCTTAAAAACTCATCGTGGTTACCGGGAATATAAAATATCTCAGTACCTTTACGACCTTTTCTTAAGATCTTTTGGATTACGTCGTTGTGATCTTGTGGCCAGTACATGCGTTTATGCATCTCCCAGCCATCGATGATGTCACCAACCAGATACAGCTTTTCACATTCAAACGATTTCAAAAAAGAAAGCAGTGCTTTCGATTGGCAAGACTGTGTTCCAAGATGAATATCTGATAGAAAAACTGATCTGTAACTATTCATTAAATGTCCAGTGCATCCTTGAGTGACGGAAATTTCTTAGTAATTTCATACCAAGCATCAGTGGCGATGTCACGATGCTCTTTTTGAGTAGATACATCCATACGAACCTGACAGTAGTGAATCCACGAGCGAAGAGAACCCTTCATATACATACGTGACATAGTCAGACCTTCAGGAAGAACTGCACGAGCCTGTTCCTTGGCAATACCCTGTTCAATTGCCCAGTTATAGGTATCGTCCACCATTTCAAGCAACTTTGCTTGCCTTTTCTGCCAATCCAATTCAAGAAAAGGATCGTCCTTTTCACTAATCTCAATACTGTTTTGACGATTCTTTGTGTCCTGAAGACGAGCTTCACGGTGAACAAACCCCATGTCCTTGGTAGGATCAGCATAACGCTGACTAAACTCCTGAAAGGTAAATGAACGATGGCGAAGAATCTGACGACCAATATCCCTTGTCGTATTTATTTCCATCACAACATCAACCATTTCGAATGGTGACCAGTGCTTATTCTTAGCAAGATACCTAAGCAATTTTGGAGCGGTCAACGTGTTATTCTGATTTGATGGATTGCTAACACGAGCAACGTAGGCAATGAACTCATCAACACCCATAAGTCGAAATGATTCTTCGTTATCTTCCTTATCATAAATTTTAATAAAGGGGTTAGTATAGGCAATAATCTTAGCAGTGTTCATTTTACACCCTTCGCTTTAAAATGTTTTTCATAAAGATATTTAATTCTTTTTAGATTAGGATGGTGGTGAATCCATTGACCAGTTGATTTATCAAAGTTCCGTATAAACCACCTATCCATATCTTCATTGTTAGTTTTAGCAATCAAATCAACTTTAGAACAAAGATAATCGAACTGATTATCTGACATAATGGAGTTAGCATCAAATTCGTATGCATATGCTGCGATACTTAGTTTAATCCTAAGATGTGTTTCTTTACAAAATATATCAGGTTCATTTTTATCAAAGAACGATTCGAGACTCACATCCTACTCCATTATGTTAGAACCAATCGGTTTGTACTTCTGTTTTCTTTATAAGCTTAAGCACTTCGTTCAAACTTTCTTCAACTTCCCAATTAATGCCAGTATAACCACCATAAATTACAGTCGTTAAACTACCGCCATTTGTTTTGGCAAATTCATAAACAGCACTGATATGATAAGGATTGATATAAATCAAATTACCTTTATGTGCTTCAACTGCATTTGTTAGCTTAATCATGCGCAGGTACAGGTTTTTTCAGTAGTAGCCATGTTCATCTTTTCCATAATGTACTCAACAGATTCAGTACAGGCAATAACACGACCATTACCTAGTGCGATCTTGGTGTAATAATCTTTTTCATTGGGAAGAATTAGTCCATGATTATTGGGGCGAATTTCTCGCTCAATATACTTGACTTCAGAAAGGTCGACGTAAATGTCAAGACCAGGATAGGTAAGCTTAGTAAGTGCCATTATACTTTACTCCATTTTGAAAGCGCCATTTTGGCAGCAAGATCTTTATACGTATTTTTGTCGATGATATGCTTGATAAAATCCGAGGACAGACCAGCAAGCACCATATCGTTGACGTCCTTATGCTCAAGGTTGTCAGGCCATATGCATACATTATACCCGTTTAGGATTGCTTTGTCAAGCTTTTTTATTGTTTCTTTGCTACGAGGCTCATTGTCGTAAACTACCACCATTCCTTGTTTAGGGAAAGAATGAATCGCCGAAGCCAGATCACCACCGGCAGTAGCAATACTATTAGGAATAAACATAGAATCAATGGGACCCTCCATAACGTAAACAGTTTTATTAAAATCTACTGTGTCTAAACCATAAACTTTCGGTACGGCATCATCAAGGACAATAGTGATGTATTTAACCTTGCTCTCGCCGACAGCTCGGCCCTGGTATGCATGTACATTTTTATTTTTATCAATAAAGGGAATAAGGAGACGTGTTTCATCTCTCTGAAGAGTTTCCTCATCAAACTTTCCCGGAAGCAAATTATTGGTAAATGCTTTATAATTAGGACATGCAAACAGCTTCGCATGATAAGGGTTGGGAATTTTTCGTTTATCAACTAGCTTTTTGACAGGATGATTCGGAGATAACTGACTTACCTTCCTTAATCCTCGCAAAGGCCCACCAGTCATGAAGACAGGTTTCTTCATCTTATCGACGAAATTATCAAGATTAATCTGTTCTGGAGATTTCTTATCGAGAAGTTTCTCATACATAAATTCATTATAGATATTATGATCAAGCATCTTAATGAAATTCGGCACACCTGAAGTTGCATTGCAGTTGTGACAGTGGAAAAGCATCTTTCCAGTTTTCTCATAGATATATCCACGTGCTTTGCTACGTGACGATTCAGAGTCTCCACAGAGGGGACAACGAAAGTTATAGAGACTTGGTCCCTTTCGTTTAAACTTCTCAAGTCTAGAGGAGATCAAACCGATGTATTTGTGTTCTAACCAATCCATAACTCTTACCTTATTCAACAGCACAGTACTATTATACTGTCATTCAGTTAATAAGGCAAGTGTTATTTTCCAAATAACTTAAGCAGGGATGGTCCATAGGAGATAAAGAAAAACAACACGGAGATTGCACCTGCATACATCCAAATTTTCTGCTCCATGAGAGTAATACGATCCTGGAGTTTCTCGTGTTGAATGCTGGCTTCTTGGCGCATATTGTTTAATTCTTCCAATATGCTACGATCTTCACTACGAATGGTATCATAAACATCTTTTAATTTAATTTCAGATTCTTCACGTCTTTTTTCAACAACCGTTTCTAAATTGCCCATTTGTTTTTCCTGTTGATTCAGTCGCTGTTCATGAACAGCAATAACTTTATTCAAATCGCTTGAAACTTCTGTTAATTTTTCAATCGCATCTTCCATACGATTGTTTCGGTAATCTTCTGCAATCATGAGATTCTTGTCTCCGCTCTTTTTTCGAGTGCTTTTTCATGACCTAAAATTTTACCAAGACCTTTTTTCTTTGGATTATCTCTGGCGTTCATATTACCTGCCAGTAACTGATTGATTATGCCTTCAAGAACATTCGCTCTGCGTAGCATAGCTGTTTTATTTTTATTTAAAAGAGGTTTCGCAAGAGGATTAGATGGATCAGGATCTCCGGCCGAGCCAGAAATTCCAGCTCCAGTGGACATCGCTGCACCATCTTCTCTAATATTTCCGATTGGTTTGGCTTTGAAAACATGAGGATAAGCGTTATCGTATTCTCGCATAATACGTCCGGCCAATGCATTAGCCTCGTCTTCTTTCATCTGTTCTGATTTAGTAACACCTTTAATTCTCTGATGATAGTGAATTAATTCGTGTGCAATAGTGCGCATAACGTCAATTGGATGACGATCGGTAATGCGAACAGATATAGTAGTGCCTTTACGAGTGCCAAGGAAATGACCGAAGGCGTTATGTTTATTTTCCGAACTACCAACTAAATGAATTGTTGGAACTGTTGTAAGGCCAATATGTTTTACGGCAAAACGAATGAAATCTTTAACGTATTTTATCGATGCACTCATTATACTTTCCTTAGTTTTGCGACTATTAGCTCGTCCATTTCAATTAAATTAGTGTCCACAACTTTTTCATCACCCACATTATAAATTAAGTCTGGTATTATATTTAATAAAACTAAAAAGGGCTTTACATACTTCATTTGAGTATTAAGTTTCAAATAAAGTATTTTACATAAAGCCTCGGGGCCAAAACAATTATTGAGAACGATAATATGATTGAGAATTAATCTCTCTTTCAAATCACCATTCTCAATATATCTTGTAACTAACTTTTTAATATACTTGATACGGTTAAGGTCTTCAATGAAATCTTCAGTAGAAGCGTACTGAGCATTATCATAATGATGCGCACAAAATAATAAAAAATTCTTATCCGTCAAATATTCATTCATTAATTATTCTTTTATTATGTAGTTGTTTCGTAAACACCCGATATGTCAAAATGGGTACTATTACCTGACATCCAACTAACAGGAGTAGTATTTTTCCATGCTAAGTCAGTAGTACCACCGGTATAATATAAAGGCATTACTGTAGTATTAGAGGCAACGTCTAAAATACCAGATATATGATATATTGAAGCAGTGTTTGTATTATGAAGTGTTCCGCCTCGTATAGAAATAGTTGCGACAGATGGGAACGGAAGCGTAATTTGATACTGCCCAGATCCATCGGCGTATGTTGAATTAGCAAACTGTACATATACTCTAAAATAACAGATTTTACCAGTTTTAGTATAATTACCCGTCTGTGTTCCACTAGAAATAGAAACGACGTTACCGGTATTTGTACAAAAATTAGGACTATATGATGTCGTTTGCGCAAACCCTGTTATAGCGCCAACAGTAACAGTACGAACAGAAGGGGATCCGGCAGGATCTCGGAGAACCAAGATCCTGTCAGTAGAGGCAACATTCGCAGCTGTTGGTAATTCAGATATTTTAAGTGAATTATCCGTCATAATTTAATCCTCACTTGCTATTAAGAATCGTGAAGAATATTGTCGTCCGTAGCATCAGCTACAGCGGCAGGTGTACCGTATGCAGCAGTTTGAGCACCAAGTGAACCCATGGCAACTAATGTTTCCATTTGAACACGTCCGGCACGTCCACCAGTACCTTCGGTACGAAGAACCCAACCAGCATGTGCAGCATGTCTTTTCGCACCCGATGGAATCAATAGGCCAGTGGCAGTGTCGCCCTGGATAGTGTGAACTTCACCAGTTGCGGTAGTACGAACATCGGTAATATCGATATTAGCACCAGTTGCTGTTGTTGAAAGAGCAATTGTTGTAGTGTTTGCGAAAGAAACATAATAGTAAGTATTACCTGCAAGCGGCGCGATTGGTGTATTGCTTGTTGGAACACCGTAAAATAAACGGTCACCGACCTGCCACTTAGAGTTTGCAGTTGCAACTGCAATAGTATCAGTGGTATTGCTGAAACCAACCGAGTTTGCGGTAATGTTAATGGCAGCAGGAGCAGCAATCGTTACTGATACCTGACCAATAATGCCAACGATTGTTTGATTAGCAGTCATTGCAGTAACACGGCCAGCATTGCTCGTTGAATTTACAGTAGAGTTAGCGGCTGATACGTTTGCATATGTCGATGTGCTATTAGAGAAATTAATCGTTACAGCAGCGTTAGCGCCATAACCAGTACCACCGGAAGTTATACGATAGATACCATTAGAAGTACCGGTAATTACACCCATTTCAGCAGCATCAACACCGTAAACACCGATTGCCTGACCCTGACGGAAAGCATTGATTGTGGTGTTACCGAACATAGCAGCATCAACAGATGCACGTGAACCGGATGATGTGTTACCGAAGTGACCATTTGGTGTATGAGCCACAGCAACTGACGTAATATTTGAAGTGGATCCACCATTAACAAGAGCGTAAGTGCCGATTGGTGCACCATTAGATGTTTCTGTAGTTGTAGTGCTGTTAGCAGTAACAGACTGGTCGTTTCTACCCCATTGTGCCATTTATTTTCTCCTAGAAATTGTTTTTTGTATTTATGTTATTCGATATCTATGGTTAGCATGTCAAGCATATAAGCAGAATGCCTACTTACTTTTTTAGCTTTACCATTGACGATTAAAAGATTGTGATCTTCGGTTTCTTTTGCCTCTATGGCAGGTGTCGATATTACTTTACTAACAATAGGTTTTGGAATAGGTGCAGCAGCTGGTGGAGTAATTTCCACCAGCTTAACTTCTTCTACCAATTTACTTTGATCAATAAAATTGTTAGCAAAGATTGGCATTGATTAACCTCTTAGACCATCGGCACTGTCATGCATTCTATTAACAGCTGCCTGACGTTCAGCTGGTTTTAAACCCTGTAGATGGGCGGTGATAGCACGACCCATTGCAGGAGTGATTTTGCTAGTTGTACCATCATTATGTTTGAAAGGTAGAGCATTACCAGCCATCGCACGACCGGCGATTACCTGAATATGCTGATCGGGTGCACGACCTTTGTCTTCATTTGGATTTTCTTCTCTATCTTTTTTACGACCACCTTCATCAAGTACTTCTGATTCTGGACGCTGTCCAACATCAGCAGCATTTTTATCAGTCTGTGGTGCAACAGCTGTTTCAAAAACAGAAGCAAAGTGAGCAAGTTCTGCATCAGAGAAACCAACTTTTTCAACGATGTGTTCGGAATTTTCTTTAATGTTATGATGCTCTAACTCTTTGTGAGGAACTAAAATGGTACCTTCATCTTTAGTATTAATATACCAATGATTTTTCTTAGTAGTTGAAGGTGAATGAATAGTTGCTTGGCCACGTTCCTTTTTATTTTTTTGGTACGTTACTGCATCGCCTTTTTTAAATTCTTCATTGATGTGCTCAGCTTCTTCCTTTATATCTTTTGGTGAATAATTTTCCATGACATCATTAGGATATTTTTTTCTTACTATATTTTTGAAATGTTCAGGATCTGGAATTTGAGGAATTCTTGTATCAGGATTAGCCATAAATTTATGGTACGCCTCTAAATCCTTATGTTTAGCAAAGCGTGCTGTATCTCTAGCATCATAAGCTACACTAGCCAGCCTTGCGTGTTCTTCTGCAGCTTTTTGATGAGGGTTTTTTAAACCTAAACCTTTTTTCACAGAATCAAAAATGCCCTCGTCAAGTGCTTCTACTTCTTCTTTCATGCCCATAGTTCTGACAATCTTATCTTCTCTATGTTTTACAGTTTTTTTTCTTTTCTCTGGAGAATTTTTTTCCCAGCTGTCAGGACCTTCAGTTTCTTTTAGGTTCTTTGGACGAGGTGGTGGAAGAGGAACGTTTGTACTTGGAGCTGGCTTGTACTCAGGTGGAATAGGTGTTACGTTGTCAACAGGTGCATCTTTTCTTTTAGGAACGAGCATATCAGGATCTGATGAAACACCTTCTTCCATTTTACCATTGCCATCCCAATCTTTTTTGGCAAGTTTTATCTTCATCGCCTCGAACATATTGTGTGGATTTGCTTCCTGTAAAGCTAGGAATGCAGCGATCATTGGATTAGTTGATTCTGACATTTTCTTTTTTCCCTTTGGTTTACCGGATTCGTTTTCTTGTGAAAAATCATTTGGTGCTTTTTTACCTTGTTCTTTCATACGTTGCGCATCGGCAGCAAAGAAAGATGCAGCGCTATCATCGCCTTGATTTTTATTGTTTTGATATGACTGAAACATTTCTTTTGATTTAGCATTTGGATCAACTGCAGGTGCTGGACGTGGTGCTGGAGTTGGTGCTGGACGTTGAGCAGCTGGTGCTGGACGTGGTGGTGGAGTTGGTACTGGACGTTGCGCAGTTTGATAACGAGCATCAGGAACTCCTGCCTGTTGTGATGCAGATATTTCAGATGTTCTTGGTGCTATATTTTGTGTTCGAATACGAGCATCAGGAACTCCTGCCTG
>Ga0209499_1000375_pt1 | contig 33220 bp, 22 predicted proteins | sample C_130208_EF_Meta_FD_187306 | JGI IMG/M metagenome (GOLD analysis project Ga0209499, IMG submission 187306) | Freshwater microbial communities from Lake Croche, Canada to study carbon cycling - C_130208_EF_MetaG (SPAdes) (version 2) | ecosystem: Environmental > Aquatic > Freshwater > Lake... | reverse complement strand
TCTCCATCAGCGTGGCCGCCATGACGAAAAATTCACCCGCGAGGTCGAGGTCGAGCTCCTGCATCGCGTGGAGCGCATCGATGTACTGCCGCGTCACCGACTCGATCGGGATGTCGTAGATATCCAACTCATTCTTGCGGATGAGGAACAGCAGGAGGTCGAGCGGGCCTTCAAAGACCTGGAGCTTGATGCGATAATCGGAATCGGGAACCACGGTCCAATCGTTGGGGCGGAGCGGGGCGCGGCAAGGGAAAATCAGCGCCGTCGCAGTGCGGCGACGAAGAAGCCGTCCGTGTCCTGGCGGGCCGGCAGGAGGGTCAGGCCGGCGGGGCCCGGGGTGAATCCGAACGTCTGGGCGCAGGGCGCCACGGCAAAATCCCGGTGGGCCGCGAGGAAGTCCTGCACCACGGCTTCATTTTCCCGCTGGCTGAGGGAACACGTCGCGTAGACGAGTTGGCCGCCGACCCGGACCTGCGCGGCATACTGGGAGAGGAGTTTTTGCTGCAATTCGGCGCGGGTGGCGATGAGCGCGGGCGTGGTCACCCATTTTAAGTGGGGTGAACGCCGCCAGGTGCCGGAACCGCTGCAGGGGGCATCGACCAGCACGCCGTCGTACTCCCCGGTCGGGGTCTGCGCGAGGGTCCGGAGATTCCCTATCCGGGCCCGCACGGCGCGGGCCTGTAATTCCACCAGGGCGGCGGGGCGGATATCGTAGGCGTCCACCTGACCCTCGGAGCCGAGCAGGCGGGCCAGCTGCAGGGATTTTCCGCCGGCACCGGCGCAGGCGTCGAGCCAGCGGCTGCCGGGTGCGACGCCCACGGTCTCGAGGACCAATTGGGAACCGAGATCCTGAATCTCCAGGTGACCGTTTGCGTACGACGACGACTTGGTGACATCGACTTCGCCGAGCACCTGCCAGGCGGAGGGGAGCAGGGACGACGGGGCGACGCGCCAGCCGTTCACATCAAAATCGGCCGCGACCTCCGCGGGGTCGTCGGTCTGCAGCCGCAGCCAGAGTGGGGCGCGGGCGAGTTGGGCCTCGAGTTCGGCCGGGGCAAAAACTGCCGGGCACTCGTCGCGAAACCACGCGGGCAGCAGGGCGCTGGCGTCCGCCTCAAGGAACTGGGCGCGTTCGGCGAGCGAGGTGACCACCGGCCAGTCGGCGCAGAGTTCGGCGCGGTAGGCCCGGGTGTCGCGCGTTTCGGCGGCGAGCCAGGCCGTGATTTTGGCCGCGCGGGCGGGGTCGCGTTCCAGTGCTGGCTCAATCCAAGGCAGGTATCGCAGCGTGGTGTAGATGAGTTCGCGGTACAGGCGCCGGTCGCGGGAGCCGAAGGCCCGGTCCCGGGCGAGCAGGTGCTGGATGCGCTGGGGCAGGTTGAAGTCGCGGCGCCAGTCCGGCTGCAAGAGCCGGAGCAGGCGCAGGAAAACCTGCTGCTGGCTGCGAACGACACTCATGGGCGCGGCTTAGAAACCGATCGCCTGCACCTGGACATTGAAACCAAACCGGCTCTCGCGCCGCGGGCCGTCGTAGAGGGTGACGGCGTATTCGACGAGCCAGAGGTTGGACAGATTCTGGCGGATGCCGTAGAACTGCTCGTTGAAGCGGCGCGTGCGGAAGTCATAGTGCACGCGGGCGATGGCTTCGTAGGCCTCATTGATCCGGCGGCGGCCCTCGATGAAGTAGTCATCCAGCTGGTGTCGGAGGAAATTGCTCGAAAGGCGCACCGACCACTGGTCGCCATCGTGGATGGTCACTCCCGTGTTGATTTCCTTCATCGTGAAGGTCTGCGGGGCGAAACTGTTGTAGAGATCAAACTGCAGCCACCGCGCGGGCATCAGGGCGATCTCGTTGTGGAGCTCCGACACGTCGCTCTCGCCCACCGCGCGGCGGAGGTGGAGGTCGGCGGCCAGGTTGAAGACCATCAAGTCCCGCGACCCGTAGACGGAATCCCGCGTCTGGATCGTATTGTCGAGTTCGAGACGCACGGTGTTGGTCGCGTGGAGCTGGTCCACATTGCGCAGGTCGCCAAGGCCCAGTGGCTGGAGGTACGTGGTAAATGTCTGCCGGTCGATCGGCGGGATGTAGGCCTGGCCCTTGTCCGCCTCCGGGATGTAGCGGTAAAGGAGACGCGGGGTCATCAGGTGGCGGAGGCCGTCAATCCCCCAGGCCTCGTTCTTATAGTCGTAGGTCGCGCTGGTGCGGAGCGCGGCATCGAAGCCCACCTCACCGAGGGCCCGGGTGTACGTGCTGCGTCCGCCGGCGGCCTGGTCGTAGTAGGTCAGGCGGCCGCCCGCGACGGGTGTGAAGGTCAGCCAGGGCTGGGGGGCGAACGTGCGGCTGAGCGAGTAATAGGTGTCGAAGCGGGTGCTCTCCAGGGTCGGCCCACCCGAGGGCGGATCCTCGTGCAGGGACACCAGACTGGCGTTAAAGCGCTCGGTGAAGCCATGGCCGACCGCAAGCGGCAGGAGATCGAAGCGCAGTTCCGGGAGCCGTTCCTGGACGGGATGAAAGGAGTTGGGCTGGAACCGGCCGAATGCGGAGATGAAGTAATTGTTTCCGTTGTAAACTGACTCGAGGAAGCTGTCCGGCTCCTGCACCGTGAAGAATTCCTTCGGCCGGAAGTCGCGCAGGATCTCGGAGTCCTTCCAGTAGTTCAATTCCCCCACGAGGGTGAGGTTGCTCGTGACCTGCTGCTGGTGCTGCCACTCGACGTAACCCCGGTTTTTCGGGACCGGGTGGCCGCGAACGTCTGTGAGCCGGTCACCATGGTCACTGATGAAACCCGAGCGGACATAGCCCTGGAATGTGTTGTCGTCCTCCTTGCCGCCGTAACTGGCGGCGGGCCCGAACATGACGCCGCGGTTGGTATAAATACCGAGGTCGGCACCGAAGCGGAAACCGTCGGCCACGGGCAGGTGGAGGCCGCTCTCGATGAAGGCGCCGAGCGACGCCCGGTAACCGCCGGTGAGCGAAACGTAGGACAGCAGGGGTTCCTTTAGGTTTTGCTGGAAGAGACTGAAGGTGATGGGCCGCATCCCGCCGATGCCCACGCTGGCGCTCTCGGCCTGGAGTTTCCGGCCAGGGGCATAGACCAACTTGTCGGCCCGCAGGGTGGGGACAAAGGCACCCGGCTCATGAAAGGTGGCCCGGGCCTCGTTCAGGGTGATGGTGTGCTTGTCGCCCGTGGCGCTCGTGCCGGTGATATTGAGCGGGTATTCCCCCATCCGCAGGTTTTCGACATGGTAGGTGCCGTCGACCAGGTTGAACGTGAGGGCGTCGGCCAGGAGCCGGCGCGCACCCTGCGTCAGGATCGCGTGGCCGTGGGCGATCGCGATCTTGGTCGAGGTGTTGTAGCGGATCTCGTCCGCGCTCAGCAGCAGGTCGCCGTAGGCCAGCTGGGCGTTGCCGATGCCCACCGCTTCCTTGGTGTTGCCGTCAAAATAGGTGGGCTGCTCGCTGGAAAAGACCATCTGCGGCCTGTCCGCCGCCCGCAGCAGGGGCAGGCAGGCGAGGAGAATGGCGGAGAGCGCTAGGAGCAGGCGACGGGTCACGGACCCGCAGCAAAGGCGGCGCGGTGCGGGCAAGCAAGCCTCGGCGTTGATGTGTGTCTTCACGTGTTTTTTGTCTTTTGCGGCAGCCGGGCGCATTCCATCGTTTGCGCGCGCCTATGACCCAACGCCGCCCACGCCGTTCCAGTGCCCTGCGGGAAATGAACCGCCTGGGCACGGATATCCGCGAACTGGGCAAGGCCCTGGGCCGGGTTATCGCCCGGATTGAGGGACCGGAGACCTTTGATACCGTGGAGTCACTCCGGCGCCTCGCCAAGGCCCGCCGGGCCGGCGACCCGTCGGCGGCGCGCCAGCTTGGAATGGTGGTGGCGGCGCTCAATCCGGCGGAGGCGTTCAACCAGGCCATGGCGTTCACGCTCTACTTCGAACTGGTGAACCTCGCGGAGGAAAATTTTCGGGTTACGCTGCTGCGCCGCCGCCGGGCGGATCGGTTGGGCGAAGCCACCGGGGAAGGCGCCCCGATCCGTGAATCCATCGAGGCCGCGGTGCTGGAGCTGAAACAGCGAGGCGTGGATTCGGCGGCGATGCAGGCGCTGGTGGGGCGGCTCGCGATCGAACTCGTTTTCACCGCCCATCCGACGGAATCAAAGCGCCGGACGCTGCTGACCAAGCTCCAGCGGCTCGGGGAAATCCTGCGCGAACGCGCCCAGCCGGAGCTGGTGGCTGACACCGCGGTGCTGGACCCGGACTGCGTGGAACGCGAGATCGCCTCGCTTTGGCTGACGGACCGCAACCGGGCGGCGCGACCCGAGGTGACGGACGAGGCCCGCACCGGCCTGTGGTATTTTGACACCACGCTTTACGCCACGCTGCCACGGTTGCAGGTGGACATGGAACGGGCGCTGGCCCGGCACTATCCCGCCGTCAAACCTCCCCACCGCTGGCTGTCCTTTGGCTCGTGGATCGGCGGCGATCGCGATGGCAACCCCAACGTCACCGCCCCCGTCACCGCGGAGGTACTGCTCCTGCACCGCCGGCTGGCCATCCAGAAGCTCCGGCTCGCGGCTCGCGAGCTGGCCCGCACGCTCAGCGTGAGCGACCGGCGGGACTCCGTGGTCCCCGGCTTGCGCAAGGAACTGAGCGACAACCTGCACCTTTCGCGTCACCTCGAGGAACTCGGCAGGCGTTATCCCCACGAACCCTACCGGCTGCTGTTGGGCATCCTGCGGGAACGCCTCACGCAGGCCGTGGGCGAGGTGCAGGACGGCAGCCTGCTGTCCGCGGAAGCCACCGTGGTGGCGTGTCTGGACCGCGCGACCGTTGAGGGCACGCTGGAGACGATCCGCTCGAGCCTGATCGCGGGCAAGGGTGCGCTGCTGACGGGAGGCGAGCTGAAGTCCATGTCCGACCAGCTGGAGATTTTCGGCCTGCACACCGCGCGGCTGGACTTGCGGCAGCATTCCTCGCTGCACGAGGCGGCCGTGGCCGAAGTGCTGGGGCAGCCGTTTTATCCGCGACTGGAGGAAGCGGAGAAGATCAAACTGCTACTCACCGCGATTGCGGACGCGGCCCCGCTGGCGCCGAAAGCCCGCGAGAAATTCTCGCCCGCCACGCGCCATGTGCTCGATCCGCTCGCGCTGGCCGCACGGGCCGGGGAGACGCTGGGACCCTCGGCGCTGGGCATTTACGTGATCAGCATGACCGACGGAGTGTCGGACATGTTGGAAGTGGAGCTGCTGCAAAAACTCACGGGCGCCGCGCTGCCGATCGCTCCGCTCTTCGAGACGCTGAGCGACCTGGAGCGGGCGCCCGAAGTCCTGGCCGCGCTCTTTGCGCTGCCCGGCCGGGTGCCGCCGGCGCACCAGCATGTCATGCTGGGCTACTCGGATTCCAACAAGGATTGCGGCTATCTCACTTCGAACTGGGCGCTGTACCGGGCGCAGGAATCCATTGCTCGGGTCTGCGCGGGTCAGGCGGTGCGCCTAACATTTTTCCACGGCCGTGGCGGCAGCATCGCCCGCGGGGGCGGTCCCGCGGCGAAGGCGATTCTCGCGCAGCCGGCCGGCCTGGCTGACGGCGGCATCCGGGTCACAGAGCAGGGGGAGGTACTTTCCACGCGTTACCACGAGCGTGACCTGGCGCATCGCATCCTCGAGCAGATGACGTATGGCGTCATGCTCGGCTCCCACGCCGCGGAGTCCAAGGTCACGGTGCCGGCGGACTGGCGCGAGGCGATGGAGGCCATGAGCGCGGCGGGTTTCGGGGCTTACAAGGCGCTGGTGCATGACGACCCGGAGTTTCTACAGTTCTGGCGGCAGGCCACGCCGATTGACGAAATCAGCAACCTTAAGCTGGGCTCGCGCCCAGCGTACCGAAAGGCGACGCAGAGCGTGGCGGACCTGCGGGCGATCCCGTGGGTATTTTCGTGGATGCAGAGCCGGTTTAACTTCCCGGGCTGGTTCGGTCTGGGTACCGCGCTGGACACCGTCTTGCGCCGCGGCGCCAAGGGCCGCCGCCTGTTGCGCACGATGCACGCGGACTGGCCGTTTTTCGCCACGCTGATCGACAATGCCCAGCTCACGATGCGGAAGGCCGACATGGGCATCGCCACGCTGTACACCGGGCTGGTGAACGATCCCAAGATCCGGCGCCGCATCGGCGCGCTGCTGGAGGCGGAGTTTGCCCGCACAGAGGCGGCGATTCTCGCTGTGACCGGCCAGCGCCAGCTGCTCGCGCGGGAGCCGGTGCTGCGGCAATCGGTACAGCTGCGCAATCCCTACATTGACCCGCTGAACTACATCCAGGTGGAGATGCTCCGGCGGTTGCGGAACGAGAAGACCCTGTCCGCGAGCGAGACCGAGGCGGTGCGCGGCGTGATTGAGCTCACCATCAATGGCATCAGCGGCGGGTTGAAAAATACGGGCTAGACCGGTGGGAGCGACTGGGGCACGGTAACCCAACCCCGACCAGCGTGATCATACCGAAGACTGACCTCCACGCGCTCCTGCAGGCTCGCCACGCCACGCCGCATGCGGTGCTGGGCATGCACCCCCAGGCCAAGGGCCGCAGCAAGGGCGTGGTCGTCCGCGCGCTGCTGCGGCAGGCCGGCGAGTGTGCGGTCGTAGACGTGGCGAGCGGGGTGGCCTGGCCGATGGAGTCGGTTTCACCCGACGGCCTGTTCGAGGTCTTCATTTCGAAGCGCCCGCAGGTGTTCCGCTACCAGCTGTGCGCCACCTATCCCGGCGGCGAGGTCCGCCAGTTTTACGACGCGTACTCGTTTCTGCCGACGCTGGGGGAGCAGGACCTTTACCTGTTCAACGAGGGCAACGAGCACCGCATCTACGAAAAGCTGGGCTCGCACCTGCGCGTGATCGACGGCGTCAGCGGTGCATCTTTCGCCGTGTGGGCGCCGGCGGCGAGCCAGGTCTCGCTCGTGGGGAATTTCAACCACTGGGACTCGCGCTACCACCCGATGCGCTCGCTGGGGGCGTCGGGGGTGTGGGAGATATTTGTCCCCGGGATCGCCGAGGGTGAGGTCTACAAATTCGCCATTCGCGACCAAGCGGGGAACGTGCGGCTGAAAAGCGATCCGTACGGCACCTATTTCGAGGCGCCGCCGAACAATGCCTCGGTCGTCTGTGACACGACCCAATTTCAGTGGAACGATGGGCCCTGGCTGGAGCGACGGCGGGCGGCCGCCGGGAAACTGGACCGTGCCGTGTCCATTTACGAAGTTCATCTGGGTTCCTGGCGGCGCAAACCCGAGGATGCGAACCGGCCGCTGAGTTACCGCGAACTGGCGCCCGAGCTGGCCGACTACGTGACGGAGATGGGCTTCACGCATGTCGAATTCATGCCGCTGGCGGAGCATCCCTTTGATGGCTCATGGGGCTACCAGGTCACGGGCTTTTTTGCGCCGACGCACCGCTACGGCCACCCGGTGGATTTTGCGTGGCTCGTCGATTACCTGCACCAGCGCGGCATCGGCGTGCTTCTCGACTGGGTGCCGGCCCACTTTCCCCGCGACAGCTTTGCGCTGGGCGAATTCGACGGCACGCATCTCTACGAACATGCCGACCCGCGGCTGGGCGCGCACATGGACTGGGGCACGCTCATCTTCAACTACGGCCGCAACGAGGTGCGCTGTTTCCTCGTGGCGAACGCGCTGTCGTGGATGGAGCGCTATCACCTCGACGGCCTGCGGGTGGATGCGGTGGCGTCGATGCTGTACCTCGACTACTCCCGCGAGGCGGGCCAGTGGATTCCGAACAAGCATGGCGGGCGGGAGAACCTCGAGGCGATCGCGTTCCTGCAGCAGGTGAACGAGCAGGTGCACCACTATCATCCGGGCGCGCTGATGATCGCGGAGGAGAGCACGTCGTTCGACGGCGTGACCAGGGCGGTGAAGGACGGCGGCCTGGGCTTCGACTACAAGTGGAACATGGGGTGGATGCACGACACGCTGCGCTATTTCGGCAAGGAGTCGGTCTACCGGAAGTGGCACCAGAACGACCTCACGTTTGGCATGCTGTACCAGTACGCGGAGAACTTCGTGACGGTCTTTTCCCACGATGAGGTGGTGCACGGCAAGGGCTCGATGCTCTACAAGATGGGCGCCTGGCACATTGCGGAAAAGGCGGCGAACCTGCGGGCGCTCTACGCGCACATGTGGGCCTACCCGGGCAAGAAACTCCTCTTCATGGGTGGCGAATTTGCGCAGTCGCGGGAGTGGAACCACGACGCGAGCCTCGACTGGCACCTCTGCCAGTATCCGGACCACGAGGGCGTGCGGCTGCTGGTTCGCGACCTGAACCGGCTGTACGTCAGCGAACCCGTGCTGAGCCAGAATGATTTCAATCCCCAGGGCTTCCGCTGGACGAACTGCCAGGATGGCGATGCGAGCCTGCTGGCGTACCTGCGTCACGATGCGGCGGAAAAAACCTTCTTCATCGTGGTCGGGCATTTTTCCGGGGCTACGCGCACCTGTCGCATCGGCGTGCCGCGGCGCGGCCGCTGGCTTGAGGTGATCAACAGCAACAGCGGGTTCTACGGCGGCACCGGCCTGGGCAACGAGGGTGGGCGCGAGACCGAGGACGTGGCCTGCGACGGGTTTGACCAGTCGATCGACTTCACGCTCCCGCCGCTCTGCACGCTGATCTTCAAGTGGCAGGCTTGAGGCCGCCGGGGATCTGCCTGGCCGTCTTAACCCGGATCGATGAATCCGCTCAGATCGGCCGCAGCAGCCGGTAGGTCTTCGTCATCCCGCGATTCTTGAGGTCGATGTCCCCGCGCTCCTCGAGCACGAAATGATCCTTCAGCAGGTCCGCGGTGACCTGGGACACCTGCGGAATGTCGGGTTCGCCGTGGGACTCGAGGCGGCTGGCGATATTCACGGTGTCGCCCCAGAGGTCGTAGGAAAACTTGATGGAGCCGATGATGCCGGCGACGAGCGGGCCGCTGTGCAGGCCGATGCGCAGCTGCCACTTGAACTGGTGGCGGAGGTTGAAATGGTGCATGGCGTTGAGCATTTCGAACGCCATCTTCGCACAGCGCACGGCATGGTTGGCCTGCGGCAGCGGCACGCCGCCGACGACCATGTAGGCATCGCCGATCGTCTTGATTTTCTCGAGGCCCTTCAACTCGCTGAGGGCGTCAAACTCGGAAAAGATTTCGTTGAGCAGGCTCACGGTGCGTGCCGCGGAAAAGGCCGCGGCGATGCGGGTGAAACCCACGATATCCGCGAACATGACGGTGGCCTCGGGGACGGCATCGACGATGGTCTGCTCGCCGGCCTTCAGCCGGTCGCCAATGGCCTTGGGGAGCACGTTGAGCAGCAGGCGCTCGAACGCCTGCGCGAGGAGCTCGAGCGGCAGGAGGCCAGCCTCAAGGAGGCCCGGACCGCGATCAAGGAGCGCGAGCAGTTCCTGGACGAGAGTGAAACCCGGCTGTTTCAGAAAGTGCAGCTGCAACAGGAGAAGGAAACCGAGTTGGAACAACGGGAAGAGGACCTGCGCACCCGCTCGAAGGAATTCCGCGAAAAAGTGGCGGCGATCGACCCGGCCGCGGCCGCGGCGTTCAAGGATGAGCCAGTCAGGAAAGTGGATGAATTCAACGAGTGAGCCCCGGCCTTCGCCCCGGCCGGTAATCCCGGTGTTGACCTCCCGGCGGCCGACCCTGAATCTCTTGAAACATTTCTGCTTTCTGCCCGTCCTAGACTCCTTCCCCGCATCCCATTTCATGAAACTTCTCCTTCCCACGCTCGGCCTCCTTTCGCTTGCCATGATCACCGTGGCGCACGCCCAGGAAGACGGCCAGCTGTCGGCCCCGCCGGACGAAATCGTTACCGACTTCGGCATCGAGGAGTACCTCGCGATCCCGAAATACACCCTCTCCATCGGCGTGCGCAGCCTCAGCGGGGCGAAGAGCTCCTTCTCCGGCCGCGGCTACGTTTCCTCCTTCCAGCCGGGCAGTGATATCACCACGCCCGGCCTGACACGCATCTATCAAGACGGCAACACTTTGGCTAACAATCCTGCCTACCACTTTGTCATTACCCATGGTGACGGAACGACCACGACCTACACTGCGGCGCCGACCCCGGCGGGCTTTAGCAACACCTGGTCATTTCTGAAGTTCGCCCAGGAACGGACCGACGGTAACCTCGATTTCCATTCCTATGCGGCCGATGTCGTTGACTCCGGACGGCATCAAAAAAACCCAGCCATGGGCACCGGCATGGAAGTGCTCGTGCTGCGCGACATGGGAAATCTGGGCAAGAAGATCGAGTGGAAGCTGCTCTTTGGCGCCAGCCTGTCCGACATCACGTCCCACACGAGCGACACCTTGGCGGCGACACTTACGACCATCACCGATACCTTCCGCACCAATCTTAATGGCGCGACGGCCCTGCCGGCCTCTCCGCCTTACACGGCGCCGTCCTTCAAGCAGATCCCGCGGGTGGATTCGTCCGGCTTTCCGCTCTACGACGCGACTGGCGCGCAGATCATTGACTACGTTGAGACCACGATCTACATCGGGGATCACCCCCTGAGCCGGACGACCGCGATCAATCCGGGCACGGTCTTCAACCAATGGGACCTGAAGGGCGCGTATTTCACCTTCCGCCTCGGCCCGTCCATCAGCTATCTGATCACCGACCACCTGCGTTTCACGGTCAGCGCCGGCGCGGCGTTGGTGTATGCCGGTACCTCCTATAGCGTTGTCCAGACCTATCAACCCGAGGCGGCGGATGCCGTGGTTTCGACGGCCAAGGACGAAGAGACCAAGTTGCTCGCGGGTTATTTCGTCGATGTAACCATGCAATACGATTTTACCGACCGGACCGGAATTTATGCCGGCGCCGGCTTCCAGGACACCGGCAGCTACACGCAGACGGCGAATCTCACCGACACCTACACGGGAAGTCACGCCAGCTACAAAGCCTTGGTGGACCTCAGTGGTCTCTCCGGTTTCCGGATGGGCATGACGTTCCGGTTCTGAGCCCGCCGCTCAGGCCGCATTTTTCAGGCCGGACCCCGGGTCCGGCCTTCTTTTTGTCCGGTTCTGGCTTCCCAAGTTCGGGAGCCTCCGGCTTGCTGAGCCGACATGAAGAACGACGCCAAGCCGCTCTGGCCGGTGGTCACTCTGGTGGCGCTGACCGGTCTCAATCTGCTGGACTACCTCGACCGCCAGCTGCTTGCGGCCGTGCTCCCGGCGCTGCAGGCGGACTTGCACATTGGGGACCAGAAGGCGGGGACGATCGCAACGGCCTTCATGCTCGGTTACTTTCTGACGGCGCCCATTTTCGGCTGGCTGGGTGACCGGGTCTCGCGGCGTTGGTTGATTGCGGGTGGGGTGTTTGTCTGGAGCCTCGGCACGCTGCTCTCCGGTCACGCGAGCGCCTTCATCTCGCTCCTGTGCTTCCGGGTCTTAGTGGGTTTTGGCGAGGCCAGCTTTGGGACGATCAGCCCGGGCTGGATCGCCGACCTGTTTCCGCCGCAGCGGCGCAACAACGCCATTACGGTTTTCTATTTCGCCATCCCGGTGGGTTCCGCGCTGGGGTACCTGATGGGCGGTTACCTCGCCGTGCATTACGGCTGGCGGTCGGCGTTCCTGTGGGCGGGTTATCCCGGTCTGGTGCTGGCGTTCACGCTCTTTCTGTTTCGAGAACCGGCCCGGGGCGCGAGTGATACCGCCACCGCGGCGGTGCCGGTGGGGTCCGCGGCGCCGGCGGGCTGGCGCAGCTACCTGACCCTGCTGAAAATCTCCCGCTATCGGCTGGTCGTGGCGGGGTATGTGGCCCAGACGTTTGCGATGGGCGGATTTTCGCTCTGGGCCCCGAGTTTCCTGTTCCGCGTGCATCACATGGCCTTGGACAAGGCCGCGTTTTTTTTCAGCGCGTCGCTGGCCGCGACGGGCTTGGTGGCGACGTTGGCGGGCGGATTCTACGCGACGCGGTGGCAGCGGAAGACGGGCACCGGCTATGCGTGGGTGCTGGCGCTGAGCGCGCTGATGGCGGCGCCGGTGGCGTTTGCGGCGTTCACGCTGCCTGACCTCGGCCAGGCCAAGGTGGCGCTGGTCGCCACGATGTTCCTGCTGTTCCTCTCCACTGGCCCGGTGAACACCCTGATTCTTGAAACCGTCCCCGTCGCGATGAGGGCGAGTGCCATGGCCGCGTCCATTTTTGCCATTCATCTGCTCGGCGACCTCGGATCACCGGCCTTTGTGGGTTATCTTTCGGACCGCTGGGGCGACCTGCGGCTGGCGGTGTTGTGGACGCTGCCGGGGGCCCTGATCGTCTCGGCGATTTTCTGGTGCCTGCTGGTGCGAAATGTGCGGCGGACACCGGCCGGTGGATCGACATCGTAGGTCGGGCTTTACGCCCGATATGCCGGATATCGGGGATAAACCCCGACCGACATCAAACCGGGCGTCGTAAGACGACGCCCTACATCGATCGCGGGAACCGTTCTAAGCCCCGAGATCGCTCAAAACGTCGGCCACGCTGCGGAGTTGGTCGGGCGGGAAAAATCCGTTTATCCGCGTGATCACCTGCTGGATGATGCCATCGGGACAGCTCGCGCCGCCGGTGATGAGCACGCGCTTGGGCACCGGACTGCCGCCCAGGGTCTCGTCCACCCACAAGGCTCGCGGGTCCGTGCGGCCGGCGCCGCCGCCGACATAGTGGTGATGTTCCACGGCGGAACGGGAAAGGATGTTACGCTCGGACTGGATGAAGAACGCGTGGCCATCCAGCTGCTGCTCGCACAGCCGGTAGAGCTGGTAGGTATTGGAGGAGTTTTTCCCCCCGAGGACGAAGGCCGCGTCGAGCGGCTCGGCGAGGGCCCGGCTGAGGGCGTCCTGGTTGACCTGGGTGGCGTAGCAGAGCGTGTCGCGGCGACCGCCGCCGCCGACATGGGTGTCATCCCCAAACTTGGCCCGGAAAACGGCGCGCAGGTGCTCGATGATGCCGAGGGTCTCGTTCATCAGCAGGGTGGTCTGGTTCACCACGGCGACGCGTTCCAGGTGCTGCGTGACGTCAAAGCCGGGCGTGTGCCGGCCGGCAAAGAGCTCGTAGAATTTCTGCCGCCCGACGGGATCGCCGCTGGCGATGATGTCCCCGAGCTGGCGCGCCTCCTCGAGGTTGCGGACGGTGACCGCGTGGGCATAGCGGCGGGTGTTGGAAAACGTGGCCTTGGTTTCCTCGTGCTCCTGCTTGCCGTGGATGATTACGGTGTAGCCTTCGCGGCCGTAGACCCGCGCGGCCTTCCAGACCTTCTCCACGAGCATGCAGGTGGCGTCGTAGTGGCAGACGGCGATGCCCTTGCGGACCAATCGGCGCTTGTCGTCATCCGTGGCGCCAAAGGCCGGGATGATGACGATATCCTCGGGGGTGAGGGTGTCCCAGAGCAGCGGGACGCCGGCTGCCGCGGACGCGGCGCGGCCGTCGATCGTGTACGGCACGCCCTTGTCGGTCTGGAGATAGCGCAGGCCGCGGCGGAGGAGGTCCTCGTTGACGAATGGATTGTGAATCAGTTCGGAGAGCATGAACACGCGCCGCGTTGGGTTTTCGGCGAGGGTCTCATAGGCGCGCTCGATGGCGTTTTTCACGCCGAGGCAGAAACCGAAATGGCTGGGAATGACGTATTGGACCGCGCCGAAATCCAGCGTGACCGGGGCAGCGGCGGAGCGCTCATGCTGGCGGGCGATGGCCTTGATCGCGCCGCAGAGCTGCGACTGGTAGAGTGCGCCGGCAGTGGCGTCTTGGGCGTAGATGGCGGTGTTGCGCTCCTGCGCGGGGCGGAACTTGTAGATAAAGTCGTTTTCGCCGAGGTGCAGATAGGGGATCTCGACGAGATAGGGTTCGAGTTGGCCCAGCACCGCCGCGAGGGCGGGGGTCAACTTGGTCTGCTGGGCGGCCAGGGCATCCAGCGAATAAAAGACAATGGCGGGGACTAGCGGCGCACTGCTGACCTGCGCGAAGCAGACGTGGCAGTTCCGCCCGTCGGCCAGGGTCGAAAAATATTCTGTGGGTGGCGTGTGTCCGGGAAACGCGGTCTCCAGTTCGCCCACCGCGCGAGTGAGATCGGTGCCCGTGAAGGCCAGGTCGAGGCGCAGGCCGGACGCGCGCACCGCGAGCTGGTTGCTCGCATTGAAGGCGAGGACAGCGGAGAGGGTGGGTGATTCCATGGCGGCCAGGGGCATGCGATAAACCTGTGCCGGACGGCCGCAGCGTCAAACCTGCAGCAGAAAGCTTCGCTGGCCGAGGATCAGTCCGTTGACCTGGATTTCCAAGTGATGACGCCCGGGATAATGCTTTCGCGTGGTGAAATTGCGGAGTGTCTGGCGCCGGGCGAGGCGGAGGGTCTGGCCGGGAGCCAGATGAACTTCGCGAAGCTTGAAGACCTTGGGCGCGGTGCCGCCGGAGGCCTTGACGTAGTGCAGCCGGTAATCGACGGCGAGCTGCTGGGGGCGGCGGGAGGTCGAGGTCAGGGTGAAGGAGAACTCCAGGACCTGCCCGAGCTGCAGTCGGGACGGCGCGAGCGTGAACGCGCGGAGTGTGACGGAAGGTTTGCCGGTGAAATTGAAGAGCCGGAGCGCGGGCTGGTGGCCGGCCTTGATGAGGGTGCGGGCGGCACGCTTGGCGATCCACTGCGTGTGCGGGTGGGCGAGATCCCACGCGGCGAGCCGGGTGAGCATCCAGTCGGGATGATCCTTGGAGATGTCGTTGAGGTGATTGGCGACGGACTTGCGGACGTAAAGACTCGGATCGGCGCGGAGGTTGTGAAGAATCGGGGCGGCGGGCGAAGGATCGGCGACGAGCGCCTCGAGGCGGAATGACCACGGCAGGCGCGGGCGGCTGCCCTCGCTGGCCAGCCGGCGGACGTTTTCGTCGGCGTCGAGCGACCAACGCTCCATCACGGCGAGGGTGCGGGCGAGATCGAGGCGGAGGAATTCACGGACGGCGAACTCGGCGGATGAAAAACGCGTGAGAAAACTGAGCGCCTCGAGCGAGGCATCGAAATCATGGGTGCCGTAGAGGCCGACGAAGTCCGGCAGCATCAGGCCGGTGAAGTCGCCGGTCAGCCGCGGCGCCAGTTTCTCCAGGATGGCCAGTGCGTCCGGATAGCCGGGCGGCAGGGTGGCGTGCAGGGCATGCGTACCATGGCGCATCCGCTGGAGCAACGAGAGGGGTTCCAGCCCGGTGGTCGTGAGCTGGAGGAATCGTTTCCGGTTAAATCCCGGGTGAACGTCGGCGATGAGCGTGGCGATCTGACGGAACCGGGCCGCGCTGAAGATATCCTTGAGCGCAGGTTGGGCGGGTTCCGCCATGACAAGTCAACCCGTCAGGACTTCGGCCAGTTTGGCGCCATCCTTGCCGCCGCCCATCGCGAAGTCGGGTTTTCCACCGCCCTTGCCGTCGAGCTTGGCGGCGAGTTCGGCCACGCGCTTGCCGGCCTGGTGACCGGCCTTGATGGCGGCGGGGGAACAGAACACGGCGAGGCTGGCGCGGCCCTCGAAGACAGCGCCAACGGTTACGACCCCCTCGCCGATCTTGGCGAGGATCTGCGAGCCAAGAGAGCGGAGCGCCTCGGGGGCATCGACCGACACGACGGCGGAGACAAACTTCAGGCCGTCGCGCTCGGTCGCATGGGCGGCAAGTTCCTCGGCGATGCCGGCGGCCGCCTTCTGCTGGAAAACTTTCAGCTGCTTCTCGATTTCCTTCTGATGCGCGAGCAGCGACTCGAGTTTCTTGGCGACGTCGACCGGGCCGGCGGAAAGGTGCGCGCTGACGGCGGCCAGGGCGGCCTCGCGGTGGACGATGAAGTCGAGGGCGGGCTGGCCGGCGACGGCCTCGATGCGGCGGGTGCCGGCGGCGATGGCCATCTCGGCGGCGATCTTTATCACGCCAATCTCCCCGGTGGTCGCCACGTGCGTGCCGCCACAGAGTTCCTTGGAATAGCCGCCAATGTCCACGACGCGGACGTACTTGCCGTACTTGTCGCCGAAGAAGGCGAGGACGTCCTCGGGCTTGTTCGCATACTCGATGTCGGTGGAAACGACCGGGGCGTTGTCGATGACCTTCGCGTTGACGAGCTGCTCGATCTCGCGGAGCTGGGCGGCGGTGACCGCCTCGAAGTGGGAGAAGTCAAACCGCAGGCGCTCGGGCGTCTTATGCGTGCCGGACTGACGGACGTGCGTCCCCAGGACCTTGCGCAGGGCCCACTGGAGCAAGTGGGTGGCCGAGTGGTGGCGCGCGATCGCCCGGCGGCGTTGGTAGTCGACGTGCAGCGTCGCGGGCGACGCGGAGACCGTAGTTCGGAGATCGGAGTCCGGGGCTACCTTGTGCAGATGGCGGCCGGACTTGTCCTTGATGCAGTCGGTGATGATCAGCTTCGCGTCTCCGATGATGGCGTGGCCGGTGTCGCCGACCTGGCCGCCCATTTCGGCGTAGAACGGAGTCTGGTCGAACACGAGGAAGGTGTCCTTCGGGGTCACTATCACATCCACGACCTTGGCATGGGTGACGGAGGTGGGCGTGAGGTCGTAGCCGGCGAACTTGGTGGCCTCGGCAGTGGCCGTGCCCTCGGTGGCGCCGACGATGACGTCCTTCTTCTGGGCGGCGCGACCGCGCTCGCGCTGTTTTTCCATCTCGGACTCGAAGCCGGCGACATCAACGGTCAGACCGCGCTCAGCCGCGAGCAGCTGGGTCATGTCGAGCGGGAAGCCGTAGGTGTCGTAGAGTAGGAAGGCCTGGGCGCCCGCGAGCACTTTGGAAGCGGGATTCAACTCGAGGGCCAATTCGAACTGGCTCAACCCCTTGTCCAAGGTGCGGCCAAACGATTCCTCTTCCGCGCGGATCGAGCGTTCCAGCATCACGCGCTGCGTTTTGAGCTCGGGGAAAACATCGCCGAGTGATTCCACCACCGGGGCAACGAGCGAAGAGAAGTCGCCGATCTTGAGGCCGAGTTTTTTGCCGTAGAGGACCCCGCGGCGGAGGATGCGGCGGATGACGTAGTTGCGGCCCTCGTTGCCGGGGAGGATGCCGTCGGCAATGGCGCAGGCTACGCAGCGGGCGTGGTCGGCGAGCACGCGGAAGGCGACGTCAGTTTGCTGCTGCTCCGTGAGCCCGACGTGGGAGGTCGGCACCGTGCCCGTGTAGGTCTTACCAGAGAGCGCTGCGAGTTGGTCGAAGGTCGGCTTGAAGAGGTCGGCGTTGTAGTTCGACGGCTCGGAGGTGAAGTCGGTGAAGCCCTTGCTCGTGGCGTAAATGCCGGCGACGCGCTCGAAACCCATCCCGGTGTCCACGTGCTTCGCGGCGAGCGGGGCGAAGGTGCCGTCGGCGTTCGCGTTGAACTGGATGAAGACGTGGTTCCAGATCTCGATGCAGCGGGGGCTGCTGGAATTGACGAGCTGGCGGCCGGCCGCCTCGTCGTCGGAGGGCAGCAGGTTGAAATGGATTTCGGAACACGGGCCGCAGGGGCCGGTGTCGCCCATCATCCAGAAATTGTCCTGCTTGTTGCCGTTGACGATGTGAACCTTCGGGTCGAGCCCGGCGGCGGTGAAGAGACCAGCCCAGAGATCGTAGGCCTCCTGGTCAAAATCCGCGGGGTCGCCCTTGGCCTTGTTGGGCGCGTAGACGGTGGCGAAGAGGCGCTTCGGCGGGATGCCCCAGACCTTGGTCAGCAACTCCCAGCCCCAGGTGAGCGATTCTTTTTTGAAGTAATCGCCGAAGGACCAGTTGCCGAGCATCTCGAAGAGCGTGTGGTGATAGGTGTCATAGCCGACATCCTCGAGGTCGTTGTGCTTGCCGCCGGCGCGGATGCATTTCTGGGTGTCGGCGACGCGTTTCCAGGGCGCAGTCTGGTCGCCGAGGAAGTACGGCACGAACTGGTTCATGCCGGCGTTGGTGAACAGCAGGTTGGGGGCGGTCGGCAACAGCGAGGCCGAGGGCACGACGGTGTGCTGCTTCGAGTGGAAGAAATCGAGGAACGATTGGCGGATCTCGGCGCTGGTCATTTTCACAGGAGAAATCACAGGACAAAGGCGGCCTTGGAGCGAGGCAAGAGGGGAATTGACGGGCGGCCGGGTTCAGCACGGTCCAAACGGGTGTTCGGGCCGGGCGTTACCCGGCGGATTTGACGGGCGGGCAATATGAATCGGACCCGGCAAAATTCCTTATTATGATGGTTGAGCGCAAATCCACGGTTGGAAATACCCCTCGGGGCCTATTCCCTAGGTCGTCCTCTGACTGCCGAGGACCCTCTGCCCCCCTATGCAACCCGCCAATCAGCTTAAGGCGACGCTCAAGGAGATCGGCGACCTCAAGGCCGCCCTGGACGAGCACGCGATCGTGGCCATCACGGATCCGCAGGGGAAGATCACGTACGCCAACGACAAGTTCTGCGCGATCTCCCAATACGCCCGGGAGGAACTCATCGGACAGGACCACCGCATCCTCAACTCGGGTTATCATCCCAAGGAGTTTTTTCGGGACCTGTGGGCGACCATCGCGCAAGGCAAGGTCTGGAAAGGGGAAATCAAGAACCGGGCGAAGGACGGGTCCCACTACTGGGTGGACGCGACCATCGTGCCATTCATGAATGCGGAGGGCAAACCTCGCCAATATGTCGCCATCCGCACGGACATCACCAAGCGGAAGCAGCACGAACAGGAGATTGCCCGGCTCACCCGGCTCTATTCGGCCCTAAGCCAGATCAACCAGGCCATAGTCCTGAGCCGGGATCGGAGCGAATTGTTCTCCAAAATCTGCCAGGCACTGGTAAAACAGGGAGGATTCAAAATGGCTTGGATCAGTCTGCTGGACCCGGCCACCCGCAAGGTTGTGCCGGCCGGGGTCTGGGGCGATGATATCCACTATCTCGGTCAGGTTGAAATTTACGCCGATGACGGGCCGCTAGGCCAGGGCCCGACGGGCACGGCGATCCGGGAGAACCGAACCTATATTGCCTCCGATTTTTCGTGCGATCCCGCTACCGGGCCATGGCGCGAGGCCGCCGCCCGGTCCGGATTCAAAGGCTCAGCGGCCCTCCCGATCCGGCGGGGTGGGGCGGTGTACGGGGCTCTTACGGTCTACGCGGATGAAACCGGCTTTTTCCAGGCGAAGGAAATCGCACTTATGGAGGAAGCGGCGGATGATATCTCCTTCGCGCTCGACAACCTCACGCGGTAAACCGCACGCCAGGCAGCGGAAATATCCTCGCGGGAAAATGCGGAGCGATTCCGTCAACTGACGGAGAGCATCAATGAGGTTTTCTGGATGACCGACCCGCAGACCGGAAAGCTCATCTACATGAGCCCCGCCTATGAAAAGGTCTGGGGGCGCACGTGCGCCAGTCTCGACCAGACCCCAGAACAATGGGTGGACGCACTCTATCCGGAAGACAGCGAGCGGATCCAGACCGCGGCCCGGACCAAACAGTTGAGCGGGGAATACAAGGAAACCTACCGGATTATGCGCCCGGATGGATCGGTGCGCTGGATCCATGAGCAAGTGTTTCCGGTGCGGAACGCCGCGGGAGATATCTACCGGATGGTCGGGGTGGCTCAGGATATCACGGACAACAAGCTGCTGGAGGCGCAGTTCTTCCGGGCCCAGCGGCTGGAGTCGATCGGCACGCTGGCCGGCGGCATTGCCCATGATCTGAACAACATTCTCGCGCCCATCATGATGGCGGCGCCGATGATCCGTTACAGCAAGACACCCGAGCTCACGGAAAAGATGCTGGGCACGATCGAGTCGAGCGTGCACCGCGGCGCCAAGCTGGTGCGTCAGCTGCTGACCTTCGGCCGCGAGATTGAGGGCGAGAAGAAATCACTGGAGGTCGGACCGCTCATCCAGGAAATGGTCACGATCGCGGAACAGACTTTTCCCCGCAATATTCAGATCAGCGTCACCAGCGCCGCGGATCTCTCCCGCATCCTCGCGGACGCGACGCAGGTGCACCAGGTGCTCCTGAACCTCTGTGTCAATGCCCGCGACGCCATGCCGAACGGCGGTCTGCTCGCTCTCAGCGCGGAAAATGTGCACTTGGACAACACTTTCGCGGCGGCCACGCCCGGCGCCAAGGCGGGGAATTATGTGCGGCTGAACGTCGCCGACACGGGCACGGGCATGACGCCGCAAATCATCGACAAGATTTTCACTCCCTTCTTCACCACCAAGGAACCGGGCAAGGGCACTGGCCTAGGTCTGGCCACGGTCCTGGGTCTGGTGAAAAGCCACGGCGGTTTCCTGACCCTCCGCAGCGAGCCGGACAAGGGGACGATGTTTCAGGTCTATTTCCCGGTGACGGAAAAACCGCCACCTCCACACCCTTCGCCCAGGCCATTGCCCTGCCGTCCGGCCATGGCGAACTGGTCCTGGTGGTGGATGACGAGGAAAACATTCGGGACGCCCTCCGCGGTATGTTGATCGAGCAAGGGTACACCGTGGTCGTGGCTGAGAATGGGATTGAGGGCCTCTCGCGCTACGCGCGGGCCGCGAACGAAATCAGACTCGTCATCACCGACTTGGACATGCCGGCGATGGATGGGGTAACGATGATCCGGGTACTCAAGCAGATGAACCCGAAACTGAAGGTGATCGTCTCGAGCGGGATTCTGCGCGGCCAGCATCTGACGAGCAACCGCAGCTCCGAACTGGCCGCCCTGGGGGTCAAGTCATTCCTAGACAAGCCCTACACCGTTGTGCAAATCCTGCAGGCGGTGCACGACGTGCTGCAGGCCGCGACCTGATCACCCCAGTTGGGCGATGACGGCGTCGGCCATGGCCCGGGTGCCGACCGATTTTTCCCCGAATGCGATGTCGGCGGTGCGGGTGCCGGCGACGACGGCGCGCTTCACGGCGGCCTCGATCCGGGCCGCCGGAGCCTCCAAACCGAAGCTGTAGCGGAGCATCAGCGCGGCGGAGAGGATCTGGGCGCAGGGATTGGCGAGGTCCTTGCCGGCGAGGTCCGGCGCGGTGCCGCCGGCGGGCTCGTAAAGACCGAAGGGCAGGCCGCGGGAGTTCTGGCCGGCACCGAGCGACGCGGACGAGAGCATGCCGAGTGAGCCGCAGACCACGGCCATCTCGTCAGAGAGGATGTCCCCGAACATGTTTTCGGTCACAAACACGTCGAACTGGTTGGGATCGCGCACGAGCTGCATCGCGGCGTTGTCCACGTAGAGATGACTGAGCGCGATGTCGGGGGCGTGCTGCGCGACGTAAGCGGTGACGGTCTTGCGCCAGAGGACGGAGGTTTCGAGGACGTTGGCCTTGTCCACCGAGCAGAGTTTCTTTTTCCGCGCGCGGGCGGCGGTGATGGCGGTCGCGGTGATGCGCTCGATCTCGCTCTTGCGGTACACCATCGTGTCCACCGCCTGCACATCGCCGTCAGGGAGCGTGATGGTCTGCTTGGGCAGGCCGAAATAGAGGCCGCCGGTCAGTTCGCGAATGCAGAGGATGTCGATCCCGTTGGGGATGCGCGCGGTCTTGAGGGGGGAGGCGTCGGTCAGTTCGCGGTAGAGCAGGCCGGGTCGGATATTGGCAAAGAGGGTGAAGTGCTTGCGCAGCGGCAGGAGCGCGGCGCGCTCGGGCTGCTGGGCGGGCGGGAGTTTTTCCCATTTCGGACCGCCGACGGAGCCGAAGAGGATGGCGTCCGCGGCGGCGCAGATTTTCAGCGTGGCCTCCGGGAGGGCGCTGCCGTGGCGGTCAATGGCGGCGCCGCCGACGTCGGCCGGGGTGGACTCCAGCGTGAGGTTTTCCTGGCGGGCGACGACCGTGAGGACGCGCAGCGCCTCGGACATGACTTCGGGTCCGATGTAGTCTCCGGCGAGGACGGCGAACTTGAGGGCGGGCATAAGGGCTAATGAGGTAGACGGGAGGTGGGGAAAGGGAAGGGGATTTTTGTTATGGGTCGAGTTTCGCATTTCCCCGTAGGTGGCGCGCGAGCGCGCCACCCACGATAGCTATAGGTCACCATTACCGGCATTTTTCGCGGTTGCGCGACGGCGAAAAGGGCATGGATTGGCGGACCAATGATTCTGCATATCCTGCCCGCCGGCCCGATCCAGACCAACGCCTACCTGCTGATCGCGCCGGAGCGCGGGGAGGCGGTGCTGATTGACGCGCCCGGGGATGTCTGGGCGCAGGTGGCGCCCCTTTTGACCCGGGAAAAATGCCGGCTGACGGAACTCTGGCTGACGCACGGGCACTGGGATCACACGCAGAATGCGGCGGAGGTGGTACGCACCACGAAAGCGAAAGTCCGCGGGCATGTGGCGGATAAGCCGTTCTATGAAACCCCGCAGATCATGAGCGCGTTCCTCTCGGAGCGCATGAAGCTTGAGCCGGTGTTTGTGGATAGCTGGGTGCAGCAGGGCGAGATTCTGGACGTGCTGGGCACGACGTTTGAGGTGCGGCATGTGCCGGGACACTGCCCGGGAAACGTGCTGTTCTATTCGGTTGCCCAGAAGGCCGTGTTTGTGGGGGATGCGCTGTTTGCCGGCAATGTGGGACGGACGGATTTTCCCGGCGGCAGCATGGAAATGCTCGCCGACTCGATCCGCCGGCAGATTTACACGCTCCCGGACGAAACGGTGGTTTACCCGGGCCACGGGCGTGCTACGACGGTGGGCGAGGAGAAACAATACAACCCCCATGTCCGCGGCTGAACACGAGATTCTCATGCGGCGCGCCCTCGAACTGGCGCGCCAGGGGTGGGGTGCCACGCACCCGCAGCCGATGGTCGGGGCGCTGATCGTGGAGGACGGGCACATTGTGGCGGAGGGCTGGCAAGTCCGGGACGGCGGGCTTCACGCCGTGAAAACGGCGCTCGCCAAGCTGGGTCGAGCCCCGCGGGAAGACGCGATGCTTGTGGTCACGCTGGAGCCGGGCGGAACCGAAGCAGAGCTGGCGGCGGGTGCGGAGCTGATTATCGGCGCCGGTCTCAAGCAGGTCGTGGCCGGAGCGACGGACCCAAATCCGACGCACGCGGGCAAGGGATTTGACCACCTGCGCGCGGCGGGCATCGAGGTTGTGACCGGCGTGCTGGAGCCGGAGTGCACGGACCTGAATCTCATCTGCAACCACTGGGCGACCCTCGGCACACCGTTGGTCGCGGCCAAGGCGGCCGTGACCCTGGACGGCCGCATCGCCTGCCGCTCGGGAGATTCGCGCGGGATCACGGGCGAGCTGGCGCGGGAGGACGTGATGCGCTGGCGCCGGCTGTTTCCCGCCATCGCGGTCGGGGCGGGCACGGTGATGGCGGAAAACCCCCGGCTGACGGCGCGACTGCCGGGCGCGGAGGAATGGTGCCCGGTGCGCTTTGTGTTCGACGGGCTGCTGCGGAGTGTGGCGGACCGGGCGATGCCGCACGTTTACACGGACGAATTTCGCGAGCGCACGATTGTGGTGACCACGCCGCACGGCGGCATGGGTTATGTGCGCAAACTGCGCGAGCTGGGCGTGCAGGTGTGGATCCTGCCCTCGGGCACGCAGCGCGTCCCGCTGGGGGAATTCCGGAAACGCTGTGAGCGCGAGAAAATCACCGGGGTGTATTTTGACGGCGACGCCGCGCTGGTGAGCCAGATTTTGCAGGAAAAACAGATCGACTACCTGTTTGTCTACCGCGCGCCGATACTGCTGGCAGATGACCGGGCCAAGCCGATGCTGAGCGGCCTGCGCACGGAAAAGCTCCTGCACGCCGTCCGGCTGGAACAGGTCCGGCATTCGGTCCTCGGCGACGACACGCTGACGCGCGGCCGGGTGACCTATCCCGGGCAAATGTTCATCGATGAAACTACATTTAGCCTCGGGTAACGCACACAAGGCCGCCGAATTTGCATCCCTGGCGGCGGCAGCGGGCCTGCCGGTGGAGATCGTCGCGGCCACGGGCGCCGGTGGCATGCCGGCGGTGGTGGAGGATGCGGGGACTTTCTCGGGTAACGCCCGCAAGAAGGCGTTGGCCTTGCGCGGGCAGCGGCCGGCGGGCTCGTGGGTACTGGCGGATGACAGCGGTCTGTGCGTCGCGGCGCTCGATGGTGGACCCGGCGTGGAATCGGCCTACTATGCCGGGCCCCAGGGCGACAGCGCGGCCAACCTGCGCAAGCTGGAGGCCGCGATGCGTGGGGTGCCGGCGGAGCGGCGGCAGGCCTATTTCGCCTGCGTGCTGCTGGTGATCGACCCGCAGGGCCGCGAGCACGCGTTTGAGGGCCGCTGCGAAGGAGTGCTGCGGGAGACGGCGGGTGGTCGCGGTGGATTTGGTTACGATCCGCTGTTTATACCGGCGGGGCAGACGCAGACGTTTGCGGAGCTGCCGGAAAAGGCGAAGCATGCGCTCAGTCACCGCGGGCGCGCCTGGGCGAAGCTGGCGGCGTGGCTGAGGAGCCGGCCGGACCTATCGGCTTGACTGGAGACGCGGCGAGGGCGCCGCATCCCCATCAAATTTCGAGGGCATCAGTCCGTCAGGAACCGGCCGAGCTCAAGCACGTCGATGGCGGCATTGCGGTCGTCCGTCCAGATGAGCTGGGAGTTCACGAGCGGGGAGGTGACCGTGTTGACCGTGTGTTTGACGCGGCCGTTGTCCTCCTCGTCGGGGAACCAGGTGATGAGGTCTTTCGTCTGCTCCGGCTTGGAGATGATGATGTAGTCGGTGGGCGTGGGATCCCAGTCGCGTTCCTTGCCGGGCTCGGTGACGTCCTTCTTGATCTCCGTGTGCACCGCGATGGCCGCGAGGTTCAGGCTGCGGGCGGTGGCCTCGACGACCGGGTAAAAGTGCGAATAGCGGCTCGAAGCGTGGACGATCAGCATGCCGTCCTTGCTGTTCAGGCGACGGGTGTAGATGCCCATGGCCTCGCGGGTAAGCAGGTGCGACGGCACGCCGTCGCCCGTGAAGGCGTCGATCACAATGATATCGTAGTTGGTCTTTGCGTCATCGAGCGCCTTGCGGCCGTCGCGCTGGATGAGGTTGATCCGGGCGCCGGTAGCCCGGGCGTCCACGATGTAGGTGAAATTCTCCTGGGCGACGCGGATGGACTTTGGATCGATGTCGAAGAAATCGTAGGTGTCGCCGGTGCGGGCATAAGCCGCGAGGGTGCCGGAGCCGAGGCCGATGACCCCGACATTCATCGCGGGGCGGCTGGCATGGAGCTTTTCCAAGACCCGGCCGATGCCCGTGCTCTCGGTGAAATAGAGCGTGGGCCGGCGGCGGGCGGCCGCATCCATGGTCAGCTGGGAACCGTGGGTCGTGGTGTCGCTCGAAAGAACCACGCTGCGGTTGTCGGTCTTGACCATGATGTGGCCGTAGAGGTCGCGGGTGTGGCGGAGGTTGCCGTTGTCGACGGACTCCCGGTGGGCCTGGTGGATGCCCACGCCGAGGACTGGAATCACCAACACGGTGGCAATGACCAGCACCACGCTGGGTTCGCGGCGGCCGGTGAGCCAGACGATGCCAGCGGCGAGCAAGGCGACGGAGGCCAGCTCGAATTCGATGGGGCGATTGAAGATAGAGGGAATGACCGTGCTGGAAAGCAGGCCGCCGAGGACGCCGCCGGCGGCGAGCACGAGATAAAAGCGCTCGAACCGCTGGGCGGGGCGCAGACTGTGGAGCAGGGCGTTGCCGAGGAAGCTGCCGCTCGCGGTGAGCAGGAGGAGGCACCAGGCGGTGCTGCCGTTGACCGTGACGGCCGTGAAGCCCTTCACGACCATGAACAACGTCAGGCTGAGGGCCAGGACGACGATGGATGTCATGGTCATCCAGCGGCGCCAGCGGCCGGAGAACGTGACCATGAAGCTGAAGAGGTAAACGCCGAAGGGTCCGACCCAGGCAATGGGGCTGGAGCCGATTTCCGCCGTCAGGTGATAGGTGGCGCCTAGCATGCCGACGCAGGTGGCGGCGCTGAGGAAGAGCCACAGGACGACCGTGCCGGGGGCCAGGGCCTCGACAGGCTCGGGCGCTTCCTGGGCGGCAGCAGTCGTGGTGTGCTTGAAGATATAGCCGGCGGTGGCCAGCCCGGCCGCGGTGAGGAGCAGGCCGCCGTGCCAGAAGGATGACTGGTCGTTCAGGCCCAGGCTGGTCTCGATGACGAAAGGATACAGCAGGAGGGCAATGAGACTGCCGGCGTTGGAGAGGGCGTAGAGGTAATACGGGACTTCCTCCCCCCGGCGGCGCAGCCAGCCGGTCAGGAGCGGCGACGTGCTGAAGAGCAACACCATGGCCGGCAGCGAGGCGAAGGCCAGACGCCAGACCACGCGGCCGATTCCGGCCGCTTCCGCGGTCTCGGCGGAAGGAAGATGAAACGTGGCCACCGCGATCACGGCCAAAACCATGGTGGCGGTCATCTGGAAGAGCGGGGTTTTCCGCACGAGCCACGCGGCCCAGCTGTAGCCGAGCAGGAGCGCGAACTGGAAGTAAACCATGCAGCCCAACCATGTGCCGGAGGTGCCGCCGTAGATGGGCAGGAGCCGCTTGCCCATGATCGGCTGGATGGCGAAGGCGAGGAACGCCGCCAGGGGCACGGCAGCGATGACGAGCACAGGGAGGGCCTGGGTCAGGAAGTTCTTGGGGCGGTTGGAGTCGTTCATGGAAAAAGTAGAGGGGAAAAGGAAGGAGGGTCAGCCGTGCACCAGTGCGAGCAGGGCGCGTCCGGGCGAGGCACCGATGGCCGGGTAGGCTTCGCAGGGCGTCCAGCAATTGGGGCATTTCTGCTCCACGACGGCCTGCCGGATGCCGTTGCGGCGGGCCGCCTCGATATGTGGCATCAGGGCGTAATTCGAGTCGCGCACATTGCCCAAGGGCTGGTCCCAGATGGTGCAGGGATAGACCTCGCCCTTTTCGGAGAGGTACGACGTGGACAGCAGCGCTGAGCAGGTGATGGACGTCTTGCCGGTGGCGAGATACTTCATGGCCTCGGCGCGGTAGATGCGCTCGACGGCCCGCATGACGGGGGCGCCGCCGTGCTTGGGCTTGTTGGCTGCGAGTCGCAGGGCGGCGGCGATCTCGGCACGATGCATCTCGCCGCCGAAGCCGTCCTTCTCCGCGCTCTTCTCCCCACTGGCGGCGTTGCCGTAGTAATGCTGCGACAGATGCGGGATGTTGAGATGGAAAGTACCCCAGTCGATTGGCGCTTCCTGACGCTGGGCGAGGGCGTCATTGACGGCGGCGAACGTGGACTCCACCAGCTCGGAGGTGGTGAGACCGGTCGACGCCTTGTGGCCGTGCAGGGTCATGCCGACGAAGACCTGGCCCGGTCCGAGCAAGCGGCGGAGCGAAGCAAACGTGTCCACGGCATGGGCGAAATCGTTGCGGATGCCGCGCAGGCGGTCGTTGAGCTCCGGCGGGCCGTCGATGGAGACGGTCACCACGAGCTGCGCGCGGAGGGAAGCCTGGAGTTGTTGCACCGCCTCGGTGATGCGTTTGGTCGCGATGCCGTTGGTGGGGAAATGCACCACCAGCAGGTCGGGGCAGGCGGCGGAAAATGCCTGCACCACCTCGACGAAATCCGGCCGGTCAGTTGGCTCGCCGCCGGTGAAGTCGATCCACTGCAGAAAGGGATTGGCCGCGGCGACTTGGCGGACCTCCTCGAGCGACAGTTCGTTGTCGAGGCCACCCGGCGTGTCCTTGACCTTCCAGATGTCGCAGTAGACGCAGCGCGAGTGACAGCGCTTGGTCACGACGAAGATGAGCTTGGTGGGCGTGCTGGCCCGGCCGGCGGCGGCGGCCGCGGTGCGCAGTCCAAAACGGCTCCAGGAATAGAGGGCGCTCATTTGGCGGCAGGGCCGGGGTTCGCGGCCGCCTCGGCGCGGGCGTGGGCAAGCATGCGGTCGAGATCGGTGTCGCGCTCGGGAAGCGCGGGCGGCGGGCCACCGAAGCGGGCCATAGCCGCGGGAGTGTCGAGGCGGAAGAGGGCATCCTTGTGCGCGTGGCTTTGCACGCGGGCGAGTTCGACGGCCTTGGTTTCCACAATCAGCTGGGCCGATTCCCGGGCCATGTTGGGTTCGGCGTTGTGCCAGAAGCTCCAGTGGAGATAGACCCCGCCCGGGTACTGGTTGGCGAGTTCCCGCATGTGGTTGTGCACCATGCTATCGAGGGTGAATATCTGCGAGGCATTGATGCCCTGCAGCATCCAGATGCAGGGATCGGGCGTGAGGACAATGGCGCCGCCGGGCAGGGTCGGTGCGATCTCGGCGATGAAGTTCACGTCGGCCTGGGCCTCGACCGCCTCACGACTCAGGGTGGGCACATAATGCATGGCGGCGACCCAGTTGACCAACCCGCCCGCCGCGAGGCCGTAAAAGAACACGGGGCGGCGACGCAGGACGCCGTAGACGGCGGCGAGGCCGATGCCCATGAACACCGCGACCGGCGCGCAGGAAACCACGCCATAACGCGAACTGGCGCCGTAGTAATAGCCGCCGGCGTAAAACACGATGAAGGTGCCCCACGAAAAGGCGAACCACGTGCCCAGCGCGAGACCGGCAGTGCGGTTGCGCCCGAGCAGCCAGAGGGCGCCGGCCACGGCCAGCACGGTGCCGGCAAGCGGAAACCAGCGGGCGTCGATGAAATAGCCGCCATTACTTTGCAGGTTTTTACCGATGAAATCCAAGGCAAAGCGGCGCCCATCCGAGGCCCCCCAGTTTTCGGTGCGCACGGACCACAAGTGCACCAGGTTCGGCGCGGCGAGGGCCGTGGCGAGGGCGAGGGCGCCCCAGGCGGAGATGTCTTCAATGAAGCGGTCATCCGTGGACCAGAGGACGGCGGCGACCATGGGGAAGACGAGGAGGGATTCAGGCCGGAAGTAGACGGCAAAGGCGGTGGCGCCAGCGAGGAGGAGACCGCTGGCCGGCAGGCCCTGCGCGGTCTCCGGGTCGCGCAGCCGGGCGTGGACACAAGCGGCGAAAAAGGCGAGGACGGTGGTCGCGGCGGCGGTGGGTTCCACGGCGACCGTGTGGCCCCACCACATCACCAGCGGCGTAAAGATAAACAGCAGGGCCGAGGCGAGGCCTGCGCCAGCCGGGAGCGTCCACGGCACCAAGGCCAGCGCGAGATAAAGCCCCGCGGCCGCGAGACCGACGAGGGCGCGATTGAGGAAATGGGAGTTGTGGTCGGACACGCCGGCGATGCGGTAAACCCAGGAGAGCAGATAGGGCAGACCGTTGGGCTGCTTGTTGACCACGGGACTGTACATCTCGAACTGGCCGTATTCGACGCGGGCGTAGTTGGCGGCCTCGGCGCGTCCGGTATGGGCAATCGTCTGGCCAATCTGGGCGTAAATGTGCTCGTCAAAAAAAATGCGCGTGGTGCCGGGGGCCAGACCGCAGGCGAGGTAACCGGTCACGGCCAGGGCGAGGGCGGTCAGACAGCGGCGGCGGCCCAGGATCCGAACGAGGGGCAGGCCGATGCCGCCCAGGCCGGCGAGGATGGCGATGACGCACGCGTGCATGCCCCAGACCGTGGACACCGGCACGACGGCGCGCTGCTCGTCAATCGAGGGCAGCGAGCCCACGCGGTACGCCCAGACTGCGGCGAGGGCGAGGGCAGCGACGGCGAAGCCGAGCCAGAACAGGCGGGCAAATCGGGAGGACGTCATCATGGCCGGGAGGTGGCGGGGGAAGGTTTCTTGGTGAGGAGGGCCGAGCCCAAAACGAGATGCTGCACGCCGCTTTCCAGCCAGGCTTCCACCACGCCATCCGCGGTGTCGGACATGGGTTTGCCGTGCATGTTGAGGCTGGTGTTGATGATGGCACCGGTACCGGTGAGCACCTTGACTTTCGCCAGCAAGCGGTACCACGGATCGGTCGCGTCTTCGACGACCATCTGCGGGCGGCACGAGCCGTCGGGACCGATGGCCCCGGCCAGCGCGGCTCGGCCGGCGGGCGTCGTGGCGAAGCCGGTGGTCATGTGGAGATTGGTGTCCCGCGCCCCGCGGTAATCTGCCAGCAGGGTGGGAGCCTCGGACAGCAGCATGGTCGGGCAAAACGGCTGGAACCAGACGCGGCGCTTGAGCCGCAAATTCAAATCATCACGGGCGGTCGTGCTATCGGCGCGGGCGACGATGCTGCGGGCGCCGAGGGCCCGGGCCCCGAGTTCCATGCGACCCTGGGCCCACATGACGATTTCACCTGCGGCGATGCGCTCGGCGGCGGCGGTGGCGATGTCGGCGGGCCGGAGAAAATCCGCAGCATGGGCCCGGGCGATGGCCTCGGCGTCGCGGCCGAGATCACCGTGGTCGGTGCCGAGGCGAAAATCCGTGAATGGCAGCGGCCGCCGACCGGTGACCTTGCGCCAGATGGCCAGCGCCGAGCCCAGCGCGAGGCCGCCGTCGCCCATGGCGGGACAGACCTCGAGACGCTCGATCCCGGGGGTGTGGCGGATGAGCCGGTTGACCTTGATATTGGAGGCCACGCCGCCGGCATAACCGAAGGCGCTCCGACCGGTCGCGGTCGCGAGCATGCTGAAAAATTTCGGGACCAGCACCTGGAGGGTTTGCTGGGCCAGCTTGCAGACCTGCTCGCGCGGGGTGCACCAGATGACACTCGCGACCGCGCGGGCCATGCGCGTCGGCGGAACGGAGCAGCGCAGCACGGGGAGGCCCTGCGCGTCGGCCTCGAGGCTGAACCACGCGAGGAAAGGATTGGTGGCGGCGGGCGTCTCGGCGGCGAAGCTGGCGAGGGCCATGACTTTGCCCTCGTCCTCGAGCGGACGCATCTGCAGTTCGTTCGTCACGTGCTCGAAGAACAGGCCGAGGGAGGCTGAACCGGGGATGGAGATGATTTTACGCAGGGTCGAGTCGGACTCGGACCACTCCCAGACCGAGCCGGATTCGCCATCGCCGATGCCGTCGAGGGTCACGATGAGGGCGTCCCGATCCCACGCGGGCCACATCGCGGCGGACGCGGCATGCGCCTCATGGTGCTCGACGAGAAAAATATCGGCCAGTGGTACCGCGAGGGCGGAGGCGAAGGAGCGCCGGGCCCAGGCGCGCAGCAGGCCGTTGGTGGGCCACTGGGTGAGCCGGTACTTGGCGCGTTGCTTCAACCCGTGAAGCGGACCGGGTGGCACGAGCCGGCGGCGCAGCTTGTAATAGCTTTCCTTCATCGAGGGAAAGACGCGGGTAAGGGTTTTCGCGAAATCGGAGGTGCACGGGGCCCACGCAATGCGCCGGTTGCCGGCGGCCGCGCGCATGGCGGCGATGGCGCGGACGGGCAGCCCGACCTCGAGCTTGCGGCCGGTGAGGCGTTCCTCGTTCAAGGCGAGGACGACGCGGCCATCAATGAGCAGGGCGGCCCCGGCATCGTGGCCATCCCACACCCCGATCACGGCTTCGTAGGTTGTCTCGCTCATGCGCGGGCAGGGCTGGGTGCTGACTTGGACCGGCAGAGTCCTGCAACCAGGTGCCAGCCATAGGCCAGCCAGATTTTGGGGTTGGAAAGGGAGATCTTCGAGTAGCCCGCGGCGCGGCGGCGCTCGTGGGTCGGCACCTCGGCCAGCCGCAGTCCGGCGGCGAGGGTGGTGGAAATCATCTCCATCTCGATCGTCGTGTGGCGCGAGCGGAGGTTGAGCCGGCGGAACACGTCGGTGCGGATGGCGCGAAAGCCATTCTGCGAATCGGACAGACGCGTGCCAAAGCGCCGGTTGAACATGTAGGTGATGAAGGCGGAGCCGGCGAGGCGCAGGAATTCGTCGAAGCCGCCGTGCAGCTCATCGGAGCCGCCGAGGAGGCGGGAGCCGGTGACATGATCCGCCAGGCCCGCCTTGATCGGGGCGGCCAGCATCGGGATATCGATCGGGTCATGGGAACCGTCGGCATCGACAAACACGACAATGGGGGTGGTGACATGGTCCACCCCGAGGCGCAGAGCCGCGCCCTTGCCGAGACCTCGGTCGCGGACGACGCGGGCGCCAGCGGCGGTGGCGATCTCCGCGGTGCGGTCGGTGGATCCGCCCTCGACGACGATGACCGTGGTGACGTAGTTCAGGCACTCGCGCACGACGAGGCCCACGGTGAGTTCCTCGTTGCGGGCGGGGATGATGACGGTGACCTCGGGATCGGGCGGGTCCTCAGCCCGGACGAGATCGTTCGCCGTGGTGCGGCCCTGGCGCAGCAGGCGGCGGGCGCGACGAATGACGAAGAGGCGTTCCCCCTCCCCGAAGCGGATAATGTCACCAGCGTCATCCATGGTCAAAATATGTGAAAGCAAAGCCAAGGGCCGGAAATTCCCCGCGGGGGGCAGCCCGGCGGGAAAGATCGAGGCGGCTGATCACCAGACAAAGAAGCTGCCGCGGGAAAAGGCGGTGGTCGTGGGTGACCCCGCCGGCGGGTGCTTGATCAGGCTTGCGTCAAAGGTGAAATTGCGGGCCGCGGGCTTGCCGTAGACGACGCCGGGCTGCTGGAAGGGTGATTCGAAGCTCTTGGATTCGAACAGGCGGCCGAGGGAGCCGAAGATAGTCACGGTCTTGCCGTTCCAGTTCTCCAGGTAGCGCACCAGGTTTTGCGCACCGCCGGACGCGACCGTCGTGGTGGCGGCGGTGTTGCCGGTCAGGATGCCCGCATTGATATTGATGCTGCCGGTGGCGACCCGGGAGGTGATGGGAGAACCGGCGTTGGTATCGCTCCAGCCCGCGGAAAGCGCGGTGATTTGATCCGCCATGATCATGGCCGGGTTGGTGGAACCATCGGACAAGTGGGCGCTCGTGGTGTTGAAATCGCCTTGGACATACATCCCGCCATTGGTGGTGATCGTGGTGCCGTTGCCCTTGCGGCCAGTGACATTGGCGCCGTTGATGATCTTCACGCCCCGGGGCGTGGAGGCGCTGCTGGATTTCACATTGATGTAGATCGCACCGTTGAAGTCGTTGGGCCCGGCGATGTAGTTCGACTGGAGCGCCGTCATGAGCGTGGCCATGTCAATGGTGGTCATGCCGACGTTCCGGCCTTCGCGTTGGTCGTAGAAGGCGTTGTTGACCGCGCCGACCACGACGCCGGCGTAGCTCCCGCTGACATTGGTGCCATCGGGTTTGGTAAAAACCACGGTGCCGTCGGTGTTCACGGTGATGCGCAATCCGGCGCGGGTGTACATGCGGCTGACGTTGATGGTGGGATCATCACCCAGGCTGCTGTTGTAGCCGGGATATTCATCCGTAGCCGTCGGCGGCGGGAGAATCGCCGCGCGGTATACGTCGTTTTCCGTCGGGCAAAGGTCGGGGCG
>Ga0209499_1000374_pt1 | contig 33243 bp, 34 predicted proteins | sample C_130208_EF_Meta_FD_187306 | JGI IMG/M metagenome (GOLD analysis project Ga0209499, IMG submission 187306) | Freshwater microbial communities from Lake Croche, Canada to study carbon cycling - C_130208_EF_MetaG (SPAdes) (version 2) | ecosystem: Environmental > Aquatic > Freshwater > Lake... | reverse complement strand
TTCAATTATCAAGGACAAATCCAGACGGGCACAGAATGAAAAACTTTTTGTATTTTGTTTTTTGTTTTTTGTGGTTTTTCATCTTTGGGTCTAGGCCTGAGCAGCCTTCTTCGCCGCAATCGTAGCTGCCCGCTTAGCAGCCATTGCAGCCTTCGCCTCGGCCGTCATAGGCGCACGCTGCTTGCGCTTCTTGCCCGCGTCAGTGCCAGAGCTCTCGTCTGCAGAACTCTCGTCCACCTTAGCGACCTTCTCCTTTGCCTTCTTAGACGGCTTAGGGCCCTTGGGGCGAGGTGGCAAGGCAGCATCGAAGTTGAGAGTGCGGGCAATCGTCGCCTCAGGGACAACCTCGTCCACGAAGATAGGTGCCTCGGCCTTCTGGGGTGCAGGCGGAGCCTCGAGCACCTCAGCGAACTGTACCTTGGGCGTAACGGACGCTGCAGCCTCCTCGTCAGCAGGAGACGGAGGGAGAGGCTGCTCAGCTGCCTTCTTAGCAGCGACCGTAGCGGCGCGCTTAGCCGCCATAGCGGCCTTGGCCTCGTCCGTCATAGGGGCGCGCTGCTTGCGCTCCTTCTTGGGCTCGGCCTTCGCCTCCTCGTTGTTAGCGGGGGGCTCAGCCTTCTCGGCCATGGGCTCCTCGTTGTTAGCGGGGGGCTCAGCCTTCTCGGTCTCGACATCCGAGGCAGCCTTAGCGGCCTTAGCGGCCAGTGTAGCCGCACGCTTAGCGGCCATGATCTTCTTGGCCTCATCGCTGAGGGGGGCGCGCTTCTTACGGTCCTTAGGCGCAGCCTCGGCCTTGACCTTAGGCTCGACGGGCACCTCGACCTTAGGGGCCTTAGCCGCCAGCGTAGCGGCACGCTTCATCAGCATAGTGATCTTGGCCTCGGCCGTCATGGCGCCGGGCTTGCGGCCGGCGCGCTTCACGACGATAGGGGCGATAACGGAAGACATTCTCAAGAGAGGATGAAAGGAAAGGAAAGAAAGGAAGGAAATCGTTTCAGTAGTTCAAAGTGTTATTTGCTTTGAACTGACAACTTGACAATGGACGTCTGGATGTTTCAATTTTTTCAAACCAGACAGAGCAATCCAGACGTTGTACGTGATAAAATTTGTCCCAAAAAAATGAAGCATACAAAACCTTTAGAACGTGTAAACTCATATACAATGGTTCTTACGCGTTCTATGATGAAGACCCAGGGTCTTACCCCTATTGTGCTTCCGCTGGTGAAGGAATTTACTAAGAATGTTGAACAGCATCCTCGGATAATGCATTTCAAGGAACTAGAGCCGATCACGCCTGTAGTTGTGCTTGCGCCAACAAAAACCTTGAAGACAAACTGGCCGTATTATGCTTTGTTTGTACCTGCTTTTATGTATTGTGCTTATTATAAGTCAGGATCTGGGCTAGTGTGGGTGTCACTACTTTCTCAGGCTGTTCACTATATGGTAAATAGGATCAATTAGTCCATACGCAACCCTACAATCCTCATCAGAGCACGACCATATGCATTTTTTCCTTCAATTGTACCATCAGGCCTTACGGCTCCACTTAGAACCGAACTACCACCCGCTGTGTAGTACACAAGGCGGCCACGCACAGAAGATACCGCTTCAAGTATCTCCTTAAAGTGCTTATCGCCCTCGAACCGCTGACGTACAAATTCGCTGACAAGACGGTCCACTGTAGTCTCCCATGTCTCTTCATTGATCGTCGCACCTACCTTCCGTACCGCTGCTGTCTTTAGCGCATCCTTGTATGCGTTACCCTCCTCTTCCATAAACATAGCAGTTTCTTCAGCAGAGAGCGCACGTATGCCACCAGTAAGTTCACGCTTCCTGGCCTCAATCTTCTGGTGAATAGAGCCCGCTTCAGAGAAGATCTGCGGACCTAATTCAGGCTTGTTGGACGCTACAGCAAACTTTGCAGCGCCTAGGGCCGCTTCAAGACATGAATAGGTGATTGCAGGATTGGCTGGATCCTTAAACGTGAATGGCGCAAAAGTGCTCAGATACCGCTTCCAATTCTTATCGCCAATCTTTAATTCGTCCTTTGCCGCTGACTTGTGGTAGAACTGGTAAGCCGGTCCGTTCGCAACGACTAGACCTGTGTCAATATCTCCCTCAGCGGGTGGTACAATATCTTCTTGGAGCTCAATCTGAGGAGGAGCTTCTACAGGAGCTGCCAACGGTACTATAACTGGTAGGACCGATGCAGCCGCTTCAGACGGTGCTATAGCCGAACGTCCAGTAGAACGACGACGGAAGATAAACCAGCGGTTAAGGAAACTAAATTGCTTGACTGTAGATGACATAGGGAATGTACGCCCTGATGCAGCCGCCATGTCAAACGAGTCCTTAAACATATTGGTGCTCTGCAGTAGTCCTAGGCCTGCTTGTTCCTCCGTATTCAGAAGCTCAAATCCAAATTCACTTAAACGGCTCTGTAGGTAAGGGAACGAAACAAGATATTCAGTATACGCTTCACCGATGCTGATAAAGCCTACATCAATCGCCTTTCCTAAACCTGTCTCATTATCCGGTAGATCGTTACCTTCGTACTTTTTCGTAATCGTCCACAAGTCAGTGGCATCTTCAGTGCCGCGCTTTACTCCATCCAAAGGAGTATCACGGAGAAGACCAGCAACCGTATGACCGTCGAAGCAGCAGCCTACGAAATATCCACCCACCTTAACCGTCTCAGATAGATTACGAAATAGTCCTTCAACGGTCGTCAAGTCCTTAAAGAAGTAATGAAGACTAAACATGAGCGTTGCAACATCAAAACCACGAGCAGCCACGCCACGTAGATCTGCTACGAGAGCCGGTGCGTCAGGAATGTGCTCACCCCAGAGAGTACGGAGAATTGTACGATCTACTACTGTCTGGCCGGCAGACCCATCGCTCAACCGTAGACCGCTGTCGGCCTGGATAAAGACCATAGGTGGTACATTTCCCTTACGCTGGATCATCTGGTCAAGATAACGACGGTATGCGCCATTCTTGTTATCTATTAATCCTGAGAGCGCAATATCCGTGCCCATAACAAATCCAACGCGAGACCGTAGCCACTTGTGAATATCACCAGCCTGGCCTACAGATAAGTCTGCTACTGCTGACCCCGCTGTAAGTACACGAGAAAGTAGCAAATCTTCCTTGATATAGGTGTTGTGGAACTGGGTAAGTCCACGGATCTTGTACATATCACGCTGTGATGCACGACGCTGGTAATACGCATTTGCACCAGCAGCTGCCCCTGCCGTCGCATCTGCCAAAACTTCTGACTCCGCTCCCGTGCGTATCATCAGTTCCGTGATGGGATCGTGAATGCTATTCCAAACATCGTTCGCCACTAGTTCGCTATTGACTGTACCACCAATGATACCACGCTGAAACTGCTCTGTCTTATCCCAACGAACACGTAGAGGCTTCCAGCGCCATCCTGCAGGTTTCAGAGGGTCGTAGACCATCTCTACGATACTACGGTTCTGGATACTATCGTGTGTTTCCTCGGTGTAAATGCTATCGTCTAGGGCATCCAAAGCCTGTGCTCCTGGCGCAGCACCGGCTGCGTCAGTAGCACCTGCATTAATAGCAATATAGCAAATTGCCGCCATAGGATCTGGTGGTTGCGGCGCAAATTCAACTGGGCGGTAGTCGCCACCAGCACGGTCCATACCGGCAGGGTAAGGCTTCTTTTCAAGTACCGTAGCACGAGGATCTACGAACGCAGGATCTGCGGAGGAGCCCACAAAGAGTCTAAGAGTCTTGAAGCGCACAATTTGGTTGGTATCTTCTCTCAGCTTTGTACTAATAAGATCAACACCAGTAGGCTTACCTTCCAGACCTCGTTCCTTCTCCACAACGACAAGGAAATCAACAGAGTTCATCGTTGCTGGCTTCCATTTAAATTGCTGCTTCCAGGTATTGACGTTCTTAGCGAGAGGCGCAGCATTTGGTGTGAAGATAAGACCATCTGTGTGATACGGTGGGTTCTTTGCCAGACGGTCCAGAACATCAGCTGCCACCTTAAAGATCCCTGTAGGGTCCGATGTATCGAGTGGTGTATGGAAGGACTTCATAAAGATAGACAGACTGTGTTTCAAAGGAATATCTGCCACAGTATGACCAGAGTTATTCAGCACCGCTATCGTTTCTGTCATTGCAGCTAGACGGCTAACTGCAACTTCACTACGAACGAGGAACGGGCGGCCGCTCACGTCCTCACCACGCCGACCGTTAAAGATATCAAACGCATAGTAACGGCATACAGGCGCACCAGCAGCGTCTTGTGTAACCCATTCACCGTCCAGTACAGCCCCTGCCCATTCAATCGTAAGTAGGTCATCTAGACGACGGTCTGTGCCATAGACATTCAGATTACGGTCCACGAGGTAAATGCGACCATTCTTAGCAACCACCATGAGGCAACGTAGACCATCGGCCTTATCTGTCACATTGTAGTCATCTGCACGTAGATTAGGTGTATCTGCGTCGCTTTCAATACCTATATGTTTCTTATTGAGAGTAACAGGTTGCGAACCGGGAAACTTATCCTTACCTGCACCTGTCTGGGTCTTCAAAAGTTCGACAACGGACTGTTTTACTGTTTCGCGCACAAGGACATAGGACTTCTGGAGGCCACGGAGGACCAGAGCAATGCCGACCATAAGTGACTTCTGTGACGCACCAGTAAGAGCTTCAACCTCCATCTCGTAGTGGACGGGTTGCTTGTTAATTGCTGCTCCCAGAAAGGTCGTGCTCTGTACATAATTGCCACGACGGTCCTTCTTATTCTCATGTACGAAGGAGGCATCAAACTGAATACCCTTGTGATGCAAGGATGTGAAGCTATAGCGTTGGATATAACGAAATGCCTTGGGCAGCATAGCCCATTTACCGAGTGCTTCTGCTACGCGCTGGTCTGTCACAGGTAAAGTGATTTCTCGGCGCACTTTAATGCGGACATCATAGTCCTTGAGTTCCGCTTCGGAAGACCCACCAGGGCCAGCGGCCTTCTTCTCCTTCAGAATAACGTGAAATGGCTTACCCTTGAGTGTATTATCATTGCAGTATTGTTCGATAACACCGGAGCCTACAAGACTAAACCGTAGACCTGAGGCGGTCAGAATATTGAGTTTGGGCGGCTGAGGCGATTCGGTAAGTCCCAGAGAGCGAAGGTACTTAACTATGTTTAGAAAGTTTGTATAGTCCAGCTTCCTGAAAGTTGCTTCTAATTCGCTATCAGTACTGGTAGACCATGCTTTCCATAACGAGTCAATAGCTGCAACTTCTGCAGATTTGAGCTCGAGGGACATCTTCTATTTAGGCTGAGAGTTTTCCTAACAAACAAAAAACGTATCAGTTTTTCTCTAATCTGCCTTATCGTATTTTATGTGACATTGTTTACACAATATCCATAAAGGTATAGTTGCATGTTCATATACAAAAGCCTTCATAAAGTCTTTCTGCAGTATAGGCTTAGTTTCATCGGGTCGTATGCGATGTAGAGCTAAAAGAGCTACATCGCCGCGAGATTTACCTTTATCATGTGCACGTTCGTACTGGGTCGATTCAGTTGTACCACAGTGTTCGCATTTTTTAACAGAATACATACCGCCTTTGAAGAAAGCCAGAATAATATTGCGAAGCTCACCCATTAAAGAAGTAATAATCACTTTGTTCGAATCTACAAGAGTTAATCCGTATTTATCAAATAACTTACTCTTTGGAATCTTACTCAGGATAAACTCGGACTGTTTTAGCATACGCTCCTCGGACATTAAAAAATAAATAAGTAAGTCATAGTAATTCAGTTTTTAGCCATAAAGCTCCTTTAGCTTAGAGGGCAGGTCCGCAAAGGGGATCGCTGGATTGGTGCCTGCCGCATACCAAACCAAGCGGCCCTTCTCGTACGTACGGCGGTTCCAGGACGTCTTGTCATCAGACAAGATGAACTCGTCCCAAGCCGACTTGCCGACATAGAGAATACGCTTAGGACGTAGAGGCAGCGGCGGTGTTAGAACTAGACAGACATCATCAAGTACTGCAGCCTTCTTAGCATTGCCAATGTAAAAGCCTTCCTCAATCTGAGCGAAGTAAGACTGGTGAGCCAAAGGCGAGAAGGCAAAGAAGGAGGGACGCTCGGACTGGCCGTCAAACCAGCTAGGGAACTCCATGTTCAGATACTTAGCTGACTCTTCGCCCGTAGGGTCATAGTAGTCACGACACTTAGGGCAGTCGCAGGACACCCAGACACCACACCGGCTGTCGTAGTCATGGGGCCAGTACTGGTCCGATGCAAGAAGCGCCTTACGCTCGGCGAGGATCTCCTCGGCGGTAATCATGCGCGGCTCCATGGCGGCCACAACAGGGCCAGAGGAAGAGGTATCAACGGAAAGAGCAGACATTTTGGAAAGGAAAAGGAAGAAATAACCCTAATATCCTTTTTGAAAGATCTGGATATTTCAATTTTTTCTAAACTCCTAGGCGCTTTTGTAACTTGTAGGCCGCAATAGCTGCAACCCGTTCAACCTTTTTACCCTCTACAGATGACATACCGAGCGCTTTACCGACATTCTCAAGTTCATCTATTTTCAGACCACTCAAAGAGGACATTACTGAAATAGGTGGCAACGCTGTATATTTGTTCGCTAAGCAAATAGCATACAGTTCCTTACCGTCTCTAGGCCCCATCATCAGATGTCCTGAAGCTGCAACATTGTACAAAGGAAACTCATTATCTAGAGCTGTACTTAAATCAGCTGCAGGATACACCAACACTGTCTTTGTTTCTTCGAACCAAACCGCTACACGAATACGCTTTGCTACGCAAACAAAGTCTAAGAAGGAAGACATTGCCTTATCGTCCATCAGTAGCTGCCACGCAAAGCCAACCTTCGCGCGGTCAAGTTCCTTGAGATTTCCGCCAGATGCACACCGTGGCTTTATCCAGATATCTAAGCCAGACTTTGTCCATCCACGACTACGACCCCCTTCGGTCTTATAGAGATCATTCATCTGCGCTTCGATAGCTAACGCTGCCGCAACTTCCATAGCATGCTTATTATTAAACGGCGCACCAATGTATAATGGTTCCACTAGTTCAATACCTACAACAATAGGGTCGACTGCCTGCTTTGTCAAACGGGGGAGGGCCTTTGGTTTTTCTTTGGTTGCCGCCATAGGCACCGAAAGCATTGTCCCAAACGGGTTATCCCGTCGCCCATCAATAGGCACAGGATCAGAGACCAACGGCATAACCACACCGATTGATTTTGTAGGAGGTGGAGGGGGCGGAAGTTCGTCATCGTCTTCGAAATCATTCTTTGGAGGAATAGGTGGTGTTTCCTTTAATACAGGACCAGGCGCTGGCAACCTAAACTTTTCAATAACCCCTTCTTCAGACAAAAGCTCATGTACATGAAATCCGCGTTCCGTATTCTTTGCAATTGCTGCACATAAGGTAGTCCAATTAACCATTTATGTAGATATCTTCTTATCAGATTTAGACCCATCAGTATACTCAACTTTTTCCTTAAGAGCCGCCCATAAAGCAGCATATACAATTGGACCAACAAAGAATCCACCAGCTCCAATAAGTAATGCTACGGGTAACCCAAACCGATAGGCTAAGATACCTAGATTTGTAACACCTGTAAGTAGTCCAAAGATAGCAAACCCAAATATCTGAACAGAACTGAGTTCTTTGCGTGCTTCGTTAACATACCGGAAGGGTATTAAATACGTTTGCAGTACAGAGTTAAAAAAGTTAAGCCCAGCAAAAATCATAAATAATTCGAGCGGATTTAAATGCAGATAAACTGCAAAAAACCAAGTGATTACATAACTTGATATAAATAATATGGTTATATCAAGTAATAAGAATGGTATGTTCATTTACGTAGGGTTTTGTTTTTTCTTGTCTTCCTTGCTTTCCTTCTTCTGCTATTAACAATCATTAGAGATGAGTTTGGTTTGTTAACGTCCATTGGTGTAGCAATTCGACGTTGCGGAGCAAACTGTGTAAATCCACGGTTCTTCATCTTCGCCGAGCGAATAGCCTTGACTTGTTCAAGAGAAAGTAATGATTCACTATTCAAAACAGCTGCACCATCTAAGCTCAGTATTTCATTAGGTTTTAAATGGTTTAATACGTTAGGATTAATGACTTTAATAAATTTTGACCAAGACGGGTCGATCGTACCACATTCTTTTTTTTCGACCTTCATGGTCTTGAATAATTCGTAAATATTTTCAGGATATAAATTTGGGTTAGTGTCTACTCTGTGATTATAATGAGGATACTGCTCTTGCCATTCTTTTGGCACAGGTTTTGTTAGCAACAATGTTTCAATAACATGACGCATAGGACATTCTCTACTTGAATATTTATTCAAATAACTGTATTTCAAAAGATAATAAAAGATCGAACTCAAATCACGCGATTTATTGTAGCAGGGGCCATACAGCAAATTAGGGACAGGATTAGAATTCAGAACTAAATTCTGGTATTTCATACAGGAAAATCCGAAGTCTATCAGTTTTACTTGAGGTCCATCCTTACTTAATTTCACCATTATATTATCACCTTTGAAGTCACGATGACTGAAGTAATCTTTTTTTTGTAAAACATCTAAAATTTTTGCAATCTGCATAACTAGTTCTTTTAACACCACGTTATCTGTAACACCTTCTAATAATTGTTCAAATGTCATATCCATTTTTTCTGAAACAATATAGAAATGTCTCGTGTCCATACCAAATAAGTAAACTTTAGGCACAAAGGGCCCAGTAAAGGTTATAGTATCATGTGTATAGGATTCAGATTCTGTTTCTTTCATACAAAGTAATTGAATGATAAATTCAAGTATAGCTTGTTGTAATTCATTTCGTTCTCCTTGTACTTCTATCTTCTTTATTACCATGTCTCCATTAACTAGATATGTCTTGCCAAATGAGCCTTCGCCTAGAAGCTTTCCTAATGGATATGACTTGATAGTTCCATCCACATTTGTGAACGTGACAGTTTGACCAATTTCTTTTACTTGTGATACCCTTGGTTTAATAGGTATCAAAGCACCGGGTTTGGATGGATCTATAGACCAATCCAAACCATAAGGACGCAAATCAATGCTCATTCTATTTAGGAACTAGATCTTGTGAGATGACTAGAGTGCTTAAGAACCGCTCCCTATCAGCTAAATCACGACGATTGGACTGAGTAAAGCGCAAAAATAGTTCTAGTGAATCAAATGTCGCTTGTGATATATTGCATACATTAAAAAAGACACCGTTTAAATTTTCAGAAAACGGTTCTTCATGTTTATTCAAAAGACGTAAAACCTCTACGTATTCGGCCTTTGTAAGACCTTTTAGCGAGTCATGTAAAATCCTTCGACGTTCGTATTCTTCTGGTAATAACTTACCGGGTGTAGACATAGTTCTATTCAACGCAACTCTTTAGGCCGGTGTTTCCAACCGCGGAGCGTTAGCGGGCAGAGCGTTAGGAGCTACCTCGGCAGCCTCAGTAACCAGGGAACCAACGGCCATAATGAAAGCATCGTTTGTCTGAAACCGGCTGCGGTCGATGCGGACCTTGATCGTAGTACCCTCCTTAATTGCATCAAACTCTGCGCTTCCAATATGGGTATCACGCGGCAAAAGTACACGAATAGCCTCTTCAAAGACAGCATAAGCTCCCATCTTGTTAACCTTCAGAACTAGAGCGTCAATTACTGTTCCAGCCGTAGGATATAAGACACTGCACTTGACCTTACAGTCAAAGAGGTAATGGCCAGTAAACTGCCCATTCTCGGCTACACCCATACTTCTTGCAAGCAGCTCTACGGAACCGGGGCGAACATGACCGTTCGCATTACACTTCCCTTCGTACTTCTCACGAAGCTTGGTAGATAAAATATCTTTCGTAGCATCAACCGAGCGTATCATATTCACTTCAGTTGGGCTCATGCTTACACGTTCATCCAGATATACGGTGTGAAACATCTTTACACTTATCTTGCTAAAATAGTAAGTATTCATTTTTTATGTTCAGGACGCAACCTATTCGCCCATCTTTGCACCCGCCCGTACGGCATCAACCAAGGATAAGAACCAGCGTTTTCCACCTACACGATGGATATCCATCCATCGCAACAAAAACTCCATATAGGGGCAGATTTGTTTGAGGCTCAGATGTGATATATGTGTAATCCGTAGTCCTGGTTCAGCAGCCTTGACTTTTGGATTGTACAACTTCTTTAAAGCGTCCTGAATGCTCTGTCGTACCTTATTATCTTCAATTGCGTTTGAAGCATCATCCGAAACTAATAGTTTTACTATTTGTGAATCCACAGCAAATGCAGCCTTAATCTTCTTATGCACATTCATTATACGTGCTTCATGGTTCTTCAAATTACTCTGGTTTGCGCACTCAGCTCCCTCGAGTTTTAGTACCTTACCTGCCGTTTTGTCAACTGTTTTAAATACATTATTTCCGCTTTTGTTGACCAACATGCCGAACACATCATCGGTATCCGCTCGCCTGTCCACAGCCCTACCAATGAGGTTTTCAATCGTAGATAAGAAACTTGTAGGACATACAGAAGGCACTGTTTCGCCTTCGATTAGACAATGGGCTTTTACTCCGCCGTCCTTATATTCAAAAAACCCCTTAATCGATCCTTCAAACAGTTCAACAGGACGGAACAGTGCTGCTATTTCTGCCTCCTCTCCTACAATCTCTGTTCTTGAAACAAATTCACTTAGAACGGCTGCACGTTCTTCAATCGTCCATACATTATCAGCCCACCATTTCAGAGCAATAGGTACGGTTTCTTCTAAGTCGGCGAAGTGATGGTAAACCCAACGAAGACCATTGAATGTTTCCTCCTTAAACCCTACAGGCATCGTAATAGGTCCAGTTTCTTTTGTAAGAATTTCCTGCAGACTTGCGCGCCATAAACGTAACGAATCCATAGCACGTTTGAATAATTCATTTTGGGGAACAACAGGTGCAGCAGCTACAGATGCTACAGGCGCATCGGCTGCAAGAGCTATCGGTGCAGCGTATGCCATAACTGTCCCACGTGATGGTGCCACCGTTCTAGGTAGGCGTCCATATGCACGACCATACCGTAAAGCCATAGGGATTGCTGTATCTGTTGCACCATCTGGCTGAAATACAATATAATCGTTTTGCAAAACAAGTGTTCCGTACAAACCGTCCTCGCGCCTTATACGAATAGTTCCCAATGCTTCGCGTAAACCAATGGCACCAATACTCCAAGGAATATCACCGTAGACAATCGTCTTGATTTTATCTAGAGGCTCTGCTGTTTCAGTACTATAAATCCCAGCGAGCAGCGCCTGTTTTTCTAGGAACATGCGACGGAAATCAAATTCGGTATAGGTACTCTTATCGGTCCCAACGTCTGCCAAAGCCAAAGGTTTACTGGCACAAACAAGAGGCTTACAGGAACCATCTTCTCCGTCGTAATCACAGAAACTTGTAAACGGTTTGTCTTTTAGTTCGTATTCCTCCGTGACCTTGCCATGCGAGTCACGGATAAACCGTGTCTTCGAAAGCCCCTTTAGAGTAATCGCGTCGGCATTTAACATGCAATCCCAGGCGTTGATCTTCATTAAACGTGTTACTACGCCAATGGGTATAGCCTTACGAACCGCCAACCTGTACGCATATAGGTCAGATGTTTCATATTCAGGAATACTCACTGCATGAAGATAGACCAAACAATTTCGTTCTTCAACCGGCAAAAGCGTATGCGAGCAAAAACGTACACCGCGTCCAGTAATCTGCTCAATACGATTCAAGTGATACCATCCGTCCAGCAAATGCAGCTGACGTATACATTTCAAATCCAGTCCTTCGCTAGCCACTGTGCTACCTATAATCACTTTAACCTTGCGTCCATCGGCCTCTTCGGAACTCGCAAAGGTTGTTGCATAGTCCAACAGTCCCTTAAAGTTTGGTGATGCTTCTTGGTCGCTTGTAAGTAAAACATAGTAACCCTTTACTGCTATGGCTCCAGTCCGTTTAAGAAGGGGTGCTGGAGTACCATCGGCTAAACAGCGACAGTAGCCACGCGCTTCTAGAGCTAGAGCAATAGGAATTGCGCCAGCTTTTACATATCGACTGTAAATAAAGCTCATACCCTTCCCCCCTAAAACCGATTCGACTATACGCGCAATCTTTGGTGCGTGGCTCGCCAGTCCAGCTCCAAAGACGCTGTCAAAGGCTGGTGCAGTCCCACCGTCATCAAGTTTCCCCTCTTTCCATGCATACTGTAGGCATTTTGTACCCTTAATTGTTGTTGTGCTCGTCTTAAAAAATGTGTTCAGACCCACATTACCCCAAGTACGATTAGGATACGTGATATTTCCAATCTGCATAATCTCATCAAGTACAAAGTTGCTAACACCCAATCCTTCTTCGTCACGCTCCGCTGCCGTCAACGCATTCGCAGCTAGTTTTGTTTGAAGTAAAGAACCCGCGAGTGTCTCTGAGGGCACCGGTGTAATCACTAGAGGCAGAGCTTTCATAATGTTTTTCATTTGTTCTGTTATCACAACTGTTCCTTCAGCACGTGACACACTCTTTGTAGGATAGTCATTTACAAATGTACCTATAGTCGATTCAGGTGGTGTAAGACGCAGAGGAAATGTATTGGGATTTTCGCCACGCATAAAGCTTACATAACGCTTAATAACCTTTACAAGCTCGTCTGGTTTCTCGAGTTTTCCATCACGCTTAAAAATCCCATCACTCAAACGGCGTTTAGGATCTTTGGTGTCGTTCAGAAGTAATAAGTCTAAAAGGAAGGTAATTTCTGGTGCAGTATTGTACATCGGCGTTGCAGTCATTAACATCAGACGTAATCCTTCAGCAATGCCAACTATTCTCTTAATAATAGGCGTCAAAGCCTTACCAGCTGCTGCATCGTTTACAAGACTTGGGTCTACGTCGTCTGTTTCATCCACGGCCCCCTCAGAGTCACGTAAGTTATGGGCTTCGTCGATTATGACTAAGTGATCACTGAACATATGGAGAAGTACAGCATTTTCTTCACGTTCCCTTGCTGGACCTGTGACTGTAGGAGGTACAGCAGCAGCTAACTTACGCTTTACCCAGTTTGCGAACGCTAGATAACCCATTATTGCATATCGGCGTCTAATAACCTTATCAACTTCTTTGGTAATCGTCTCACGGCTTTCTTCAGCGGCTGTGCCTGTCAAACGCAAATAATTCATACCGGTACATTGGGGTGAGCGCCAATGATCGCCAGTAAGACGCTTATGTTCCTTTGGAGCGACCGATAAGCGATTAACATCAAAAATGGTTTTACGAAATCCTTCTGCGATAGCTTGAGGACAGATAATAAAGACTGTGTGAGTAGGCATATATTCAAGAAACGTTTCAGCAACTGTTACGGCACTACATGTTTTCCCTACACCGACGCCATGGTTCAACAGGATACCATTGTAAGGAGTATTGGGATGTAAGAACCTCGCAACAAGCCGTTGAACAGGTGTAGTTTCAAAATAAGATCGCGATTGTTCACAGGTTTCCTCTGGTGCTAGAACTGAGGCTAGAGACGCAAATTCTGTTTTCTTATATAATAAAGAAGCAAAATCGGGGTCTTCGATATCAGGATAGAGACCAGTACCTACATCACGTTCTCGTAACCATGTACTAGGACGAACCGATTGTCTGCGCATTCCTTCTATTAAACTATCACGTACTGCGTAGTCAATAGCAGGATTTATGGTGGACGACCAATCAGCAAGTAACTGTTCTTGTGTCTTTTTCTCAAAGATATCTTTTACAAACACGGGATTAAATCCCCTGTTTGTATCACGGATATACTGTTGGATATCCATTCTATTCAAGGCGAGTATTTTACAGATACCCAATCGAGTGCGGTTAAGACCTTCTCCTTTCCCACTGCTGACGTTATGTCTGAATTTAGCTTTACTAATACAGCACGTTTCTCAGCATTTGTAACACGAAGATGTGCTAGAGCTTCTTCGAATTGAAACCAGCCTATGTTTCCAACTTCTCGAACCATAACTTTATTGCTTGTTTGTACTGAAGCTTCAATATCCGCTTTACAAACAGCTAAGAAATACACTTGTTTATAAGTAATTCCGTTCGAACCGATATACTGCTCAACGTATGAATCCATACCGGAACAGACGTGAAGTATACTTTTTGATAAACCTGTTTCTTCAGAAAATTCTCGTATAGCACAGGCCAGCTCAGTTTCACCTAGAGAACGTCGGCCCTTAGGAAAGCCCCATTCGGGTGATGGCCATTCGGTTAATGCACCCAAGACATAGGAATGAAGAAGTTTCCCCTTAATATCACCTGTTGTGCGTAGTGTTTCAAAATGACGTTTGGCTGTTTCATATTCATTACGATACTGACGTGTATTTTGACTATTCCATAAATTTTCCCATAGTTTATCAAATCCGTTCGTAATTAATCTTTGTCGTTCATCGGCTGTCATACCATTTAATAAAAGCGCAATGTAGTCAGGGTTATCAAGTTTGTATTTTCCTCTTAAAAATTCTACATATCCTAAGCTATCACGTCGCTGTATTAATAAATAATAAGGAACAGTATCAATAAATTTCACAGCACAGATACCAAATGACATTATAGGCGCTCTACAATCCCGGAAAGTATGTCCTAACTTGCCACAATTTACACACTCCATAGTGTATTCTAAACTATGTAGTTTAGAGTTTTCACGTTTAGATACCTAATAAAACATATTTAAAAAGACAGAAAGATGAGTCAATCGTTTCCTATGATTGGTATGGCACCCACCGTCTGGGGACCGCTGTTTTGGACAACTATGCATGTTGTTACCCTCGGGTATACACCAAATCCTTCAAAGGAAGAACAAATGGCAGTAGTCCAGTTCTTCAGAAGCTTAGAATTCGTGATCCCTTGCCCGATTTGCAGAGCCCATTACAGTAAATTCTTAAAAGATGATCCTGTTGAAAATCATGTAAACAGTCGTGATGCACTCATTAAATGGCTCTTCGATGTACACAATAATGTGAATACACAGCTGAATAAACCAGTTCTGACATGGGAACAGTATATAGAACAAGTTAAGAAACTCCACAATATGTCTACCCTAACGTTTTATGAGCAGCCGAATAGTTGGACTACAATGGCTTTAGCCGCTTTAGCCGGTGTCATCGTAGGAGCTACAGCAACATATGCCTATAATCATTATGTTAAGAAGTAGTAAGGATGCCCGTCAAGAAGATTGTGGTGAAACCCATTTTGTCGAAAGACGACTTTGCTAAAAAATACGAAGGTACCTGGTTCGATGAAAAGGCCGTGAAGACAGTTGTCGACTACGATGCTGATATCTACCGTTTGGAAGAGGATGGAAAAGAATATCTTTTAGCGAAATTTAGAAAGAAGGTGATACCAAAGGAAACTGTACAGCTCGGTTGGGATGCTTTCCGTCTTGCATCCAATCCAAGCCGTAATCGTGGCGCTGCCGCTGGACCCATTGATATGAAGGGGAAGTATTGGAGCAAGCGGAAGCCAGTCGAGACCGATAAATGGTCTACACGGTATATCCAGAACGGTAAACCCAGTAAAATGCGTGTCAATAATGTTGTGGCATCCGGCGTTGTAGGATATTACGAATCGACTGCTTTCCTAGATGCCGCCTGCCGCATGACCAGTTATACTCGTGGCGCTCTAAAGAATTACTTACACGGACTACCCTTTATTCAGGCAATCGATGAGCAATTTAAGAAACTTGTTCCCGACGCCTATGCAAAGCAACTAGCGGCTGTAAAGAAGCAACCTCTTTATCGTATTGATGATACTGCGTTCTCTACACTGACTGTGAACATGAATTTTCGTACAGCGCTTCACCAGGACGCTGGTGACTTTAAGGAGGGGTTCGGTAACCTTACGGTGATTGAATGGGGCAAGTACCATGGTGCTATCACTATGTTTCCACGCTACGAAGTCGGATTTGATGTTCGAAGCGGAGATTTCCTAGCTATGGATGTACACGAATGGCATACGAACTCACCATTTATTGAAACAAAGGAGGATAAGGAATACAATAAGACTTTACCTGAAATACGCACAAGAGACCCTGAAACGGGCGTAAAGGGCACAGAGCACAAGTTTCAACGACTTACGTTTGTCTGTTATTTCAGAGAGAAGTTAGCGAATTGCGAAGCGTCCAAAACAAAGGAATACTATGACCGTCAGGACTTCGACTTAAAAGAGGAACTTAAAGAAGCAAAGAAGGCGGAGATTGCTACACTTCCTATACCGGGCTATACAGGAACTTTGGAAGAAGCTGTATATGCTATTGAACATACGTCGGCGGGTGCATCGGCGAAACTCGCAAAGACTAGGAAGCGTATCCGTGACGAGAAGTCAGGAAAGACAAAGAAGAACAAAAGAACATAAATTTAGTCAAGTATATCTTGTAAAACTGCTCCGGCAAGCATTCCACCTACAATCGCTGTTCCAGTGCTTATAGGCTGTTGTTGATAAACAGGTTGCTGGTACATAACAGGTTGTTGTTGGTACATAACAGGTTGTTGTTGGTACATAGTAGGCTGTTGCTGGTATATAGTAGGCTGTTGCTGGTACATAACAGGCTGTTGCTGGTACATAACAGGCTGCTGCTGGTACATAACAGGCTGTGCATAAGTAACTGGCTGTGCATAATAAACCTCTTTTTGCTGGTAAACAGGTGTCGGTTCCGGACGTTGTTGTGCACTAAAACAAGAACCCATTATTTACTACTTTGATTTTATACTTTTTTCCACTCCTTCAAATCCGCAATTACATCATCGGGCTTGAAACTCATCCAGCTAAATAATAATGATGCGTAGTAATTGTCAAAATGGTAAGGAACCAAAGGAATTAGTGAGTAAAATCTTGGCCGAATACCCTTCCAATACCATCTGTATCCTAATACATAGGGTATGACTAGCCAGAAAAAGAAAAGGCCATAAATGGCGTATAAAACACGAACAGGCCAATCTTGGTACACATTCAAATTTGTAGCAAGACTGCTTCCATACACACCTAAAATAATGAGTAAAAAGATTGACACGATTTGCATTACCGTTCCTAGAGCTCGTCCGATAGCACGACTAATATCAAAGGTCTCTCGTTCTTTTTCTTCAGCGGCTTTAGCGGCTGAATCAGAATCGTCCTTCTTCTTTTGAGCAGCGGCTACAGCTGCAGCATCTCCATCTGCTTTCGCTTTCGCTAAAGCCGCTGCATCAGCGTCAGCTTTAGCCTTTTTCTCTTTCGCAAACTTCTCAGCTTCAGGATCATAGGTCGCACTATGAATAAGATAACTGACCTTATTGCCGAGTTGTTCAAACAAACTCATTCCCTACTATTCGGGATACTTTTACTGTGTTCCGTGTGTACTCAGCATTTCCATAGACACTCCTCCGTTCTTAACAGGTCCAGCAGGTAAATGCATTCCAGGCGTCAAAGTACACTGGTCTTGTGATAAATAAGATCGTTCTTGTGTGCAGCTCTGGGGACCAGGGACTTTTACACAATAGCGACCGGCGAAGTCTTCGGCGACTAGGCACCAGGTTTCTCTTTCTACCTGGGGTTCAGCTGGCGGCGCTGAAGGTGCTGGTTCCAAAGAGACTATATTGTTTGATAAGTCGTCATTTCGTATCCATCTTGGCAACCAGTCCCATAAACCTACACCTTCCTGATAGCGCTCCGAGAACCATGGGCTCGAGGTCCAAGCTGTATTATTCATATAGAACAGAACTGCACCAGTTAAAACGATTACAACCATAGTCCATACTCGCCAGTCGCTTAAAAACGTCTTCGGGGCAGTATCCAGAACATTGCTGGATGTATCCATTCTCTACGGTTTACAGCTAAATGTATTTTAATTAATCGTAGTAGATATGCCTGGCGGTTTACTTAGTCTAGTTTGCTACGGCAATGAAAACCAGTTTGTAAATGGTAATCCACAAATGACGAACTTTTATAAGGCATTTATGCATTATACCCATTTCTCTCAGGAACCATTCCAAATTCCCATGGACGGCCCTGACGCTCTTCAACTAGATGCACCTATCCTTGTGAAAGCAAAGATACCCAGACAGGGCGATTTGCTATCTGACCTTGTATTAAGGTTCACTCTTCCCGATATTTTTAGTAAGGCTTATCTTAAACCTAAAAAAGACCAACAGGGAAATACGACCTTTACCTTAGACCGACTATACGAGTTTGCGTGGGTGCGCCAAATCGGTGTTCGTATCATCGATACAGTTACATTCACGATAGGAGGTTCAAAAATTCAAGAATTTAATAGTGACTGGATCTCGGCTCGTGCGGCTCTAGACAATGATAATACATCCTACCAGAAATGGCGTAGCCTTGTGGGAGATGTTCCAGACTGTTTTGATCCTGCAAATGGGGTGTACGCTGCACCAGGAAATTTGTATCCGAATGTTCTAGGCTGGCGTGGCTCAACACAGGTTCCAAATCCTATACAAAACAACGCTGCAAGTATTCCTGGACGTATTGTCCGTGTGCCTTTAGGTCTCTGGTTTTCAGACTATATTAGTAATAGTCTTCCTCTCGTTGCACTCCAGTATCATGAAGCTGAGATACAAATCAAGCTTCGACCTATTCGAGATTTGTATACTGTGTTAGATCCTACAGGTGTCCGTCTGCGGTCTAATATCTGGACAGTTCCCTATATGTCTTCAGACCAGTACACACAAGTATGGAACCCATTCTTATACGGCCCGCTTCCAAATACACTCAATAACTTGTACAAGACGGTCTCAGATATCAGTGGCAGCATGAAATATTTCCTAACTGATATTTCTGGAGCCACACCTATTGCCGATGGCTGGCCTCTCAATATGACGTTGGAAGCACTGTATACCTTTGTAACTCCTGAGGAACAGCGCGTCTTCACTAATAAATCAATACGCTACAATGTTAGACAGGTACAGAATTTCATTTACAGCGGTATAACATCGAGAAATACGTATCGATTAGATGTACATAATATTTCAACGCGAATCGTATTTTTTGCAAGGCGTAGTGATGCCATACAAAGTCGTAATCAGTCCACGAACCTAACGAACTGGATTAATACGCAGGGTCAAGCAAGGCCTCTAGCCACACCCATAGGCCCATATACGTCTGGCGCAATCACACATGGTCAAGCCGGTGCTTATCCAACGTATTATTTGCTAGGCACAACACCTATACCAATAGGAGCGAGTGGTCTCAACGTACAGGGTCTTCAGCGCCGTATTTTACGTAATACATTTTTGACTGCAAATGGGCAACCGCTCTTTGACACGCTTGATGCCGATTATTTTACGACCTATGTTCCATACCGCTCTCTAAAGGGCGATGGCATGCCCTTTGGTGATTACGGTCTTGCCACACAGGGCGAAATGTGGCCGATCCATACGTATAGTTTTGCTCTAAACGGCAGTTCCGTCGAGCAGCCCACAGGCACGCTCAATATTAGCCGTATTGACCGGTTAGAAATGGACATAGATGTTGAACCAATACCATTTTTAGCCAATTATACGTATGAATTACAGATTTTTGTAGAGACATTGAACTTCTTAGAAATCAGCAATGGATTAGGTGGTCTAAAGTTTGCGATGTAATCCTCAAATAAATGGACCCAACTCCTCTCAGCCGTGCAGATTTACAGAATCTTAGAGCTAATTTGGAAGCGAAGCGTTTGCTAGATGTTCAGGTTCAGCAATTTGTTGTAGAAATTGCTTCAGAAGTTGTAGCCGTAGCCGCACAACCGGATAAAAAGAGACAGTATACGAGGCGCGACTGGAAGCTTATCAGCATGACGAAGGAGGTCAAGGAAGGCATCATTACTGGTCTAAGACAGAAGTTTCCTGATACAACTATTTATTTTCTACCTGGTGATTCAGATATTCGGCATTCTTCAACCACATACAGTTTATATCCAACCCTGTTAGTTGATTGGTCTTAGTAAAAAAATTGAAGTATTAATAATGAATACTAGAAGCGAACAGGACCAAAATGCCTGTCCAAGATAATACTTTCTGTAAGCGGATGGTGAAGCGCGTTACAAACGCTATTCACAATCCTGCAGTTTCCTCCAAAGATGTTTACGACACGATTAAAGAGTTGCATCATAATCGTATCATTGTGTACAAGGAAGACTACGATGAGTGGATTAATCACGCAATGAATGTAGGAAGTGAAGGAAAAGTATTGGCGGTCTTACGATTTATTGGAGGAAAGGGCGCAGATACGTTAACGTCTCTTTTACACTACAGCCCCCACACTATTCCTAGGTTTGTAGCCTCTAGAATATTTCGTCCTGATAAGGTCGATCCTGAGGTTGTAGCATTTATTAGTCATTGGAAAGACCCTAAACTGTCATTAGTCATTGATCTATTCTTCAAACAACCGAGAACAGCATCAGTTATTTTACGACTAGCCAACAATAAATGGTTTACAAAGCAGCAACAAACCCATTTTATGAGCATTAATCCAGTCTTGGAAATGCGTAAGAAGCAAAGAAAAATACTTACACGTTTCTGGTTACTCACTTTTAAGAAGGTTCTAGGAATGTGGAGAGAAACTCTCTACGTTCCAGGAACAGGAGCCTTGTATAAAAAGGCCGAGGCGTCATTTAAAACAAGGTTTAATACCGTGTAACCCACCAGTCGTCCTGCATATACGGTGTCTTCTGTGAGAAGACGTTTTTGGACGCTGTGATTGTCTTTGAAGGGCCCTCACGGTATAAGCTATCAATCTGAGAGTAGTTGCTTGCGAAGGAGAAGTACTTGATGCGGCTGACCATGCCGACAGCTGCACCATCGACCTTAAAGTCACCGAGCTGTGCGGTATTTCCACCTGCAGGAAAGGTAATCGGTGTTAAAACGTAAATATTGCCAAAATTCAGCTTGGGAACTGTTTCGAATTCCTGACGGACCACAATATTTCCATTTACGTACACATCCATGAACTTGCCCTTCATGGTGATAACAAGGTGGAGCCACTTACCGATTGGAACATTTGGTACTTCGACAAAATTGTCCCACGCCGTGGTTGTATTCATATAAATACGCAAAGTGTTTGTATTTCCCTTCACGAAGATGCCTGGGCCTAGTAAAGGAAAGCCAGACTTGCTGCCCTTGTGGAAGATATGCTTCATTGCGGTAGTATTTACGTTGGAACCTGTGCTGCACTGCTGTGAGCGTCCAGCTTCGAATGTCTTAGGGTCGATGAATAACCACATGCTGTAGCTGAATTCCATCCCTGTTGGTTCATTTGTGCTATTATAAATGAGAGGATCCTCGCTATTTGGATTTTGAACGGAAGTCCACTTATCAGTTAATGTATCATTATGTATTGTTGTGCTAAGTTGAGACTGTTTTTGTAGTGTGTTCACGATTGTCTCAACAATGCTTATAACTGCATTGGCAGCAATCATGACGACGACTACAAGTAAAATCTGTGGTACGAGACCGGGTCCCATAACATAACTAAGAGCACCTTGTGCATAAGTTTGGGCGCCTTGGGCATACTCCATTTCTACTAAGACGTTGTGATTTAATCTCAGTTTGCTTTGCAAACACAGAATAGAAATAAGAATGGAATTTATTGATCAGCTGAGTACTTGAGCTTTATACCGAGCATATCACCGATATAGTTTAGAAGACCTCCTGCTGAGCCAGGGCCAGCCTGGTAAATTGAGTAGATTTTGTCCGGGGTTAGAGCATACCCGTAAAAGACAACACCGCTGACCTGGCCACCGAAACCACCATTGTTGCCCCACAGTACGGCCTGCTGAGAATTTTCAGGAACATAGGGAACATCATTGAGTACGCAGCTGCGGTTGAGCTTGCCGTCGTAGTAAACGTCAACGATGCGGCCGTTCACAACGACAGTTACGTTGATCCAGCGCTGTAAGTCAATATCTTGGATATCGCACATGGGCATTGTGCCTGTTGAAAGAAGAGATGCACCACCTGCACCAGACAGAAGCTGAGAGCTATTGTTTGTCATTGTATAGTCTGTTCCTTCACGAGCAGCACCCTCTGTGTGGACACGAACCATCATCTTAGCCTCGTTAGGATAGAGAATGGTTGTGAGTAGGGAATAGTTCGGTGTCTTTCTGTCGATCAGCTGGATGACACTCTTAGCCTGGCCTGAGCGGTAATCATAGTTGCTGATGTACATCCAGAACGATAGTGTATATTCACCACCTGTAGTCGCCTTTACGTTTCTCTTTGTGATGAGAGCAGCCTTAGGCTTATTTGCGTCGATAGGGCCAGTCTGGCAGACAAACTCCGCATCATTGCCCTCAATGAGGAACTTGTACAAATAGTAAACAACTACTAAAGCTGCTACTATATAAACAACATTCATGATTGTACTACGATTGTTCGTGGCGAAGGACCGTGCAGCTTCCATTTCTTCTACCAGAGTGTGTGTAAATTTATGCGAACTCGTAGTCTACATATTCCATTGGGCCAGTGCGAAATCGGAAGCCACAAAATCCTATATCACATAAGCCTTTACCCATGTTTCTAAAGATATCCATGATGGATGGACCAATATCCGGAATGAGTGGTTTACCACGAGTGTCTGTATTCCGCTTGTAATTACGGATAATCTCTTGTTCGGAAAGGCGTCGTGGCCAGGCTTGGAATAGACCAGCTTGCCCCGCAAAGTCGGGGGATTTCTCTAGCAATACACCCAATGGTTTCAGAGAAGGTAAATTATCAAGTAAAGTGGATGTAGCAATCGCACCATTGAGATATATATCGACTGAACGACCTTCCATTGTAATTGTCACTTGGTTCCAACGAGAAACCATAAAGTTATCAAAGTCTATAGAGACTAGCCCTTCAGGATTCAACGGCTTAATACGCAGACGTCCAACCTGGTGGATAGGGTCTATTAATACGTCACCTACACCTAGAATATAGACGAGAGGTTTGAACCGGAAATCTCCTTCGGGACCGCCAATTGGTATACGCTCACGATTAACATCTTCCATATAAACAAAGAAACTTAACGTGAAATTATTTCCTAGTGTTGATTCAACTTCTTGTTGCGTAAAAATGGTTTCTGTTGAATTACCTGAAACAGTGCCATTAAGAACATAAGGACCCAACACTGTTGTTGAAAGTTCCCGTGGTCTAAACCACCAATAGACTAGCGCTCCAAAAACAAAAAGTACTACGATAATACTTATATACAAAAACAGAGTAGAAGATTTCTCACCTGGTTTTGCTACAGCTGTTGTAGCTGTGGAAAAGAAGTTATCCATTTACAGTGGTGTACCTTTTTTATTAGCATGTAGCAAGTGCAGCACCCATGCCTAGATCCTGGTTCTGCTGCTCTGCCAGCGCGGCCGCCGACGTATTCTTTGTTGGAGGAGCCAATTTATCAGTGCCGTTACACTGTGGCTTTAGCTTTATAAATGGCTTAGGTACTGTACAAACAGACCTAAAGTCGTCGGCAGGCAAGCCGTAATCCCATAAGGTTAAATTCTGAACCTGAGCATCAGCACTGGCTGAACCTGATAATCCATACCACACATTTTCTACACTACGAGGATCTCCTGAGAGTACCTTTGTTGCTTCTAAACCACAGTTCAGATAGACCTCCAACACACGTCCGTTTACAACAACTCCTAAACTAAAAGGTATATCAAGCGGAACATCGGCCACACGGACAGATTCTCGGTATGTGTTCTTACCATCTGTTGTATCGACGAAAACTAAGAGATCGTTTGTATTTGGGTCCAAAAAGATACCGGGATTTAAGCGTTTTGGTAAGCCAAAGTCAGGTAAGTTTGCATTTGTTCCTGAGATAGAGCAACCGATTGACGTAGTCGATTTTGTAGATGCAAGTTCATTGCTTCCACGATGTATTACATGGCGGTAGGGTCCATCTGTTGTTTGGAAATTACGAGAATTAAACAATAATCCCTCAAATATCATTGTATAGGTATCATCGGCGATTGGAGGCGCAGCCGTTGAAAGAACGACTAAATTCGTGTACTCGCCGGATGGCAACCAAAATTTATTAGACGCTGCCTTAACCGTATATTGTTTAGGAATTAACCAAGATAAAGATAGTTTGACATTCATTAACATCATTATAATTAGAGCAATAAAGACTGCAAGTAATATGTACAAAACAACAGAACTAATTCCTACGCTCGTAGCTGCAGCCTTTACAGGCGCAGCGACTGAATTTGAAAAGAAATCCATATCCTATTAAGCCGACATATAAAATGCACGTAACGTACTGTTTTTAATGAGGGCTTTCAGGTTCATAGTCGTCTTCTTAAAATTAGGATTGCCATCTGTACGAAGCTTACTTTTATTGAAAGTATTTTCAGAATGGCACATAACAACCATTAGATTTTCGGGATTGAGCTGAAAGAGAGGCTCAGAATACCGGTTCGTAAACTGAACTTCTTCAGCAAAGGCCACAGTTTCATCGCATCGATGGGATTTTGTATACTCTTTTGTATACGCCATAGTACCGAAGGTAGCATGGTTGGGCCCATAGGGCAAAACATTCCAGATACTCTTATCGTCAGTAAAATACAGTATATTTCTTGAACTCCCAGCGATCTGTACTTTATGGGCAAGTATTCCCATTACTGCAGACTTTATGCGATTAGGAAAGTAGTAATCATCGTCATCCATAGTGATAATTATCTTGCCACGCGCCTCATCATTGAGCTTATTCCGCTTTGCCCCAATCGTTAGCTTTGTTTCAGAACGAAAGTAACGAATATTGAGTTCTTTTTCATACGGCTTCAACACATCCCAAACAGGTTCCGTGCCATCGTCGTAGACGAGCCATTCAATGCGTGCTAAAGGATATGTTTGGTCTTGAATACATTCAATTAAAGCTGGTAGAAATCGCTTACGATTATAGGTCGGTGTAACAATTGACACGGGTGGTTGAGCTTGATTGACAGGTAAGTTGCTAGGCCACATTTATGTAGTTTATGCACCCAACGATTTAGGCCTAAATAACACCTCTTCCTATAAACATAAATGGCTCTTCCGCCTCTCTTTGCTATTCTTGGACCTCTTTCGGACCCCGATTTTGATATTGTAGAAGACTGGCATCCAACTCCAGAGATCATTGACGTTGTAAATGGTCCCAAGTATCTCCTCATGTGCACGGCATCAGACGATAAGGTGCAGACAGTCAACTTTATTGAAGATACACAGGGCGAACTTACGATTGCTAAAAAACTGTTAAAGTATGAAGAGATACCTATCAAACTACTTTTAAAACCAAAGCCTTACTCGCCGGTTGAAAGTATCAAGTTTCAGAAGACGAATGTATTTGTGTCTAGACCAACAAAAACAAAGGGATATACTGCTATCCCTATTTATAAATTAATTACAAAAAAGGAACTGTGGTACTTTCCTATAGATGATAAATACAAGCGCAAATTATCAATGTTTGAAGTTGGAGAAATAAGAAAGGAAGTGGCCTAAACCTTCGTCCGTCAAAACGCAATAGAACGATGTCAACAACAGCTAGAAGACGATTATGGTCTTTCTTTGAAGCTATGTTCAGTCAAGAGCTGAACGAAACACAGCCGAAAGCAGCGACACCAGCATGGATCAAAACGCCCCTATTAATGCACCAGCAGACGGCCTTAGCGGCAGCCCTCCGCTTAGAACAAGCTAAAATGGGTATCGAGGTCGAGGGTATTCCTGGTGACCCTGTCGGTGGCAAATTCTTTTCAAGTCAAGGTATTCTTGGCGACCGTGTAGGCTCAGGAAAATCATTAACAGCCTTAGCCCTGGTAAAATGCCAACCACCGAATATACAGTTTAGTGAGTATGTCTTGAGAAATTCCAGTCTTGGAGACGGTCGTGACGTGGGTCTCCTGCGTAACCGTTCGCAGCTTAAGACAAATGCTGGCACAACTCTGCGCAGAGTAACAACTTGCCTTTTTATTGTACCGCATGCTTTGATAAGCCAATGGCAAACCTATGTTGAGCGTGACACTCATCTTAAGGCACTTTTTATCACAAAGCGGCAAGATGCGTCCAAGGAAAACCTTTTGCAAACGATTGAACAGTACGATGCGCTGTTCATTAGTTCGACTATGTGGGGCACGTTCCGTGCGTCTAATCCTACACGCGAAATCCTATGGACACGTGTGTTTATTGATGAAGCCGATAGCGTTTCGATAACGACCGACTGGGACGAAATACATGGTATTTTTTACTGGTTTATTTCAGCGAGTTGGCTCAATCTAATCTTTGCGAACGGTGCCTATTTTAATATAGCGTACACGTATACGCCGCTGCCTGAAACTCCACCGCACGTAATTGAACGTGTAAGTCAGTTGCAGGGCGCCAATGCCAACCTCAGTATTCCTGGATGCCGTCACGTGAACATATGTCGACGTATGTGCGCTGCTTCAGCGAATAGCAGCACAATGTCAATCAACGCCGCTGGTATACAATCGGCACGTCTAGTTATTCACAGTTCAGCAGACTATATTAAGACAAGTTTTGAAGCGCCCGCCATCAATCATATGAACATATTGTGCGAAACTCCAGCAAATATCCGTGTTCTAGATCAGTTTATTAGTCCAGATATGTTGGAAATGCTCAATGCCGGCGACGTAACAGGTGCACTTCAAAGCCTTGGAATGACTGCGCATACAGAAGCAGAAATCACGACTGCGGTAACAGCAAGTCTTAAGAAGGAACTTGATAATGCCATCAAAACTCTAGACTTTAAGAAATCGATAGATTATAGCTCGGAGCAAATAAAGGCAAAAGCCATTGAAGTCTGTGAACAGAAAATAGCAAGTATTCAGAGCCGCATTTCAGCCATCAATGAACGTATCAAGAATGCGAAGCAGCAGGATTGTCCAATTTGTTATTCAGAAGTCGCCAATCCTGCGGTTACGCCCTGTTGCCAACAACTCTTCTGTTTTTCTTGCCTTTGCGAATCTTTAAAACGTGTAGCCGCCTGCCCTCTCTGCCGCACACGTATAGAAGATCTTAAGTCAATTCAAGTTGTAGGAAGTTCAGAACCAGTGAATACACCGGCTGCTATCCCAAATAAGAAGCTGAATAAGCGCGACGCATTTGTTAAATTCTTAAAGGAAAACCCACATTCTAAGGTCTTGATGTTCAGTGGATACGACGCAACCTTTAATGGAATGGAAGCACAGTTACGTGAGGAAAACATCAAGTTTGCTACGCTGAATGGTTCAAATGCTCGTATTAACAAACTGCTAAAGGAGTTTGGCACAGGTAAATGGCAAACACTCTTTTTGAATGCGCGGAATATGGGTGCGGGTTTGAATATTGATGCGGCTACTCACGTTGTTCTGTTCCATAAGATGAGCCAGGAACTAGAAGCACAGATTATTGGCCGTGCAAATCGTCTAGGGCGTACCGCCCCGATTACGGTGGTTCATTTACTGCACGATAATGAAGCTGGTAATACTATACAACACGTTTAACAACCGAAAATAAAATAAATTATCGTTTAAGAATGGATTCATTACAAATAATAATTATTTGTTGTAATGAAGAGCGCCGTAAGTTCCAACAGAAACAGATGGAAGACCTAGAACTTCCATATGTTTTTTTTGATGCATATACTCCTACAACCATGGGGAAGTACATTGAAATGAAACATACTATTTATTCAGAACCTGATACAACTTTATGCTGTATGCGTAGTCACGTTGAAGCATTAAAAATGTTTGTAGAACAGTTTCCAAACAAAGAGTATGTTGTGATTGCCGAAGATGATGCTCTATTCATTAAAAATTTTAAAGAAGAGATACAAAAGACAATACGACTTTTTAAGAAACATAATGAAATTGATTATGTACGACTAGGTTGTGGCGTAGGAGAAAAAGAAAGACCAGACTGCCCATTTCAAGATGATACCCTTTTTTGGGGTCCTGCTATGCTTTGGTCTGCAATTTTACAGATCATTCCTATGGAGATAGCGAAAGATATGGTGCAAACTCTTCATAAACCAAATACATCAGAACTATATCTTTCTGTTTCAAAAAGAAAGCATGCTATGCCTAATAGCCTGGGATATTCGAATAAGGTTATACGTCTCCAATCCGATGCTGTATTTAGTATTTTATGGAGACAAGCTTCCATATGGCCACCTATGGCAATCGAGAACGAAACATTTAATAGTTGTATTGAACCAGATCAAAAAAATAATCGTTGGCAATACATGTTTGACTTAAATATCATGAAAAGAGAAGAGTTTTATAATCCTATAAGTAGCTATCCTCGTGGACTTTCACAACCCTATGTTATTAATTTAGAACATAGAAAGGATAGATGGGAAGAAATTCAGAACGAATTTAAGAAGCTAGACGTAATACCTTATCGTATTGATGCAGTTCTGAATACAGAAAAGGGTGTTATGGGGTGCATGGCATCTCATATTATAGCCCTAAAGGAGGGTCAGCGTTCTAGTCTGCCTGTATGGATAAGTGAAGATGATATACAATTTTTACATTCAAAATACAAGTTTTTTTACCTTATTGAAGAGTTCTTAAAGTCTGATGGAGATATATTATGTATATCGCATAATACTTGGAAAAAAGATAAACTAACAGACTATAATCATTTATTTGATAGAACAGTAGAAACACAGACAACGGGTTCTTATATTGTTAAACCAGCTTTTTTACCTATTCTAGTACAACTATGGGAGGAAGTGTATGAATGTTATTATCAAAACAAGATACATTTAACGGAGCATTTGTTTTTGAAAACAGATGGGTTTGGGAAAACAGGATATTATTGCCTGGATATTTGTTGGAAAATTCTACAACCGTACTACATATTTTTAACACCAAAAGAACAGTATGCTAAACAAAGAGATTCATTTTCTGATATTGAACATAAAATTGTAAAGCATGTATAAGGATGAAAGACCCCGTCGTCTCCGTAGATAAATCAAAAAAAGTTCCCGTCTACACAGTTCGAAAGCTTCTATCTGACGAGGAAACAGAAGAACAGAAAGGAAAATTCATGACGAACGACATGTATCCAATCGTCTTAAAAGAGGATGCCGATGTCTATACTGAAGATGGGCAGTGCCTACTTCGTTTTCGCAAGTCTGTTCTATCACAGAATGCTATCGACGATGCCTATGAGGGGCTTAAGGAGTTTATGAAACGGGTTACAACAGACCGTGGAATGGCGAGTGGGTCCGAAAAAGGATTACAGACAGGCCAGAAGAAACCAGTCATGTCCAATATTATTGGATACTTTGACAAGTGGTCTATTAGCCAGAAGTCAACCTTTAAACGTAGCGGTATTCGCTATCCCGGTCCATGCCGCTTATGTACCTTTAATGTAAAATGGCCTGAGCGGTGGCGCAAGGTCGTTCCTCTCATCCAGGAGATTGATAAACAGTATGAAGAACTCTGTCCGAATGAATATGCTGACCAACGGAAGGCAGCGAAATCCACACCCTTTCACATAAAGGGAACTGCTTTCTCAACTGTTACAACGAACCTCAACTTTCGTACAGCTGCACACACAGATAAAGGTGACTGGCCTACTGGATTTGGTAACTTGGTTGTCATTGAGAAGGGGTCTCCATATGAAGGCGCATATACAGGATTTCCGCAGTATGGTGTCGCTGTAGACTGTCGTAATGGTGACTTCTTAGCGATGGATGTGCATCAGGTTCATGGAAATAGCCCGATGGATCCGAAGGATGATACATCACAGCGTCTAAGTCTTGTGTCCTATCTCAGAGAAGGCATAATAGAAAAATGTGGGAAACAGAAGATGTATGATGCTGACGCCTTAGAGAAGCGACTGAATTCTTGGAGAGAGAAGAACTCCAAGAAGACACGCAAGCACCGCTAAATATAATACAAATAAAATTCATGAGCGTTAGACCAATTCGTCTTAACCCGAAATGTACGTAAGAGCTTACCTACATTTCGAGAAAACGGGTCACTTAGAACAAAGTGTCCCGTAAATTCGCGACCGACCTTCTTCTCCAACGCCTCCTTGAGTTCGTCGTCGAACGCAAGATTATTGCAGAAAATAAAGTCATAAGTTCTCAAATCAACTTCTAACAGATTGCCTTCCATTAGAATATTGTCATCCTTGTATCTCGAATGGTCCAAACGATAAGCGCTAAGTTCAATGCCGTGCCACTCAGACCGACCAATCGTCTTATTAAAGTAGTCAACGACGGCTCCATCACCACATCCTAGGTCAATACCCTTTACAAAGTCGATTTCTTCTTTTTTCAAGGCTGCTCTAATTTCGTCACTAAGTTGCACCAGTCCTTTCTCCAAAGGAAATCCATATACGGCGTTCTCGAACCCTATCCGTTTTACTTCTGCCTCAGGAATGATAAAGATATTAAACTCCATACGAGTTTAAAAACTCGTGAGCGTATTTCAATTTTTTTGTTTGAGGCCTAAAACAACACAGTGATTTTTATACAATGAAGCACGTAGATTCAAAGACTTCTCTAGCTGAGCTCAATCCTGAGGATCCAACTTGCTTCGTATGTTTAGAGGCAGGCAATGAGGAACCGGTTGTACCATCCAAAATGCTCAGAAATTGTGGCTGTTCGTTCGTTGTGCATCCCGCATGCTGGAATGAATATATGAAGGGCAAATCAGACTATGATTGTCCAATTTGTAGAAAGAAGAGCTATTTTTCAGACAAATCACCAACGCCATTGCAAGAGTTCCTAGCCGCCAATCCCGAGCCTGAACCATCTCATCCTAGAACCTATATTCTGTTATTCATGCTTGGCGTAACCGCAATCATAGCAATAACTGTTTTTTTTATTTTAACTAAAAATAATTAGGGTGATATGGACGACATATATGAATACGTTGAACATATTTGTAAGAAGTACAAGATTGATGAAAGTCACGACGTAACCCATGCAAAAGACTGTGTAGAGTTTGCTGAACAACTCCTTGAGGAGAATACATCGGAACATGAACGGATGATAACTTTATATGCAGCAGCACTACATGATACAGTCGATAAAAAGTACGTTCCAGTGAAGGATGCATGTGCTCAGCTACGAATTTTCTTATACGCGATTGGTCTAACAGATGAAGATGCTTCAGCAATCATAAATATAATTACAACAATGTCTTATAGTTATTTGAAAGCACGTCAAGAAGAAGGGCTTGGGTATCCTAACCATGGAAAATGGGATAGAGCGTATCATATTGTTCGACACGCAGATTTACTTTGCTCTTACCGTGTCAATCGCTGCTATCAGTACCAAAAACGAATAACTCCTGATATGCCTAAAAAGGACTGTTGGCGTCTTGTGGAAAAGATTTTTGAACAAAGAATGATGCGATATGTATCGGATGGATGGATTTTCCTACCAAAAGCTATAGCTTTAGTAGGTCCACTTTTTAAACGTGCCGCGTTAGAGCTATCTCTTCACAATTGGCGATAAAAATATACTTAATATGTTAAATGGAAAGCGTCGTCGGTAGCCCCGAAGAAAATGCGTCCGCAAAAAAAATTTTAGATCATTATAGGCAAACAAACCCAAATGCTTCGCCTTCAAATATTGCGGATATGGCTTTAAGAATGTATAGTTCAGAAAAGGTTGTAAAAAATTTGAGCAAAAATATAAGTAACGCTAAATCATTTTTAAATAGAACTAAACGGAATACTAGCGCTTTGAGTAAATCTTTAGGTGGTGTAGCACATGCTAGAAATCGTATATTATTAGACCTAATCCCTAATCATATTTTTTATAATAAACTATTAGAAAGTAAATCAGAAATAGAAAAAAATTGTGGTGTTTTTTTAGAAATAATTCATAAAATAAATGATGATATTATTGTTCAGATTTTCGTGAAATTACAAACAGCTTCAGGGAGAGCAGAAGTAAGATTTTTAAAAGAAATACCAAGCTTAACAGAATTAGAAAAGGCTATCCTTGATTTGGCTGGCAGAATAGCGTCGAATATAGTTATAAACATAAGAATTGAAATGGCTACTTTACTAGCCCTTGCTGATAATGATCCTAACAATCGAATTCTAAACTTTGGTACTAGAAGATTGTTTGATCCCGAGCCTTATTTAATGGTATCTCATCTAACAATACACGGTTCAACTTCAAATAATCTATTACGGTTGCCAGGCCGAATTCATGTTCAAACACAATTTGGGAAAAAAATTTATATAAGATATCTTCCTTATTTTAATTCTTTTGGATTAAGCTTTTATCAATTGGATTTAAGTCAAATGGGTATTTATCCTATACCTGTGCCACTAGCAGGGAGATGTGTTGGAGATTATATAACAAATAATTTATTTTTTGGTTATCCATTTGTAGACCAATTAAAACCCTTTACTACTATAGTTTCAAAGATAAAGTCATTATCGGTTGATAAACGAAGAAATTTAAAAAGATATCTTGATATGTATCAAAGAAACTCAGATTTTTTAAAGCCATTAGTTGAAGGCGGACGTAGATACACAAGAAAGCGCAAAAATTGAAATATTGTAGGAGAACATTAACTTCTGTGTAGACTATTTCTTTCCTTTCCAAATGGACTGCTCGATCTGCTACGATGCTATTTCTACAGCTACAGGCTGTGTCACTCTGGCATGCTCTCACACCTATCATCTTGGATGCGTGGGTCGCTGGATGTTGGAGCATCAGACTTGTCCTTTGTGCCGCGCTGCTCCTACTGAGAAGGAGCGTATCTCTGCTCCTCAGGAAGATGACTATGAGGAGGAAGAGGAATGGGGCGAGGACCGTTCAGAACTTGATATTCCAGAGTTTAATCAGGATGCTGCGGATGCTAGGGCTGCAGACGAGGCGCTTTGGGTGATGCGTACGACGTTTGAAAACCTCGAGAAGGATCAATTGACTGTACCAGAGCCTCTTTCTCCCCAGGTGGATGTTGCTTGGGAGGTTTGCGTTGTTCATTGCTTTAATGGTCCTAGTGAACTTAGTATTGAGCGTGTAGATCATACTGAGGAACGTAAGCGGCGTCGGCATAATTCCGATCGTAATCCTAGCCGAGTGGTTGATGCTGCCCGTGGTGGCTATGAGAGTGCCTAAATTATTCCTAAAACCCTTTTAAGGAGATGGCGCCGACCAAAAAGGCAACCTGTGATTTTAAACGAAAAACACTTAGGCAA
>Ga0209499_1000373_pt1 | contig 33252 bp, 33 predicted proteins | sample C_130208_EF_Meta_FD_187306 | JGI IMG/M metagenome (GOLD analysis project Ga0209499, IMG submission 187306) | Freshwater microbial communities from Lake Croche, Canada to study carbon cycling - C_130208_EF_MetaG (SPAdes) (version 2) | ecosystem: Environmental > Aquatic > Freshwater > Lake... | reverse complement strand
GTTTTTCTTTATTCCCTTTTCAATTATGTTGGTGCTCAATCATTATTCTATTACGAATGTGATTCTCTGGCATTTGGGCATCCTAGGGATTATCTATGTCAATAACTATATCAATATTTTACTCAATAATATAGACAGTGTTTTTTATTCTGTTTTGGCGGTAGTAGTTGGTTTTGGCGTGGCTCAATATAATAAAGTTTTTGATGTTACTACATATACTGCTCCCTTTTTTGAAGGATTGTATAAAACCGGTTTTTTGTTTATTATTCCATTATTAGTTGCGATTATGGCTTATTATTTTGCTTTTAATTTCTTCAAAAGTAATTTGAATCTGGATGAAGGATTAGCTAAGAAAAGTGAAGAAGCAAAAACTGAAAATTTCAATTGGTTGAACCAATTTGGAACGCTCGGAACCTTTTTGAAAAACGATATCAAAATGATAAAAAGAAACAAGCGCCCAAGAGGAACTATCTTAGCTAGTGCAGCATTTCTTTTTTACGGATTATTGTTTTTTAATAATGTAAGCGGATTTAATCATAATGTGGGCATGCAAATTTTTGCTGGAATTTTTGTTTCCGGAGGTTTCTTGTTGAACTTCGGTCAATTTGTCCCTAGTTGGGACAGTTCGTATTACCAATTAATGATGAGTCAAAACATCCAATACAAGGAATATTTGAGTTCTAAGTGGTGGCTTATGGTTATTGTTACAATAATTTCAACAGTTTTGGCTTCTTTTTATTTGTATTTTGGTTGGCATACTTATTTTTTAATTGTGGTTGGTGCTATTTATAACATCGGAGTTAATTCGCACTTGGTTTTATTGGGAGGAGCTTTTAATAAAACTGCATTAGACATCACCGCAAGAAAAGGATTTGGCGAACGACAAGCATTTGATATAAAAACAATGTTGATTGCTATTCCGAAATTAGCAGTCCCAATGATTTTATATGCTATAGGAACAACTGTTTTTAATGACAATATAGGACTTTTATTTGTTGCTGTAGCCGGAGTTTTAGGATTTGCTTTCAGAGAAAAAGTGTTCCAAAAAATAGAAGGCATTTATAAATCAGAAAAATACGCCACAATCGCTGCCTTTAAACAAAAAAATTAGCTTTCAATATATTTAATAAACTTCTAAACTAAAAAAATGATACAAGTAACCAACCTTTCAAAAACATATAACAACGGAGTTAAAGTATTAAATATTTCTAATCTCGAAATTCCAAAAGGTCAAAGTTTTGGCCTTGTCGGAAATAATGGTGCCGGAAAAACCACTTTTTTCAGTTTGTTATTGGATTTAATTCAGCCGAGTTCGGGCTTTATAATAAATAATGATATTCAAGTAAATACCAGCGAAGCTTGGAAACCTTTTACTGCAGCATTTATTGATGAAAGTTTTTTAATTGGCTATTTAACTGCCGAGGAATATTTTTATTTTATTGGCGATTTACGCAATCAAAACAAAGCCGATGTTGATGCTTTGTTAAACAAGCACAAAGAATTTTTTAACGATGAAATTCTAAACGGCAAAAAATACTTGAGAGATTTATCTAAAGGAAACATGAAAAAAGTGGGTATTGTTGCCGCTTTAATTGGAAATCCAGAAGTAGTTATTTTGGATGAACCTTTTGCAAATTTAGATCCGACAACAGTAAATCGATTAAAAAAAATAATTAAAGAATTGGCCGATAATCCAGAAGTAACAGTTTTAGTTTCTAGTCATGATTTGGTTCATACAGTTGAGGTTTGTAATCGAATTGTAGCATTAAATAAAGGCGAAGTTGTAAAAGACATTCAAACCTCTGAAGAAACATTAAAAGAATTGGAAGCGTTTTTTGCAGTCTAACTTTCTGTTTTCAAATGAAATTATCCGTTGAAGTTTTCGTTTTTCAACGGATTTCTTATTTAAAAATAGCATTATTTTTTTTCAGGTATCAAAAAGAAACGTATTTTTACCAGTTAGTTATACTAAAATTAGCTTTTTAGAGTTAATTATTAAATCGTTTTGACATTGAAAACTAGTACTTTTAAATACCTATTCGCAACAATTTTGGCGATTTTTTTTGTAGCCTGTTCTACAAAGAAAAACACCTTTGTTTCGAGAAATTATAATGCTTTAACCACCAAAGACAATATTTTATTTAATGGCGGAATAGCTTTAAATAAAGGAATAACAGAATTGAAATCACAATTCAAAGACAACTATTGGGAAACGCTTCCAGTGGAGCGCATGCAAGTTAATGAAATGCAAACGCTTCCGGGTCAGGCTCCAGTTAAAAATCCCAATTTTGAAATAGCCGAAACCAAAGCTACCAAAGCCATTCAAAAACATTCCATGAACTTTGATGGAACTGAAAAAAATCCTCAAATAGATGAAGCCCATTTGATGTTGGGAAAAGCACGTTATTATGACCAACGATTTGTTCCAGCGCTTGAAGCATTTAATTATGTTTTATACAAATACCCCAAAAGCAATAAAATTTATGAAGTAAAAATTTGGCGTGAAAAAACCAATATGCGGATGGATAATGACGCAATAGCGGTAACTAATCTTAACAAATTACTTAAAGAAATAAAATTTAAAGATCAAATTTTTGCGGATGCAAACGCTACATTAGCTCAAGCATATTTAAACTTAGAAGATAAACCGAACGCACTTGCCAAGTTAAAAATAGCTACAGAATTTACAAAATCCAAAGAAGAAAAATCACGCTACCGTTTTATTTTAGGTCAAGTATATGAACAAATGGGCTATAAAGACAGTGCTTATGCCCAATATCAGCAAGTAATTAATATGAAGAGGAATGCTGCGCGACAGTATATTATTCATGCACAAGCGCGTCAAGCGTCACAATTTGATTTTACAAATGGTGATACTTTAGCTTTTGTAAAAAAATATAAAGATTTATTAAAAGATAGAGAAAATCGCCCTTTTTTGGATGTACTAAATCATCAGATGGGATTATTTTATGATAAATCAAAAAAGACCGAAATTGCAACAAAATATTACAATAAATCATTGCGAATAAAATCTCAAGATTCTTATTTGACAGCATCTAATTATAGAAATCTTGCCGATATTTATTTTAACAAAGCAAAATATGTTACCGCTGGAAAATATTATGACAGCACTTTAACAGCACTAAAACCAAGAACAAGAGAGTTTAAGCTAATAACAAAGAAGCGACAAAATCTTGATGATGTTATTAAATTTGAAGGAATTGCGCTACGCAACGACAGTATTCTAAAATTAGCATCACTGCCTTCTTTAGAAAAAGAAATCTATTTTAAAAAATATATAGACCAATTAAAAAAAGAAGAAAAAAAGCAACAAGAACTTGCTGATAAATCGGCAAAAGAACCAAGTCAATCTTCTAGTGCAACCGATCCATTTAAAGGGAAAGGTAAAAATAACGAAAAAGAAATGATACCACCCGATAATTCATCAAATACTAAGAATCCTAATCCTAGTTCCGCTTTTTCTGATTCGGGCAGCACATTTTATTTTTACAACTCAAATACAATAGCTTTCGGTAGAATTGAATTTAAGAAAATATGGGGCGATAGAGCCCATGTAGAAAACTGGAGATTATCTAAAGAAGAGATTAAAGAAGATAAAACCCCAGAAAACCAAGATAAAACCATTCAAGAAGAAGATAAATCTAAAAAAGAAGACGAAAAATATACCACTCAACATTATATAAAAGATATTCCTACATCAAAAACAATTTTAGATGGGTTGGCTAAAGACAGAAATTTTGCCTATTATCAATTGGGGGTAATCTATAAAGAAAAGTTTAAAGAATATAAGAGGGCTGCAAGTAAATTAGAAAAATTATTGGATTATAAACCAGAAGAGCGTTTGATTTTGCCTTCGATGTATAATTTATATAAAATTTACGAAATTATAGATAAAGACAAAGCTCTTGTAATGAAATCTAAAATAATTTCACAATATCCAGAATCTAGATATGCTCAGATTTTGAGCAATCCATCGGGAATGAATCAAATGAGTTCTTCTCCAGAAGTTGCTTATCAAGCTTTGTATAAAGATTATGAAAACAGATTGTATAGAGAAGTTCTTCCAAAAGCAGAAGCCGCAATTGAAGAATATATCGGAGAAGAAACGCTGCCAAAATTTGAGCTGTTAAAAGCAAATCTTGTTGGAAAATTAAAAGGACTTGTTGATTTTAAAGAAGCATTAAATTATGTTGCTTTAACCTACCCGAATTCTGAAGAAGGAAAATCAACAGAGCTATTTATTGCAGACAAAATACCTTATCTGGAATCGTTGTCTTTTAATTCGGAGTTTCCATTATCTTGGAATATTTTGTATAAAGCTGATAATTTAGAGGATAAAAATACTGTAGCATTATTAAAGAAATTAACAAAATTTACCACAGAAAGAACGATTGAAACACTAACTATTTCTACAGATATATATACTTTAGATAAGAACTTTATAGTCATTCATGGCATAAAGGAAATGGATAATGCCAAAGGAATTGCTCAGGTTTTAAAAGAATTTAAAGATTATAAAATAGCAGATCCAGCAATTGTGATTTCGAGTGAAAATTATAAAGTTGTTCAAATTAAAAAAAACATAGATGACTATATTTTGGGCGATTGGTTGAACAAACCAATAGTTATTGTTCAAAGAAATATAGCGATTCCAGAACAAGAATCTGGAAATGATAAAAAAGGCAATACAAATCAATCAAAAGATCAAAATTCAAATCAAGAAAGTCAATTAAATGATGGAAAAAATCAAGAAACACCGTTATCTAAAGATAATATAAATTCTGTTGATATACCTGAAAAAGGATTAATGCCTCCTGGTATGGATTTGCCAAAAAAACCATAAAGAGATGTTCGATAAAAAACCAAAATCATATACCGACCTTTTAGGAAAAACCAACAGAATTGTTGAAGGAACTACTATTAAAGGCAATATTGTTTCTCCTGCAGATTTTAGATTAGACGGACATTTAATAGGAAATTTTGAATCCAAAGGAAAGTTAGTTATTGGTCCCGCAGGAAGTGTAACGGGAGATGTAGTTTGTAAAAATTGCGACATTGAAGGAAAGTACAAAGGTAAAATTCAAGTTTCGGAGTTGCTGAATATTAAATTAAAATCTAGTGTACAAGGAGAAGTGATTTGTGGAAAACTATCTGTAGAGCCCGGCGCAGAATTTAGCGCGAGTTGTATAATGAAACCGCATTTAAAAAACCTTCCACATAATGGACAAGCCGTCGAATAAAAAACAGCGTAGTAAGTGGTTGGCATTTATCAATATTCCTATTCAGATGGGAGTAGTGATTTATCTTTTTGCAAAAGGCGGCAATTGGTTGGATGTTAAGTATCCAAATTCAAATAATACATATGTAAAAGTACTAACTTTAATTGGTGTTGCTTTGGCATTTTATAATTTAAGCCGACAGTTAAAAGAAATCAACGCGATGGATGATAAAAATGAAAAATAAATACAAGCCAGTTTTAGAAGTTTTTCTTCTCGCTTTAGTTGCCTTTATCATTCACAAAACCTTTTTGCATTTCGCTTTGAGTTCATTAGTTGAACAAAAATTTAGGTATTCTTCCCCACTTTTATATTTATTTTTTACTATTTGTTCTTTAGCCATCGTTTTAGTTCTAATAAAAATGAACGAAAAAAACATTGATAGTGTTGGTCAAACATTTCTTTTACTAACCTGTATCAAAATGGTAATTTCTTACGTTTTGTTACATCCTATATTGCAATCGACTATTCAACTATTAACTCCAGAAAAAATAAATTTTTTTATAATTTTCGCTGTTTTTTTAACAATAGAAACGCTAGTAACCATAAGAATCTTAAATAAAAATCAATAAATCGTTTCAAATCTGATAATTTAGTCAAAAAATTATTGATTATACTTTTGAATATTAATAAAAGATGTACCTTTGCACCAAATTTCAGAAGTAAAAATTAAGATAATTTTAAGTTATGGTGTTTTCGAAAAAACCGATTCATTTTTTAATGGTAATTTTAGTAGCTTTTGTTCCATTTTTTGGCAAGGCAACTACTTCAGATACTTTACAAGATACTAAGAAAGTAGAAACTAAAGTGTTGTCGGAAGATGAAAAAAAAGATGAAGAACGAAAAGAGTTTATCCAACATCACTTATTAGATTCTCACGATTTTCATATTTTCTCATACGGTAAAAATGCAGCGCACCATGTTGGTTTTCCGTTGCCAGTTATTCTTTGGGATAATGGATTGCATGTTTTTTCTTCTTCAAAATTTGAACATGGAGAAGAGGCTGCCGAAGACGGAGGAAACTACTATAAAATTAGCCATCATGACGGGAAAATTTATAAAACTGACGCTTCAGGAACTTTATTAGAAAATAGTAAAGGACATATTGAAAACGATAAACCATTAGATTTTTCTATCACTAAAAGTTTTTTTATGATTATATTAGTTAGTGTAATAATGTTTTTATTATTTGCTGGTTTAGGTAAATCATACAAAAAGAATGGTTCTATTGCAAAAGGTGCCGGAAGATTTTTTGAACCAATTATTTTATACATAAGAGACGAAATCGCTATTCCAAATATTGGAGAAAAGAACTATAAAAAATACATGAGTTTCTTATTAACGATATTTTTCTTTGTTTGGTTTTCAAATGTTTTCGGATTAACGCCATTAGGAGTTAATATTACAGGAAATTTAGCGATTACAGGAGCATTGGCTCTTTTAACTTATATTATTACAACATTTACTGCTAAAAAAGATTATTGGAAACATATTTTTTGGATGCCAGGAGTACCAGTTCCAATGAAATTCATATTAGCACCAATCGAGTTGTTGGGAACAATTATTAAACCATTTTCATTAATGATTCGTCTGTATGCTAATATGTTGGCAGGTCACGTAGTATTAATGAGTTTAATAGCATTAATGTATAAAGCAAATAGCATTGTTGGAAGTCCGTTGGCTTTCTTGTTGTCATTTGTTTTAACATTATTAGAGGTTTTAGTAGCATTATTACAAGCATATATTTTCACAATGTTAGCCGCTTTATATTTTGGTTCTGCTTCAGAAGAGCACCACCACGAAGAGGCGCATCATTAAAAGCTTTATAAGCAATAAGCATTAAGCGAAAATCTTACTGCATACAGCTTTAAGCCACAATAACAAATGTTTAATTTTTAATACATATTTTTATGGAAATCCCTAGAATCGTTGGAGCAGGATTAGTAGTTATCGGAGCAGGTATTGGTATTGGTAGAATCGGTGGTTCTGCAATGGATGCCATTGCACGTCAACCAGAAGCTACCGGAAAAATCCAAACAGCTATGCTTATTGCTGCTGCGCTTATTGAAGGAATTGGTTTCGCTGCAATTTTTGCATCGTAACATTTTAAAAAACAAAAGTTGTAACGGTTGGTTGCAACTTTTGTTACTTATTTAAAACAAAATTATTTAAAGAAATATAGAATGGAAGAATTATTTGGACATATTTCATTAGGATTGTTTATTTTACAAACAATTTTATTTATTGCTTTGATTTTCCTTTTGAAAAAATTTGCATGGAAACCAATTCTTGATGCTGTAAACGAAAGAGAAGAGGGTATTAAAAATGCATTACTTTCTGCCGAAAATGCAAAGAAAGAAATGCAAAATCTTAAATCAGATAATGAGAAATTATTAGCTGATGCAAGAGCACAGCGCGATGTAATGATGAAAGAAGCTCGTGAAATCAAAGATAAAATGATCAATGATGCAAAATCTGAAGCGCAAGCAGCAGGAGAAAAAATGATTGCTCAAGCTAAAACAGCTATTGAAAGTGAAAAAAATGCAGCTATGGCAGAATTGAAAAATCAAGTTTCATCTCTGTCATTAGAAATCGCAGAAAAGGTATTAAGAGAAGAATTATCTAACAAAGAATCTCAAGCTAAATTGGTTGAGAAAATGTTGGGTGAAGCTAAATTAAACTAATCATTATGTCTAGAGCAGCGATTAGATATGCCAAAGCAATTATAGATATTGCACAATCTTCAGGAAAATCAGATGATGTAAACAACGATATGATGTCGATTGTTAAAGCAATCACAGAAAGTCCTGAATTAAAACATTTTCTTACTAGTCCGATAATTAAAATGGAAGTTAAGAAATCGGCTATATCAGAAATATTTTCAAGTGTTCAAGCAGAGACCAATAGCTTGTTTCATTTGTTGTTTGAAAATAAAAGATTTGAAATACTTCAAGAAATAGCAATTCAATACAATAAATTGTTTGATGAAAGTAACGGAATAGAAGTTGCCAAAGTAACTACAGCGTTTCCAATTACACCAGAATTAGAAACTAAAGTATTGGCTAAAATTGGGGAGTTTTCAAATAAAAAAATCACCATCAATAATATTATAGATCCTGAAATTATTGGAGGATTTATTTTGAGAATAGGTGACCAACAATACAATGCTTCTGTAGCAAGTAAATTAAGTAAATTAAAAAGAGAGTTTAGCAATTAAATTTCCATTAAAGATATATCAAAATGGCAGAAATTAAACCAGCTGAAATTACAGCAATATTAAAAAAACAATTATCTGGTTTTGAATCAGGTGCAAGTATAGAAGAAGTAGGAACTGTACTTCAAGTGGGTGATGGTATCGCTCGTGTTTACGGCTTATCTAATGCTCAATATGGTGAGTTAGTTCAATTCGAAAACGGATTGGAAGCTATCGTATTGAACTTAGAAGAAGACAATGTTGGGGTGGTACTTTTAGGACCATCAACAGGAATTCGTGAGGGTTCAACAGTAAAAAGAACACAACGTATTGCTTCTTTAAAAGTTGGCGAGCAAATTATTGGTCGTGTGGTAAACACCCTTGGTGAGCCAATTGATGGTAAAGGACCAATAGGCGGCGAACTTTACGAAATGCCATTAGAAAGAAAAGCTCCAGGAGTTATCTTTCGTCAACCGGTAACTGAACCATTACAAACCGGTATCAAAGCGGTAGATGCCATGATTCCTGTTGGGCGTGGACAACGTGAGTTGGTTATTGGTGACCGTCAAACTGGTAAATCATCAGTTTGTATCGACACTATTTTAAATCAAAAAGAATTTTACGATGCAGGGAAACCAGTATTTTGTATCTATGTTGCTATTGGGCAAAAAGCGTCAACAGTAGCAGGAATTGCAAAAATGTTAGAAGAAAAAGGAGCAATGGCTTATACCGTAATTGTAGCAGCTAATGCATCAGATCCAGCACCAATGCAAGTATATGCACCAATGGCCGGAGCTGCAATCGGAGAATATTTCCGTGATTCAGGGCGTCCAGCATTAATTGTTTATGACGATTTATCTAAACAAGCTGTTGCTTACCGTGAAGTATCACTTTTATTAAGAAGACCACCAGGTCGTGAGGCATATCCTGGAGACGTTTTTTACTTGCATTCTCGTTTATTAGAAAGAGCATGTAAAGTAATTGCAGATGATGATATTGCTAAAAATATGAACGACTTACCAGATACTTTAAAAGGTATCGTAAAAGGTGGAGGTTCATTAACCGCTTTACCAATTATTGAAACCCAAGCAGGAGACGTTTCTGCTTATATTCCAACTAACGTGATTTCGATTACAGACGGACAAATTTTTTTGGATGGAGATTTGTTTAACTCTGGAGTTCGTCCAGCTATAAATGTAGGTATTTCGGTATCTCGTGTTGGAGGAAATGCTCAAATTAAATCTATGAAAAAAGTAGCGGGGACCTTAAAATTAGACCAAGCTCAATTTCGTGAATTGGAAGCTTTTGCTAAATTTGGTTCCGATTTAGATGCCGTGACTTTAAATGTAATTGAAAAAGGTAGAAGAAACGTTGAAATCTTGAAACAAGGTTTGAATGACCCTTACACTGTTGAAGATCAAGTTGCAATTATTTATGCAGGATCTAAAAATTTATTAAGAAATGTTCCAGTAAATAAAGTTAAAGAATTCGAGAAAGATTTCATCGAATACTTAAACAATAAAAATAGAGATACTCTTGACGCTTTAAAAGCCGGAAAATTAGACGATAGCATTACCAATGTTATTGAACTAGCGGCTAAAGAAGTTTCAGCGAAATATAACTAATAATAATTTGAAGATTTGAAATTTGGAGATGAGATTCATTTTCAAATTTTCAAATTAACTAAATTTTCAAATTCAATATGGCAAACTTAAAAGAAATCCGTAATAGAATTACATCCGTTTCATCAACGATGCAGATTACTTCTGCGATGAAAATGGTTTCTGCCGCAAAGTTGAAAAAAGCACAAGATGCAATTACAGCGATGCGACCTTATGCCGAAAAATTGACGGAATTATTACAAAGTTTAAGTGCAACTTTAGAGGGTGATGTTGGCGGAAGCTACACAACAAAACGTGAAGTTAATAAAGTATTAATAGTTGCAATAACTTCAAATAGAGGGTTATGTGGCGCTTTTAACTCTAATGTTGTTAAACAAGCAAAGCTAATTGCTGACTCCTATTCTGGAAAGCAAGTAGATGTTTTTGCTATTGGTAAAAAAGGAAACGACGCTTTAAGCAAAACAAATACAGTTATTGGTAATAAAAGCGAAGTTTTTGATAATTTAACTTTCGATTCTGTTTCTGAAATCGCTCAAATCTTAACCGATAAGTTTATTTCTGGCGAATATGACAAAATCGAAATTGTTTATAACCAATTCAAAAATGCAGCGACACAAATTGTTCAAACAGAACAGTTTTTACCCTTAGCACCAGTAAAATCTGATTCACCAGTTTCTACAAGCGATTATATTTTTGAACCATCAAAAGAAGAAATTGTTTTGACATTGATTCCAAAGTCATTAAGAACTCAATTATACAAATCAATTCGTGATTCATTTGCTTCGGAACATGGTGCTCGTATGACCGCAATGCACAAAGCAACCGATAACGCAACCGAATTAAGAGACCAATTAAAATTAACTTACAATAAAGCACGTCAGGCTGCAATTACTAATGAAATCTTAGAAATTGTAGGTGGTGCAGAAGCTTTAAAAGGATAATTTATAAGATTTATTTTAAATTATAGAATGATTAAATAAAAAAAAACCTGAATTATTTCAGGTTTTTTTGTAGAATGGAATAGCATAAATGAGTAAATAAAATAGGTGTATGGGATTTGCTTTTTAAAATTTGATCTATTCTCGCATCACTTTAAAATTGGCTTCTTTATCTCCATCAAATTTAAGTTTGAAAAAATAGGTTCCGTTTGCCAAAGATGAAATATCAACATTGGTAATTAAAGAGTGAATCTCATTTTCATACAACAATTGTCCGGTAACACCATAAATTAATACTTTGTTAATATTCGTTTTGGAAACAATAGAAACCTTTCCGTTCGCTGGATTGGGATAATAACTAAAGTCGAGGTAGCCATTGTAATTGTTTACACTTAAGTTTGGCGTACACGAAATGTTGGCCACAAATCCAGAGAAGTTTAAAAATTGGTCTGAAGTATAGGTAACCGTCAAAGAGCCGTCGGCAGCAGTTGATGTAAAGGAACCAGGAATTGTATTTCCCGTAAACGTTCCTAATAAGGTTGCCGCAGTTGTATTGCCATCAAAAACCGACAGAAAATCGTAATCTTGTTCAAAATTAAATTCCGAAAATGTCAACACAATAGAGTTGTTTGTGACATTAGGAATGATAGTTCTAACAACCGTTTCTTGGTCGGTATAATTATTGTTTATGCCACCCGAATCGGAATAATCAATACCGTTACAAAAGTCTGCAGCAGTAATAAATATAAGTTTCCTACTTACAGAAATCAACCCTAAAGAACAATTTGGTCTTACTTCAATAATATAATATGTGTTTGGTGATAATCCTGTTGAAGTAAAAGATGGTGTTGAAACGTTTAGCCAAGAAGTAGCCATACTTGCAAACGGATAAAGTGCTACTTGCCAAGAAGAAAAATCCGAATCTAAATCCATCCAACTAAAAGCAGCCGTTGTACTAGAAACGGAATTGATATTTATTGATGCCACCGTATTGATGCAAGTATCGATGCAATTGGTACTCAAACATATTCCGCTGTTGACAGCATTTATAATAGCGACAGCAGGTTGCGTGCCAAATCCATTACTTAAATTAATTCCAATTCCACTTATTAAGTGACAATAACTCATAATCGTTCCTTTTTCTGTGGAAGAAGGAATAATTGGCGGTGAAGACATACAGGAATATCCTTCTGCCGTTGTTCCTATAGCAACTCCCGCGCAATTATCAATAGCTGAATTGTTTCCGTTCCATACACAAGCATGGGTGTGAGGAGAACCTAATAAATGTCCAAGCTCATGGGTAATTACCTCAATAGTCCATGAAAAAGTTGGAACATTGTTAAATGAAAAATTCACATCGGAATAACTAAAATTGTATTGAGAACAAAGTCCGTTAATACCCACTGCAACTCCACCCAAACCTCCTGCATCAATTCCAATTAATTGTCCTACATCACCATCAAATACTGGTCGGACTTCATTGAATTTATATAAATAATCGGTAGATGTTGTTCCAACGCCTTCATACGGATCTAATGTCGTCCAAATATATAACGATTTTATAGCTACTGATATTCCGTCGTTTGCATATAAGGCTTGAATGTTATTAAAAACTGATGTAATCCAATTGGTTGTTTCTGTGGTGCTGTTATTGTTGCTTTGAAATAAGTTGTAATCTATTTCAAAATATATTGAAACGCAACGGTTACTCGAAGCATTTTTAGTATTAGATGAATTGGTAGTAGCACTTTTAGATTCGTCGTCTTTAAAACTACATTCAAATGAATTGGCTATTTTTAAGTTCGTATCGGCATAAATAATATAATCGGTTGTATTGTTTTTTTTGTCTAATTTTCCAATAACTATATTGGTCAATTCTGGACTAGAGATCACGCCGTTCAATTCATTATTAAAAAAATTGAATGAAACTACCGAAGCATAATCGCCTTTTACAATACCGCGGTAATACAACCCTTTTTGGTAAGTAATGTTTTTTAGTTTATCTGTATCTACATGAAATCCTTCTGCAACAAGATTTACTTGATATAAATCTAGCGTAATATTTTTTTTTTGGAAAGGAATTGTCAGCTCAATATTCTGGTAATTATTGGCAATAATATCGTTAATTACATTAGTTTTAATAGTAGCAATGGTAGCGCTTTCGACCACTTTTTCTAAAGAATATCCAGAAGTGTTTTGAACTACATCCAACACCGAAAAAGGGCTGAAAATAGTTTGTTTTCTTTCTAATTCCTGTATCTTTTTAGCTACTTCTTGCTGCGCAAATGAGGCAACAAAAAAAAGTAACAAAACAATTGTAAAGAATTTTTTCATAATTGAATTTATCAAAAACATTTGTAAAGTTATTAAAATCAATTAGAATTATGCCATAATTAAAAATAGTAAAATGCATCTTCAAGATGTTCAATGCTATAATTATTATCGTCTTTAAGCACTGCAATAATATCAAATTGAATGGCAACATCTAAGTCATTTAAAACGACATATTCATTTACGGCTTTCACTAAAAGCTGAATTTTTTTTGGTTTTACAAAATCTTGTGGTAAACCAAAATCTAATGTAGATCGGGTTTTTACTTCGACAATAACAAGAGTGTTTTCTTTTTGAGCTATGATGTCTATTTCGGACTTTTGGAACGTCCAGTTGGTTTCCAAAATAGCATAACCTTGCTGTTTCAGATATTCTACAGCTTGTTCTTCGCCAAATTTTCCTAGTTCGTTGTGTTCAGCCATTTTTAGACTTCTTAGAATATAAGACATCTCAGACTTGAATCTAATTTTCAAAGAGGTTCAAGCTAGTATAAAATATCAAATTAAGTTATTCAAAAATTACTTTACTTTCCAAATCATTCGCTTCTAGTGTCACTTGTTTTCCTAAAATAAGCGCATGATTATCTGCCATATGTCCAGCAGGAAAATTATAGATTATTGGAATATTATATTGTTTAGTTACCTCATCAATGATTTCAATGGCGTTTTTACCCCATGGAATTTCGTTATCGTGCATTTTAGTCATGCCGCCCACAATAATTCCTTTCAAGTTTTCCAAACAGCCATTGCGTTTTAAGTTCATCATCATCCTGTCAATATGATATAAATATTCGTCTAAATCCTCAATAAAAAGAATTTTGGAATCACAATTCACCGCTGAAGGAGACCCCAACAAACTAAATAAAATAGACAGATTTCCACCCACTAGTTCCCCTTTTGCCATTCCATATCGATTCATTTGATCACAAGGAACCTTGTATACTAGCGGTTCGCCAAAGAGTGCTTTGCGCAAACTTTCTTTGGCTTCTTCGGTTGCTTTTGCACTTACTGGCATAATACCATGAATGGAAACAAATCCTAAATTGTTCAAATGGCTGTGCAATACTGTTACATCACTAAAACCAATAATCCATTTTGGGTTTTGTTTGAATTTAGTGAAATCCAACAAATCAATCATACGAACGGTTCCATATCCGCCTCGTACGCACCAAATGGCTTTGATATTGGGGTTGTCTAATTGTGCTTGAAAATCGGCTGCGCGTTCTTCATCGGTTCCAGCCAATTGGTTATGGTCTAAACCAATAGTTTTTCCAACAACAACTTCCAATCCCCAATTGTGAAGCCAACTGATTGCGGGCTGTAAATTGTCTTCGATGTTTTTACGCGCTGTTGCCACTATTGCAATCGTGTCGCCTTTTTTTAAGTAAGGGGGTATAATCATCTTTTTTTGAGCTTGACTGTTAATTGAGAAAATGGAGATTAGAATACAGAATATAAATTTTTTCATTTTTCATTTTAAAACCGAACTACAAATATATAAATTAAGTTCAATTGAAATCTATTGCTTATTTTTGCATATATTCCGAATTTGTTTCAGAATCTAAATAATAATTTTACAATGTTAGAAAATCCAAAGAGATATACAATTACCGCTGCGTTGCCTTATACTAACGGACCTATTCATATTGGTCATTTGGCTGGAGTTTACGTGCCTTCCGATATTTATGCACGCTTTTTAAGACTGAAAGGTAAAGACGTGGCTTTCATTTGCGGAAGCGATGAACATGGAGTTGCCATATCAATGAAAGCCAAAAAAGAAGGCATTTCACCTCAAGAAGTAATTGATAAATACGACGGAATTATTAGAAAATCGTTTCTAGATTTCGGAATTTCATTCGATAATTACTCTAGAACATCGTCTAAAATTCATCATGATACCGCTTCTGATTTTTTTAGAAAATTATATGATAACAGCGATTTCATTGAAGAAGTGACTGAACAATTGTATGATGCAAAAGCCAATCAATTCTTAGCCGATCGTTTCGTGGTTGGAACCTGTCCAAAATGTAGCAACGAAGAGGCCTATGGCGATCAGTGTGAAAAATGCGGCGCTACTTTAAATGCTACCGATTTAATTAATCCGAAGTCAACCATTACTGGAGAAACTCCAGTATTAAAATCAACAAAACATTGGTTTTTACCTTTAGACAGATACCAAAATTTTTTGAAAGAATGGATTTTGGTAAGCCATGCCAAAGATTGGAAAACAAATGTTTTAGGACAAGTAAAATCGTGGTTGGATGATGGATTAAAACCTCGTGCCGTAACGCGCGATTTAGATTGGGGAATTGACGTTCCTGTTGCAGGTGCCGAAGGAAAGAAATTGTATGTATGGTTTGACGCACCAATTGGATATATTTCGTCAACCATAGAATGGGCAGCTCGTCTAGGAAAAGATTGGGAACCGTATTGGAAAGATGCTGATACGAAATTGGTTCATTTTATTGGTAAAGATAATATTGTTTTTCATTGCATTATTTTCCCGGCGATGTTAAAAGCGGAGGGAACTTATATTTTACCAGACAATGTGCCTGCAAATGAATTTCTGAATTTGGAAGGAAATAAACTTTCAACTTCTAAAAACTGGGCGGTTTGGTTGCACGAATACCTTCAAGATTTTCCAGACAAACAAGATTCGTTGCGTTATGCCTTGACTTCTAATGCACCTGAAACTAAAGATAATGATTTTACTTGGAAAGATTTTCAAGCTAGAAACAATAACGAATTGGCGGCGATTTTTGGAAATTTTATCAATCGTGTGGTGGTTTTAACCAATAAATACTTTAACGGAATTGTTCCTGCACCCAATGAGTTTACAGAAGTTGATGAGCAAACTTTATCTGAATTAAAGGCCTATCCAGCAGTTATTTCTAGTTCAATAGAAAGATATAGATTCAGAGAAGCACAAAGCGAATTAATGAACGTGGCGCGTTTGGGAAATAAATATTTAGCTGACGAAGAACCATGGAAAATGGCAAAAGAAAATCCAGAAAGAGTCAAAACTCAAATGTATGTAGCGCTTCAAATTGCGGTCGCTTTGAGAGTTTTATCGGAACCATTCTTGCCTTTTACAGCTTGCAAATTATCAGGGCTTTTAAAAACTGATTTGAATTTAAGTTGGGCAGCTGTTTCTGAAAGAACTGATTTAATTCCAGCAGGACATCAAATTGGGGAAGCCGAAATATTATTTTCTCAAATTGAAGATGCCGAAATTCAGAAACAAATAGACAAACTAGAAGCTACCAAATTAGCCAATAAAGCCGAAAACAAAGTGATTGAACTTCAAAAAGTAACTGCCACTTTTGAAGATTTTTCTAAATTAGATTTACGAGTTGGAACTATTTTAGAAGCTGATAAAATGCCAAAAGCCAATAAACTTTTGGTATTGAAAGTTGATACTGGAATTGATGTTCGCACTATAGTTTCAGGAATTGCTGAACATTTTTCGCCTGAAGAAGTAATTGGAAAACGCGTAACCGTTCTTGTGAATTTAGCCCCAAGAGTTTTGCGTGGTGTTGAAAGTCAAGGAATGATTTTAATGACCAATAATGCGGATGGAAAACTAGTTTTTGTAAATTCGGATGCAGATGGTGTGAATAATGGGGCATTAATTAGTTAAAAACAGATGGACCTAAAAGTTATTGCTTTCGATGCTGACGATACCTTATTTGTCAACGAACCTTATTTTCAAGAAACCGAACAAAAGTTCTGCAATTTAATGAGCGATTATTTGTCGCAACAGGGATTGTCGCAAGAATTGTTTCGTATCGAAATTCAAAATTTAGAACTATATGGTTATGGAATTAAAGGGTATATCCTCTCCATGATTGAAGCGGCGATGAACATTTCTAACAAAACTATTTCTATTGAAGTTATTTCTAAAATTATCGAATACGGTAAAGAATTGCTTGAAAAACCCATCGAATTACTAGATGGTGTGGAAGAAACATTGTCACAACTTCAAGGGAATTACAAATTAATTGTAGCGACAAAAGGCGATTTAAAAGACCAACAAAGTAAATTGCATCGTTCGGGCTTAGGACATTATTTTCACCACATTGAAGTCATGGCAGACAAACAAGAAGTCAATTATATAAAATTATTAAAACGTTTAGAAATTAATGCAGACGAATTTTTCATGATTGGAAATTCCTTAAAATCAGATGTTTTACCGGTTTTAGCCATTGGTGGTTTTGCTGTTCATATCCCTTTTCATACGACTTGGGAACACGAAAAAGTGAGTCATAAAGTAGAACATCCTAATTTTAAAACAGTAGAAAAAATTACCGATGTTTTGCCAATTTTACTATAATAATATACCACTTTTTATAAAATGGGAAATACTAAACAAAAGCTCAACCTCGATACTTGGAACCGAAAAGAACACTTCTTGTTTTTTAAACAAATGGAAGAACCGTTTTTTGGCATCACAACCACTATTGATTGTACTATTGCTTATCAAAAATCTAAAGAATTAGGAATTTCTTTATTTACCTATTACTTACATAAAACGTTAATGGCTGTAAATACAATAGAATCTTTTCGATACAGAATAATTGAAAATGGCATCTACGTATTTGACCAAATTGATGCCTCAGCAACTATATTGCGGGAAGACAAAACCTTTGGATTTTCACTGATTACATATGCTGAAGATATCAACGAATTTGCTGAAATCACTAAAAATGAAATCGCACGAATTCAATCGACAAGGGGACTTTTCACTAGAGAATTTGCGGAGAATTTAATCCATTTTTCTGTCTTACCGTGGATCAATTTTAGTTCCTATTCGCATGCAAGAAGTTTCACTTGGCCGGATAGTTGTCCTAAAATCTCTTTTGGAAAATTGACCGAAGAAAATGGCAAAAAAACAATGGCGATTTCTGTTCACGTACATCACGGATTGATGGACGGTTATCATGTGGGGTTGTTCACCAGCTTATTACAAGACCTAATGAATTCAAATTGATCAGTAAACAATTACAATACAAACCGTTTTATTTCTAGATTGATTTCTTTCAATCTTTTAAGTATAAAAAGAAGTAATGCCACGATTTTCAAAATTTCACGTTGAAAATCGTGGCAGTTACAACTCTTTAAGGATTACTTCCCAAGTAATAAAATTTCGTTGGCAACAATCTCGGTAACATATCGTTTGTTCCCGTCTTTATCATCGTAACTTCTGTGTGAAAGTTTGCCTTCTATAGCAACTTCTTTCCCTTTAATTACATATTTTTCGATGACTTCAGCCGTTTTCCCCCAAGCTGTAACTCGATGCCATTCGGTGTTTTCTACCTTGTCTCCGTTTTCTTTGTAATAAACTTCATTGGTGGCAATAGTCAAATTAGCAAGTTTTTTACCTCCATCAAGGGTTTTGATTTCTGGTTCTTGTCCTACGTGCCCAATTAATTGTACTCTGTTTTTTAATGCATTCATGGCGTTTAAATTTAAAATGTTACTAATTATGTGTGTATATTTTGTCTTATTGAAATTTTAAATTGCAATAGAAAATGATTTTTGCAATTGGTATTGTTTCATTTCGACGAGGCAAAGTTGTGGCGACTTGCAAAATTTATTCGGTAACTAACCATTTAATTTCGGTTGTAACTATTTGTAAGCGTTTGTAATTGGAAAATTATTTATATATTTGATTGATTTTAAAAGAAATAAACATGAATAAAACCTGTTTAGAATGTAACGAAAAAATTGTAGGTCGTGAAGATAAAAAGTTTTGTAGCGACGGTTGTCGTAACAGTTACAACAATAAAATAAACAAAGATAGCACAAATTACATGCGCAATGTAAACAACAAATTGCGTAAAAATTATCGTATTTTGGCCGAGGTAAATCCAGAAGGGAAATCAAAAATAACTAAAACCAAACTATCAAGTAAAGGATTTGATTTTGAATATTTCACCAATATTTTAAACACAAATACAGGCAATACTTATTATTTTGTTTACGATCAGGGCTATAGAAATTTAGAAGACGATTATATTTTGTTGGTTCAAAAAGAATATTAAGAAGTTAAAACTTTACTTATTCCATGGGCACAATACAAGATGTGGTAATGACTTCAAAAGACGTTTTAAAAAATGAAACAAATTAGCATTTTAGGTTGTGGTTGGTTGGGATTACCCTTAGCAAAATCATTAATTGCAAATGGTTTTTCTGTAAATGGTTCTACAACTTCAAAAGAGAAAATTTCCATTTTGGAAAAATCAGGAGTAAACCCTTTTATGATCTCCTTGAGTGCTGAGGTAGTTTTGGAGGAAACAATAACTTCTATTGAAAATTTTTTAAGTAATTCAAAGCTTTTAGTTATTGACATTCCGCCTAAATTACGGGGCGATTCTAATGAAAATTTTGTTAGAAAAATTAAAAATTTAATCCCATTTATTATAAAAGCTGGGGTTACAAAAGTCATTTTTGTAAGTTCGACCTCTGTTTATCAAGACATGAACTTAATTTCAAAAAGTGTGACTGAATTGGATATTCCAGAACCCAATACCGAAAGCGGAAAACAATTGTTAGAAGCGGAAAACCTTTTGCAAAACCATTCAAATTTTCAAACAACGGTTATTCGTTTTGGTGGATTGATTGGTGAAGACCGACATCCTATTACATTTTTAGCAGGAAAAACCAACATTGAAAATCCAGAGGCACCCATTAATTTGATTCATCAAGACGATTGTATAGGGATAATAACAACAATTATTAACAAAGGACTAGATCATTATGAAAATAGTGATTTTAACGCAACTTTCAACGCAGTCAACCCGTTTCATCCTTCACGAAAAGAATACTACACTCAAAAAGCCATTGAATTCCATTTGCCTTTGCCCGAATTTAATGAAAACAAATCTTCCGTTGGTAAATTAGTTACTAGTGTTAAAGCAGAAACTATTTTGAATTATACATTCAAAAAAAAATTGTAGTGTTTACTTATGATTATTTGTAAGGTTCGTCAAATTTATTATTGGCTATTTTTTATATTTATGGAACATTTAAAAAATAAACTAAGTTACTAGTCAACATTTGTTGACTCTTTTTTTATTACATCGATTTAATAACTATTTTTGTTTCACATTAAATAAAAACTACCTTGAGTTTATATAAAAATCTTTTCAAACAAACACTCATCTATGGGTTGGCCACCGTTTTCCCAAGAATAATTAGTTTTATTCTAAATCCTTTATTTGTAAAGTTTTTAAAAGATAAAAGCCAGATGGGTGAGGTTTCTGTAATCTTTGCTTATTTGGTTTTTTTTAATGTGGTCTTGTCATATGGTATGGAGACTGCTTTTTTCCGATTTTATAACTCAGAAGACAATAAGAAGAAAGTTATATCTACCGCTACCATTTCGTTGTTTTGGTCTTCGTTAGCTTTTTTATTGTTGTCGTTTTTGTTCAGAAATGTATTGGCTTCGTGGTCGGATATTAATGTAGAGTACATTAATTACACTATTCTTATACTTACACTTGATGCATTAACCATCATTCCATTTTCTAAATTAAGAGCAGAAAAAAGACCTATGCGTTATGCCGCAATTAAGATGGCAAACGTTATTATAAATCTTTTATTGAATGTTTTCTTTTTGGCTTTTCTTCCTAAAATTGTGTCACATCATCCAAATGGATTTTTAAGCAGCCTTTATTTCGACAATTTTCAAATTGGCTATATTTTTGTTTCCAATTTGGCAGCAAGTTTGTTTACATTGTTTGTTTTATTGCCCAATTATTTCAACATTTCTTGGAATTTTGATAGAATTTTATGGAAGAAAATGATGGTATATGGGATTCCGATTTTAATTGCCGGAATTGCTTTTGCAATAAATGAACATTTTGATAAAATTCTTTTAGATTGGTTGCATGTACCAATGTCTGATATTGGGGCATATTCGGCATGTTATAAAATTGGCATGTTTATGGTGTTGTTTAGAACCGCCTACACGCTTGGTATTGAGCCCTTTTTCTTTAGTCATGCCAGTAGTGAAAATGCACCCCAAACGTATGCTACCATTACTAAATACTTTGTCATTTTTGGATCTTTCATTTGTTTTTTTGTAATTGTTTTTATCGATTTATTGAAACGACCATTAGTACCCAATTCCAATTATTGGGACGCCATAAAAGTAGTACCTCTCATTGTTTTGGCAAATTTCTTTTTGGGTATTTATACCAATTTATCGGTTTGGTATAAGTTGATAGACAAAACAAAAATAGGAGCATACATTTCGTTGATAGGTGCTGCGGTTACTCTTGTATTAAATTACCTATTAATTCCGATTATGAGTTATTATGGATCGGCTATTGCTACTATTGCTGCCTATGGTACAATGATGATAATATCCTATAAAATGGGGCAAAAAAGCTACCCAATTCCGTATGATATGAATAAGATATTTAGTTACCTTGGACTTACTATTGTGTTCTCGACGGTTTCATTTTATATTCCAGCCATCAGAGAAAATTATTATGTAAAATCATTATTATTAATTGTGTTTATATATTTTATCTACTTTAGTGAGAAAGAAACATTATTAAGAATCATCAAACGAAAACCAAAATAATGACCATAAAAATAATCAACAAATCACAGCACGATATACCAAATTACGAAACCAATGCTTCGGCAGGAATGGATTTGCGAGCTAATATTTCGGAACCAATTACTTTAAAATCATTAGAACGAACTATTGTAAAAACCGGACTTTTTATTGAATTACCTATTGGTTATGAAGCACAAGTTCGCCCAAGAAGCGGATTAGCTGCCAAAAAAGGAATTACCGTATTGAATTCACCAGGAACTGTAGATGCCGATTATCGAGGAGAAATTGGAGTAATTTTAGTAAATTTATCCCATGAAGATTTTGTAATTGAAAATGGCGAACGAATAGCTCAATTAATCATTGCCAAACACGAACGCGCTAATTGGATTGAAGTTCAACAACTATCTGAAACTTCAAGAGGTGAGGGCGGATTTGGTAGTACAGGTGTAAAATAGTTTTCAGTTAATTGATAATATAAGCGTTGCGTCTTTGAGATTTTGCGAGAAATAATAATAAAAATTTGTGTACTTTGTGAAAACTTTGTGCCTTTGAGTTAAAAAAAAAGTATGAAAATAATAGTCCCCATGGCAGGTCGTGGTTCTAGATTACGCCCACACACTTTAACGATTCCAAAACCATTAATCCCAATTGCAGGAAAACCAATCGTTCATCGATTAGTAGAAGATATTGCAGGAGTTTTAAATCAAAAAATTGACGAAGTGGCGTTTATCATTCACGAAAGTTTTGGTAAAAAAGTAGAAGAAGAACTCATAGTTATCGCTCATAAACTGGGTGCTAGAGGAACTATTTATTATCAAAATGAAGCTTTAGGAACGGGTCACGCGATTATGTGTGCCAAAGATTCCTTGATTGGACCTGCAGTTATTGCCTATGCTGATACGTTAATCCGTGCTGATTTTGATTTGGATAAATCAGCCGATAGCGTAATTTGGGTCAAACAAGTAGATCAACCCGAAGCGTTTGGTGTGATTAATTTAAACGAAAACAATGAAATAATGGAGTTGGTAGAAAAGCCAAAAGAATTTGTTTCAGACCTTGCTGTGATTGGCATATACTATTTTAAAGATGTTGCCGTTTTAAAAAACGAATTGCAATTGGTGCTGGATAACAATATTGTCCATGGTGGGGAATATCAAATTAATGATGGCATCAAACAGATGATGGCCAAGGGCATGAAATTTGTGCCTGGAAAAGTAGATGAATGGATGGATTGCGGAAATAAAAACGTAACAGTTGACACCAATAATAGAATGTTGAACTTCTTGCACAACGACGGTATTCATTTGATTGATTATGGGGTGAAACAAGAAAATTCGACTATCATCCCGCCTTGTTATATAGGTAAAAATGTAGTGTTAATCAACACCACAGTAGGACCAAATGTGTCGCTTGGAGATGGCTGTCACGTTCAAAATAGTTTGATACAAAATAGTTTGATACAAACGCATTCGCACATTAAAAATGCCAACTTAGATAATGCTATGATAGGAAATCACGCTAGTTTTGACGGCAATTTTACGAGTATTAGCATTGGCGATTATTCGGTTTTGGAATAATGAAACTAAAATTCTGAATTAAATTCAGAACAAGTTGATTCAGCTTTAATAAATGAAAAAAATAGTTTTATATAGTTTCCTTTTCGGAATTTTTTTAATTCCAATTTCTCTTTTGGCTCAAATAGAACCAAAAGATACGTTGGCATTGGAAGAAAATAAATTTGAAACTTCTTTCTACGAATCTTTGAAACAAAAAGGAATTGAAAACTACGATAAAGCTATTGAAGCCTTAGAAAAATGCCAAACGCTTCCATCTGATAATACGGTGGTTTACTTTGAATTAGGAAAAAATTATTTATTGTTAAAAAAGTATAAAGAAGCGTATGATAATTTTGAGAAAGTCACCAAAATAGAGCCTAAAAATCGTTGGGCTTGGGTGGGTATGTATGACGTATGTTATGAAACACATGATTATAATAAAGCCATCGAAGTAGTTCAAAAGTTAACCGAATTCAAAGTTGATTACAAAGAAGATTTGGTTTCGTTGTTCATGAACACACAACAATTTGACAAAGCACTCGATTTAATCAACGAACTAAATCAAACCGTTGGCAAATCGGATAAAAGAGAATTGTATAAAGCTCAAATTCTTTCGGATTCTAAATACCAAGGTTCGGAAAAATTAAACTTAATGAATCAAATTAAGAAAAATCCAAAAGAAGAATCCAATTATGTGGCCTTAATTTATTTGTATTCCCAAAGCAATCAAGAAGAAAAAGCATTGGAAGTTGCCAAAAAATTAGAAAATGAAATTCCAACTTCTGATTGGGCACAAGTGAGTTTGTTTAAATATCATTTGAATAATAACGACGGCGAAAAAGCGATTAAAGCTATGAATATTGTTTTAGAAAGTGAAAAAATTGACCGAAAAATTAAGCACAGAATGTTGAATGAATTTTTGATTTTTTCAGTAAACAATCCCCAATATGAAAAAGATTTAGTTCATGCTATTGGTTATTTTAATGCAGATAAAGGAGTAAAAGTCGCCAAAGAAATAGGCAAGTTTTATCAGTCAAAAAATGAGTGGGGTAAAGCCATCAAGTATTACGAAATGCAATTGAATACCATAAACGATGACATGGAAACCATTTTGTTATTGATGCAGGCCTACACTGAAAACTCACAATTTGATAAATTAGCAAAAGAAACAGAAGAGCAAATGCAGTTGTTTCCAACGCAGCCACAGTTATATTACTACAATGGTTTGGCAAATAATCAATTGATGAATTATAAAAAAGCCAAAGACATTTTAGAATCCGGAATTGACTTTGTTATTGACGACACCTCTTTAGAAATTAATTTCAATCTGCAATTAGGAGAAGCTTATAATGGTTTGGGAGACATGAAAAAGAAAGAGTTGTATTTCTCAAAAGCCAACACATTGATTAACAAACAAAAAAAATAAACATTTATACTTTAATTTCGCCTATTCTAAATGAAAAAATATTTTCCCTTTTTGATATTGATTTTATTTGCTTCTTGCAAATCAAAGGCGCTATTAGTCGAAGGCAGCAGCGCTAGCAATTCTATAGCTGCACAAAAAATAATTGAGAACCACTATAACAATAAAACCGATTTTTCTACATTATATATTAAAGCGGGCGCAAAGTATCAGGATGATAAGCAATCGCAAAATGTACAAGCAGATATCAGAATAAAGAAGGATGAAAAAATTTTAGTTAGCATTAAAGTTTTGGGTTTTACAATGGCAAAAGCATTAATAACCCCTACATCCGTCCAATATTATGAAAAGATTGGAAACAAATATTTTGAAGGAGATTATGCGGGATTGAGCAAATGGTTAGGAACCGATTTGGATTTTCAGAAAGTGCAAAACATGTTAATGGGAAAAGCAATGGATGATTTACATAAAGGAAATTATGCAGTTTCTATAATGGAAAAATTGTATAAATTACAATCTAACGTTGACGGTTCTGCAGATAAATCTTTTTACTTTGAAAGCGATAATTTTTTAATAAAGCGACAAGAAATCAATCAACAAGCATTTGACAGAACGCTACAAGTTTCTTATCCAGATTATAAAAAATACGATGAAATGATTTTACCATTATCTTTGGCAATCAATGCCAGACAGAAAGAAAGTAAAACCAACATTGAAATAGAATACAAAAACATTACATTCAACGAAGAACTTTCTTTTCCTTACAATGTTCCAGAAGGATATGAAAGGATTTACATTGATAAGATATAGAATTATGCAAAAAAGATTAATTACATTGCTTTTTATTTGTTTGACTTCATTGATTTGGAGCCAACAAACGCAAGAAGAATTGGAGCAAAGAAAAGCTAAAATTCAGGAAGAAATTCTAGAAAAAGAACGAATGCTTGAAGAAGTTAGAGGCAAAGAGAAATCGGTTGTAAAATTGCTATCACTCCAAAAAGAAAAAATTGGTTTGAAAGAAAAACTCATTAACACCACAGCTAAACAAACTAAGTTATTGAGTAATGATATGTATATTAATCAAGTTCAGATAAATAAACTCAAGAAAGATTTGGTAATACTAAAAGAAGATTATGCTGAAATGATTGTGAAGTCATATAAGAGTCGTTCGCAACAAAGTAGAGCAATGTTCTTACTTTCTTCAGAAAACTTCTTACAAGCGTATAAACGCCTTCAATACATGAAGCAATATTCTAGCTATAGAAAGATGCAAGGATTAGAAATTAATGATAAAACCACTAAGTTGGCTGATTATAATTCTAAATTAAGCGGACAGAAAACTGAGAAAGAAAAACTTCTTTCAGAGCAAGAAAAACAACGTGCCGATCTTGAAAAAGAAAAACAAGAGCAAGAAAAAATTGCTAATAGCTTAAAGAAAGATAAAAAGCAAATTGCTTCTGAAATCAAGAAAAAACAGCTGGAAACTAAAAAAATAGACGCTCAAATTCAAAAAATGATTCGAGATGCAATTGCTGAGGCCAATAGAAAAGCTGCAGCAGCAAAAGTTAAAGCAAATCCGAGAACTACAACTGTTGCGGACACAAAAAAAATTGAAGAATCGGTTAGTATTGTTTTAACTCCTGAAGGGCAATTAATTTCAAATAATTTTAAAGCGAACAAAGGAAGTTTAAATTGGCCTGTAGAAAAAGGAGCAATCACTTTAGGATATGGAGATCAGCCACACCCGGTTTATAAAACACTTACCATTCATAATAGTGGGGTGGAAATTACTACTGATCAAGGATCGAACGCTAGAGCCGTTTTTAGCGGAGAAGTAACTAAAGTTATCATAATGTCGCCATTGACCAAATTAGTGTGTGTGCAGCATGGAGATTTCTTTACAGTATATCAAAACTTAAGTTCCGTTAATGTAAGCGCTGGAGATAAAGTTTCTGCTAAACAAAGTCTTGGAAAAATAAGAACTAATGCTGAGGGAAAAACCATTTTAAAGTTTACTATTTCCCAAAATGCAAATTTTGTTAATCCAACGCTTTGGTTAAAGCGATAAATTATATTTTATAATTACACAAACAACGCCTTTAACTCGGTAGCTTCATGCGGACTCATTTTTCCTGCAAGCACTAAACTTAATTGTTTTCTTCGTAAAGCTGCATCAAATCGTGATTTTTCTTCTTCTGATTCTGGTTCTAATGGCGGAACAGCAACAGGATTTCCCGTTTCATCTACTGCCACAAAAGTATAAATAGCTTCATTTGCTTTAGCTCTAATTCCAGATTCTCTATCTTCAATCCAAACGTCTAGATAAATCTCCATCGACGAGGTAAACGCTCTAGATACTTTAGCTTCAATGGTTACCACACTTCCTAAAGGAATAGAACGATTAAAAGCCACATGATTTACAGAAGCGGTAACCACAATTCTTCTAGAATGTCTTCGGGCAGCAATGCTTGCAGCTCTGTCCATTCGCGCCAATAATTCACCTCCAAAAAGATTGTTTAAAGGATTGGTTTCGCCTGGCAATACCATATCGGTAAGTATAGTTAAGGAGTCTATGGGATGTTTTGGAGTCATAGCTTTTTTTGTAAAGGTATTTATTTTATGACAAAAACTGGTCACAAAAAATCCCGAAATAATCGGGATGTTCTTATAGTTCTTCGATTAACAACCAAGCTTCTGGGTTGTGTGATTTTTTGATTCGTTCCATTTCAGTTTGAGCTTCCAAGTATGAGGTATAGCTACCATAAATTACAGGATATAAACCGTGTCTGTTTCGACGAATTTTTTGAGCATTGTAACCTAATTTAATAAGTTCATCATACATTATAGTTGCATTTTCTTCTTGCAAAAATGCTCCTGCAACCACATGATAAGGCATTTTTTCTTTTACCACATTTAAGGTAACAGTTGGTACTGGATTAGAAATAAAGAAAGTAGCTTCTTGAATTTTTTGATCTACTTGTTTTTGAACTTTAATTTGAACGGCTAATGTTTCTTCTTGAATTTTGTTTTGATAATATTGATTTCCTAAGAACCCACTAACACCAAGTAATCCCGCGCTAAAAATAAAAACGGCAGCATATTTCAAGAAATTACTAGAACCGCTGTCTTCTGGAACAAAAGTTATCGGAGCGTTTTCGTCTTGAATTTCATTTTCTTTTTTGTAATCTTCACGTTTAATGTTTGGCGAAGCAAAGGTTGATAATCCAAATGATGATTTTAAATAATTAACTTGATCTGTAGAAACAAAAACTAAATTGTTTTCTGTATTTAAATTCAATTCTCCAATGTTTTTAAGAGCAATTGAACCGTTTTGTTTCAATATATTTTTCCAAGAATTTACCTCATTTTGAATCACGGATACCGCAATTTCATAAGACATTTTTTCGGCTTGCGCAATATGATTTGCTAATAAGCCATCGTTATTTTTTAAATATGAATTGAAAGAAACCACCTTTTTTGGGGGATAAAACGTATGAGTACCTTCATGTAATTGTGCCGACCGGATTTCGGTTAAAAAAGCACCAAATCCAGGAACTGTTACACATTGGTAACGATAAAGTAGTTGCGAAATATAATGGTCAATCTTCATAATTACAAATTTAATTAATAAATATGTATTGCAAAATTTTTTTCTATAAACTTTGTTAACAATTTTAATTCTCCTTACTTTTGAGGTTCTATTTTACACACCATACAGACTTACATTTAATGAACGATACCGAATTACTTCACTTGTTAGCCCTTTTAAAAATTGAGGGAGTAGGCGACATTGTTGCCAAAAAATTATTAAATCATTGTGGAAGTGCTGAGAAAATCTTCCAAACGAAACCATCCTTTTTGTCTGCAATTGACGGGATAGGTCAAGTATTGATTAAAAAGCTTAAAGACAAGTCGGTTTTTAAATTAGCAGAATCCGAACTGAAATTTATTCGAAATAATTCAATCAATCTATTATATTATCAAGATGAAGATTATCCAAATCGGTTGAAATATTGTATTGACGCTCCGGTTTTGCTGTTTACCTCAGGAAATATGAACTTAAACCATAGTAAAATCATCAGCATTGTGGGAACCCGTGAAATTACCAATTATGGAACTGAATTTTGTAAAAAATTAATAGAAGATTTAGCCCCTTTAAACCCAATAATTGTTAGTGGATTTGCTTATGGTGTAGATATTGTTGCTCATAAAACAGCAATGGATTGTAATTTGCAAACGATTGGTGTTATTGCACATGGATTGAATCAGGTGTACCCAAAAATTCATAAAAAATATGTTGCTAAAATGGAACAAAACGGTGGACTTCTCTCCGAATTCTGGAGTACTTCAAATCCAGAAAAAGAGAATTTTGTAAAACGAAATCGAATTGTTGCCGGAATGAGTGAAGCTACAATAGTAATTGAAAGTGCTGAAAAAGGAGGTTCATTAATTACGGCCAATTTAGCCAATGATTACAATCGAGATGTATTTGCTGTTCCAGGGAGAATTTCAGACAAATTTAGTCAAGGATGCAATAATTTAATTAAAACGCAACGCGCTAATTTATTAACTTCTGCTGCCGATTTGATTTATATTCTTAATTGGGAGTTGGAGCAAAAAGATAAAAAAGCCATTCAAAAACAACTTTTTGTAACGTTAGATAATGAGGAACAAAAAATATACAATTATTTGTTACACCAAGGAAAACAAGAATTGGACACTATTGCTTTAGAATGTGGTTTTCCTGTTTTTAGAATATCTTCAGTTTTAGTGAATATGGAATTAAAAGGCGTAATACGACCTTTACCCGGAAAATTATTTGAATCAATTTAATTAAAACCAAGTTTTACGCGCACTCTTTTTAAAACGTCATTGGCAACTATATGAGCTTTTTTGGCTCCTTTTTCTAATAAAGTATCCATTTCTATAAAATTGTTCATATAGTAATTGTATTTTTCTCTTTCTGCTTTGAATTTTTCACAAATCAATTCAAAAAGAGCTTGTTTTGCATGCCCATAACCATAATTTCCACCCAAATATTGCTGTCTCATTTTGGAAATTTGTTCTTCATTAGCAATTAATTTATAAAGAGCAAAAATGTTACAGGTATCTGGATTTTTTGGATCTTCAAGCGGCTTACTGTCACTTTCAATACCCATAATTTGTTTGCGTAGCGCTTTATCATCAATGAAAATATCAATAATATTTCCACGCGATTTGCTCATTTTATTTCCGTCAGTTCCAGGCACATACATCGTTTCTTTTTGAATAGTACCTTCAGGAATTATAAAGGTTTCTCCCATTTGATGATTGAAACGCGAAGCCACATCACGGGTAATTTCAATGTGTTGCATTTGGTCTTTTCCAACCGGCACAAAATTGGCATCATACAATAAAATATCTGCTGCCATTAGCATTGGATAAGAAAATAATCCAGCGTTTACATCTTCTAATCTGTCTGCTTTATCTTTAAAAGAATGGGCTAATGTTAATCTTTGAAACGGAAAAAAGCAACTTAAATACCACGATAATTCGGCAGTTTGAGGTACGTCACTTTGACGGTAAAACGTCACTTTATTACAATCTAAACCACAAGCCAACCAAGCGGCTGCCGTACTATAAGTATTCGCTCTTAAAGTTGTTCCGTCTTTTATTTGCGTGATGGAATGCAAATCGGCAATAAATAAAAACGATTGATTTGCTGGATTGTTAGATAATTCAATAGCAGGAATAATGGCACCCAATAAGTTTCCCAAATGAGGTGTACCAGTACTTTGAACGCCTGTAAGTATATTTCCCATAATATTCAGAATTTATTTTCAATATCTAATTTTATTTAATGCAAAGTTAAACCTTTGTATGAAAAATTGCCTACTATTCCTTATTTTTGACACTATGAGACTACTTAAAATCATTTTTTGGACATTCTACCGCGTTTGGTTTTACATTTTAATGGGATTCTTTATCATTATTATGCTTCCATTTTTAGTGATTTCTATTCTAAGGGAAGAATGGTATGCTTACTTTTTTATAATGGCTCGAATATGGGCAAGAGGAATTCTATTTGGAATGGGATACTACTATAAAATTGAACGCAATCAAGAACTAGAAAAAGGCAAAAGTTATATGCTTACCGCCAACCACAGCTCAATGTTAGACATTATGTTGATGTTGGCTATTATTAAAAATCCATTTGTTTTTGTAGGTAAAAAAGAGTTGGTTAATATTCCTTTATTTGGATTTTTCTACAAAAGAACGTGTATTTTAGTAGATAGAAGTAGTCCTAAAAGTCGGCACGAAGTTTTTGAAAGAGCCCAAAAAAGATTGAACCAAGGGATGAGTATTTGCATTTTTCCAGAAGGCGGTGTTCCTGATGAAACCTTAGTTTTAGACGAGTTTAAAGATGGCGCTTTCAGATTAGCCATAGAACATCAAATTCCGATTGTGCCCATAACATTTGGAGATAATAAAAAGAGATTTTCGTTTACTTTTTTAAGTGGAAGCCCTGGCTTATTGAGAGCTCAAGTCCATCATTTTATAGAAACAAAAGGAAAAAAATTAGAAGATAAAAAAGTATTGCGAGATCAAACTAGAGAAGTTATTTGGAACCAATTAAAAAAATACAATACTTTAAAAAAACCCTTAACCAGTAGTGCTTTTTGATTTTCGAATAATAATGATACAGAATTGATTTTTCTTTAATTTATTACTGAAATTTCTTAATCCAACAATCTTCCACATGATCATTCACCATTCCAGTAGCTTGCATGTGCGCATAAACAACTGTAGTTCCAACAAATTTAAATCCACGTTTTTTCAAATCTTTACTTATGGCATCCGATAGTGGCGTTGAAGCTGGAATATGTTTTATTGTTTTCGGATTGTTATCTATTGGTTTTCCATTGGTGAAATTCCAAATGTATTTTGAAAAAGATCCAAATTCTTCTTGAACTTTCATAAAAGCAATGGCATTCGAAACCGCCGCTCTAATTTTTAATTGGTTTCTAATAATTCCTACATCTAAAAGTAATTCTTGAATTTTATCTTCATTGAATTCCGCCACCATTTTATAATCAAAGTAGGCAAAAGCTTTTCTAAAATTATCTCTTTTTGCTAAAACCGTATACCAACTCAAACCCGCCTGAAATGTTTCTAAAATTAAAAACTCAAATAACATTTGGTCATCATAAACCGGTTTCCCCCATTCTTTATCATGGTAGTTTCTATACAAATCATCTTTTTCGCACCAAGCGCAACGCGTTTTATTTTCCATGAATGTATTTTTCAATGATTGAATGCCCTAAATAAATTAAAGGAGTCAAAATAATAGCAATAATAATCTTAACTAAGTAACCTGTAATAGCTGATGCAATAAATACCTCGGTAGTCATTTTTCCGGTCATCCAAAAAGCAATTCCCAACACTATAAAACTATCAAACAACTGCGAAATAATTGTAGATCCAGTGCTTCGAAGCCAAATCATTTTACCTCCAGTTTTATTTTTAACAAAATGAAAAATCGATACATCAATCAATTGCGAAACTAAAAAGGCAGTAATGCTTCCAACAATAATCCACATACTTTGCCCAAAAACACCATTAAATTGTTCGTTTGAAACCAATTTATCACCTTGCATAGCCGGAATTCGCATTGCAATAAATAAAATAACAAAGGTATAAGCAATTAAACTTGCCGTAATGAGAGACAATTTTCTAACTCCTTTTTCTCCAAAATAATCATTGATTAAATCTGTGGTAACAAAAACTATTGGCCAGGGCAAAATGCCAACGCTCATCGGTACTCCAAAAACATTGATTAATTTCCCGCCAATTAATTCTGCAACAACAGCATTGGTTATAAAAATTCCAGCAAGAATTACATAAACTATGTCTTTTTTATTTTGAAACATTTGCTTTAAATTTATCCAATACTCAAAGATATTGATTTTTATAATTGGTTAACAACAGAAATTTTGACAATAAAAAACCCTCATTTCAAAGAAGAAACGAGGGTTCAATATAATTTGGTAAACTCTATTAATTAGCTGTAACCAAAACATTGTCTAGCTCCCATGTAGCAGCAGCTGAAGTTGTAGAGGTATATTTGAATGCAATTCTTACATTTCCTTGATTGGAAGCATAAGAAGAAATATTAATTGAACCTGAATTTGTCCAAGTATAGTTACTGTTTACTGGCGCAAATGTAGCTGTTAACAACGACCAAGTAGCTGTTGAAGGTGCTCCACTTGTATAATTTGTAGAAATATAGGCCTGAAGACTATTACCAGTATATTTAGTAGCGCTATCAAAAACTAATTTTC
>Ga0209499_1000371_pt1 | contig 33320 bp, 50 predicted proteins | sample C_130208_EF_Meta_FD_187306 | JGI IMG/M metagenome (GOLD analysis project Ga0209499, IMG submission 187306) | Freshwater microbial communities from Lake Croche, Canada to study carbon cycling - C_130208_EF_MetaG (SPAdes) (version 2) | ecosystem: Environmental > Aquatic > Freshwater > Lake... | reverse complement strand
ATGACGCTAGAGCAAAGACATTAGCTTCTGGCGGAAAAAGCATCATTGAGCAATTAAGTGTTAAAATTCCTATAGAAAAGATGAAGATTGTCCCAAGTTTATCGTTACAAGACGGAATTCAAGCAAGTAGGCTTGCATTACTGCGTTGTTGGTTCGATACAAAGTGTGACGATGGCATTGAATGTTTAAGGCAATATCAGCGTGAATACGATGAAGATAAGAAAGTATTTAGGGATAGACCTAGGCACGATTGGACGAGTCATGGTAGTGACGCATTTCGCATGATGAGCATTGCCTGGCGTGAAGAAGAAAAAGCATTGCCCAAAGATGATGCAATCAGAGGGTTATTAGTAGGACAAACTAATGTAACGCTGAACGAGATGTGGAAGTCAAACCCAACTCGCTCAAGAGGGAGATATTAATGACGCATACATACGAGAAATGGTACAACACCATTATGGGTTACGAGAGAACCTATAAGAAATGGGAAGGCCGTACTGACCGTATTATCCGCAGATACAAAGACGATAGCCGTTTTCAAAACAACCCTAATGCTCGCTTTAATATCCTCTTTTCTAATGTCCAGACTATCCAGCCAGCTATCTTTGCTAGACTGCCGCGCCCAGATGTAAGCCGTAGATTCCGTGATAACGACCCTATTGGTCGTGTCGCTTCTATGATGCTAGAGCGTGCTTTAGAGTTTGAGCTTGAGCATTATGGTGACTACAAAGCCTCAATGAACTACGCTGTACTTGACCGCTTGCTTGGTGGGCGTGGTACTGCTTGGGTTCGTTATGAGCCACATATTGCTGGTGAAGTAGAGGGTGAGCCTGACGATGGCTACCAAGTTACTGAAGATGCTGATGAAGCTGAAACTCCTGAAGGCATGGGGCTTGAGAACCAAGAGCGCATTGAGTATGAGTGCTGCCCTGTAGATTATGTCCATTGGCGTGACTTTGGTCATACCGTAGCCCGTACATGGGAAGAAGTAACCGCAGTTTGGCGTAAGGTTTACATGAACCGCCCTGCATTAGTAGAGCGTTTCGGTGAAGAAATAGGCGGCAAGATTCCACTAGATACCAAACCTGATGATTTAAAGCGCTCAGAAAAGCCAGTAGAAGGCTCATACGAAGCCTTAGTCTATGAGATTTGGGATAAGGAAACAGGTAAAGTATTATGGATTAGCAAGTCATTAGGCAAGATTCTTGATGAGCGTGATGACCCATTGCAATTAGAAGGATTTTGGCCTTGTCCAAAGCCTTTGTATTCTAATGTTACTACCGATAGCCTAGAGCCAATCCCTGACTTTACGATGTACCAAGACCAAGCCAGAGAGCTTGATACTTTGGCAGACCGTATTGATGGATTGATTAACGCATTGAAAGTGCGTGGCGTTTACGATGCTTCTAACTCTGAACTATCTCGTTTGTTCTCCGAAGGTGAGAATAACGCATTGCTACCAGTTAAGAACTGGGCTGCATTTGCTGAAAAACAAGGCATGAAAGGTGCTATTGACCTAGTTGATATTGCTCCTTTTGCTACTGCTTTAATGTCCTGTTATCAGGCTATGGAGCAAGTTAAGAGCCAAATCTATGAAATCATGGGTATTGCCGATATTCAGCGTGGTCAAACAGACCCTAATGAAACCCTTGGCGCTCAGATTATCAAGTCAAACAATGCTGCTGGTCGATTAAAGACTATGCAACATAATGTGGTGGATTTTGCTACTACATTGCTACGCATCAAAGCACAGATTATCTGTAATCACTTTACCGATGACACATTAATCAAAATCTCTGGCGCATCACAGTTAAGTCCACAAGACCAACAGATGATTCCTCAAGCTCTAGCATTGCTTAGAGATGAGGCTTCAGCTAACTTCCGTATTGAAGTTACTTCTGATTCCATGATTTTCCAAGATGAGGAAGCTGAAAAACAGAACCGTATGGCTTTCTTGCAAGCAGTCGGTGGCTTTATGCAAACCGCATTGCCAGCCGCTTCTGCCCAGCCTGAATTAGCCCCAATGCTCATGGAAATGCTTAAGTTTAGCGTTACCGCATTTAGAGCTGGTAAGCAATTAGAAGGCATTATTGACGAAACAGCAGACCAAATTAGAGAAGTTGCACAGCAATCTAAGGGTCAGCCTAAACCGCCTCCTCCTGAGATTCAGAAGATGCAGATGCAAATCCAAGCCGAACAGCAAAAAATGCAGCAACAAGCTCAGATGGAACAGCAGAAGATGCAGATGCAGAATGAGTTGGAGAAAGCCAAGCAAGAGTACCAGGCTCAAGAGAATCAGCTTAAGTTCCAGTTAGAAGAAAAGCGCAACATGGAAGAAATGAACATGGAAGCGCAACTAACTAAGATGAAACTTGAGATTGACAATAACAAGTCTATTCTCCTAGCTTACTTAGACAATTCGACTAAAATAGAAACTGCTCGAATTAGTGCTGGCTTGACCGATGGTTCAGAAGCCTACATTGAAGCAGTTGACCAAGCTCGCAACCTACAAGATACGATGGGATTCTCACAAATGGCAAATCATCCACTACAACCAGCAATGGAAAATATGCAGCAAACCAATGCTCAGTTAACTCAAATGGTAGCTGCATTGATGCAAAAGCTATCCCAGCCTAAACAAGTTATCCGTGATGAAAACGGTAAGATTATTGGAGTTAACTAATGGCCTCAAACTTAAAATACTCTAACGGCACTAGAGATGCCCAGCAAACAGGTCTAATTACTTATGCTGGTTCAGGTTCTATTATCCGTTTATATGATGGTACTCAGCCAGCTAATGCCAATACTGCTATATCTACCCAAACCCTATTGGTTAGCCTTACAGTTGCTGGTTCTTTTGGTACAGACTCTAACGGTACTATTACCTTGGGTTCAGTCACAAGCGGTACAGCCGTAGCGTCAAGCACAGCTACTTTTTTCCGCATAGTTAAATCGGATGGCACAACCGTAGTGATGGATGGCTCAGTTGGTACTTCTGGTGCAGATATGAACTTAAACAGCACAACCATAGCTTCAGGTCAAACCGTTGCTATTACTGCTGGTACATTTATTCGTGGCAATAGCTAAAGGCTAATATGGCTCTTATTCTTAAAGACAGAGTACAAGAAACCAGTACAACGACAGGTACAGGGACACTAACCCTTGCTGGCGCTGTTACTCAGTTTCAGACTTTTTCTTCAGCCGTTGGTAATGGCAATACAACTTATTACACTATTTACAATGCTGGCGGTTCTTTATGGGAAGTCGGTCTAGGTACAGTTGGTGCTGGCACTTTAAGCCGTGATACTGTACTTGCATCCAGTAACTCTAATGCCTTGGTTAATTTTACTGGTACTCTTTATGTATTTGGTGACTATCCTGCTGGTAAGTCGGTATATCTTGATGCAATAGGAACGGCAACAGTTCCTCAATTAGCTACAAGCTCTACTACCAGTACAACGCCTGTATTAAGTTTTAATGCTTCTAATTCAGGATTTGCTTCAGGCGCAACAATATCAGGCAGTTACTTGCAATCTATTTTGCAAAACAAATCAGGTACTGCTGGCGCATCTACAAATTATGTATTAAGTAATGATTTAGGCACAGACTCAACTTATTACGGTGAGTTTGGTATGAATTCATCTGTTTATAGTGCAGGAACTCCTGCTGACTTCTTTAGTCTTAATAATGGTATTTATTATTCAGGCCACGATGGTGATGTAACTTTAGGTTCAGGCAATGGTAAAAATACTTATTTAGCTTGGGGTTCTTCAGGTCAATCAGCCCATGTTATTAATGCTACAGGTTCTATTGGTTTAAATACCAACATTACTGGAACATCTAACTTTGGTACAAGCGGTCAAGTTTTAACTTCTGCTGGTAATGCGGCATCTCCTACTTGGACTACCCCAACAACAGGAACAGTAACTAGCGTTACAGGCACAGCACCAGTAGTATCAAGCGGTGGCAATACTCCTGCTATTAGTATGCCTGCCGCTACTACAAGTGTAAGTGGTTACCTTACAAGCACAGATTGGAATACATTTAACGGTAAAGGTAGCGGAACAGTAACTAGCGTTGCTGCAACAGTTCCTTCTATTTTGTCTATTTCAGGCTCACCAATTACTTCTAGCGGTACTTTAGCTATAACTTATAGCGGTACAGCATTACCAATTGCTAACGGTGGTACAAACTCTACTGCTACGCCTACGGCTGGTGGCGCAGGGTATGGTACTGGTACGGCTCATGCTTATACTGCCGCAGGAACAACTGGTCAAGTATTAATAAGTAATGGTGCTTCTGCTCCTGCATATACTGCCAATCTTGTTGTTGCATCAAATAATGTAGATGCCAGTGCAAATACTGGTGGTTTTATTCCGCCTACAGGAACTACCGCACAACGCCCAAGCAGTCCTATAGCTGGAACAACTAGATACAACACAACATTAAATCAATATGAAGTCTATAGCGGAATTTCTTGGATAGGACTTTCTTCACAAACATATTCAGCAGATTATTTAATTGCTGCTGGTGGCGGTGGTAGCACAGGCGATGGCGGCGGTGGAGGCGGTGCTGGTGGATTGTTAACTGGAACAACATCCTTAACTATTGGAACTGTTTATACAGTTACTGTAGGCGCTGGTGGTACTGGAGGCTCGGGTTCTGCAACTGCTGGAGGAAATTCCACATTTAATTCTTTAAGTGCTGTTGGCGGCGGTGTTGGAGGAGGAAGTAATGGCTCTAACAATGGTGGCAATGGTGGTTCAGGTGGTGGCGGACAACAAAGTAGCGGTACTGCTGGGTCAGGAACATCAGGACAAGGTAATGCTGGTGGCATAGGTGGTGGAGGTGTTGCTGGTGCTGGTGGAGGCGGCGGAGCTGGTGCTGCTGGTTCTAATGGAGCTGGTGTTGCTGGCGGTAATGGTGGTAATGGTTTGCAATCATCAATTACTGGTAGTTCCGTTTATTATGCTGGTGGCGGTGGCGGTGGTTATGGAACACAATCTACTGGTGGTTTAGGTGGTGGCGGTAATGGTGGCGGAGGAAACAATGCTGGCTCTGCTGGAACTGCAAATACAGGCGGAGGTGCTGGTGGTGGAGGTGGCGCAGGTGCTGCTGGCGCAAATGGAGGTTCTGGAGTTGTCATTATTTCCGTACCAACCGCAAATTATTCAGGCACTACATCTGGCTCACCTACAGTAACAACTAGCGGTTCTAATACAATTATGAAGTTCACATCATCTGGCTCTTACACAGCTTAAAGGGAAAACAATGTCACATTATGCAAAAGTAGTTGATGGCAAGGTAATACAAGTAATTGTGGCTGAAGCCGACTTTTTTAACACATTTGTTGATTCTAGCCCTGGCAATTGGATTCAAACTTCTTACAATACTCGTGCTAATCAGCATCCTGAAGGCCGCCCTTTGCGTGGCAATTATGCTGGTATCGGTTATACATACGACCAAAAGAACGATGTATTCTATGCTCCACAACCTTTCCCAAGCTGGGTATTGAATGAAACTAATTGGACATGGGAAGCGCCAATACCTATGCCTAAAGATGACAAAGTATATACATGGGATGAAGCCACTAAAACTTGGTCAGAAATAAATCTTGGCTCAAATAGCACAATTATTTCTAATACTGCTGGCTTAACCATTACCCTATAATGTTAGGTTTTAGACCGTTTTCGACTAATCCGATATCGGATATACAACTACCAGTTATTACTGGGGTTATATCTGTTACTGACCAAAACGATACGGCTAGTATTAATGGTAATGTCCTGTCCTCTGGCGTTATTAATGCCACAGACCAAAACGATACTGCAACCATTACTGGTACTGTAGTTGCTGGTGATATTACAGGCACAATAAGTGCTACAGACGAAAATGACACAGCTAATATCCAAGGTCAAAATGGCATAGTTGTTATAGATACCCATGATGGCTTTACCAAACAAGAATATGACCGTTTAAAACGCATACAAAAGAAAATTGCCCAGGCAGAGCGTAAAAAGCTAGATGCCTACAGGCAAGCTCAAGAATCTCGTAAGGCTGGAATCAAGGAGTTAATTGACCCAACTCCTAAGAGCAAACAAAAAGAAAATAAAGTACAATCCAATCAAGAAGTTAGCGCTGATATACCGTCAGACTTAACGAAATTTGACGATACCATCGCTAGACTTGTTAAAGAACAAGAACAACTGGTACAAGCAGCTTTTTATAGAAACGAACTGGCAAGAATTCAAACCCAGTTAGCTATATTAGAAGCCAAACGTGTACAAGACCTAGACGATGAGGAAGCATTATTACTACTAATATAGACCCCATACAGCAACACACGCTTGCTTACCAGCATTTACACGCTGGCAGATACGAACAAGGCTTTAAACTTCTAGAATACCGATGGCATCCCAAGGTAATGGAGTTTGCACCTATTCCATATAAGAAAAGTCCTGAAAATGTCCGTGTTTGGCGTGGTGAATCGCTGTTAAACAAGTCTATTTGTGTCCAAATGGAGCAAGGATTTGGCGATATTATTCAATTTGCTCGATTTTTACCAGCTTTAAAGGTATTGGGAGCTAAAAAGCTAATAGTTTTACAAGAAAGCTCATTGCATACCTTACTTGGGCAAATGGAATGTGTAGATGTATTTACAAATGAAGTAAATACTGGCGAAGCTACTCAATGTGACTACTGGATTGGTTCACTTTCTTTGCCTTACTACATTTCTTTATGTATGCCTTATGTTAGAAACCTATTTCCAATCTCTAAAGATAAGATTGTAGGCTCTGAAGGCTATTTAGATGTAGTGACTAGCTTTATTCCTAAGAAAATAGGGGTAAATTGGAACTGCGCTAGGACTCAGCAATACTATTCTAGGTCAATATTGCCCAATGAAATGCTAGATTTAACAGGCTCAGACGCCTATTCCTTATCTGTTGAGAGTAATGGCCCATTTATCCCATTGCCTGAAGATGGTTGGAAGAAAGATTGGCATAAGTTTGCTCGCCATGTAAAGGCGCTTAAAGGCGTTGTTTGCGTAGATACTGCTACCACCCATGTGGCTGCCGCTATGGGCGTAAAAGTCATTGTATTGCTTCCTAAAGACCAGTTTCATTGCTGGCGTTGGAAAAACGCAAAATGGTATGACTCAGTAACCCTTTTAAAACCAGACGAATATCACAAAGTCCCTGAAATCATAAGGAGTTGGTAATGGCATTAGTAAAAATCACAGTTACTTGCAATCATTGTAAGCATGACCACGAAGAATACGATGAATCTAAGATGGATGACAGAGAAAAGTACCTTTCTTACTGGAATTTGCCATTTGAAGGCGAAGAAGCTGATAAGGCTTGGGCGCAAAAGCAAGAAATGACCCCAAAAGAAACCGCAATGGTTATGTCTGACATTGATGGCTATGTTTCCCAGGTTGATGGCTCATGGATTAAAAGCCGTAGCCAGCATAGAAGCCATTTAAAACAGCACAAAATGATTGAATTAGGTAATGATGTGCCACAGCAACATAAAGCAATTGAAATCAACAAACAATCTAATGAAGCAAGAAAGCGTCAAATTGCTGAACTAACTTATGCAAAACTTAACTACCGATAGGAATAGATATGTCAGAAGAATTAGACCGTAGGTCATTAATAGAAGCAGCAATGGAACAAGCTGAAGAAGGTTCTTTGGAAGCACCAGAGGAGAAAGAAATTGAAGTCGTTGAAGATGATATTTCCGAAGAATCTGCTCAAGAGAAAGCTCGAAATGAAAAAGGGCAATTTACTAAGCAAGAAGAACAACAAAAAAGTGAAGATGATGAACTTAATGTTGCAACGCAACAAGAGGATACAGAGGAACAAGTAACCTATAAGCGCCCTACTACCTGGAAAAAAGAATACAAAGAAATCTGGGACAAAATGGAAAAGGGTGAACAAATTAATAAGGATGACTTTGTTAAATTTGCCGAATACGCTAACCAGCGTGAGTCAGAATACCAAAGAGGTGTAAGCACTTATAAGGCTGAAGCTGATGAAGCTCGCTCTTTAAAAGAAGCAATTACCCCATTTGTACCTGAGTTAGAGCAGCAAGGAATTAATCCTGCTGCTTGGATTAACAATCTAGGTCGGGCGCACATGGTGTTATCAAAAGCACCGTATGAGCAAAAAGTTCAATTGTTTCATAAACTTGCGGCAGATTATGGTATACAATTAAACAATAATGGTCAGGCACAACAGCTTGACCCTTACGCTCAACAGTTAATGAGTCAGCTTGCAAGAGTCAACCAAGAGGTTTCGACTATCAAAGGTAGATTCGCACAAGAAGAAAATCAAAGGCTAATGGGTGAGATTGAAAGTTTTAAAAGTGGTGGTAAAGCACCGCATTTTGAATTGGTTAGGGAAGAAATGGCTCAACTACTTGAGCTAGGGAAGGCCCAAGACCTTGAATCGGCTTATAAGATAGCTGTTCGCATTAACGATGAAGCATGGTCGCTTGAGCAAGAGAAACTCATCTCTACCGCTAAGCAACAAGCCTCAAAGTCGCAACAGGTAGCTAAAGCTAAGGCTGCTGCTGTTAGTCCTCGTTCCGTTACTCCTAACGGTCAAGTGTCAAGCGGTGCAGATAAAAAGGATAGAAGGTCTTTATTGGCAGAACAAATTGAAGCCAATGGAGGCTCTAGGGTTTAACTTAGTCTAATTTTGGACAATTTTTAAAGGATAATTATCATGGCATTTGCTAACTCAGCAATCACCGATATTATCGCTACAACCATTCAAAGTCGTAGCGGTGAATTGGCAGACAACTTAACACAAAACAACGCAATTCTTCAGCGTCTTAGCTCAAAAGGCAATGTTCGGAATTTCAGCGGGGGAAATGTCATCCTCGAGGAAATCATGTACAACGACCCAAATACTAACAACGCTAACTCATATAGCGGTTACGAAGTATTGAACATTGCTCCAGATAGCCCTATCTCTGCTGCTCAGTTCAAAATTTCACAGTACGCAGACGCAGTAACAATGTCTGGTTTGGAAATGTTGCAAAACAGCTCTAAAGAAGCAATCATTGACTTGCTAGATGGTCGTATGCAAGTTTCCGAAGCTCGCCTTCTAAACCGTATCTCTGGTGACTTGTTCCTAGACGGTACAGGTAACGGTGGTAAGAACTTAGATGGTTTGGCTGCTGCTGTTTCTTCTACTCCTACAACTGGTACATACGGTGGTATTAACCGTGCTAACTGGACTTTCTGGCAGAACGTTGCTACAACAGGTACAACTATCACTACATCAAACATCTTGGCTAAGATGACTTCTACAGCTATTCAATTAGTTCGTGGAACAGACAAAGCTGACTTGATTGTTGCTGATAACAACTTCTACAGCCTGTATGTACAGTCATTGCAAGCTATTCAGCGTATCGCTTCTGAAGAAGCTGGCGCTGCTGGTTTTGCTTCCCTCAAGTTCTACGGTGGCGGTACTTCTGCTGACGTAGTATTGGGTGGTGGTTATGGCAATGAGCAACCTTCTAACACAATGTACTTCTTGAACACCAACTACATCTTCTTACGCCCACACAAAGAGCGTAACTTTGTACCTATTGGTGGTGAGCGTCAGTCTATTAACCAAGACGCAATCGTGAAGTTATACGGTTGGGCTGGTAACTTGACTGCTTCTAACAGCTTCTTGCAAGGCATTATGACTAACTAAAAAAGTAGGTGGAAACCCCTATTTTTAGTCAATTTAACTAATAAAGGAAATATCATGGCATATACCATTACACCCCTATCAGGGATTGATTTTAACGACACAACAACCGTAGCTGAAATTGCAACAACTGGCGGTACAGCTCCACAATTCGGCCCAACTGGAGCAGAAGTATTTGGCTCTGATGGTCGCCGTTATGTATGGGCAAAAGCTGGTGCAACTATTACTGGCACAACTGGCGTTTGCTCTATTAACTCTACTACTTTTGTAGTGGCTGCAACTGGTGGAAGCTATTTATCCCCAGCAGTAGCAATGGGTTCTGGAGATTATGGCTGGTTCAGCTATGCTTCTGTTTAAGTTTTAATTGTAGTACCTTGGGATTCCCTCAAAAGGGGAGTCCCTTTTTCTTTTTAACAACCTAATCCCTTAGGAGAATTAAATGGCTATTGAATCAGATGTCCGTAATGCGGATTCGCAGTTAACAGTACGCTTTTATAAGCGCCCAGTAGAAATCAAAGATGAAACTCTTGCCCAAGGCAGACCAATCTTTAAAGAGATGGATTTCATCACCATTATGACCCCAGGCGACCAGCTTAATATCATTGATACTATTGCTGAAGATAGGCATAAACGCAGATTTCCACTACATTGGGCTGATTATCAGAACAAAACTGGAAACCATGAAGGCTTTATAGGAACTCCTCTGTCAGAATGGCCTTTATTGACTATGGGACAAGCTGAAGAACTCAAAGGCATCAAATTTTATACTGTAGAAGCGGTGGCTAATTGCGGCGACCAACAATTACAGCGTATTGGCATGATTGCTGGTATGTCACCCTATGCTTTTAGGGACAAAGCCAAGGCTTTTCTGTCTGTAGCCAATCAAACGGCTGATATTTCTAAGCGAGAAGAAGAAGTAGCGCAATTGCGTGAAGAAAATGCTAAAATTAAAGCAGAAACAGACGCAAAGCTGGCTGAGATGCAATCTCAGATGACTGCTCTACTTGCCGCTGTTGGAACTAAAAAACCACGCAAAACCAAGGTAGAAACAGAGGCTTAATATGTCATTAACGATGCTAGAACTTGTACAGCAAACTGCAAGCGAGCTTAATTTAGCCGTACCAGTTTCTGTAGCTGGAAACCCTAATCAAGATGTACAGCAGATTTTAGCGCTGATGAATGGTTCTGGCTATGACTTGCTTAAAGAATACGATTGGCAAGCATTACAAGTTCAGTATCGTTTTTACACTCAAGCTATTACAACAAACGCTACAACGGTCAATGGTTCTACTACATTGACTGTTCCTAGCAGTACAGATATTAGTGGCGTTACAAGCCAATGGCAAGTTACTGGCTATAACATCAACCAAGATACTTATGTAGTGTCGGCAAACAACACTACCAAGCAAATTGTATTAAGCCAAATGGCTAATGGTACAGGCACAGGCTCGATTGTATTGGCTCAGACTGCTTACAACTTGCCAGCCGACTTTGAAACCATTACAGACCGCACGATGTGGGATAAGACGAAACATTGGGAAATGTTGGGAGGTGAAGATGCTCAACAATGGCAATGGCTAAAGTCTGGTTATATTTCAACTGGCCCAAGAATTAGATGGCGCATATTGGATAACCAATTCCAAATATGGCCTCCTATGAATACCAATGAGTATTTAGGGTGGGAATATCGTTCTAAAGGTTGGGCAAGAAGCGCCACAGGCGAAGTGAAGAATAAGTTTACTGCTGATAGCGATACTACGGTTTTTGATGACCGTATTATGGTTTTATCTACCAAACTCAAATACTTCCAAATTAAATCATTTGATACGACTGCGTTGACAGCCGATTACAACCGTTATTTATCTGTTGCTAAAGCTAACGATAAAGGCTCTCCAAATCTATCATTTGCGCCTTACCCAAGCAAGGTGCTTATTGGTTACGCTAATATTCCAGATACAGGGTATGGTTCATAATTATGGCGGTCGCTAAACCACAAACCGCCCTTACTACCTCCATTACTTCACCTATTGGTGGTTGGAACGCTAGGGATTCTGTATCATCAATGCCTCCTACTGATGCGGTTACATTGACCAATTTATACCCTACGCCTACTGATGTAGTGTTAAGAAAAGGGTATTCTAAGCGCTCTATTGGCATTACTGGCTTTGTAAATAGCTTAATGAACTATGCTGGCCCAAGTAGCCAAAAACTATTTGCTGCCGCAGGAACAAGCATTTATAACGCTGATACGGCTACTGCTACCGTTTCTTACGCTATCACTAACGACAAACTTCAGCATATAAACATTAGTACGGCTGGAGGTCATTTTTTAGTTGCTTGCAATGGTGCAGACGCTACTATGGTCTATGACGGTACTAGCTGGTTTAGCATTGCCCCAACAAGCACAGCTCAAACCATTAACTCGATTACTTATGTAACTACAACTGCCACATTAACTACAGCTATTGCTCATGGTTTATTAACTGGCAATAAAGTAACTATTGCTGGTGCAAGCCCTGCTGCATATAACGGCACATATACCATTACAGTAACTGGTGCTAATACTTTTACTTACACAATGGCTAGTAACCCTGGCGCTAATGCCACAACAGTAGGCACTTATACTGTTTTGTATGCAATTACAGGTGTTAACAGCAACAAGTTTATACAAGTAAACTTATTTAAAAACCGCTTATTCTTTACCGAAAAAGACAATTTAAAAGTATGGTATTTGCCTGTTAACCAAATTGCAGGGGCAGCCACTTCTCTTGATTTTGGTGGTATTGCTCGTAATGGTGGTTTCTTGCAAGCAATGGCTACATGGACATTAGATGCTGGTCAAGGTTCTGATGACTACGCAGTATTTATTACCAACATGGGCGAGATTATTGTCTATAACGGTACAGACCCTGATACGGCAGCAACATGGGCGCTTAAAGGCGTATGGCAATTAGGTTATGTATTTAGCCGTAGATGCTTTTATAAGTTTGCTGGTGACATCCTATTGCTTACCCAAGATGGTTTAGTACCATTGGCTTCTGCATTGCAATCTAGCCGTCTAGACCCTAGGATTAACCTTACCGATAAGATTTTCTTTGCAATTTCTTTAGCAGCAGATACTTATTCTACTGAGTTTGGTTGGCAAGCTATTTACTTTGCCAAGCCTAATATGCTTCTTATTAACATTCCTAATCCTAATGGTGCAGAGCAATATATAATGCACACAATTAGTAAGGCTTGGTGCAATTTCACAGGAATTAATGCTAAGTGTTTTGAATTAAGTGGTGATGATTTGTATTTTGGCGGCAATGGCTTTGTAGGTAAGTTTTTTGATACTAATGCTGATAATGGCGGTCAAATATCAGCTACTTGTCAACAAGCCTATAGCTATTTTGACACTCCAGGTCAACAAAAACGCTTTACATTAGTTCGCCCTACATTCTTGGTAGATGTGGGAGCGCCTGGTATTTATTGCGGTATTAATACAGACTTCCAAACCCAAAATAACCTTGGAAAAGTATCTTTTGAAACAAATCCAACTACTACAGCCGTATGGGATGTAGCAACATGGGATAACGATGTATGGGCTGGTAACTTGGTTATTTCAAGAAACTGGCAAGGAGTAACAGGTTTAGGCTATGCAGGCGGTCTTAACTTGAATATGGTTTCAGCAGGAATTGATGTACATTGGCTTTCCACCGACTATGTCATGGAAAAAGGGTCTGTAATTTAATGATTTACAAGGGTATAATCGGATTGTGCCGATTCCTTGGTTTCAATATATATATTTAGGAGCAAGGAATGTTACCAGATTATTCAGCAGGGTATGGATTAGACCAATCAGGTAATCCTATAGTAACAAATCAAGGATTAAACCAAGGATTAATGGCATTAGGTCAACAAGGTGGTGGCAATCCGCTTTATTCTATGGATAATTCACAAACTCCTACATATCAAGCTCAAAATTCAGGCACAGCACAAGCTCAATTAGCTACTCAGCCACAAATGAATGGCGGTAATGCTTATAGTGGTTTTTTAAACAATTTATATCAACAAAAATTAAATCGTGCTCCCGACCAAGCTGGTTATCAATTTTGGCAAAATGCTTTAAATAGTGGTCAAAGTCCACAAGATGTTATTGCAGCTTTTCAAAATTCTCCAGAATACCAAGCAAATCAAGCATTAAAGCCAGCAGCAAATCCCAATGGAAATCCTTGGGGATTAACTGGCACTAATGCCACAGGCAATCAAACTTCTACAAACCCTTATATTCAAGCTGCACAACAAACCTCTTTAGGCAACTATCAAGGCGCACAAACTGCTACTGCTGCTAACCGTGTAAACCAAAATACACCTTATTCAAGCCTACAGTATCAGCAAACAGGTACAGATGCTAATGGCAATCCTATTTGGTCAGCTAATCAAACATTAGCTCCACAACTACAAACTGCATTAGGTGGATTGCAAAACAGATTGGCTTCTAGCGCTGGACAAGGTATTAATACCAATACATTGGCACAAACAGGCATTAACCCTGGTGAGTTGTATTCAGACGCTATTATGCGTAGATTGCAACCTCAATTACAACAACAATCTGCTGCCACAGAAACACAGTTAGCTAATCAGGGAATTATGCCTGGTTCAGAGGCTTACAACCGTGCTAAAACACAATTAGCACAACAACAAAATGATTTGTTAACTTCTGCTCAAGTAGGTGGAATTAATGTTGGCTTGCAAGCTAATCAGCAAGGCTTCAATCAGCAATTACAACAATCTAATTTGCCAATTGCGCAATTAGGTGCATTTAATCAAGCTACACAACCTGGTTATGTAAACCCTTATAGCCAAGCCGCTGTATCTGGGCCTGATTATTTAGGTGGATATACCACAGGTCAAGCTGCTGCTATTGCCGCCCAAAATGCTGCAAACGCAAAAACAGCTAACCTGCAATCAGGTTTATTTGGTTTAGGTTCTAGCGCATTGTTAGGTGGTGGTGGAGTAGGTGGTTTAGCTAGTTTAGGCGTTGACGCTTACAAGTATTTAAGTGGATTAGGTAATTACAACACAGCTACAAATAATTTCTTTACTAACCCTACTTCTGGCGGCACTTTCGCTAGTGATATTTTTAACTTAGGTTAATCATGGGACTCGGAAGCCTTAACCCTTTTAAACCAGGTAGCGTTTATGAGCAAGCTGCTCAAACAGCGTCTAATTTTTATGGTTCTATTTATGACCCATTAGCAGGTTGGAGCGCTTAATAATGACCCCATCAGAAATTATTATTGCCGATACTCAAGATGTAGACCCTAATGAGGTTTTACAAGGAATTGCTCAAGCTGTAAAAGCTAACAAAGCAATTGTTTTTCATGAAGGTAATTCTGTATTGGTGGCATTTAAACTTGATAATCAAGCTGTAGAACTGCATTTATTTACTAAAGATTCACCAATTAAACTATCTAAAGCAATATTAGAATTTGTTAAAAAGTTACAAAATGCTAGCATTAAAACAGTATATGGTACTGAACCGCCAACTCAAATTTTGCAATTATTAAAAAATTTAGGAATTGAAGTGCAAGAGTCTGATAACCCTAAGTTTATGTGGATGTCTCAAATATGATTAAAAGCAAACATTCTGGATGGACTTATGATTTACAGCGCACCCCATTTAAAGGAGGTGGAATCGTTGATTCTATTAGCAACGCTGTTAGCTCTGTAGGAAATGCTATTAGTAATGCTGGTGTTTTTATAGACAAAAGTGTTACACAACCTGTAGGAAAAGGTTTAGCAGAAGTTGATACTACTGTACGACGTGAAATACCTGGTGGATGGACATTACCAGCAGCTATTGCCGTTGCTTATGCTACTGGTTATATTGACCCTAGTTTGTTTGCAACTGAAGCTGCTGCTACTGCTGGTGCTGAAGCTGGTGCTGGCGCTATTGCAACCGAAGCTGGTTCAACGGCTTTTTTTGACGCATTGGCAACAGGCGCTAGTAGTACAGAAGCTGTAAACGCAGGTTTAGCTGCCGATGCTGCTTTTGGTAGCGCTGGAGAAGCTACTGCTGTTACAGCAACTCCTGGTGCAGATGCAGTATTAGGCTCATCAAGCAATATTGCAAATTTAACGCCTACTGGTGCTGGTAATTTTGGGTCTATTGTTGCACCTAGCGCTAATGCTGTTACTAATAGTGCAGGATTAACTGGCGCAATAGGCGCTGGCACTATGGTTGGTGATGGTACTTTAGGCACAACTATTGGTCAAACTTACATGACGGCAGCACCTGGGCAATTTGCCGTAGATGCTTCTGGTGCAGCTATCCCAGCAGGAGCTTCTGGAATTGCTGGCACTACTCCTAGTTTGGAAATTTCTGCTTCAGATGTTCTTAAAAATGTTAATCGTTTAAAACAATTAGCTAATTTAGTAAATCCTGCTGGCGGTAAGCCAACTGCACAACAATTTGCTCAGTTTCAAGCAGCAAACGCACCTATTCAAGAACAATTTGGCGGTTATTATCAAATGAATAAGAATCCGTTTGCACAAACACAACAACCTACAATGGTTCAAAATCCACTTGGAAAAACACAAGATTTTCTTGCTCAATTAGCGCAAGAAGGTAAACCAGCGCCAACATTGGCAGATTTATTGAGGACAGCATAATGGCACAATCAGCATATTTAACAGACCAACAAGTATTAGGGCAAACCCCTGAAACTGCTGATTTAGCTCGTCAGCGCAAGATTGCTGAATTGCTTATGACTCAAGCTACTGAGCAACCACAAGGTCAAATAATTAGTGGTCATTATGTAGCTCCATCTTGGAGTCAACAAATTGCACCTTTAGCTAAAGCAGCCATTGGTACAAGTTTAAGCCAATCTTTAGATGAAAAGCAACTTAAATTGGCTGAAGCACTAAGAGTTAAGGGTGAGCAAGAAGTTAATGATATTTATGACTTAGCCAAAACAGATATTAATGCTGCGGCTAAAAAAGCATCTTCTGCCCAAACTCCTCAAGGTAAAGCATTGGCTGCTACATTAATGCAAAACGCATTACCTAAGAAAACAGATTTAATAATTAATTATGAAGCTGCTAAAAATGACCCTGTTAAACCGTTTAAAGGTTCATTTGATGAATGGAAAAATCAACTTACTGAAAAAGATAAAGCTGATTTGGCTCTTAGACAACAAGAAGTTGGTCTTTCTGGTGCAAGGCTTAATCTTGAACAAGCTAAAGCAGCGCAAGAATTAATGTTTGGCAAACCATTACCAGAAGGTGCAACTAAACAAGTTACAGGTGCTACAAACCTTAAAGATGCTATTACTAACTACAAAAAAACATTAGAAGGATTTAGCACTTTAGACATGGCTAACCCTAATGCTAGAGCAAATATGGGTAGTGCTTATAACAATATGATGTTGCAAGCAAAAGAAGCATACAACTTAGGTGTTTTAAACGGCCCTGATTATAAAATTTTACAAGCTGTTGTAAAAGACCCAACAAGCCCAAGCGCAATTTTAGTTGGCAAAAAGACATTAGAAAAGCAAGCAGATGATTTAAGTAAACAAGCTGATGTCATTATTGCAAATGTGCATAAAACACATAACAAACCTGTTCCAAGCGCTTTACAACCAACTTCACCAACATTACCGACAACAACAGGACAACAAGCTCCAAAAATTGACTTTAAATTATTGGAATTTATGACTCCTGAACAACGCAAACTATTTGGCGGTTAATATGGCAGATTTTACTTTAGAACAACAACAAGCTATTGCTATAGCTGAAGCAAAAATGCGCATGGCTGAAGCTCAATCAGCTATGCAGCCAGCTTCTAGCGGTGAATTTGGTGAAACAGGTGGTGGTGCTGCTTTAGGTAGACCAATTAATCGGGGCCAGTTAAATGTACAAGCACAACCTCGCCCATTGGAATCAGCATTGGCTGGAGCTACTAAATCTGCTCTTATTGACCCAGTATTGGGTGCTGCTCAATTAGCTACAGGCGGTAATGTTGGCGGTCAAACCGCTCAATCTTATGCTCAACAAGCTAAACCTTATCAAGAAACTAATCCAATGTCATATTTGGCTGGTCAGGTTGGCGGTTCTGTAGCTCCTGCTGCTGGTATTTTAAAAGGTACTAGCATGATTCCTAGTTTTGCTAGGGCTAACCCTGCATTGCAAACAATGGGTGCTGGCGCTATTCAAGGCGCATTAATGCCTAATGAAACAGGTGCAACAGGTCAAGATTTTTATAATGAACAAGCAAAACAAGCAGCTATTGGTGGTGCTTTAGGTGCTGTTCCTGCCGCCGTTAGTGGTGCTGGAAAAGGTATAGCATCGTTATTGCGTAAAGAAGTTGGCATGGCTACTGGTGCTGGAGAAGAAGCATTAAGTCAAGCCTATAAAGCTGGAAAAACAGGTAATCAAGCATTTGTTCAAAATATGCGTGGTACAGCTCCAATGGAAGATGTTTTAAATCAAGCCAAAGGTGCATTAGCCAATATGAAACAAGATATTTCCAAAGAATACAAATTGGGAATGATGGATGTTGGAACTGATAAATCCGTTTTAAGTTTTAAAGGCATTGATAAAGCCATTAATGAAGCTAAAGATATTGCTTCTTATAAAGGTCAAAATATTAATCCTAAAGCTGGTCAATCTTTGCAAGAAATTCGTGACACAGTTAATGAATGGAAAAATCTTCCTGCTAAAGAATTTCATACACCAGAAGGTATGGATGCTTTAAAACAAAAAGTTGGCGCAATTCTTGAAACAATACCTTATGAATCAGGCAAAGCTCGAACTATTGCTCAAAATGTTTACCATTCAATTAAGTCTGAAATAGCAGACCAAGCGCCTAAATATAATGAAGTTATGAAAGGTTATAGCGAAGGTCAAGATTTAATTAAAGAAATTAATCGTTCTTTAAGCCTTGGTGATAAAGCATCAACAGCTACAGGTTTAAATAAATTGCAATCTTTGATGCGAAATAATGTAGCTACAAATTATGGTTATCGTCAACAATTAGCCAACAAATTAATGGAAAAAGGTGGTGGCGATTTAATGCCAGCGCTGGCTGGTCAAGCATTACGCTCACCAACCCCAAGAGGATTGGTTGGTCAAGGATTAGATGTAAGCGCATTACTAGGAACTGCTTTAACTGGTGGCGCACATATTCCTGCAACATTAGCAACAATGGCTACTACAAGCCCTAGATTGATGGGTGAAGCAGCTTATGGCGCAGGAAAATTAACTAGTAAAATACCATCTGCAAATCTTACAGAACAACAAAAACAATTAGCTAAATTATTAATGATAAAAGCAGCTCAAGAAGGAGTTAAATAATGTCACGCAACGGTTCAGGTACTTATGTATTACCAGTAGGAAACCCTGTAGTCACAGGTACTACAATCACTTCTAACTGGGCTAATACTACTTTTTCTGATGTAGCTACAGCCTTAACTGGCTCTGTAGCTGCGGATGGTCAGACTCCAATGACAGGCCCATTAGCTATGGGTAATAACAAGATTACAGGTGTAGCTAACGGCACAGCAGCTACTGATGTAGCTACAATTTATCAAATTTCTAATCCCAATATTACTGGTGGTTCTATTGATGGAGCGCCTATTGGCAACATTAGCCCATCTACAGGTAAATTTACTACTTTAAGCGCTAATGCTGGCGCTACTCTTACAGGCACTTGTACTGCTCCTACAGTTACCCCTGGTTCTGATAACTCTACAAAGATAGCTACTACAGCGTTTGTACAATCAGCTATTTCTGCCATATCGTCAGGTGTTACTAGCTTTAATACTCGTACAGGGGTAGTTACTTTATCTTCTGGTGATGTTACTACAGCATTAGGGTATACCCCATATAACGCTGGTGGTGCTACTGTTATTACTGCTGGCAATATTTACTCTTATGCCCCTAAATATGACGGAACTTATGCTTCTGGTAACTGGGGTATTAATATTACTGGTAATGCCGCAACAGTAACGAATGGTGCTTATACCAATGTTAGCCAAACATTTACTGGCACAAACACATTTAATGCTACTTATGCGGTGCAAATTGCTGCTTTAAAAAATTTGGTGTTTGGTAATACTTCAGATTGGAATATTGGTTACGATTCAGTCGGAAGTCAGCTTTTATTTAACTTTAATAATACAGCAACAGTAGCTGTTACAAATGCTGGTTCTGCGTACAATAGAACAGGAACATGGGGAACAATTTCTGATGCTCGTATTAAAGAAAATGTAGTTGCTGCTCCTAGCTATTTAGATAATCTTTGCAAACTTAATGTTGTTAAATATAGTTTGAAATCAGAAAAATCTGCTGTACCTACAAAATTAGGTTTTATTGCTCAAGATGTAGAAAAAGTAATGCCTGGATTAGTAGAATTATCTGACCAAGAAGGTTATTCAGATTTTAAATCTATTAAAACATCTGTAATGATTCCTATGTTAGTGCAAGCTATTCAAGAATTAAAAACTAGCCTTGATGCCGCTAACGCTGAAATTGCTGCCTTGAAAGGTTAATAATGGCTAATTTAACGGAAAAAGAAATAGAAGATATTGTTGAAAAAGTAACTCAAAGGGTTATTGAGAATGTCTATACCTCTGTTGGTAAGTCTGTTGTTACCAAACTTTTTTGGTTTGTTGGCGTTGCGGCAGTAGGGGTAGTTACTTACCTTGCTGGCGTAGGTCATATTAAGGTGGGCTAACAATGTGGCAGACCCATTTGGATTATCTGAAGGCATCAAAGGCCTTACAGACAGCCTTGAAGCAAGCAGAGCAGCAAGCAAAGGGCTATCTGAATCTATTGAAAACATACAGCGAGATGGTTCAGATGTTGCTTACAAACAAGCACAAGAAAGACTTAGATTAAGGCGAGAAGCAGAATTAAAGAAAGAACGAGCATTAATCAAGGCTTTAGATTCTTGGAAGCATAAAAAGCAAATTAGTGACGAAGAAGCCAAATTAAAGATAGACTTTGTAAGAAAATATGGCGCAAAAGAATGGGAAGCAGTACTAAAAATAAAGTTAGATATTGAAAATATGCAACGCAAAGACAATGAAGAATTCCAGCATGATTTAAAAGCAGTTAGACGGGTACAGGTATGGTGTTTTATTGCTGCATTGATGGTTACTTTGTGGCTTAAATTTGTTTTAGGAGCTTTTTAAATGTTTCCATTAGGCGCACTATTAGACATTGGTAGCAAGATTTTAGATAAAGTCTTTCCTGACCCTGCCCAAGCAGAGCAAGCTAAACTTAAATTGCTAGAAATGCAACAAAATGGCGAGCTTGCCAGAATTGCAGCCGATACCGCAGAACAGCAAGAGATTACAAAACGCTGGGAATCAGACATGGCTTCTGATTCTTGGCTATCTAAAAACATTCGCCCAATGGCACTTATTGCTATCTTTGTAGGCTATTTCTTATTTGCCATGATGTCAGCTTTTGGTTTTAATGCTACTGAGTCTTATGTGCAATTATTAGGTCAATGGGGTCAAATAGTATTTTTAGCTTACTTTGGTGGCAGAACAGCCGAAAAGATTATGGAAATGAAGAATGGCAAATGATTTTAAAGAATGTTTAGATTTAGTTTTACAGTCTGAAGGTGGTTGGGTTAATCATCCTAGTGACCCAGGTGGCGAAACCAATCTAGGCGTTACCAAGGCGGTCTGGGAAGAATATGTAGGTCATCCTGTTAAGACCATGAAAGACCTTACCAAAGAGGATGTAGCCCCTTTATACGAGCTTAAATACTGGAGAACAGCATATTGTGAAGTACTACCTAGGGGACTTGACTTTGTTGTATTTTCAATGGCAGTTAACGCAGGCCCAGGAAGAAGCGTTAAACTTCTTCAGTCCTCTCTTGGCTGCGTACCTGACGGAGTTATTGGCCCAAGAACAAGAGAGCTTATTTCCGCCAGTAATAGCACAAATCTTATCGAGAAATTCTCTACCACTAGGCGTGAATACTACCAATCACTAAAAACTTTCCCTGTTTTTGGTAAGGGATGGCTTGCTAGAGTGGATAGAGAAGAAAAAGAAGCCTTAGATATGATTAAAAACGGTTAACGAATACGCATTACTTTAGCTTTTTTCATTACTAATTCGTATTCTTTTCGAGCTTGGTCATCTAGCTTGCGTAATGGCAATTCTTGAAAATGTTTCCATTTATCTAAGTATTCTGGCAATTCAGAAGGTGGAATCCAGCCATTTAATCTCCAGCGCATAGTAATGTCTGTTCCTACAGGCGTGTATATGTATTCGTTATCCATTACTTGCTTTCCATGTGAATTAAAATAACAATTAAAATCATTACTGACCAAGCTATCATTCCACTTAAAGCCATAACTGATAAAAAAATACTCATAATTTCACCTTTTTATTGGTTATTTTGCCGTTTTTATGATGGTTTACTTCCATCTCTTTTCTTAATTTTTGGCCTTCTTGAGCGTTTTTGTTTAGCTCAATGTATTGTTTTAAAATTGATAACATTCCTTCTTGCACCAAAAGCTCAAGCCCTTCTTTATCAAAATGAACCATTGCATCGGCTGACCCATCGTCATTTTCTTTGGTAACTTCTATTTTAATTTCCAATTTATACCCCTTTAGAAAAAATCTTCTTGTTTAATTCCCTTTTGTCTTAAAATTTTACGAACTTTTCTATAAATTCTATTTAATAAATCCATTACTGCTTGACGGCTTATGCCTTCAGAGTTAGCTATTTCTTGTAAAGTCATTGGTTCTTTAGGCAAATTTAAACTCCTTTTGCTGTTAAAGAATTAACAAATTTTTTAAATTGATATTCACCTTCATCTTCGTATATTTTTTTATATATTAGTCCTGTAGGCATCCTTTTGGGAATTGACTCCCATTCCCTTTCAATGATAAACCAAAGAAAACGCCTACAAGCCAATTCATACTTTTTGCATTTTTCTGCATACTTGCATCCTGTACATGGACAGGCCTCTTTTAATGCTTGTTTAATTAAAGAATAAGCCATATTTTTCCTAAAAAAAGTAGCAAGTCAAAGTCTTTTTAGTCGTTCGTCTGCGAGTACTTGAGCTGAATAGTGTCGATGACTTGCTATAGGTAAAATTTATTCTTATTTTTATTGTTTTTTTATTAGGACAAACCCTATGTTGTTGTAAATAAACTACAGGGCTGTATTTGGCAGTTTCTATCAATGGGCGAGAAAGCCGCAAAATTACCCAATTACTGCATCCTACATTGACGGCTTAACGCCCTAAATAGGGTGGGCTACTAACATTCCGTGACGGATGTATGCAAGCATCCAATGTTTTCGCCCATTGTAAGGTGAGGGGTAGGACACTATGTGTGTGGTTATGCAAAGGGGAAAGCACACCTACCACCTCTTGATTAGTTTAACCCAGTTTTAAGTTTGTATATTTTTAGTAAGCACAAAAACATTTCATAAGCATCTTTAATGTCTTGCTCACTATGCTCATATATAGCAACTTCATTGGTTGTGCCATTAATGTAGACATTGGCGCATCTAGCTCCTGGGGCTAAAATCTCTCTATAAGCAGCGAGCTGTAATGTATTATCTAAGTAGGGTGTTAAATCACCAGGGCATTTCTCCGTAGATTTAAAGTCAATTACTACGGTAGGGCAATGAAGGTCGCATTTACCACCATAACCTTCTGGCGAAACCAAAGACTTCTCCGCAATCCAGTTTTGAACCCCAAAATGGGCTTCTATGGCATTAACAACCATTGATACATATGCTGGCTTCTCAGGAATAAAATCACCGTTGTAATGGGCTTCTATAAAGTCATGTATAAGAGTTCCCCTAGTCATGGCTTCTTGGGATTTTTGCTTTGCCAGCTCTAATATTCTGGCTACATAATCTTTTTCTTCTTCTTGCAGACCCCTTGGGTTTTCTGCGGCAGCTTTTATGGCTTCAGTTTGCAACCATGTATTAAGGCCATCTTTTGATAACTGTCCATTAATTGTAGATACGCTTGGGACAAGTGTACCTGGGTTTGCTTTGGCATCCCTAAGTGTAGTGTTTCTTTCTTTGCCGTTTTTGCCAATGGTTGTATAGCGTGGTTGGCCTGTTTTGGCGCAATACCAATGTTGTGACATATGTTTCCCCTTATGTACATTTTAATGTGTAGTTAATTGCACATTTTTAAAATTGCTTCTCTTTCGGCTGCATCTGTTACTTTATCTGCTGCTGCTTTGACAACCGTATTAATGACACCGACCAAACCTTCTAAAGTCATAGAAATTAATTGTCTTTCTTCATCCACATGATATTCCTCAGTATGAATAGAAACAATGTTTTGTTGGACAACATCATTAATAGCGGTTTTCATGTCTATCTCCTAAAACGGTACATCATCCATAATTTCGTCAGACCCAGCAGGTTTAAAACCTTTAGGTTGCTTTTCCTTGCCAATAGATACGCTAAAAAACTTCCCCTTAGCGCCTTCCTTAACCCATGCAGATAAGTAATGTTCACGGTTATTGACCATAATGCTGCCTGTATAGTCTGGGTGAGTTTCAGTCGTTTTGCGGTCATTTTTAAATAAACTTCCAGAGCCTTCTTTTGGTACATAAGCCATGATTAAATATCCTTTGCTTTTACTACTGGTTTAGGTGACGAAGCGGCATTACCGTCATCGTCTGCTTGCACTACTCCTACTACTGCTGCTAATGCGTATCTACGCATATAGGTTAAAGCTGAACCAGCGCCTTGTGCGTCAGGCTTAGTTACTGGTACAGACATTTCTTGACCAATCCATTCGCCAGACTTGTGCGTTAGGATAGTAGTTAAGGACATAGCCCCATCATAATATTCCCCTGGAAATTGCAAAACTGCCAACCCATTTTCAGAAAGAAGGCTACGACAAGCATCCCAAACAGACTCAAGGTCAGCATACCTAGACTTAAAGAAAGGATTAGCAGAGTCTTTAACCGCATAAGTAAGTTTTCCTTGTACGATGGATAAAGCTAAAGCAAGGTTAGCAATTGATTCAGATTGATTCATTACGAGCCTCCATCATTGCGTCAGCCATTCTGTAAGCAGATTCAGCTATAAACTCTAATGACACGCCAGATTCAATAGAACTGTCAATCATTCCTTGCATAGCTTTAGCCGCAAAATAATCACGCAAATCCATTCCAGCAGATTTAAACCCTTGTTCACCGCCATAATCCCATTCGGTGTTTACTGGAAATGCTTTTATGTTGTCATAAAAACTCATTTTGCACCTCCAAAAATATTGCCAAAGTCGTTAAACAATTCTTTAAGGACTACATTGCGTTTTGGTTTGCCACACGCTTGGCGTATACAGTCAACTTGCTCTTGTGTAAGCTCGCCACCGTATTCCATGTCATCAAGTGCTGACTCTAAAAATTCTTCATGCTCTAGCATTAGTTGATTTAATTCACCCATAAAATTCCCCTTTAATGGCATAGCAAAATTGCTATAACTAAATATTAAAGTAAATTTACAAAAAGTGCAAGCGTGTTGTATAAATAAAACAAATAGGGTAAACTTTGCTTACTATGAAAAATAAACTAACCGCAGAACAAATGATTGAGTTACTTGGTGGCGCTAAAAAAGTAGCCATGAAAACCAATGTCAGCGTACAAGCTGTGTACCAATGGCGCAATAGCACCATTCCAGCAGACAAATTAATGATGTTGGCAGCATTACTAGAAAAGGAATCACATGGGCTTATTACACGCCAGGAGATGTTTCCTACTTGCTGGCATTGGATATGGCCTGAGCTTGTGCCAAAAAGCAACACTTTCATAGACAGAATATGAGTTTTACCATTTACACGCATAGCGGCATGAAGGTAACTCAATGGTTTAGAAATATAGATGAACTTCTAAAAAGTATGTTACTTAATCCGCTTGACAAGTACCATCGCAATTGATGTAAACTCATCTTCCTATCTCGAGGCTCTAACGACATACCAGGGGATAGGATTAAAAGCGCTACTGGGGGTAATGGTTGAAACAGCGCAATATAGGTGGCGAAGATAGTGCCTATACCATGCAAGACTGTCGGGTGAGCGATTCCTCAATGGGAATACTCTGAAGGCGCACTTAGGTAGGCTAGGTGCGCTCAAACCTCTTGGGATTGGTATAAAAGCAACATAGGTATAAATACTAGTGGACTATAACTAGACTATTGGGGAAACTACATCTACTCAATATCGAGTAAACATTTAAGGGGATTTAAATGAAAGATTTTTTAGGTGCGTGTTTATTAGGTGCAGTACTAGGTGGGCTATTTGCATACGGTATACCAGCTAAAGCGCAAACGTATCCAATGACTGATAGTCGTGGCTACAATGTTGGAACGGTACAAATCAACGGCAATACAGCGCAATTTGTAAACCCAATGGGCTATACAACCCAAACCGCTACTATTTATCCAAACCAAGTGGTTATCACAACTCCAAACGGTTATACACAAAGTGTTGTAGGCAACACAGGCTACACAGTACCAAGTAGCCCATCTACACCATCAAGCCCAAGGGTATTGCAATAATGTTTGATGAATTCTGGTCTTTATATCCAAGAAAGATAGCCAAAGCAGTTGCTTGCAAAGCATTTGCCAAGTTAACAGAACAACAACAACTAGACGCTTGCAGAGCCATAGATGACCATTTATCGTATTGGAAAGCTAAGGAAACTGAGTTAGAATTTATACCTCATCCAGCAACCTGGTTAAATCAAGAACGCTGGGAAGATGAGTTAATTATTGAACCAAGGAGAGAGAAAAGTGATAAAAAGTGGATGTTTACTAATGAAGGTATTGAAGCAAAAGCTAGAGAACTTGGTGTTATCGGCAATGGTTATGATACTTACCAGACTCTCAAAGAAAAGTGCTTGAGAAAGCTAAACATGAATGTGGAGTAAGATTTTTATGCCATTTAAGAGCTAAGAAAGGTTTAACTTGGTTCAGGCAGTACATCAGTAAATACAATCTTGACGAACGGCTTTTGCGTGATTTTTACACGCAATATAAGTTAGGAAACAAAGGGGAATGGGGATGCTGGAAAGGTATATTGTCGCAGCAACAGGGCTTGGGTATTTAGTTGTAGGATTAGCTCAATATTTTAAGGGTTCAAATAGCAACGCTTTAATTTGGATTGGCTATGCTGCCGCCCAAGTTGGCCTATGGATGAACTTAAAATGAAAGACCCAAATGATGCGATTGACTTCATTTTCAAGAAAGCGCCAGATTATGCTGCTGCAAAAGGCAGATTGGCAGAGTTGGAAAATTTTAGACATTCTCTTAGAGCAATTAAAGCTACAGAATCAAAGGGTTCTAGCATTGCCGCAAAAGAAATGGAAGCCTACGCAAGCCAAGAATACCAAGATTTATGCAAAGCCATTGGAATAGCTACAGAGCAAACAGAAGCGCTTAGATGGCAATTAGAGGCAGCTAAGATGAGATTTGAGGCATGGCGCACAACTGAAGCAAGCAACCGTAATATTGAAAGAATGACTAGATGAATGATTACTCTGAAAACTATTTGCGTATACAAAAATTATTAAAATGCTATCACAACGCTACACTTAAAAATCAATACGAAAAAGCTACTAAAATAGCCCATGATTTAGCAGATGAAACCATTAAATTAGAGTTTGCTACATACGAACAAATAAGAAAACAATGGCTAAACTAATGCGTAATATCTTGGCTAAACACCAAGATTATTGTGATTTTAAAGGGCTTATAGCTGATAACCCAGGCTTTGTACCATGTGATATAGATGGTATTGTAGAGCGCAATGGTCAATTTCTAATCATGGAATGGAAGAATTCTGGTGAGAAATTAAGCGAAGGTCAAAAGATTATGCTTAAAGCCTTAGCTAGTAAAGAAAATTTTATTGTGCTTATCATTGTTGGCAATACCAATGATGAAACCGTTGTAGAGAGTTACTGGCAAATAACTAAAAACGGTGAGTTTATGAAATGTGGCACTAGCTTTTCAGAATTAAAACAATTTTATAGAGATTGGTACACACTAGCTAATGGCTACAAAAGATGAAAAGAACGCTCTCAATAAGATTGCAGAACTCGGATGTATTCTATGCTCCGAAGTCCTTGGGATTGAAGGCGGCTCGCCAGCGGAAATCCATCATGTGCGGAGATATGGAGCTAAGAGGTCTACATCCCCAGTCTTGCCTCTTTGCCCAATCCATCATCGGCTTGGAAATGATTCCCTTCACCACCTTGGTATCTCTGCTTTTGAGCAAAAATGGCAAATATCCTGTGAGAGGTTATTGGAGCGAGTCAGTCAGAAACTTGGAAAGGGCTATGAGTAACTCACAACTCCAAAGGGTCAAAGCCTAATTCAGTAGCAACCAGTTTGCAACGAATTCTAAATGGTTTGCCATGTTGCATCCATTTATCACCCTTTTGCCGATGAAAGCTAAGATGTATCATTTCATGGGCTAGTGTCGTTATAACGGTGTAGTAATGACCGCACCTGGCGGAAGAAATAGTAATGGTATGCTCATAATCCTCACCTGTATCGTATAAGTAAGTACCCATTGTTTCAGGGTCAGCAGTAACAACAAAATCTATTTCTTCAGGTACAGGCATTTTCCATTTAGTAAATGGATAACAACAATAAAGAGAAGCGTAAAGGTTTCTAATAACCTCTGGATTTAGCCTCATACTTGATGTATCTTGCCTCTAAACTCAACTTCATCTTCACCCCAAACTCTAATCATTTCAGGCTGCAATAGTTTGCTGCGCTCAAAAGATAGCATTACAAAGCCGCTATTCCAATCTTTAGGGGTATCTTCTGTATAGCTGAACTGTTGCCCATTAGGGTCAGCTAGAGTTCCTGTCTGTACGCCCCAGCGTGTACCGTTGTAATCGTTAAATGGAATGGCAGATAACACATGAGTATGACCAGTAATCATGTTGACACCTGAATTAACGGCATTATTCCTACCGCCTGTCCAGCCACCTTTCCAACGATGCTTAATACAAGTATCTTCATTTACCCAAAAAGACCAACAAGGCTGCCACATAGGAAAGTAATCTTTAAGGCTAGTGCCAGGTATACCTTCAAAAGACGGAAGATTGGCAACAATGTTAGCCTCTAGCCTTTGGTCATGATTGCCCATTGGAAAAAACAATTTAGCGCCCTTAGCTACTGATTCAATTTCACCTAGAAAATATTGACAGGCTTCCAATTCCTCTTTCATGGTTGGCAGCTTACTCCAATCAGTACGAGGAAAACGGCTTATAGAAGCCCCGTCCAGCGCATCGCCATTACACACGACGGCAGTAGGGGCAAACTCTTTAATCATCTCTAAGAGTGCTTTAAACGCTGTGGTAGTTTCGTCAGGCCAAAAGTGAGCATCACTAAATACTATGACACGACCTTTTTCTATATCCATACCTCTACGTACATTGCCAGGGGTTTGTTGTATTTTTTTAACATAAGCTGGATTTTGACTATTAAAAGTATCTAATTTAATCTTTAGTCTATCTTCTATTGACCTACGCCTTGCCATAACATTTCTAACAGCTATACCATGTAATTTTGCAAACTCACTTGGACTTCCTGTTTTATTCCAAGACTCAATCCATTGCTCATCCGTCAAATGATAACCAGCCATTAAAAATCCCCTATAATCAAGAAGTTACCAAATACTAACCTAAACATATGTCATTTGCTAAAAAAGTAGATAAAAATCAAACAGTTGTTGTTAAAGCGCTACGAGATTATGGTGCTGATGTTTACCTATTGCATATGGTTGGTAAGGGTATACCAGATGTTTTGGTTGCTTTTGAAGGACAAACTATTTTAATGGAAATTAAAGATGGCGCTGACAAGAAGTTTACCCCTGACCAATTGAAGTTTATTGCTGGTTGGAAAGGCGGTCACTTGTACAGGGTAAATTCAAGCGAAGAAGCAATTGAAGTGCTAAAATTAATAAAAATGGAGTAATTTATGAATGAAAATATGGCTTTGTTCTTAGCTACGCTGCTACATTCGGGTACAAATACCCATTTTTTCCATTGGGCAACCAAATCCTACGCAAAACATAAAGCACTAGGTAAGTTCTACGAAAATATTATTGAGCTTACTGACCAATTAGCTGAAACTTATTTTGGGTGCTATGGTCAAATTACTGAATTCCCTAGCACTTACCACCAGCCTAAAGAACCATTAGCTTATCTACAATCCTTGCAATCCTTTGTAAAAGATGCTAGAGCTGACTTGCCAAAAGATACAGAAATTTGCCAATTAATTGACAATATTGCTCAAGAAATTGATACAACCATCTATTTACTTAAATTTAAGGCCTAATCATGCCATTAGACAAATCAGGTTCGGCCCAATCAGTCGGCAAAAACATCAAAACAGAGATGAAAGCTGGCAAAGGTAAGCGCCAAGCATTAGCCATTGCTCTTAATGTAGAGCGTGATAGCGCCAAAGGTAAACGCAAAGCTAAATTAGAAGAACAGTACGCCAAATACATTGAAAGCAAAGCATGAAAGACGGACTTTATGCCAATATTCACCGTAAACAAGCTAGGATAGCTGCTGGTTCTGGCGAAAAGATGCGTAAGCCTGGCACTAAAGGCGCTCCAAGTGCATCAGACTTTAAACAAGCTGCCAAAACAAGAAAAGAAGTTATTGCTGACAAAATGAAGGGTATGTAATGAAACACATGACAAGAAGCTATCCCCCAGAAAACGCTATGCTTAGACCTCATGTAGAGTCAGCATTAGAAAAAGCGCAAAAAAAACGCCAATCAAAACAACCACCTACAGAACTTGATGAAAGTGGTGGCGTATTAAACAAGCAAGCTAATGAAAGAATGAAGCGTAAACGAGCTATACACAATGCTATGAACAAGATACATGACCCTGATATAGCGTGATACAATAAAAGCGTTATTAATCAACACCTTGGTTAAATATGCAAATCAAAGAAGTAGAAGTATCAGCGTTAATACCTTACGCTAAAAATTCAAGAACCCACGATGATGCTCAAGTAGCCCAAATAGCTGCCAGCATTAAAGAGTTTGGCTGGACTAATCCAATACTCATAGATGGGAACAAAGGCATAATTGCTGGTCATGGTCGATTAATGGCCGCCAGAAAGCTCAAAATGGACAAAGTACCAGTAATTGAGTTAAACGGTATGACCGATGCCCAAAAGAAAGCCTATGTAATAGCAGACAATAGATTAGCTTTAAATGCTGGTTGGGATAATGCTATGCTAACTATTGAGTTACAAGACTTAGAGGATGAAGGATTTGACTTATCTCTTACAGGTTTTAATGATGCAGAGTTAGATGCCCTGCTAAACCCTATAGAAGAAACAGAAGGACTTACAGACGAAGATGCTGTGCCTGATGTTCCTGACGAGCCAAAAACCAAGCTAGGCGATATATATATCCTTGGAAATCATAGGCTTATGTGCGGAGACTCTTGTTCTGTTACAGATATGGAAAAGTTATGTAACGACAGAAAAGTCGATATGTGGCTTACAGACCCTCCATATAATGTGGCATATGAAGGCAAAACTAAAGATGCTTTAACTATTAAAAACGATTCAATGACTAACGATGGGTTTCGCCAGTTTTTGCGTGATGCTTATGTTACGGCAGATACAGTAATGAAAGCTGGAGCTGTATTTTATATATGGCATGCTGATTCAGAAGGTTATAACTTTAGAGGTGCTGCACATGATGCTGGCTGGAAAGTACGGCAATGCCTTATTTGGAAAAAATCAATTATGGTCATGGGTAGGCAAGACTACCATTGGAAGCATGAACCCTGCTTATATGGCTGGAAAGAGGGCGCAGGACATTTATGGGCCACAGACAGAAAACAAACAACTATCCTAGAGTTCGACAAACCTAGTAGAAATGGCGAACATCCTACAATGAAGCCAGTTGCCCTATTTGAGTATCAAATGCTTAACAATACAAAGGGTGGAGACATTATTTTGGATAGTTTTGGGGGTTCAGGAACTACGCTATTAGCTGCGGAAAAGAACGGCAGAATAGCTTATGTTATGGAATTAGACCCAAAATACTGCGATGTCATAGTTAAGCGTTGGGAAGACTTCACAGGTAAAAAAGCTGTACTTTCGGAGTTATAAAATGGCTCAAGGAAAAGAACATAAGCCAACTCAAGCCGATAAAGACACCGCTAAACGCTTGTCTGCCCTTGGTGTACCCCATGAGGATATAGCTACAAGGCTTAAAATTAGTGCTGACACGCTGGTTAAATACTATAAAGAAGAATTAGATGAAGGGCGCATAGACGCTAATGCCGCTATTGCTGGCACATTGTTTAGCCAGGCTAAAAAGGGCAATACTGCTGCCGCTATCTTTTGGCTTAAAACTAGGGCAAGATGGAAAGAAACCCAAGTAAATGAAGTAACTGGCTTAGACGGCAAAGACTTTACTATTTCATGGGCAGATGAAGCCTAATATAAAGCTGTTATATCGCCCTAGAAAGGTATTTGTGGACTTTCATCGTCGTAAGGAGCGTTGGGGTGTGGTTGTGGCACATAGGCGCTGTGGTAAGACTGTAGCCTGTATTAATGAATTAATAGTAAAAGCTTTATTAGAATCTAAAAAAGATGGGAGATATGCTTATGTTGCACCTTATTACAGCCAAGCTAAAAACATTGCTTGGGACTATCTTTTGCGCTTTTCCAAGCCAGTTATGGCAAAAGCTAACCAATCTGAACTTTGGGTCGAACTCATTAATGGTGCGAGGATTCGATTGTTTGGTGCTGACAATGCTGATTCCCTTCGTGGTCTTTACCTTGATGGCATCGTACTTGATGAATATGCTGATATGCGCCCTCGTATTTGGGGTGAAATTATTAGACCACTCCTCGCAGACAGACTAGGTTGGGCAGTATTTATTGGTACACCAAAGGGTCATAATGCCTTTTGGGATGTGTATAGCAATGCTTTACAGTCACCAGATTGGTACGCCAAAACCCTAAGAGCTAGTAAGACAGGGTTATTGCCGCCGGAAGAATTAGCCGATGCTGCTAAGTCAATGACTCAAGACCAATACTTACAAGAGTTTGAATGTGACTTTGAAAGCGCTATTTTAGGGGCTTATTACGGTAAAGAGATGCGAGCCTTGACCGATGCTGGTCGTATTACAGAGGTAGAGTATGACCCACTATTCCCTGTACATACCGCTTGGGACTTAGGTTACTCAGACGATACAAGCATTTGGTGGTATCAAGTCGTACATGGCGAGATAAGGGTTCTTGACTACCACTCATCCAATGGACAAGCTATTGCTTACTACACAGGGCTAATTCAAGCTAAAGAGCGAGAATACAATTATGTGTATGGTACACATTGGCTACCCCATGACGCTAGAGCAAAGACATTAGCTTCTGGCGGAAAAAGCATCATTGAGCAATTAAGTGTTAAAATTCCTATAGAAAAGATGAAGATTGTCCCAAGTTTATCTTTACAAGACGGAATTCAAGCAAGTAGGCTTGCATTACTGCGTTGTTGGTTCGATACAAAGTGTGACGATGGCATTGAATGTTTAAGGCAATATCAGCGTGAATACGATGAAGATAAGAAAGTATTTA
>Ga0209499_1000370_pt1 | contig 33335 bp, 33 predicted proteins | sample C_130208_EF_Meta_FD_187306 | JGI IMG/M metagenome (GOLD analysis project Ga0209499, IMG submission 187306) | Freshwater microbial communities from Lake Croche, Canada to study carbon cycling - C_130208_EF_MetaG (SPAdes) (version 2) | ecosystem: Environmental > Aquatic > Freshwater > Lake... | reverse complement strand
TATCTATTTTTATTCCTGCCTGATAATTTTGATTTTTTTCATACTCTATCTTTGGAAATCAAACACAAAAAACCAGTATTTAATGCTTCACAATGTCCTGAAATTCCTAATTGTGTCTGGAGTTTTTTGCATCATTCTGATTAATCCGAGCATTTTGTGGCACGGAATAAAATTATTCCTGAGATTATGATTTTTTAGGAACTGTCTTTGCGAGGTACGAAGCAATCTAATTATAAGAGATTGCTTCGTACCTCGCAATGACTAGAATGCCGTTTCCATCAGGGCTAAAAAACCCTAATCCAAAAACAACCCACTATTAAACCAGAATAAACTATCTTTGCACACACGAGGCCATTAAAGGCCGAACTGACGAAGTAAATTATAGAATATTATGAATAATAAGGAAGGCAACAATAATAAAAGTGGCGGAAGAGCAAATAGCTCTAGACCCAACTCGAATAAGCCAAAACCTGCGATGCAAAAAAGGGCACAAGGGCCTAAAAAAGTAAAGACAATTGTTAAAGTTGCAGATACAACTGACAAAGTAGAGAAAAAACCGAATCAGGCACCAAAAAGACCGAAAGTAAAAGACGAAATTCGTTTAAATAAATACATTGCTAATTCTGGAGCGTGCTCCCGTCGTGATGCTGATATTTATATTCAATCTGGAACGGTTAAAGTAAATGGAATTCCTGTTACCGAAATGGGTTACATGGTAAAACCAGGAGATGTTGTCAATTTTGATGGTTCTACTTTAACACCAGAGAAAAAAGTATATATCTTACTAAACAAACCAAAAAACTTTACCACTGCCATGGACGAAGGTCAGGAGTATCGTAATGTATTGGAATTAGTAAAAGGATCTACCACTGCAAAAATTGGCGCTGTTGGAAGAATGGATAAAAATACAACGGGTTTATTGTTGTTTACGAACGACACCGACATGATTCGTAAATTTACTTTACCAACTAACAAATCATCAAAAATTTACCAAGTTTCATTGGATAAAAATTTGAAATTTGAAGATCTGGAAAAAATAAACAAAGGACTTGTTCTTGACGGTCACCGGGTTTTTGTTGAAGACATCAGCTACATTGAAGGAGAAGCTAAAAGTGAAATTGGTTTAAAATTAAGATCTTCTAATGTAAAAGTGGTTCGTTCTATTTTTGAACATTTCAGTTATGATGTATTGCGAATTGACCGAGTTTCCTTTGCAGGATTAACCAAGAAAAATCTACCAAGAGGAAATTGGAGATTGCTCACCGATCAAGAGATTATCAATTTGAAAAACGTTTAAGCACATTAATACCTTATATTTGAAATCCCAAAGCAATTTGGGATTTTTTGTATTTCTCACCTTCAAACAGTTTTACCATAAATATTTATTGTTTTATAACTTTAAATGTTTTAATTCCTTCTTGAGAACTAAATTTTAGTATATAAACTCCAGATTGAAGTTTACTCAAATCAATTTCTTGATTATTAGAAAACGATGTAAACTTGATTATAGACACCTCTTGCCCTAAAGAGTTTACAACCGCAACATTTCCAAAATTGTTGTTTGTATTGTCGAAGAATACTTTTGAAGTAGTTGGGTTTGGGTAAATATTTAATGTTTTTCCTAATTCATTTTCGGCTAATCCCAAAGATGCAGTCCTTGATAGATTAATATCTAATAAATAAGTCCCTGTATTTCCTTGAAAATAAGGAGCAGTTTTGAAATAAATTGTTCCTCCGTTATTTATCGTTATGTTTCCTGTTATAACATCATCAAAGGCTTCTGACCAAGTTACTCCATCCGATGAATAGGAAAACAGTCCATCTAATGTGTATGCAATGTTATTATTACTGCTAAAACTATCCTGCAATCGTGGCGTTATGGTATAATTAAATCCCGTAGGCAACACTATTTTATAATTATCAATATCTGTTCCTAGATGAGCATTAGAACCTACTGTCTTTACACTTGCGACATTGCCAGAAAAAGTTATTGGCAAACTCTTTGATTTTGCAAAAGTGTCATTATCTTCATAAACGTCTGCCAAAAGTGGTGCTTCAATTACTGTAACATTTACAGGATTTAAAAATGTTGAAGTCGAACCTGTTAACTCCCAACTACCCATAGTGGATTTGTGTTGCAATGCAATTAAGTATGAACCTGGATTTGCTGTTATTGAAGAAGTACTAAATGTTAAAAATGGAGTGTTATAAGTATAACCAACAGGTAAACCATTTGCTTCGTTAATAGTTGCAATATCTTGTACAAATGTTCCATCAAGATTATAAAGTCCCACATTATATTGACCAACGAATGTTGAAGTTCCGCTATTTACAATATTCAAATTTACTGATGCACTTTGACCTTGTGTTAAAGTTGTACTTGGTGAAACAACCATAGAAGAATTTAACTTTATTGCATTTGGGTTGACTACTGTAATTGAAGTGAAATTTGTAAAACTTCCACTATTCTGTACAATTTTCCAATCGCCACCATTTGGTCTGAAATACAGTCCTAAATTATAATTACCTGGTAACATCGAGAACAAACCTACATTTGAAAAAACTAAATTAGTGCTATATGTAAAACCTCCTTGTAAAATGTTGTTTACTTTCGTTTCTACAAAATCTATAAAATTCCCTGTACTATCAAAAATGCCAATAGTATAATCGCCTGTAAATGTATTAGCACCACTATTTTTTATATTTGTTGAAACCGAAAAAGGGTTGCCGTAACTTATTGTTGTTGCCGAAGGAGTTACATTATTATTTAGAGCTAAATTATATGTAATTGCTGAAGTAGGTGGTTGAATACCTTTTACAATTTTTTGATTTGAATTGTATTGTCCATTTCCTGCGCCAGTTCCCAAATCTATCGGATTTAAAGCACTAATTATGTAATTACCATCCGAATTTCCATTCCAACCCCAATTAAAATGAAAATAATTAATTGCGTCATATCCATCACATACAAAAGCGTGTCCGCTACCATTTCCAGCGCCTTCATAATACATTGGTCGTCCAGCATCTAATTCAGATTTTAATAAATTAATCCATTGGGATTCTGTATAATTACTTCTTAATGCAATATTTGAATTTTGATACCCAAAATAATTTACCAATGCAGGTTGCACCATTGAAGCTCCAGCCGCACCACTTCCTCCTTTTCCATCTGGATATACTATTCCATAATTCATATCTACGCTTACACCACAATGATACATTAAAGTTGCTACTGCATTATTTGTACCGGTAACTTTATTGGGCATTGAACTCCATTGATAGGTTGTATTACCATAATTTGCTGATAAGGTACCGTATTTTGAATGCTTATAAGAATGAAAACCTGTGCCAGTTATAGGGTAATTCCAATACTTCATAATTTGCGCCATAGCTGTTGCTACACAACCAGTAACTGTCTGTTGATTTGCTTGTACGTCAATAGGACATAATGCGTTATAGTAGGGCGATTGATTCCAGTTTGTTTGTATTAATGGACCAACTCCTAGCATTATTTTTGACGTAGCATTACTTTTGTATTGTGAAGTAGTGTTTATTTTATCTCCGTTTCTTAATCTTTTCCAATTTTCATTAATGTCAGTTGATGGTTGAATATTTTGCTCTACAATACTGCGGATTTCATTTTTATACCCTTCTAACCATTTTGCGACATTTTGCGGAATATTGTTTGAATCAAAATTTCCTTCTGTAGAATAACCTAAGATTGGAGTAACAGTATCATCTCCAGCAACAATTACAAAACCATTTGTGGCAACATTGAATACATAGAAAAACGTTGTATTTGACTTATTAGTTGACAAATTTGATTTGTAAACCATTTGAAAATTTGCGGTTCTATACGACGCAGAGGAATTTGGTTTTGTAATTAAAAAATTTTGCCCAACAGTTCTTGCTGTATTCTCATCGATTTGTTTTCCAAACATAGAAAAACAAACAATAAATGAGATTAATAAAAGTAATTTTATTTTCATAATTTTATATTTAATCGTTAAAATTTTCCATAGCATCTATGCATTGTTTTCTTAGGTAATCGCGTATAAATAATTGTGACGTACGCCTTAATTCTAAAGGTTCTAATAATAGCAATTCTATATCATCACCTTTAATAACAATTGTATATTGTTCGTCTTGAGTTTCACAATAATCTTCCAAATCAACATCATTAACAAAAGTCCATTGATTATGGTTTGTTTTATTATTTATTAAAGTCCCTATCATAAAAGAATTATCTTTAAAAATAATCCTCAAACAATCCAATTTTTCAATATTTTCATTCAGAAATATATTGATTTCACTTGCTTTCATAGTTATTTATTTAAAAGTCCATTTATTTAAACCTGGATTAACATAATTTTTAGTAAAATTCTTTTTACTCCAACAATCTTTTGTATCAGCAAATTTTATATTAAAAGCTTGTGTTGCGTCAACACAAAATTGACCATCACCAGACCCCCATTCTGTAACTAATCCTTGTCGTCCTCTTAAATAAATGTTTCCAGTATAATTTCCAATGTTTATCGTCTTATAACTATATGCTGGTATTGCATACCAACCTACTGAAGTCCAACATTTATCTTCGTTGTTAAAATAAGCATAACATGCACTAATTTCAGTACCTGTGTTGTTGTAAAATTCTATTAATGTAGAATTTTGATTTGAATTGTAATTTGATGTTGCTGCTGGTTGCTGCTGGCCTAATGAGTTTAGAGATAACATGTATAATTCTGGCTCACCATCATTAAAAAAACGTTTTAAATAAGTCAAATCTAAAGTTTGATTTGAAATGTCCTTATAAGAACTTACAGCCATCATTGCATTATTTTGATCACCTATTTTCGGTTGGTCAATAATTCCCTGTGCATTTATAAGAATACTAAATTTGTCTGGATTATAAGTGCTTCCGAATGAATTTGAAATATATTTTACATTGTAACCTGATGCCGTAACATAGGTATTCCCATCGGGTAACAATTGTTTTTCTAAACTTAATTGTTGATTTATTAAGATGTAATTTCCGTTTAATGTATAACCAACTCTCATATAATTGTTCCCATAAATATTTGTATCATTTAGAACCATTAAACAATCGTACTTAATATTTTGTGCATAGAAAGTAATCTCACATACTGTTGTTTTAGCAAAAGATAATGTTGTAACCAGTATCAATAAAAAGATTGATAATCCTTTAATACAATTTTTCATAACATAAATAAGTTTAAATTTCCCTACTCTTTTGGCTTTTCAGTTGCGCCCTGTTTTTTTAGTAGTTTCAAGTCTCTACCAAATAATGCCAATAAAAATTCCATTTTGTGAAAATTTATCATACATATTTTACGCACAAACCTAGTGAAAAATATTACACACTGCGCATTTAATGTGAATATTATTTCTCGTTTTTGTGTAAATATTTACGCTATGCAGCACAGAGGAGAAATAATAAGAAAGGCGATCTATAATAGTGGTTACACTGTTACAGAAATAGCAAAGTGTTTAGGAAAAAGTAGAAGGTGGATGTACCTTATGTTTGAAAACAGTAATGTTTCCCTTGATATTGTATTGCAAATAGGTAAAATTATCCACTATGATTTTACAGATGAAATCAAAGAATTCAATCCTTCTCAAAAAGTTTTAGAGAAGTCCACTTTAGATTCTAAAAAAGAAAATCCTGATGCGGAGTATTGGAAAAACAAGTACTTGAATTTGCTGGAAGAATACAATGAGTTGTTGAAAAAGTAAGAAGCTAAAAGTGAAATTGGTTTAAAATTAAGATCTTCTAATGTAAAAGTGGTTCGTTCTATTTTTGAACATTTCAGTTATGATGTATTGCGAATTGACCGAGTTTCCTTTGCAGGATTGACCAAAAAGAATTTACCAAGAGGAAATTGGAGATTGCTTACAGATCAAGAGATTATCAATTTGAAAAACGTTTAACCTTATAAATACCTTATATTTGAAATCCCAAAGTAATTTGGGATTTTTTTTATACCTAAAAACAAATGACTCCAGAAAAAAACTTATCAATTGCGCATCAATGGTTCGAGGCGTTTAATGCACATAATCTAGAAAAATTAGTATCCTTATATGATGATGAGGCACAACATTATAGCCCAAAATTAAAAATCAGGCGTCCTGAAACGAATGGTTTTATTTCCGGAAAAGAATCGTTACGAAATTGGTGGAAAGAATCCTTTGAACGACTTCCTTCATTACAGTATAAAGCCACTTCCTTAACCTCAAATTCCGATAGGGTTTTTATGGAATATGTCCGAAATGTCGAAGGGGAAACCGATTTATTAGTTGCCGAAATCTTGGAAGTTAAAGAAGGGAAGATAATTGCTTCTAGGGTTTATCATGGTTAAAATCACTTTAAATAAAATCTAAATACTTGAAAAATTAAAATTATTAATATGAAAAAAACAGCTTCCTTTTTATTCCTAATCTTAGTTTCTGTTGCATTCGTAAATTGCAAATCAGAGAAAAAACAAGATTTTACAGCCTTGACAAAAAGCTACTTTGACGACAAAAATGCATTAAACCCTCTAGGCGCTACTCAGAGCGGGCAAAACGAATACAACGATCAGTTGGTATTTGAAATGACGGATAGTTACCGAAAAGCACAAGCTGATTTCTATGCTAAATACGAAACGGCAATGGCAACAATTGAAGAATCAAAATTATCCGAAGAAGAGAAAAATAGCTACGAAATCATTAAATGGGAAGTTGAAGTTGGAAAAAAAGTTCTAAAACAACCGACAAATCTGATACCTATTAATCAGTTTGAAGGAACACATTTAACCATTGGACAATTTGCTGGCGGAACAAGCGCTCAGCCATTTAAAACCGAAAAAGATTATACCAATTTCTTGAAAAGAATGGATCTGTATTCTGTTTGGATCGATTCTGCGATGGTGTATATGAAAAAAGGAATATCCAAAGGGGTGGTTTTACCAAAGGCATTAACTATAAAAATGATCCCTCAATTTGAAGGAATGGCAACTACAAAAGTGGAAGATAATCTATTTTATTCGGCTATAAAATTGATGCCAGCGAGTTTTTCTGATGCAGTAAAAAAGGATTTGACAACAAAATACACCGCTGAAATCAACAAAAAATTAGTTCCACAATACAAAAAAATAACTGATTTCTTGAAAAACGAATATCTTCCGGCTTCAAGAACAACAAGCGGAATTGGAAGTTTGCCGTTTGGCAAGGATTTATATGCTGCTTATGTAAAACAATGGACCACCACAGCAATGACTCCTGAGGAAATTCATAGTTTAGGTTTAAAAGAAGTGGCGCGTTTGAATGCCGAAATGGAAAAGGTAAAAACTCAAGTGGGATTTAAAGGAAGCTTGAAAGCGTTTTTTGAAGAAGTTCGAAACAAACCAGAATTAAAACCATTTAAAAAACCAGAAGAAGTTATTGCGAATTTCGAAAAAATCTATGCTCGAATGAAACCTAATGTAGATAAATTATTTTCGCTTCAACCAAAATCAAAATTAGAAATTAGAAGAACGGAAGCTTTCCGAGAACAAAGTGCAAGTGCCGAATATATGCCAGGAACGGCTGATGGATCGCGACCAGGAATTTTTTATGTACCCATTCCAGATGTTGCCGAATATAATTTATATGGCGATGAAGATTTGTTTTTACACGAAGCCATTCCAGGACATCACTTTCAGGTTTCATTGCAACAAGAAAACAAAATATTACCAGATTTCCGAAAATACAATTGGTTTGGAGCCTATGGCGAAGGTTGGGCTTTATATACCGAAAGTTTAGGTAAAGAATTGGGTATGTACCAAGATCCTTATCAATATTTCGGAAACCTTGGAAACGAAATGCACAGAGCGGTTCGATTAGTTGTGGACACCGGAATGCATTCTAAAAACTGGACAAGAGAACAAGCTATTCAATATTCATTAGAAAATGAAGCGGAAAGCGAAGCCAGTATTGTTGCCGAAATTGAGCGTTATATGGCCATTCCCGGTCAAGCATTATCTTATAAAATTGGGCAATTAAAAATTAGAGAATTGCGCAAGAAAGCCGAAACTAAAATGGGAGCTAAATTCGACATCAAAAAATTCCATGAGAAAGTATTAGAATCTGGCGTTTTACCTTTAGACTTATTAGAAAATAAAATCGACAATTGGATCACCGAAACTAAATAATTAAAACAATCGAAAAGCATTCTGAAAAGAGTGCTTTTTTATTTCCATTTCAAAGTTTCCATCAATCGCTGCATATCGTTTCTGACATAACTGGCGGCTGGCATAATCGAATCGAAATTAGGTTTTGCATAGAAATAAACAGAACCCGTTACAAAATGTTGAATGCTATCCGTGGCATAAAATTGGGAGTTTGTGGCTGCATTTCCATCTACCCTATAAAACATTCCAAATACTTTTTTGGAAGGATTTAAAAAAGGTTGTTCTAGTATATTATCCGCTTTAATAACATGCTCATAAGTCAATTTTTGAGCATCACGTAGCAAATTATTGATATTGTTATTTACTGGTTTATAGGTAATGTAAATCGTAGCTTTCATCTTTGGGTATGAAATTGTATATCCACAATCCTTACTTCCTTTTATAATGGCTTCTGAGTTCATTTCAAAAGTATAAGGACAATTATTTTCGAAAGGTACATATTTTGCCTCGGGATAATCCAATCGTAAATAACCTGAAGGTTTTGGTAGAACCTCATTTTTACAACTAAATACAGAAAATAATAGTACTAAAAACAGTGAAAAAGGGATTCTATTTTTAAACATTTGGATTTATTCTATGGTGACTTTAATTTGTTTAATCCGTTTTTTATCAACTGCTTCAACGGTAAAAATGCAGTTTTTGTAGGCTATTTTTTGATCTTTTTTCGGGAAATTTCCAACAATTTCTAGGATAAACCCAGCCAATGTTTCGGCTTCTCCTTTTTTGATTTCGAATAACTCTTCGTCAACATCGATAATTCTATAAAAATCTTTAAGATTTATTTTTCCTTCAAAGAGATAATTTTTATCGTCTATTTTTGAAAAATTGAGGTTTTCTCCATCAAACTCATCACTTATATCGCCCACAATTTCTTCGATAATATCTTCTAGGGAAACCAATCCGGAGGTACCGCCATATTCATCTACAACAATAGCCAAGTGACTTTTCTTGGTTTGGAAATCTTTTAATAGATTATCAATTTTTTTATTCTCTGGTACAAAAAAAGGCTCGCGCATCAACGTTTTCCAATCAAATTCGGTTTTATCAATATGTGGAAGTAAATCTTTTACAAATAAAACGCCTTCAATCTGATCAATATTATCGCGGTAAACGGGTATTCTAGAAAACCCTTTTTCTATTATTTTAGTATAAATTTCCTCAAAAGTTTCTTCAATTTCCAATGCAAAAATATCAATTCTGGGACTCATAACTTGTTTTGTATCGGTATTCCCAAAAGTTACAATTCCTTCTAATATTTTTTGCTCTTCTGTCGAAGTTTCCTCTGTATCGGTAAGTTCCAATGCTTGAGACAATTGATTTACAGAAAAATTTGTTTTTTGCTTTCCAAGTTTATTATGCAAGTATATAGTCACTTTTCGCATAGGTAAACTTATTGGCGAAAGCACAATTCCAAGTCCCGCTATCGGATAAGCAACCATTTTGGCAAACTTAATATTGTTGCGACTGGCATATACCTTTGGCAAAACCTCGCCAAATAATAAAATCAAAAAAGTGACTACTATTACTTCAAAAATAAACTTCAAAACAGGTAAAGTAATTGCCGAAAACAAGTCTTTTCCAGCGAAAGAAAACAATATAACTACACCAATATTAATGAAATTGTTTGCTACCAGAAGTGTAGCTAATAATTTTTTGGGCTTTTCAAGAAGTTCCGATATGATTTTTCCTTTTGATGGATGGGCTAACAGAGTGTCGTCAATATCTTTTTGGGATAAAGAAAATAGCGCCACTTCAGCTCCAGATACAATGGCAGAACAAAAAAGCAAGACAAATATGCCGACAAAACCAATAACCAAATCGGCGTCTATGCTATATGAAAAAAATAAACTGGGGTCTGGGTCCAAATTAAATGAAATTAGTTAAACAATCAAAACGGTAAATCGTTAATAGGCAAACCGTTATTCTGTGCGTCAAAGTTACTGTTTTTTATGGATTCTAAATTTGGAGTTCGTTTAATGTTTTCGTTATCTTTTTTGGTGGACAAAAAGGTAAATTCAGTTACTTGAATCTCTGTTGTATATTTAGTTGAACCATCTTCGGCTTGCCATTGACGCGATTTTAATCTTCCTTCAACATATATTTTATCTCCTTTTGAAAGGTACTTTTCGCAAAGTTCGGCAGCTTTGTTACGAACCACAAGGCTGTGCCACTCGGTAGAAGTGATCTTTTCGTTGGTCGTTTTATTGACATAAACCTCATTTGTAGCTAATTGAAATCTTCCAATGCAATTTCCTCCTTCAAAATAATGCATTTTAACTTCATCGCCAAGATGACCTATCAACATAACCTTATTTAACGTTCCATTCATTATTATAAATTGGTATTTATATCAAAGATACATGATTTGAAAATAATTAAATCGTTTCAATAAAATTAAAAATCACAATTGGAAAGGGAAATGTTTTCATAAATTCGGTAGAAATCCCGTTTTCAATAGTTCCGTTAACAGTAACTTTCCAAAATTTAATATTCAAATGTTGATGCGACAGTTTGTGAATTATGCCGTTAGGATTACATTCCATTATACTAAGCACTTTATTATTGGCAAAAAAATCGTTTTGTAAAGTGTTCGAGATAAAATCAAAATCCACAACCTCCTCGGTTTCAATTAATGGAAATTCATATAGATTGTACCAAATCCCTTTGTCGGTCCTTTTTTGAATTATAGTATTCTCGTTTTCATCAGCGACAACCAAATAATTAAAAAACCGATTTCTGACCTTTAACTTTTTTGATTTTACGGGCAATTGATCCACTTTCTTTTTTTGTAAAGCGGCGCAACTATCATTAAAGACACAAACACTGCAATTGGGACTTTTAGGAACACATTGCAAAGCACCAAACTCCATAATTGCCTGATTGAATAAGGCAGGATTGTTTTTTGGCATCAATTCGAAAGCCAAAGCGGCGAACTCTTTTTTGGCGGAAGCCAAAGCAATATCAGTTTCCAAATCAAAATAGCGGGACAAAAGTCGAAAAACATTTCCGTCAACAACAGCAACTAGCTCATTATAGGAGAAAGACGCAATTGCCGCGGCAGTATATTCGCCAACACCTTTTAATTTTAGCAAGTCATTATAATTGTCTGGAAAAACCCCTGACAATTCGAATGCAATATATTGAGCAGTTTTATGCAAATTTCGAGCACGAGAATAATATCCTAATCCTTGCCAAAGTTTCAAAACTTGCTCTTCATTGGCATTAGCCAGATCAAAAACCGTTGGAAAAGTCGATAAAAAATTTAGAAAATAGGGCGTTCCTTGCGCTACTCTTGTCTGTTGAAGAATAATTTCGGAGAGCCAAATAGCGTAAGGATTGGTAGTTTTTCGCCAAGGCAAATCGCGTTTGTTTTGTAAATACCAATTGGTTAATGAGTTAGTAAAATCCATGATTAAATTTAGATTAACAAAAGTAAAAGTTTATGTCATTAAATTTTAATGAATTAGCTTGAATAATTGTTTTTTTAATTCATATATTTGCATTCTTAAAAATTAGTATACCATTATAAATTACGCAAGAAAATGACTAAAGCAGATATCGTAGCAAAAATCGCAGAAAAATTAGGTCTTGAAAAAGGAGATGTTCAAGCAACAGTAGAGACTTTTATGACAGAAGTGAAAAACTCATTAGAAACTGGAGATAACGTTTATTTAAGAGGATTTGGAAGTTTTATTGTGAAAACAAGAGCTGAAAAAACTGGAAGAAACATTTCGAAAAACACCACTATCAAAATTCCAGCACACAACATTCCAGCATTTAAACCTGCTAAAGTGTTTGTAGAGGGAGTGAAAGTAAATAACGAAGCAAAATAAAAAAAATTATTAATCACAAAATCACCAACTATTATGCCAAGTGGTAAAAAAAGAAAGAGACATAAGGTCGCAACGCACAAACGTAAAAAAAGAGCGAGAGCTAACCGTCACAAAAAGAAAAAGTAGTTTTAAACTACTTTTTTCTTTTTAAAAGTTCATTGAAATTTGGAAAACAGATTACAGATTACAGTATCAAGAATGCAATTTTAACTGCTGCCTGAAAACTGCCACCTGAAAACTGGGCTTCCTCCCGGGTTCAATACCTGTTAAAATTATTGTTTAATCCATCCTTACTGAAGTTGGAAGTTGGAAGACAGAAGGTAGCAGTTTTTTGTAATTACAAAATCTGAAATCTGAAATCTGAAATCTGAAATCTGAAAGTGCGGATAAAAATTTACAACGTGAATAAAGAATTAATCATCCGATCAAGTTCTGAAGCCGTAGATTTTGCCTTATTAAAAGATGGAAAACTAATTGAATTACACAAAGAAGAAGAAAAAAGCAACTTCCAAGTTGGCGATATTTTTATTGCTAAAATCAGGAAACCAGTTGCTGGATTGAATGCAGCTTTTGTAAATGTGGGCTTCGAAAAAGATGCTTTTTTACATTATCATGATTTGGGTCCAAATCTAGCTTCCCAACTGAAATTCATAAAACTTGTAAGCGCAGGTAAAATAAAAGATTTCTCCCTAAAAACCTTTCAGTTTGAAAAAGAGATTGACAAAGACGGTTCGATTACTGATGCAATCAACTCCAACCAGTCAATTTTAGTACAAGTTGTCAAAGAACCAATATCTACCAAAGGACCAAGAATTAGCGCTGAGCTTTCTCTTGCCGGAAGATTTATTGTTTTAGTTCCTTTCTCTGACCGTGTCTCTATTTCTCAAAAAATAGAAGACAAAAAAGAAAAAGAACGTTTGAAGCGATTAGTACAATCAGTCAAACCAAAAGGATTTGGTGTTATTGTTCGCACAGTAGCAGAAGGCAAAAATACAGCCGAATTAGAAAAAGATTTGCAGAACCTGCTCAGCAGATGGACTGCAATGTGTAAAAAATTACCAACCGCTCATCATCCGTCAAAAGTATTAGGAGAGCTCAATAGAGCTTCATCAATATTAAGAGACGTCTTCAACGACACCTTTAGTGGTATCCAAATAGATGATGAAGAGTTGTACAACCAAACAAAGGACTATTTACAAGAAATAGCACCTTCAAAAACATCGATTGTTAAGTATTATCAATCCAATGACACCCCAATTTTCGAGAAATATAATATAGAGAGACAAATCAAGACCTCTTTTGGAAAAACAGTTTCCATGAGTAAAGGTGCTTATCTTATTATCGAACATACTGAAGCTTTGCACGTTATAGACGTAAACAGCGGAAACCGTTCTAATAAGGCATCTAACCAAGAAGATACTGCCATGGAAGTGAATATGATTGCCGCAGCAGAAATCGCAAGACAATTACGTCTTAGAGATATGGGCGGAATAATCGTTATTGATTTTATCGATATGGGAAATCCCGAAAATCGAAAAGTCTTGTTCGACTTCCTTAGAGAAGAAATGAGCGATGATAAAGCAAAACACAAAATCTTACCGCCGAGTAAATTTGGATTAGTCCAAATTACCAGACAAAGAGTAAGACCGGAAGTCAACATTAAAACTAGAGAAGAAGATCCAAACAATATTGAAGGCGAAATTGAAGCGCCAATTCAAATCATTGATAAAATCGCACTTGATCTAGAAAATATATTGAAAACCCACAGTGATGTTGTACTTAATGTACACCCATTTGTGGCAGCATATCTTACCAAAGGTTTTCCATCAATACGTTCAAAATGGTTTTTTGAACATAAAAAATGGATAAAAATAATACCGCGTGACGCTTACACGTACTTAGAATATCATTTCTACGACAATAAAGGAAGTGCTATTTTAGAATAAAACAAAAACCGCCATTCGTAAGATTGGCGGTTTTTTTATGTCCAAAAGTCATTGCGATATTTTTTGAAGTATCGTCATTGTGCGGAACGAAGCAATCAGAAACTATTTGCTTCGCCAGTTCACTTCGCTCGTGTCCAGCTATTCGCTTCAATCTTTATTGTTTTAAAGAAAAATAATAAAGGATTTTCACTGCTATCTGGGCTATGGCATTCGTTTATAAATAACTATTTTCTTCTCTTAGCAAAAAATCGCTTCATCAATTCCGAAGCTTCATTCGCCAAAACACCACGAACAACAGTAGTTTTCGGATGCAATTGGGTTCCCATTTTCTCAAAACCCCGATTTTCATCGCTTGCTCCAAAAACAATTTTAGAAATTTGGCTCCAATACAAAGCTCCAGCGCACATTTGGCAAGGCTCGAGCGTAACATAAAGTGTACAACCTACTAAATATTTACCGCCAAGGAAATTGGCAGCAGCTGTTATCGCTTGCATTTCGGCATGAGCGGTAACATCAACCAGCATTTCGGTAAGGTTATGACCTCGAGCAATGATTTTATTATCAATAACAATTACGGCTCCTACTGGGATTTCGTCTTTATCAAAAGCCATTTCAGCTTCTTGCAAAGCTCTTTTCATAAAATATTCGTCTGTGAAAGGGTTTTCCATAATTACAAAAATAAGAATTCAATTCGTACATTTGCTTAATGACTGAAAATTTACTCGAACAAATCAATAATCCAACCGATTTACGCCAACTCGATGAAGCTCAACTTCCTCAAGTTGCTCAGGAATTGCGCGATTTTATTATTGGTATTGTGGCTGTAAAAGAAGGGCATTTGGGCGCAAGTCTTGGGGTTGTCGAACTCACGATTGCTTTGCATTATGTGTTTGATACACCCGAAGATTTATTAATTTGGGATGTGGGTCACCAAGCTTATGGTCATAAAATATTAACCGGAAGACGAGAAAATTTTCATACCAACCGACAATTAAACGGCATTTCTGGTTTTCCAAAAAGAAGCGAAAGTATTTATGATGCTTTTGGCGTAGGCCATTCTTCCACTTCTATTTCGGCAGCTTTAGGAATGGCAATTGCTTCCAATTTGAAAGGCAATTTTGAAAAACAGCACATTGCAGTTATTGGCGACGCTTCCATCGCATCAGGAATGGCGTTCGAAGGATTAAATCACGCGGGAGTTACCGATGCCAATTTATTAGTTATTCTCAACGACAACGCCATTGGAATCGATCCAAGTGTAGGCGCTTTGAAAAACTACCTTACCGCGGTAAAAGAAGGGAAAAATCCAAGAAAGAATAACATGATTAAGTCCTTGAATTTTGATTATTCAGGACCAATTGACGGTCACGATATTTTTGCTGTAATCAAAGAATTAAAGCGTTTACAAAAAATAAAAGGACCTAAATTCCTTCATATTATTACCACAAAAGGAAAAGGATTGCAACAAGCCGAGGAAAACCAAGTACAATATCATGCGCCAGGAAAATTTGACGCTAATACAGGCGAAATCCACGTAAAATCCGAAGAAAATTTACCTCCAAAATACCAAGATGTTTTTGGATTAACAATCTTAGACTTGGCGAAAGCTAATGAAAAAATAATTGGAATTACACCCGCAATGCCATCAGGAAGTTCCTTAAAATTTATGATGGACGCCTTTCCAAAACGCGCTTTTGACGTTGGAATAGCAGAGCAACATGCTGTAACCTTATCCGCAGGAATGGCGACTCAAGGCATGGTGGTTTTTTGTAATATCTATTCCACATTTTTGCAACGTGCTTATGATCAAGTGATTCATGATGTAGCTTTGCAAAATTTACCCGTGATATTTTGCTTAGACCGATCAGGATTAGTTGGCGAAGATGGCGCAACCCATCACGGCGTTTTCGACTTAGCCTATTTACGTTGTATTCCAAATTTGATTGTGTTTTCGCCATTGAACGAAATAGCATTGCGTAACATTTTATATACAGCTCAATTAGGATTAAATCATCCAATTGCGATTCGCTATCCAAGAGGTCGTGGTCAAATTACAGATTGGCAAAAACCATATAAAAAAATTGAAATAGGAAAAGCAAATTACAGAAAAGAAGGAACAATAACCGCTGTTTTATCCAACGGAACTATTGGCAACAATGTGATTTTTGCATTAGCCAATCTAAACAATCCAAGCACTATTGCACATTATGATTTTGCTTTTGTAAAACCACTTGACGAGGAATTATTACATTCGATTTTTAATGAATTCGAAAACATAATCACCATTGAAGACGGCGTTATTAAAGGGGGTTTCGGAACTAGCATTTTGGAATTTGCCTCTCAAAATAAGTATGCAATACCAATTAAAACATTAGGTATTCCTGATGAATTTATTGAACAAGGAACCATCGAACAACAACAATATTATTGCAAAATTGACGTTAGGAGTTTAGAAATTATTTTCTCAAACTATTGAAAAAATTATTTTTGTATTTTTAAACTTAATGAAATTTAATGAAACTAATACCATACGGACTAATCCTCTTTTTTCTAACGTTAGCTTCAAATAGTTTTTCTCAAGAAACTGAAATATCCCATATAAAAATAGCATTTTTACCTGTAACTGAATTGGTAGTAAAACCTTCATTGTTAACTTCAACGACGGAAATACAAACTAAAAAACTAGCAGTTTCATCCTATTGGATTAGAAAAAATACGATAGGTTTTGATATGAATGAAATCTCCTTTTCGAATTGGAATGCGGGTGGTGTAAGTTCTATTTCGGGACTTATAAAAGGGGAATTTACCAGAATCCATACCCTTGAAAAAAGCAAATGGTCTAATGAATTAATTATTCGGTATGGGGTAAATAAACAGGATGGATACGCCGTTAGAAAATCGGACGATGCCATTCGATTCACCTCGACATTGGGACATAGAAATGACAGTTTGTCCAATTGGTATCATTCTGCAAAATTTAATCTTAACACGCAGTTTACCAATGGTTATAATTATCCAAACACCAATTCGGCTATTTCAAAACCTTTTGCACCAGCTTATACTTTCCTTGGAGTTGGAGCAGAATATTTCAACAAAATAAAAAAATTGGATATTTATATTTCTCCATTAACAATGAAAAACACCTTGGTATTAGATCAGAATTTAGCTAATCAAGGCGCTTTTGGAGTTACTAAAGCAGTTTATGACTCGGCAGGAAATCTAATTTCTGAAGGTGCCAAGTCAAAAACCGAACTTGGTTTTTTGGTTACTTGTTATAATAAAAAAGAAGTCTTGAAAAACATCACCATGGAAAACCGATTGAGTTTATACTCCGATTATATCAATAAATTTGGAAACATCGATGTGGACTGGGAATTAAAACTTGATTTAATTGTAAATCAATATGTAAAAGCAAATATCGGCACTCATATTATTTATGATGACGACATCAAATCCAAAAAGGAAATCAATGGGACGCAAGTTAGCAGGGGTCCAAAAATCCAACTCAAACAAATATTAGGCGTTGGATTAGTTTATAATTTCTAAAATTAATTCGTTTTTCTTCCGTTTATTGTTTCGTATAATTCCAATGCATTTCCATCCGTCAAAAGTGAAACATAATGACAAATATGCAAGAGGCGTTGATACAAATCTTCTTTTTCTTCGATAAATTTTTCAGGCAACATGCTCAACATTAGTTTATCGTAATTTGAAGCGTTTCCATTGAACTTATTATTAAAAGCGGTGATGAATTTATCTAATAAAGTTTGGATGATTTGGTACCCCACAATCTCTTTTTCGATTACCTCGCGACTTTGATAAATTTTCTTGACACTCAATTTTATGATGTCATCCATTTGAACTTTATACTTACTTTTATCTGTCAAAGCATAAGGAAATCTACCTTCTAAAATAGCGTCTTCATTTTCTATAAAAACCTTCACAGCGTCATTTATTAAACTACCAATTGCTAATGCTCGCAAGTAACTAATACGATCTTCTTTGGTAGTTAAAGTGTTATATTTAGCGGTGTCAATACTGTCTTTTACTAATTTAATCAGATATTCTAATGCAAAATCTTCCGAAACCAAACCTAAATTGATACCATCTTCAAAATCGATTATGGTGTAACAAATATCATCGGCGGCTTCGACTAAATACGCCAAAGGATGTCTTTCGAAACCAATATCGTTTCCATCTTTGTTTGGAATCATTCCCAATTCTGAAGCTACATCTTCGAAGAATTTCTTGTCTGATTGGAAAAAACCATATTTTTTATCGGCTATATTTTGAGTTGGTTTTTTGGGTAAACTTTCTTTTGGATATTTCATGTAAGCACCAAGCGTTGCATACGAAATTCGCAAACCGCCTTCAATTCCGGGACGACTTGCTGTAAGAACCGAAAAACCATTGGCATTCCCTTCGAAATCAATTAAATCCTGCCATTCTTTGGCCGATAATTGTTCTTTGTATTGTTGTCCTTTTCCAATAGAAAAATATTCGCCAATAGCTTTTTCTCCGGAATGTCCAAAAGGCGGATTTCCTATATCATGCGCCAAGGAAGCTGCGGCAACAATTGCCCCAAAATCATTCGCCTGAAAACCGTGAATCTCTTTTAGATGCGGATGTTTTTCGATAATTTTTTTACCAACTAACCTCCCGATAGAACGACCGACAACCGAAACTTCTAAACTATGCGTTAAACGAGTGTGTACAAAATCGGTTTTCGAAAGTGGAATAACCTGCGTTTTATCCTGTAAACTTCGGAATGCGGCTGAAAATATAATTCGGTCATAATCAACTTCAAAGCCCAGACGCGTGTCGTCTTGTTCTATTCGTAATCGTTTGCTTGTGTCGCCCTGACGTCGTAGTGATAAAAGTTGTTCCCAGTTCATTGTGATTTCTGATTGAATATTTTAGATTTTAGATTTGCGAGCTTAGGACAATAATTAAAAACGGAGTCTTTTTGACCAGTTTTTAGGCGATCGAGAAGTATGAAAAACGCCAATAATTGTTATTTGATTTTCAATAATTACATAATGAATTCCAAAAGGGAAGCGAGAAATAAATCTAATTTTTACCTGTTTATATCTTTTTTGAAATGCTTCAGGATCTCTTAAAACTTCTTCAATTCCTGCTTCTAAACAAAGTTCAAAATCATACGAAAGACCTAATCTTTGTTCTTCATACCAAATAACAACGGCTTCAATATCAAATAAAGTTTCTTTTATAAATTGGATTTTGTACATTATCGGATGGACTTCAAATGGTTTTTTACTTCGTCCCAAGTATATAATTCTGATTTTCCTTCTTCAAAGTTTTGTAATCGAATATCTAATTCCATTTTTAATTCATCTGAAATTTCTAATTCTTTTTTAGAAATACTGTCCCATAATTGTTCCGCTAGAACAATTTTTTCGGCATTGCTGTATTTAGATAAATTATTGAGTTCCATAATTAAGTGCTATGAGTTCGATTATACAAATTTACATAATTATTCTTTTACTAGTATCTCCTTGGTATTTTAGTATTAAAACTTGTTTGCCTTCATTGTACTATTTTAGAATAAGCGAATATAAAGAAAAAGGATTTGTTTAAAATAAAAACAGCCATCAAAATGATGGCTGTTTTTATTTTTATAATTCTTTCAAGGAAACAAAAGCACTCCTTTTTTCTTGTTGAACTCATGTTTTCGAACCACATAAGTATCCGAGAAAAAATCGTGTAATCCTTTCGTGTTTTTACCTAAAAAAGTAAGTCCTTCTAAAGGAATAAAACGGCACAAAGTCCGTATCATAATTTGTTTTTTACTGGGTCTTAATCCGTTCTTTGTAACAACAATTGTTTTAGAAAAATATTTGGCAAAGGTTCTGGAATAATACGTTTCGGTCAAAAAATAGTATATAAATAAAAGTATTAGCCAGAAAAATATTTTTTCGAAAGTGGTGGTTGATTCCGCCCAATTAGACAAAGCATAAATACTTGTTATTTCGCCAATGATGATTAGTGTAGTTCCAATACTAATCCAAATGATATAAATAATTAAAAAATCGAGAATAAAATTCAAAAAACGTTGCCCTCTGGAAGCTAACAAATCAGCTGTGATTGTAAATTCTTTATTTTCCATTTTGAAGTATTTTGATAGTTATGAAAAATGATTTTGTAGTGAACCCTACTCAAATATAGTGAATTAATTTTAAATTATTGCTTCCAAATGGAGAATCTAGCGAGTCATTGCGAGGAGGCACGACGAAGCAATCTCATGTTGCAGACAGTCTTAACATAATGAGATTGCCACGCTCCACTTCGTTCCACTCGCAATGACGGTCACGATTGGATTTACGTCAGCGAGGTACGCAACAATCTCAATGACGTCCAACCCCACAAAAAACCCTCACATTACTGCAAGGGTTCTAATCTTTAATCTAAATCGTATTTATAAACATGTATTAGCTACCACACATTTCACATTCGTCAGGTCCTGCGTTTTTCGCTAGTTCGATCATGGCGCGGTATTCTTCCTGAGTCATTTCTACGGCTTGTTGTACAACTGGAATAGCGGCTAATTCTTGTTCTTGAACTTGAATCGGATCTGCTTTTTTATCGTTATTCAAAGTGAATTTTATAGCGTCAACAGCTGCTTTTGTACGCAAATAATACATTCCAGTTTTCAATCCAGATTGCCAAGCGTAGAAGTGCATCGACGTTAGTTTTGAATAATTGGCGTTTTGCATAAACAAGTTTAACGATTGCGATTGATCTACAAAATACCCTCTATGACGTGACATATCGATAATGTCTTTCATAGACATTTCCCAAACGGTTTTGTACAATTCCTTTAAATCTTGTGGGATATTTAGGTTTTGAACCGATCCGTTTTCACGCATTAATTCTTGTTTCAAGGTTTCTGTCCAAAGTCCTAATTTTACTAAATCTTCCAGCAAATGTTTATTAACCACAATGAATTCGCCAGAAAGTACACGTCTCGTATAAATATTAGAAGTATAAGGCTCAAAAGCTTCGTTGTTTCCTAATATTTGTGAAGTCGAAGCAGTTGGCATTGGCGCCACTAAAAGCGAGTTTCTTACTCCGTTTTTCAACACCTCTTTACGCAATCCTGCCCAATCCCAACGACCTGAAAGTTCTTCGTCTTTCAATCCCCAAAGGTTGTACTGGAATTCTCCTTGCGATATTGGTGAGCCTTCATAACTTGAATATGGTCCTTCTTCGATTGCCAATTCCATTGATGCGGTTACGGCAGCAAAATATAATGTTTCGAAAATTTCTTGGTTCAATTTTTTAGCTTCGTCGCTTGTAAACGGCAATCGCAATAGGATAAAAGCATCCGCCAATCCTTGCACTCCCAACCCAATTGGGCGGTGGCGCTTGTTTGAATTTTCTCCTTCAATTACAGGATAATAATTTCTGTCGATTACTTTATTCAAGTTTCGGGTTACGCGTTTGGTAACGGTAAACAACAAATCGTGATTGAATTTTCCGTTTTCAACGAACATTGGTAATGAAAGGGAAGCCAAATTACAAACTGCAATTTCATCTTTCGATGTGAATTCCATAATCTCAGTACATAAATTCGACGAACGAATAGTTCCTAAATTTTTCTGGTTCGATTTTCTATTGACTGCATCTTTATACAACATATATGGGGTTCCAGTCTCGATTTGCGATTCTAAAATTTTCTCCCATAATTCGTGTGCTTTGATGGTTTTTCTACCTTTTCCCGCTGCTTCATAAGAAGTATATAAAGCTTCAAATTCTTCTCCATAAACATCGTATAAACCTGGACATTCGTTAGGACACATTAACGTCCAAATTCCGTCTTCTTGCACGCGTTTCATAAATAAATCGGAAGTCCACATGGCAAAAAACAAATCTCTAGCGCGCATTTCTTCTTTTCCAGTATTTTTTTTCAAATCCAAGAAATCAAAAATATCAGCATGCCAAGTTTCAATATAAATCGCAAAACTACCTTTACGTTTTCCACCTCCTTGATCTACGTAACGTGCGGTATCATTGAAAACACGCAACATTGGAACAATTCCGTTTGACGTTCCATTTGTACCACGAATATATGATCCTGTAGCGCGAACATTATGAATAGAAAGTCCAACTCCACCTGCAGATTGCGAAATTTTCGCAGTTTGTTTTAACGTGTCATAAATCCCGTCGATGCTGTCGTCTTGCATTGCCAAAAGGAAACAAGAGGACATTTGAGGTTTTGGAGTCCCCGCATTAAACAAGGTTGGTGTGGCATGTGTGAAGAATTTTTTCGACATTAAGTCGTACGTTTCTATCACAGAAGTCAAATCGTTTAAGTGAATCCCAACAGAAACACGCATCAACATGTGTTGCGGACGCTCTACAATTTTCCCGTTTATTCTTAACAAATAAGAACGCTCCAAAGTTTTGAAACCAAAATAATCGTAGTTAAAATCTCTGTTATATATAATATGCGAATCCAAAAATTCTGCGTTTTCCATAATCACCTTATGCACTTCTTCCGAGAGCAAAGGAGCGTCTTGCCCATTTCTTGGGTTTACGTAATAAAACATTTCGTTCATCGTTTCTGAGAACGATTTTTTGGTATTGGAATGCAAATTCGAAATCGCAATTCTCGCTGCCAATTGTGCATAATCAGGATGCGCAATGGTCATCGAAGCCGCAGTTTCGGCTGCTAAATTATCTAATTCTGACGTAGAAACTCCATCATAAAGTCCTTCAATTACTCGCATTGCTACTTTTACAGCATCAACTAAATCGTTCAAACCGTAACATAGTTTTTTAATTCTATCTGTGATTTTGTCGAACATTACTGGCTCCTTGTGGCCATCTCTTTTTACTACGTACATACTTTTTTTGTTTTTTAAAACAGAAAATCCCTTTCCTATTTTGGTGAATTTGTATTACTTATTTTGGGAAACTAATCCCCGGCATTAATTTGTTCTATTAGCTACAAAGACACTAAGGCGCAAAGTTTATTTTGGCTTTGGTATTTACAGTAAGATTTTAGTCTTTTATTTTATAATTTTCTTTGTGACTTAGTGCCTTTGCGGCAAAAAATATTAAAAATCAGCGTCAAAGCTAATTTTCTGAGCTTCTGAATCTGTATTCATTACCCCAGTTTTTTGATATTCGGCTACTTTCTTTTCGAAAAAATTAGTCTTTCCTTGTAGCGATATCATATCCATAAAATCAAATGGATTTGGAGTATTATATTCTCTTTCACATTCTAATTCGACCAATAATCGATCGGTTACAAACTCTAAATATTGTGTCATTAAAACAGCGTTCATTCCAATTAAACTTACTGGAATCGATTCGGTAATAAATTCTCTTTCAATATCTAAAGCTTGAACTATAATTTCTCTAATTCTAGTTTTAGAAACTTTTTTTAATAAATGGTGGTTGTGTAAATGCACTGCAAAGTCACAGTGAACGCCTTCGTCACGAGATATTAATTCGTTAGAAAATGTCAAACCTGGCATCAAACCACGTTTTTTTAACCAAAAAATAGAACAAAAACTTCCAGAAAAGAAGATTCCTTCAACAGCTGCAAAAGCAATTAATCGTTCTGCAAAAGAATCTGATTCGATCCATTTCAATGCCCAATCCGCTTTTTTCTTAATTGCCGGAAAAACCTCAATCGCAGTAAACAAATCCTCTTTTTCTGCCTCATCTTTTACATAAGTGTCAATCAAAAGCGAATAGGTTTCGCTATGAATGTTTTCCATCATTATTTGAAAACCATAGAAAAATTTAGCTTCCGCATATTGTACTTCATTAATGAAGTTTTGTGCTAAATTCTCGTTTACAATTCCATCAGAAGCAGCAAAAAATGCCAGAATGTGTTTTACAAAATACTTCTCGTCATCGCTTAATTTATTGTTCCAATCGTTCAAATCCTGAGCCAAATCAATTTCTTCGGCAGTCCAAATACTAGCTTCGGTTTTTTTATAAAATTCCCAAATATCATGGTGTTTTATAGGGAAAATCACGAAACGATTTTTGTTTTCTTGTAAGATAGGTTCAACTTTCGGCATGGTTTGTTTTTGTTTTTTGAAATTTTAACGTTTATTTAAGCTTTATGCGGATTACAAAGATTGTGAATTATTGCGGTTATTAAAAGTCAAACTTATTCACAATCGACTAGAGTTTTTAACAAAATGGCGGAATTAGGATATTTTTCATACAAATTATAAAGTACTTGAAATTAGCGCTTTACAAAACAAAAAACGTATTAAAGTACCGTAGAATATAGGATTTATAAAATAGAAAACAAGAAAAGTTACACTTTTATAAAATTATTTTTTCATGTCTTGAGCTACTTTTTCGAGCTCTAAATACCAATCTTCGCCAAACCGACGAACAAGGGCTTCTTTGACAAATTTGTAAACCGGAACTTCCAATTCTTTCCCTAAAGAACAAGCATCATCACAAATTTCCCATTTATCATAATTAACAGCGGCAAACTCGGTAAAATCTTTCACCCGAATAGGATACAAATGACAAGAAACAGGTTTTTTCCAATCTACTTCACCTTGATTATAAGCTTGCTCGATTCCGCAAAGTGCAGTTTTTCCGTCATAAATAACGTAAGCACAATCTTTTTCATCAATTAAAGGGGTTTCAAGATCACCATCAGTTCCTTTTCGCCAAGTTCCTTGCGCTTCAATAGCGGCAATTCCTTCTTTGCGAAGAAAAGGTTTTACTTTTGGATAAATAGCCTCAAGAATTTTGGTCTCTTCTTCGCTTAATGGTGCGCCAGCATCGCCGTCAACGCAACACGCGCCTTTGCAAGCTGATAAATTACAAACAAATTCTTTTTCGAGAATATCTTCCGATACGATGGTTTTTCCTAGTTGAAACATGATAATGGCGCACTGTGGTTATAAAAGTGCAAATATAGTCAAATGAAGACAAAAGGAATTAAAAAGTGATTTTATAAATAGTATTTGTATAAGTATAATCCCCAGTTGAAACAGATAAAATCATAAAGATATTTTCGTCTTTATCCATGGTCATATATGAAGAACTTGCAAAACTATTGCTTATTGTACACGTAACTACAGAAGTAGATGGAGTAGTTTTACTTAAAGTTCTATCTTGACAGGAATACACATTGCCTTTACTATCACTTATTGGGCAATGCGGAATATAGAATGAATTTGGAAAAAAACCTAGCTCCCATGAATTTACTCCTTTGTTATCAAGTTTAGTAATACTTTGATAAGAGGCTATATAAAAGTTCCCAAAAGAATCCAACGAAAAATCTTGAATTATTCCATAACCAGTTGCAAATTCTGAAATAGCGCCAGATGGATCTATCTTCATTAATTCTCCGTAATCATAGTTATTTATAAACAAATATCCGGTTTTTTTATCAAAAACTATTTCGCTAGCAAAAAAATCAACTTTTAAAAAAGGGGTTACATTTCCATTGATATCAATTTTAACAATATTTAAAAAAGTGTTTTCATACTTTATAGCAAATAAATTTCCAGCATTATCGAATGTTATACCCCAATAATTTCCTTTTACAAAAGTAGAAACTATTCCTGAAGCAGTTATTTTATATATACCCTTATCTGAAGAAAAAAATAGATTTCCCAAATTATCAAACTTCATGTTTCGAGGTAAGGAAGAAATTTGATTTGGAATTGAAGCATATAAAACCACTTTTGGATTTAGAACATCAGGCTTCCAATTAGCGTTCAAAGTAGCATCTAGAAATATAGGATTTGTATATTCGAAAGGTGTACCTGGAGTATTGTAATAAGTCCAACCTGTAAAAATAAATCCGTTGTTAACTGGAGTAGTTTCTTTGAGATGTGAACCAGAATTTAAAGTTTGCGAAGGAATATCATTCCCTCCATTCGAAATAAAAGAAATCGAAACCTTTTCTTCAGGCTTAGAACATCCAAAAAGCAAAAACAGAGCGAATAAAAACGATAATGAAATTTTATACATAATGAATAGATTTTTCATGAAGAAACAAAAAAAGCAACTTGGCTTTAATTTTTATAATAAATAAAATTTGATTTATAGGTTTAATAAAGCATCTCAAAACTCTTTAACAAAAAAGCTTCTCTAAAAATTAATCATAATTTCACTTTTAAACCTTTGCAATGTAATACTTTTGCCTTGTAAATACAGAAATTATGGAATTAGATTTAAAAGAAATAATAACAGTTAGCATGGTGCTTTTTGCCGTAATCGATATCGTAGGAACCATTCCCATTATTGTAGATTTGAGAGCAAAACACGGTCATATAGAATCCGAAAAAGCCTCTTTAGTAGCCGGTTTTATTATGATTGTCTTTCTATTTATTGGCGAAGAATTATTAAATTTAATAGGCATCGACGTAAATTCTTTTGCGGTTGCTGGATCTTTTGTTTTATTCTTTTTGGCTTTAGAAATGATTTTAGGTATCCGAATATATCGTGATGAGGAGGCGAGTTCCGCATCGATTGTTCCTATTGCCTTTCCGCTAATTGCAGGTGCGGGAACGATGACCACTTTACTTTCATTACGTTCTCAGTTTCATTCCGTTAATATTGTAATAGCAATAGTCTTGAATATTATCGTAGTGTATATTGTTTTAAAATCATCTGCAAAAATCGAAAAAATGTTAGGAAAGAATGGCTTAGGAGTTATTCGTAAGGCATTTGGAGTGGTTTTATTGGCTATTGCTGTTAAATTATTCGCCGCTAATGTTAAAGGTTTGTTTGTCTAAAATTTATTTTATTAAATTTACCCCATCATTTTTTACAAAAACAGATTTGTTTTTGTAAAAACAAAATACAACTTTATGAAAATTTTTACTAATGTATTGATGTCTTTAGCATTAGGTTTAATCATCTTCAATATTACATTGCTTGATTTTAAAAACCCATTGGAAGGAAACAGCATGATTGCTTTTATTGGAATTGCCGCTTCGGTTTGCGCTATTTTAATCCTTCTAATTTTCAGAATGTCTAAGAACATTGAAAAAAAAATGAACCAATAATTTGAACCATGTTTGATGTTTTAATTATTGGCGGTGGTGTTTCTGGAATATCATGTGCCCTTGTATTGGGTTCTGCAAAAAACAAATCTTTTGCATCTGATAAAAAAATCGGAATTATTACCCACCAAAAAACTTCAATGCTCCAAGAAGCAGTTATCAATAACGGGTATGGAATTGCTCCCGGCAAATTAGGTGCGGATTTATTATCGGAAAGTATCCAACATTTATCAGAAACCTATCCTCATGTTGAACAAATTTCGTCCGAAAAAGTAGTGCAAATTGACGGTGTTTTTCCTGAATTTTCGATTATTACAAACAAGAATACCTATAAATCAAAATCCATAATCATAGGGATTGGGTCGGCAAATACTTTTGCATTTGAAAGCCTCATGAATTATGTAGAACCGCATCAAAAATCACTTCCCGAAAAACAAAGAATACAATTAAGAAATAGTGACCACAAAGTAGCTGAAGGTATTTATGTTAGCGGAACATTGGCTGGTTGCAGAAGTCAAGTTGCAATTGCTGCTGGAAGCGGTGCTTCTGTAGCAACGGACATTCTAAGTTTATGGAATAATGGGGTTCCAACACAAATTCACGACAGCACGCGATAAAAATCAAAATAGCAAGGTTTTTATTTTTTATTTAAAACCACTTTGATCATGGCGTCGTCTTCTAATAAAATTTTATAATACAAATCATCACCATATAATTGACGGGCAAATTGGGCCAACAAATAGCGTTTTGCCAGGAACTTGTTATCCAATTTTACTTCTAATCCATTGGAGTAAATGTATTTTTGAAAAGAATTAAAATACAAATCAGAACCATCGATTTTATTTTTTAACTGTTCAAAAGAAAGACCTTTAAAAGCATTTTTATTTATATCAAATTGTTCAAAAACAAATTGACCTACAAATCCAGATTGCAATAAATATATTGAATTTTGATTTTTGGGTTCTGTTTCAAGCGGAACAAAAATATCAGGGACAATCCCTCCGCCACCATAAACAATTCTACCTTTTGGAGTTTTATATTTTAATATTTTAGGACTTTTTATACTGTCTTTATTATACAATTCACCATTTGAAAGTCGCGAATCTGATTCCTTAAAATACTCTTTATTCCCTTTCAAATACGATTTTTGAATCGAACGCCCAGTGGGAGTATAATACCTCGCAACGGTTAATCGTACTGCCGAACCATCGTCAAAATTCATTTCACGTTGCACCAATCCCTTTCCAAAAGAACGGCGCCCTACAATTGTTCCTCTATCATTATCCTGAATTGCTCCAGCCAGAATTTCGCTTGCGGACGCACTGTTTTCATCAATTAAAACCACTACTTTCCCCGTTTCGAAACTTCCGCTTTTAGTGGCAAATGTTTTTTCAACGGTTCCTTTTTTATTTTTAGTAAAAACGATTAATTGTTTGTCTTTAAGTAATTCATCGGCAATTCCTATCGCCTCTTCCATATAACCACCACCATTATCCCGAAGATCAATAACCAATGTTTTTATTCCTTTTTCTTTCAATTTAGACAATCCCGTTTTGAATTCATCCAAAGTAGTTTCGGCAAACCTATTGATTTTTATATATCCTGTAGTTGGATTCAAAAGCAGGACTGCGTCAACACTCTTTATGGGAATAACACCCCTTTTTAGTTTGATATTTATGTTTTTATGTTCTGATTTTCTATAGATTGTCAATTCTACATCAGAATTTTCGACACCTTTTAGCACAGAATATATTGTATCAGTTTTTAATTTTCGTCCAAATAATTTCTTTTTATTGGCAAAAAGGATTCGGTCTCCAGATTGAATTCCTGCTTTTTCAGAAGGACCATTTTCGATAGTTTTAATAATGGCCAAGGAGTCTTTGAACATATAAAAATTAACCCCAATTCCCACAAAATCACCACGCATATTTTCGGCAATTTGCGTTTGTTCCTTTGCTGGAATATATACAGAATGCGGATCAAGTTGGGATAAAATAGAATCGACTGTATGCGCTACAATTGTATCTGTATTTACATCATCAACATATTCGTTGTCGATAAAATCGATAAGTTTATTGAGTTTGTTTTTCGCACTATTAGTTTCCGAAAAACGATTAGGACTGGGAAAATTTAACCAACTTCCAAGAATAATTCCAAACGCAAGAACTGCAAAAATAAGTATTGGAAAATATCTAGAATTTATTTTCATTTATCCTAAGACTTCAATTTGTTCTACGATAACACCCGCTTTTGCAAGAAAATCTATTCCAGAAGTGTCTTTATAACCTGTTTGATACACCACTCTTTTTATACCCGATTGGTGAATTAATTTACTGCATTCTTTGCAAGGAGAAAGGGTGATGTATAAGGTTGCGCCCTCGCAAGTTTGCGTGGAACGCGCCACTTTTAGAATCGCATTAGCTTCAGCATGAAGAACATACCAATTAGTTAACCCTTCATTATCTTCGCAACAATTTTCGAAACCCGAAGGCGTGCCATTATAACCATCCGAAATAATCATTCGATCCCGAACAATTATTGCGCCTACTTGTTTTCGTTTGCAATAGGACAAAAGACTCCATTCTTTTGCAATTCGAAGATAAGCTCTATCGTATTTGTTTAATTTTTTCTTTTCCATTTTTATTATATATACCAAATTCCACTTTCCATAACCAATGGCAAAACAACCCCAATTACAAAAGCTGATAACACTAAAATCAAATCATGTCTTGAAATTCGAAAAAAGGCTTGACCAACGTAGGAAAACATCAAGACTACAAAAGCCACAACTATTTGCGCAAATTCAATTCCTAGGCCAAATTCCGCCAAAGGTAGTAATTTTGATTGTGGAGAACCGCCTACCATTGTTTTAAAAAATTCTGAAAAGCCTAATCCATGAATAATCCCAGCAAATATCACTATAAAAACTATAAAGCTAACACTTACTTGCTTAGAAGCTTTTCCAACGGTAAAAAGATTATTCAAACCCGTTAAAAAAATTGCAAAAGGAATTATAAAATTCGCTAAATCTGCTTTTGTAACAATTATATCAAAAATTGAGAACAATAAACCTAACGAATGACTAATTGTAAAAATAGTGATTAATAAAAACGCCTTTTTCCATTCTTTGAATGAATATGGAATTAGTAATGCCACTAAAAATAAAATATGATTGTATGCGTAAAGGTCAAAAATATGTTTCAGCCCTTTTTCAAAATAAATCCAAAAATCCGTCATCCTTTTAAGTTATATAGACTAAGGGCTGTCAAATCTACAATTTTTTTTAAAAATAGTGTTACTTGAATTTAACAAAAACACTTCGACGCTATTTTATTACATTGAAAAAGAGACAAATAAACTGGAATTGACTTTCTTTAAAATCAAAATTTCATTATCTTTGATAGACTAAAACAGATGTATTATGCCAATTTCAGACTTATTCGACAACGAATTCAATCAAAGAAATAGGGGTCATTTTTCAGCCATTGTTCGAGTGGCTCTTGCCGACGGAAAAGTTTCCCCAGAAGAACAGGCTTTTTTAGACAAACTGGCCGTTCATTTAGAAATTTCCGAACCAGAATATGCAGATATTCTAGAGAATCCTTTAAAATACCCCATAAACCCCCCTTATTTACATACACAAAGACTTGAACGTCTGTATGATTTGTCCAGAATGGTTCATGTAGAACATCAATTAGGAGACAAACAGGATGCGCTGCTTAGAAGATTTGCGTTAGCCTTAGGATTTACTCCAGGAAATATAAATTACATTGTGGACAAAGCCTTGACATTAATAGACCGAAAAGTAGATATAGATACTTTTATTTACGAAATGGAAAACATGAATCGCTAAAAATAAAAAACCATTAAGAAATTGATTTTAACATCATTCCTTAATGGTTTGTATAAAAAAATTAGTATTTCTTAGTATTTACTGTTTTTTGCTTTAATCATAAAATCTTCCGCGGTATTTACCATATTCAAACTTCCACAGAAAAAAGGAGCTCTTTCGTGTAATTCTGTTGGTTGAATTTCCATTATTCTATTAAATCCGTCCGATGCTTTTCCGCCTGCTTGTTCAACAATAAAAGCCATTGGATTACATTCATAAAGCAAACGTAATTTTCCTTTTGGCGATTTTGAACTTGTAGGATACAAATAAATCCCTCCTTTTATCATATTTCTATGTATATCAGAAACTAAACTTCCTATATAACGCGAAGTGTAAGGTCGATCTTCTTCTTCGGTTTGACAATGTTTTATATAATCTTTTACTCCTTGTGGAAAATGCACATAATTCCCTTCATTAACGGAGTAAATTGTTCCGTCTTGAGGGAAAATCATATTAGGATGCGATAAATAAAATGTTCCGATAGCGGGATTTAACGTAAAACCATTCACACCAAAACCCGTTGTATAAACCAACATTGTCGATGTTCCGTAAATTACATATCCAGCGGCAACCTGATTAATTCCGGGTTGCAAAAAATCTTCAATAGTTACAGGAGTTCCCATAGGTGTTATTCTTCTATAAACAGAAAAAATAGTTCCCACGGATACATTTACATCAATATTAGAGGAGCCATCAAGCGGATCCATTAAAACAACATATTTATTGTTATGACCATTATCGCTTCCGGCAATAGTTATAAAATCATCATTTTCTTCGGAAGCAATTCCACAAACAATTTCCCGATTGATTAAAGTTTTAATAAAAACTTCATTGGCATAAACATCTAATATTTGCTGATCTTCCCCTTGAATATTTTGTTCGCCAGCAGCACCAACAATATCGACCAATCCTGCTTTATTCACTTTGTAATTTACCACTTTTGCGGCTAAACGAATGGAATTGATTATTCTTGATAATTCGCCCGAAGAATATTGAAAGGCATTTTGGTTTTCAATGATAAATTCTCCTAATGTTGTGTTACTTTCTTTCATTGCGAAATCGTTGTAGTTTTAATTTGAAGTCACAAATATCGGTTTTTTTGTGAAATTGACATTAATTAATTAAGATAGTTTATCAGAATTGTATATTTGCCAAATAAAGCATTGAAATCCACCTATAAAAGCAGTTTTTTAAGCCAATAAAAATTATAAAGAAAAAAAATCATGATTATTAGAAAAGGGAATCCCGAAGATATGGAAGCTGTTTTAGGTTTAATTCAAGAATTGGCTGATTTTGAGAAAGAACCGGATGCCGTTTTAATTACGGTTGATGATTTAATTCGGGATGGTTTTGGAACCGTACCTTTATTTCATGTATTTGTTGCCGAGGTAGAAAACGAAATTGTAGGTATCGCATTGTATTATTATCGCTATTCTACTTGGAAAGGAAAAATCATCCATCTTGAAGATTTAGTTGTAAAAGATAAAATGAGAGGAACTGGACTAGGTTATGCTTTATATTCTGAAATAATCAAACAAGGAAAAAGAGACCATGTTAGAAGAATTGATTGGCACGTACTCGACTGGAATACTCCAGCAATCGGTTTTTATGAAAAAACAGGTGCCGAAGTACTTAAAAACTGGTATTTAGCACAAATGGATGAAGAAGGAATCAACTATTTCGTGGATAATAGATTAAAATAAAAGGCTTTTGCCAAAGATTAAAAAGATTTTTATATTCAGGTAATCTTAAAATCTGAGATAATCTTTTGCTGTGGTCTAAAAAAATAAATAAACTGTTTTCAAATTTCAAGTCTGAAATCTGAAATCTGAAATCTAAATTTAAAAATGAGAGTATTCAAATTTGGTGGCGCTTCCGTTAAAGACGCCGAAGGAATTAAAAACGTATATGACGTTTTGCAAAAAGCAGGTTACGAAGATGTATTATTGGTGGTTTCCGCAATGGGAAAAACTACCAACGCACTAGAAATCGTTATAAAAAACTATTTCGAAAAATCTGCAGAATTACAAGCATCGGTTCAGGAAGTAAAAAAATACCACAACCAAATCCTTTTGGATTTATTTGAAAATGATAAAAACGAAGTTTTCACCGCTGTAAACACTTTGTTTTCTGACTTAGAATATTTTTTAGCGCATAACAAATCACCGAATTATAATTTTGTTTACGACCAAATTGTAAGTTATGGCGAATTGATTTCGACTACAATTTTGAGTCATTTTATGAATTTTATGGACATAAAAACCCAATGGCTCGATGTGAGAAACTTCATAAAAACCAATTCGAATTATAGAGATGCGGAAGTAGATTGGGATTTAACGCAGAAAAACATATCGAAAAACGTAAAGCAAAAATCGTTGAATATTACCCAAGGATTTTTGGGTTCAGACGAAAAT
>Ga0209499_1000369_pt1 | contig 33348 bp, 24 predicted proteins | sample C_130208_EF_Meta_FD_187306 | JGI IMG/M metagenome (GOLD analysis project Ga0209499, IMG submission 187306) | Freshwater microbial communities from Lake Croche, Canada to study carbon cycling - C_130208_EF_MetaG (SPAdes) (version 2) | ecosystem: Environmental > Aquatic > Freshwater > Lake... | reverse complement strand
TAACAGGTAAAAAATTTACTTTAAATAATACTTAATACCTGATACCTATTACCTGATTTTACCTATTACTTAATACCTTTTACCTCTTTTTTATTATCTAATACCTATTTTTACCTATTACCTAATACCTATTACCTATTTTTTTACTTTATTTCATGAAGTTTGAAAAGAAACTCTGAGAAGTTGACCAGCGTGTGAACCAATGCCGCATAAAAAACATTTTTCGTTTTCAAATAGGTGTAGCCATAGGCCCAACCGGCGACCGCGGCCAAGCCAACAAAAATAATTGAACCTTTATGAAAATGAGCTAATCCAAAACTCATCGCTATGATGGCCAAGGCTGTGTAGGTTCCTACGACTTGAAATTGTTTCTTCTCTAAAAAATACGCGGGTATAAATAGACCAATGGCAACAGCTACGGGGAACCAGATCAAATTTAGCTCTAGCGCATAGCCCGCCCATGCTGATAAAACCAACAAAATAATAAAACCATTGCGCCAGTATTTTTTCCATTCGCCTGATTTTTCTATTTGCTTGGCCAACATATTTTGCAATAAGCCTCGGAAAAATACTTCTTCGAACAAAGCAGTTCCAATAAATATGCGCAATAGTTCTTGTAAAGACTTCATGAATCCATCCCGCCTAATTTCAAAGAAGGGATCGGGGTTTACGAAGCCTAAAAAGTAAGCGATAAGCATCACAAAGGACAAAAATGAAAGCCACGAAATAATAGCTATGCCTATAAATTTCAATTGAAAAATTGGATAAAATCCGATATCCTTTATCTTTCTGATTTGCCCAAATGCATACACCATAAGCAAGATCCACGAGATTTTAAAAATAGATCCAAAACCATTTCCCTTCACCGGAAATGTTGTGTCACCAGGGGAATCCACGAGGGTCAATGGGACTAAAAAAACGAGCAAAACAAGGTAATCCACACGGCCAATATCCGTCCTAGGAAAGGCCCGATAATACAAAACCGGAAATGCAAATAAAAACGGTAGCAAAGCCGCAGACCCAGTAAATGGCGATTGGCCATGGGCCAACAAATAATAGTAGATAACAAAAAGTATGATGCAAGGAAATAGAAGCACTCGGTTTCCTGAAAGTAGCGTCGAGTTATTTACCTCATCGACAATCTCGGGTTTCCCCATATTAAAAATTAAAAAATAGATGAGCAGGAATGCAGGGATAGTTATTAGCCATTCTTTGGCAGGCAATGGAGCATTAAAATAGACGAATAATAAAAGATAAATGAATGTCAGTGCAGAGCCTACAATCATTTTGTTTCCTATTTTTTCCATGTGTTAGCTATGTTAAATATTCAGTAAATCAAATAAAATATGCCTAAAAAAGCTAGAATTATTTATAAAAAATATTAATTTAGTTTTATTCTAACTTAACCTATATAAACTATGCAAGCAAGTTTTTTATCTGTGGTTTTATTGCCACTTGCCCTCGCCATCATTATGATGGGATTGGGATTATCTTTGAAAATTGACGATTTTAAACGGGTTTTAATTTTCCCCAAAGCAGTTTTGATCGGGCTTTTATGTCAAATGATACTTTTGCCTGTTATTTGTTATTTTATTGCTTCCGGTTTTGGGCTCTCGCCAGAATTAGCGGTGGGTTTAATGCTGCTTTCGGCTTCGCCGGGGGGGCCAACGGCCAATCTTTATTCGCACATCGCCAAAGGCGATGTGGCCCTAAACGTTACGTTGACAGCGATCAATAGCCTTATTTCAGTTTTTTCAATTACCTTCATTGTTAATTTTGCCATGGCTAGTTTCATGCGATCAGACCAAGCCATTCCTTTGCAATTTAAAAAAGTAGTCGAAGTTTGTGTGGTCGTTTTAGGACCAGTTTCGGTCGGTATGTTGATTCGTTCTTATGCTAGTAATTTTGCTGAAAAATTAAGTAAACCAGTCAAAATAGCTTCAGCTTCCTTTTTAGCGTTGGTGATTGTATTGACCATCATTAAAGAAAAGTCACACATTATTCAAGATTTTCAGATGGTTGGATTGCCGACTTTACTCTTAAATATTCTTAGTATGGCGATTGGGTATTATGTTCCACGCCTGTTTAATTTGGCAAAAAGTCAGGCGATTGCTATCGGAATGGAAATAGGTATTCATAATGGTACCTTGGCCATCTTTATTGCCTTAAGTGTGATTGGTAATAGTGCAATGAGTACTCCAGCCGTCATTTACAGTTTGATTATGTTTTTTACGGCTGCTATTTTTGGGTATTTGGTGAATTTAAAAAACAAAGTCTAAGGCTCTCAATTTTAATTGTTTCGTAATTCATCATTTAATAAATAAAAAAGACCGAAGAATTTCGCTTCGGTCTTTTTTTTATACCCGTAAAAAAATATTTTTCTTGTATAAAACATATAGGAATGTCCACTTGATGCCGGTGTAGCAAATGGCTAGTGCCACGGCATTGAAGGGGTCTCCTATTATTTGGCCTAACCAATGAAACATTCCATCAGTGGCATATTCCCAGTCGATAATCATGCCGGACAAATAAATTAAAATGGAATTCATTCCAATGATGCGAAAGAAAAAGGCCCATTTTTGATATCCTTTTACGTCGATGATGTAGTAAAATATCGAAAGCAGGATTAAGCTTATTCCTCCCACTAGCATCACAAATGAACTAGACCAAAGGTTTTTATTAATGGGGAAATCGATATTCCAAATCAATGCGATCACGATAAATAGCACTCCAAGAATAGCCATTTTTTTGGTTTTTGCGGTTCCATCACTCGGATCATTTTTAAGAAAATTTCCTGTTAGGATTCCCAGCAATCCAGTGGAGATGGCCGGTATGGTTGAGAAAATACCTTCTGGATCATGTATTCCCCTGTGTAATCTTCCTGGCATCCATGTGCGATCTAAATAGGAGGCGAAATTTCCTGCCTCAGTTAAGTCCCCCGCCATAAAGCCGGGCGCGGCATTGAACTTAAGTGCTAAATAATAGCTGATGATAATTCCTGCAAACCAAATGAACTGCGTAATTTGTTTTTGCGTATATAAAAAGATGATATTGGCAAACATATAGCCTAGACCGATACGCCCCAGCACACTTCCAAAACGAATTTCTTCTAGTGGTTTAAATTCTAAGCCATTGTTGTAAATAATCCCTAAAAGAACAAGAATAAATCCTCTTTTGATTACTTTTTGTAGAAGTTGTTCTCTGGATTTTCCTTTTTCTAGCTCCTTACCTAGGGAATAAGGGGTGGCCACACCTGCCATAAATAGAAATAGTGGAAAGATCAGGTCATTAAATGTGAACCCATTCCATTCGGGATGTTCTAATTGGTTTGAAATGAAGCCCCAGAATGGCGATCCAGTTGCTTTATATAAGAATTTAAATATTTCTTCTGCGCCCATAATCCAAAGCATATCAAACCCGCGAAGTGCATCTAAGGATTGAAGTCGTTGAGCGATAGGAGAACTTTCCAGCGATGATGTCGTTGTTTTCATAGGTTTTAATTAAGCCATAAATATATACATAAATTAGCTTTTCCACTGATTTGAAATTTCAAATCTGCGAAAAAGCTAAAAAATCAATTTATTTTATGTCAATTATGGCTAACCAAATCCTTAACTTTTACATATGTAGGTGTATTTTTTTGGATGCATAATCTGGCCAGTAAATAACTAATGGTCGATTCAGCCCCTTGATTAAGGTTGACATATTTTTCCTCTAAACCGTCAAAGCATCCTCCTGTACATGGATTGTAGACAATTTGGTGTAATGAATTATCTCCTAAAAACCAATTAAAGGAACTTTTCATTTTTTCCAAATAATCTTGATCGCCAAATTCCGTATAAAAATGTTGAAGGGCCATGATCGTGTAGCTAACATCAATTGCCTGTTCACCGCCTTTGAAGCTATTACGGCTACTTTGTTCAGAATAATTTTGTCCGTCTTCCAACCAATATTTGTTTGAAATCACTTGGATATGGTTTTTATGGAAGGTTTTGGCCAATAAAAAATTGAAAGACCTTTGAGCTATTTCTCTATAAATAGGTTCTTCTGTGGTCAAGTAAGCCATTAATAAGGCTTCCGAACTTCCTTTTTTATGAGTTTGCGCACTTTTTATTATGTTATTAATCATTTATTAGTCAATGAGTTATGGATATCTTGCAAACGAATTAGGGCAATTTTGCCAAATAGATTAATGATAAATCCATGAAAGTACTAGACAAGAAAGTGGCGTTGATCACGGGAGCTGGATCGGGAATCGGACGGGCAATAGCCTGTTTGTATGCCCTGGAAGGCGCTAAGGTGGTCGTTTCGGATATTGATGAAAAAGGTGGAAATGAAACCGTCCGCTTGATATTAAAAGAAGGTGGAGAGGCCTTTTTTGTTTTGGCAGATACATCAAAAGCCCTCGATCATCAAAAATTAGTTGACGAGACCATCCGTCGGTATGGCGCATTACACATCGCAGTAAACAATGCGGGGATCGGGGGGCCTCTTGCTCCCGTGGGGGAGTATCCCTTGGAAGGCTGGGATCAAGTAATTGCTATTAATTTAACTGGGGTATTTTTAGGCATGCATTTTCAAATTCCCAAATTGTTGGAGTTTGGTGGTGGAATCATTGTCAATATGTCCTCGATTTTAGGTAAAGTCGCAAGCCAAAATTCTCCGGCATATGTGGCATCAAAGCACGGGGTTATCGGCCTGACTGAATCAGCGGCAGTGGAATATGCGACTAAAAAAATTCGCGTTAATTCGATCGGGCCAGGCTATATTTTGACACCTTTATTGACCAATACCTTTGACCAAGATACGTTGGATGCCGTGGCAACTTTACATCCCATGGGCCGATTAGGTAAGGCGTCGGAGGTGGCTGAACTAGCTTTGTTTTTGAGTTCAGATAAATCTTCTTTTATTACCGGAGCTTATTATAATGTGGATGGAGGATATTTGGCCCAATAAATTAAAGGCTAATTTTCTTGGTCGGATCGATGCGTAGCCATAAAAATCCGCCTAGGATGACGATGCAGCCGATAATTCTGACGGGGATATCCCAACTTCCGGTGGCCGCGAGGATGTAGCCAAAAGCGATGGACATGATGGTGGAGCCCAACTGCCCCGCCATCCCCATAGCTCCGGCCACTGCGCCCGCATTTTGTCCGCCTATGTCGGAAGAGGTAGCCCAAGAAACAGGTAAGGTAAAATCTTTAAAAGCTAAGCCAAATGCCAAAACGACAATCGACGTAGTGGTATCCGGAATGAAGGTGGCGGTCAACATACAAATTCCTGACATCACTAGGCCAAACATACCTACCGCTCTGCGGCCCCATTTTAAACCGCGTTTTTTAGTTAAATAATCGGAAGAAAATCCGCCGATAAAACAGCCAACAGTACCCAAAATAAATGGGAGGGAGGCTAAAAATGCAATTTGGGTATCATCGATTCCTCGGCCATTTTTCAAATATTTTGGCATCCAAGAAAGATAAAAATAGGCGCCATAAAGTAGGCAATGGTACATGCCCATAAGTGACCAAATATTGGGATCTTTTAAAATTTTCAACACAATTGAAAAACTTTCTCCCCCGGATTTTAACTCTCGTCCTTGCTCGATGTGATCAACCTCTTTTTGAGAAATATTTGGCATTTCACGCGGTTCGTCTTTGAACCAAAAGCCCCAAAACGTAGCCCATAAAATTCCTAATATACCAAAAGCATAAAACACATAACGCCAACCGTAGGTTTGCATAATAAAGAGAGAAAGGAAGGGGGCCAATGCCGCACCGATTCGACTCGCGATCCATATAAATGATTGTGCTCGGCCTGTCTCTGATTTTGGGAACCAACGAGATATAACGATTGTAGCGTTTGGATACGCCCCTGCTTCACCGATTCCAAACAGAAATCGGATAATAAATAACATGGTGAATGTTGTAGAGAATCCGGTTAGTATGGTGAATACTGACCAAGATAGCACAATTCTAAATAAGATGGATTTCGGACCTTTTCGGTCACCCCATAATCCTACTGGTATCTCAAACAAACCATAGGCAAAAGCGAAAGAGCCTAGAATCCAGCCAAACTCTTTTTCAGATAAATTAAGTTCCTGGGTGATGGCGGTACCCGTGATTGAGATCGATGTCCGATCTAAATAGGTGATGATGGAAAAAAGTGCCATAACGAATAGCACCCAATATCTTTTATTCATGTAAATTGGCTTATTGGAATTTTTAATTTTTGAAGATAATTTTTTTTGTTTTAAGCGGATTTTTTATTCGTTCGTCTTTAGCTTTACTAACTTTTTAAAAGTTAGTAAAGCTGACGAAGTTACAGAAAAAATTAGTATTGTAAATCCAAAATTGACGAGTAAATTGATATTCTTAAAAACCAGCTGATGAAAATTATTTCCATACTCCAATTTATTTTTTTATTGAGTTTGTCAACCTATTCCTATTCCCAAAAAAATGCAAAGCCTAACATACTTTACATCCTAGTGGATCAATGGAGGGCGCAGTCGACCGGCTATGCGGGAGATAAAAATGTGATAACGCCTAATTTGGATAAATTGGCCAGCAAGAGCGTAAATCTGACCCATGCAGTTTCAGGAATGCCCGTATGCTCACCGTATCGAGCTTCTTTTTTAACTGGCCAGTACCCGCTGACACATGGCGTTTTTATGAATGATGTTTTGTTGGATACCAATCAGACGACCATTGGGAAAGTGTTTAAAGAAAATGGATATCAAACAGGTTATTTAGGGAAGTGGCATGTGGATGGCCACGGAAGGAGTTCGTATATTCCGGCGAGTCGCCAACAAGGTTTTGACTACTGGAAAGCGCTTGAATGTACTCATGATTATAATAACTCAGCCTATTATGAAGGAAATTCTCCGGTCAAGAAAGTCTGGGAAACCTATGATGCCATTGCCCAAACACAAGATGTTTGTCAATACCTGAAAGCGCAGACAAAAAAAGACGACCCTTTCTTTTTAGTGCTTTCCATCGGTTCTCCGCATGATCCCTACCAAACAGCTCCCGAAAAATATCGTAAAATGTATGAAAATAAAATCTTTACGATTCGCGATAATGTACCTGCTGATAAAGTAGAGAAGGTTCAAAATGACCTAAGAGGATATTATGCGCACATGTCGGCGATTGATGATTGCGTGGGCCAACTGCGCTTTACGCTCAAGGAGCAAGGTTTAGATGAGAATACCATTATTGTTTTTACCGCAGATCATGGCGATTTAATGGGTTCTCATGGGGCATGGAATAAGCAGCAACCCTATGACGAAAGTATTCGGGTGCCTTTTTTAATTTACTATCCAAAGGCTTTTGGGCCCGAAGGAAAGAAATCAAAAGCGCTCATGAATTCCCCTGATATCATGCCTACGCTGTTGGGTCTGACAGGAATCGAAGTTCCCAAATCAGTGGAAGGAAAAGATTTTTCCCAAATTTTATTAGGCAAAAAGAAAAATGATGTCACCCATACCTTAATTTCTTGTGTCCAACCTTTTGGCCAATGGATTCGCTCCAAAGGTGGCAAAGAATATAGAGGTCTAATGACCGAAAATTACACCTATGTGCGTGATTTAAAAGGACCTTGGTTATTATTTGATCGGACAAAGGATCCATTCCAAATGAATAACTTGGTTGGCCAGCCTTCCCTTGCAGCTATTCAAAGTAAATTAGACCGTGATTTATGGAATGAATTGAAAATACGTAAGGATGAGTTTTTGCCTGGTTTAGACTATGTCAAAAAATGGAATTATGTCATCGATGCTACCGAAACAGTCCCTTATGTTAAAATAAATTATCAAGGCTTACCGATTTCAGATATCTCATCTGGTTATCCTAATTTAAAATAGTTATTATGGAAAGCATGTCAAATTCAAATTTAATCGATCAGTCCAAAAATAGGTTTACGCAATTTGTTTTTTTAAGTGTAGTAGTCCTAAGTTTTTTGCAATTCCCATTCGTTTTGGCCCAAGCGAAAAAACCTAACATCATTTTTATTTTGACCGATGATCAACGCGCGGATGCGATGGGTTATGCCGGAAATAAAATCATCCAAACCCCCGAAATGGATAAGTTGGCCAGCCAAGGAATTTATTTCAAAAATGCTTTTGTCACAACTCCTATTTGTGCCGCTAGTCGCGCTAGTATTTTGACTGGTTTATACGAGCGGACGCATTTGTATACATTCCAACAAGGTAATTTGAAGCAAGGATATGCTGATAATTCCTATCCGACTTTATTAAAAAATGCAGGATATTACACGGGATTCTTTGGGAAATTTGGGGTGGAATACCCTTTGTTCGATACCATGTTTGATCAAGGAGAAAATTATGATCGCAACACCAAATACAAGGATCGCCGAGGATATTTTTACAAGACATTAGGGAAGGATACGGTTCACTTAACTCGGTATACAGCACAAAAAGCCATGGATTTTATTTCTAACGCGCCTTCGGATAAACCCTTTTGTTTGTCTTTGAGTTTTAGTGCGCCGCATGCCCACGATCCCGCAGTGGATCAATATTTCTGGCAGCCTGAAGTGGATCATCTATATAAAGACGTAGTAATTCCTCCGCCTATTATGGCTACTGATGCTGATTTCATGGCTCAGCCCGCCTATGTTCGAAACGGCGAAAATCATACGCGCTGGCTCTGGCGTTTTGACACCCCTGATAAATACCAAAAAAGTGTCAAAGGTTATTATCGAATGATTTCTGGAGTCGACTTAGAAATAGGTAAAATACGTAAGCTACTCGCTGAAAAGGGCTTAGATAAAAATACGATTATTATTTTTTTAGGTGATAATGGATACTTTTTAGGGGAACGCCAATTTGCAGATAAATGGCTGATGTACGATAAGTCATTGCGCGTACCTATGATGATCTATGATCCACGCAACCCGAAGCATCGCGTTATTGAAGATGAGGTTTTAAATATCGACATAGCACCGACCATTTTTGGTTTTGCAGGATTAAGCCAACCGAAATCCTGGCAGGGGGTGAATTTATCTGGCTATACTAAAGCGGGTTCACCGGCTAAATCTAGAGTTGATTTTTTATGTGAGCATTTGTGGAAAGTAGATATTATAGCCTCCAGCGAAGGATTTAGGACTAAAAAATGGAAATATTTCCGTTATCGAGAGGATTTAAAACATGAGGAATTATATGATTTAAGTCAAGATCCCTTAGAAAAAAAGAACCTTGTTAACGAGGCTAAGTATAAGCATGTTTTAATGGAGATGCGCCAAAAAATGGAGCAGAAAATAGCCTCTTTAGAGAAAAGTCGTTTGTAGATTTCTTTGTGATTTTCAATTTTACTCGTTTTATTTAATGATTCGTTTATTTTAAACGTGTAAATATTGCTTAATTTAGAGGATTCAAATTTGATCTATATATCTATGAAAACCCGATTACTAATTTTCCTTTTTTTAGGAAATATTTTCGCCATTTCTGCTCAAAAAATGGCCCCTATTGTTTCTTTACCTAATGGTTGGAAATTAAGCTCAGCCGGAAAATCTTTTGGTTTAGGTGATTTGCCCTTAAACATCGCGCTTAGCAATTCGAAGAAGTTTATTGCCGTGACTAATAATGGCGTAAGCGCCCACAGTATTATGTTGATCGATGTGAAATCTGAGCGTGTCATCGATTCGGTCATTATTCCTAAAGCTTGGTATGGCTTGACTTTTAGCCCAGATGACCAATTTTTATATGCGGCTGGCGGTTATGACAATAAAATCGTTCGCTATGAAATCATTCAAAATAAACTTAATAAGAAGGACGAGATTGTTTTAGGAGCCATTTGGCCTAATCGAGTGGGACCTGCAGGAATCACTTTTGACACTAAACGTCAAAAAATTTATGTAGTCACACGTGACAATCGTAGTCTATATGTGATCGATGCCAAAACGCAAAAAATTGAAAAACAATACGGGTTAGATGGTGAAGCGTATATGAGTGTAATGAGTGCTGACGCTAATGAATTATATATTTCTTGCTGGGGTTGCGACCAAGTTCTTGTTTTTGATTTAAATATGAATGCTTGGAAATCACCGGTTAAAGTAGGTGATAACCCGAATGAGATGTTGGTGAGCCCGAATGGCCAACACCTTTATGTATGCAATTCAAATGACAATACAGTATCTGTCATCAATTTAAAAACTAAAAAAGTAATCGAAACTTTGGATGTGGCTTTGTATCCTAATTCACCTTCGGGATCTACTACGAATGGTTTGGCGATGGATCCGATTAAAAAGTGCTTGTATATCGCAAATGCGGATAACAATTGTTTGGCGGTTTTTGATGTTTCTACACCAGGAAAAAGTGTTCCAAAAGGTTTTATTCCTGTAGGTTGGTTTCCTACGAATGTGAAATTTATTAATAACAAAATTTGGGTAACGAACGGAAAAGGAAATACTTCTTTAGCAAATCCATACGGTCCGCGTCCTGTAAAAAATGGCGAAGAAGTTTTATTACATGGTGCGGACATGAACGCGCCCAAAGAGGTTCAATACATCGGGTCTCTTTTTAAAGGGTCGATGAGTGTAATACCTTCTCCATCAGTAAAAGATCTTCAGGGATACTCTAAAGCTGTTTATCGAAATGCATCTTATTCCCCTAGCAAATCAGATTTGGCGGATAAGGAAGCTCCGGGATTTCCTATTCCGATGAAAATGGGTCAAAAGTCACCGATTAAATATGTGTTTTATGTGATTAAAGAAAACCGTACCTATGATCAGGTTTTGTCAGATGTGAAGGGTGGTAATGGAGATACGACTTTACTTTTATTTGGTAAAAAATACACACCGAACCAACATGCGATTGCCGAAAAATTTGTGTTATTAGATAATTTTTATGTGGATTCTGAGGTAAGTGCCGACGGACACATGTGGTCCATGGGGGCATATGCTACAGATTTCATGGAGAAAAGTTGGCCTACCAGCTACGGCGGCAAAGGCGGTGGAATTTATGGAGAGCCAGAGAAAAATGTGGTATTGAATAAAAGTGGATTTATTTGGGACTTATGCAATCGATATGGAATCACTTACAGAACTTATGGCGAGTTTGTGACGAATGGCAAAGCAACTATTCCTGTATTGGATAAACATTTTCATCCGACTTTCCCAAGTTACAGTTTGGCCGTCATGGACACAACTCGTCTGCGGATTTGGAAGACTGAATTTGAGACGATGGTGAGGGAAAATAGAGTTCCCCAATTTAATACTTTACGATTAGGAAATGACCATACGGAAGGTTTACGTTTAGGGCGTCCTACGCCCTATGCGCACGTAGCCGATAATGATTTGGCGGTGGGCCAATTGATCGAAACTTTATCCAAAAGCCCAATTTGGAATGAAACGGCTGTGTTTATTTTAGAAGATGATGCTCAAAATGGTGCGGATCACGTAGATGCGCATCGGAGTACTGCCTATGTAGCGGGTGGATTTGTCAAAAGAAACTACGTGGATCATACGGCTTATTCCACTAGTTCGATGTTAAGGACGATGGAATTAATTTTAGGCCTAAGTCCTATGTCCCAATATGACGCGGCCGCGATGCCGATGTGGCGTTCTTTTGATTCGGTAGCTAAGCCGAGTGATTTTAAGGCGATTAGTCCTAATGTGGATTTACTGACTAAAAATGTGGCTAGAAATGAATGGCAACGGAAATCTGAATTGTTTAATTTTGAGAAAGAGGACACTAATAATGATGTGGCCTTCAATTTGGTTCTTTGGCATGGTTTGAAAGGCGATAAAATTCCTTTCCCGGGGCCTACTCGGGCTGCGTTTGTGTACCCCATCATAAAAAAAGACTTAGATGATTAAAAAATCCTGGGCATTTGTTTTTTTATGCTTTTGGAGTTTGAATGCGCACGCATTGGACAAGCCAAAGAAGCCCAATATCATTTTCATTTTAGCAGATGATTTGGGCTATATGGATTTGGGATGTTATGGAAATCCTTACAATGAAACACCTAATCTAAATAAATTAGCGAATGGTGGGGTGAGATTTACGCAGGCTTATGCGGCGAGTACCGTTTGTTCCCCCTCTCGTGCGGCGATTATGACTGGGCTACATCCGGCAAGATTAAAGTTAACTAATTTCCTAATTGGGAATAGAACAGAGGATGATTCCCCACTTTTGCCGGCTCAGTGGACGACCTATTTGGCTTCCAAAGAAATTACTTTAGCCCAACGACTTAAGGCCTTAGGTTATCAGACGGGGATGGTCGGAAAATGGCATTTAGGTTCAGGAGATAGTTTGGCCCCTTGGAATCGAGGTTTTGATTACGCGAGGATGATTGGTAAAAATGGGCTTGACTACTATCATTATGGAATCTTTGAAAATAGCTTTCAAAAGGTTTTTGAAGATGACGGTAAAGCCTATATGACGGATAAGTTGAGTGATTATGCGGTCGAATTTATTGGCCAACAAAAAGAGTCAAAACCGTTTTTTATGTACATGTGCTATTCTGCACCCCATGTTTTCATCGTGCCCAAGGCCACTAAATTGAATAAGTATTTCTTGAAATATGAAAAATTTAAAGGGAAATACAATCCATATTATGCGACGATGGTGGAGAGTATGGATGATGGAGTAGGAAGAATCATGGAGTCTTTAAAGAAGCAAGGTCTTTTAAACAATACTTTAGTCATTTTTGCTTCTGATAATGGGGGAGTGGGTCTACCCGAATTAGGGCCAATTCCCACGCAAAATGACAGTTTGAGGAAATGGAAAGGTCATGTGTATGAAGGAGGTATTCGAATTCCAACGATCATGTTTTGGGAGGGTAAGATTATACCTAAGCAAGTGAATGATAACTATTTTATGAACACGGATTATACGGCTACCATTTTAGATTTGTTGGGTCAAAAAGCCCCTGAAATGACCGATGGGGTGAGTGTGTGGCCTATGGTCAATCAGCCTAATTTTAAAGAGCAATCTCGGCCTTTGTTTTGGCATTATCCCCATTTCTCAAACCAATTAGGCAGACCGGCTGGTGCAGTTCGGTTGGGGGATTGGAAGTTGGTGGACAATTTTGAATTATCAAAATTAGAGCTGTATAACCTAAAAGAAGACGTGGGTGAGCGCCACGATGTGGCCAAAGATTTTCCTATGAAAAGAGATGAATTACATGGCTTATTAATGGACTGGCGTCATAAAGTTCAAGCTAATATGCCCATTAAGAAATAAGGAATAAAATTCTGTTTTACGGTTTAAAAGGACTTCTTTTTTTCCAATTAATTTCAGGTTCTAGGTAGTTGAAAATGTGCCCTAAAAAATGATTGATCATCCCTTGGCTATGCTTCATAAATCCAATCATTTGGGTATCTGTGGCACCCACGGAACTTTTTATTTCAAGTGCTGTTCGGCCAAAAATGATGTTTTTAAACTTCAATTGTATGCCACATGCGATCATATCATAGAGCATGTTGAGATAAAGCATTTTTTCTTTTTGGATTTTTTCATCGTAGCCCAGAAAATAAGTGTCTAAACTTTTCCCATTTTTAATTAAGGTATTGAATCCAATTAATTTTCCTTTGAAGAAATAGCCGTAGAGCATAAAGTCATCTTGGAGTTTTTCTTTTAAGACATAAAAGTGGTTTTTTGGAAGGTAAAAAGTATTAAAAGGCGCATTTTCGGCCACATGCAAATACAAATCATGTAGGACTTCTTGATGCTCCTGTATTTCGTCGATCGTCAATTTTTTCTTTTCAATTCCTACCGCTTTATTTCTACTTCTTTTGTATTGATCCCTATATTTTTTTGTTAGGGCATTTACATAATCTTCTTCTTGGTTCCAAAGAGGATTGACCTCAAAAATCATATTGGGTTGCGATGAAAATTTCAAATCTTTTTTAAAAGCAGCTTGGTCAAAATGTGTGAGTTCATTAGGCATGAAATCTTTGAAGGAAGTCAAGTGATTTTTTGAGTTCCGGTTAATGTCGGTCACAGCTCGTTTTAGCGTCCTTAAGATTTCTGGGATATGGGCGTGTTCCATGACTGCAAAAGCATTTTGGCCTGACAGCATGTTGTTGCCTATGAATAAGAGTTTCGATGAAAAACGGCTAAATAAAAAATTCCGAATCCATGTTTTTAATTTTTTGTCTCGTTCGCCATAGCTTTCTAAATGTGAAAGGTCGATGAATTGAGCGATCGCTACACCGATTAAATCCGCCTGTTTGAAAATCCCAATATACTGGCATCTTATGTTGGCAGGAGCGGCTAACTCTAAAACTTCTAGGTATTTTTTGGAAAGGAAAATATTTGCCTGAGCGATTGAATCCCAACGATTGGGTAAAGACTGAATAGATGTAAAAAGTTGATAGTTATATGAAGTATTCAAAAGAAAAGGTAGCTAGTTCATTTAACTTTAAAAAATGAGAAATTGTTCATTTGATCTCATTAATCATATTGGCTAGCTTATGATCTTTGGCTGTGATTTGATTGTTTTCATCATGCGTGCACAACCAAATTTCCACGACATTGTAATTGTTTAAAATACTTGGATGGTGGTTTACTTGGTTAGCTAGCACGGCAATTTGATTAATAAATTGGATCGCTTGCGTAAAGTCGGCAAATTTAAATTTTTTGTACAGTTTATTTTCTTTTGTTTCCCACATCGTTTTTATGCTTTCTGCAATTTAATGAATTGTGCTGTCATTCAGGCAGATTCTATTTTTTCTCCTTCACATCTGGGTTCCCAACTACCTAGATCTAGAATGAGTAAAAATTTATTTTCAAAAAGTTGTGATTTCCCAATTTTCACTAATCCTGAGTTCACTAATCGTTTAAAATTTTATGTGCTTTTTTAAATAAATCTCACCAAGTTCTTTTTTCTAAAAACTTATCAAGAGCTTCTTTAGTAATGATGGGTTCATTGGGGTGGGCATTAACCCAAATTAAAAATGAAGTTTTAATTTCTTCAGTCCATTGGTTGTCTATTTCACCAGCATTGTATTTTCCAGATTTTAAAACGTCTTTTGAAAAATGATCACGCACCGAAATAAATTCTGAAGTGGCAATTACTTTTTCAGCCAAATGAGCAGGTATAAATAAAACGCCCTCTCTTTCGGATAAAACTAAATCTCCGGGCATCACAATAGCGCCTCCAATTCGTATCGGACCATTTAGACTAATAAGTACCACTTCCTCTAAAAATGAAGGATGAAAATCACGCACGTATGCGTTGAACCCTTTAAGTTGTGCTAAGCCAGATAAATCCCTAGCAGCACCATCAAAAATCACACCATTACCTGTTTTATTAAAGATGGATGCTCCTAAATTATCACCAATTAATGTGCCTTGTGCTATTTTGCCGAAAGATTCAGCCACATAAACATCCCCCTTTTGTAAAACTTGTATGGGCCATGCATTGGTGTTACCAGAGCGACCGTCTTTTTTACCACGCTCTTTAATTAATGCTTCAATATCCGGGCGAGTAGGGCTGTACTTTGCTGTAACAGCTCTTCCTACCACAGGAACATCCTCATGCACCATTTTCCAATGACCTTCAAACTGATTGTTATAACCTTCGTTGTGAAGCACTTGCCAAGCTTCTTCGATACCAATTTTTTTTGCTCTTTTAATTAACTCATCACTTATTTTAGGGCGACCATCTTCAAATCTTTCACCCTTCCAATGTGAGCTTAGAAATTCTAATTCAGTTTTTGGAAATAATTGTGCTTGGCTAAAATAAAACGAACCTATGAATATTAAAAATAAGCTTATTTTTTTCATTTTTTAATTTATTTGTTGGCATTTAGCAATACTTCTTTTAATCTTTTGGCAACTATTTTATCTTCGCCCTCTTGCAATGACCATGCTGTCATACCAATATTATCTTTGCCACCAACAGATTCTATGGAAGGATTTCCATTGCGTAAATCCAAGCGTAATTGTTCTCCAGTTTTACTAATTTTGTTGTAGTCAAATGTAATGTTCAAAGTTGGCGTCACATTGCCTAAGGTTGGAGTAGAAATTGTAGTGCTAACACCCTGAACTGATTCCGCAGCTTCTTGTATTTTTTTAATTCTCTCTAGAAATATAAGCGCCTCTGCATCATGATCAATTTTCACGAACTCTTCCACGGCTACCAACATACCTAAAATTTCTTCCTTATTTACTTTCATTCCACGACCAATCGTTTCTCCGCGAGGAGGCATTGACAATCGGGCTGCTTTGATTAAATCTTTTTTACCCATTAATAAACCTGCACTTTGTGGCCCTCGTAATGCTTTGCCACCTGAGATAGCTACAAAATCAAATCCCATTTCATTAAAGCGCCATAAGTTGCTTACGGGAGGCACATCTGCTGCTATGTCAATGGAGGTTGGTATACCGTATTTTTTTCCAATGGCTACCCATTCCTCATGTTGTATTTGACCTTTATCAGATTGCACATGAAGAAAGTGCATGGACGCAGTATTTTTATTAATTGCGTTTTTTAATTCGTCTACTGTTTCAATCATGATAATTTTAACGCCTGTGTTCGTTAATGCTTGATTGTATCCAATAGCATGTGATTTTTGGCAAATCACTTCTGTTTTCATGTCAGTGCCTTCTAATTTTGGAAGGGCTTTTATCTTGGCAGGATCTAATCCAGTTAATATTCCTGCCATTCCTAGAGTTAAGGCTGAAAAGGCACCACTCGTAACTACTACTGATTCAGCCTTGGTAATTTGGGCTAATCTTTCGCCCACTTTATCTTGTAAATCATCTAGCATACAAAATTTGTGAGAAGCTTGTCTGATAGCTTCTACAGTAGCCGGACGCATCAAGGATGCCGTCATGGCTGTATAAGTTCCCGCTGCATTAATAAATGTGCGAACCCCTAATTCATCAAATAAATCTCGTTTCATTGTTGAAACTAGTGGAGTCGTTTCAACAGCAGCATTTGCCGTTGGTAAACCACCCACCATTGATGCCCCGGCCAGTGGTGTAATGGAAATGTATTTTATAAGGTCTCTACGTTTCATGCTATTTATTTTTAATTTTTGTTTTTTAGTTGGCAATCGCAATACAATCCATTTCTACCAAAGAATTTCCCGGAACTCCACCATAAGTAGCGACTGTTGTTCTCACTGGAGGGTTTATTCCAAAGCGTCCTTTGAAAACTTCATTCATTTGTTTGTAATCACCCAAGTCAGCTAAGTAGACATTTACTTTTAATACCTTGTCCATAGAGGAACCTGCTCTAATTAATTCTTTTTCTAATTCTTTTAACACATGATCCGTATGTGCTTTAATATCGCCCTCAAAATGTGCCCCTTTACCCGCAACAAAAACCATTCCAGCAAATTTAGTAGCGCCTGAAAAAAGGGGGATGTCTTGTTCCATTTGAACGTTAAATACTTCTTTGCCATTTTCGTCCACACTTGAATTTGTTGCCGCCTTGGCGGCAGCACTAGCGCCAGTAATTCCTAAGAACCCAGCAATCATTTTTTTAAAAATTAAGCGACGGTTTTGAGTTTTCATTTTTAAAATTTTTAGGTTTAAATTTATTTTAGTTCCACAATCATTTCAATTTCAACAGAAATATTATTAGGCAGTGCAGCAACTCCCAAGGCGGAGCGTGCATGTTTCCCTCTTTCTCCAAAAACCTCTACCATTAAATTTGAAAATCCATTCATAACCAAAGGTTGCTGCACAAATGTGGGATCTGAGTTAACTAGGCCTAGCACTTTTACAATTCTCTTGACTTTATTTAAGTCACCGATATATGTTTTTAATGTAGATAACATTGAAATTCCTGTTAGTCTTGCGGCAGCAGCACCTTCCTCCACGGTCACTTCCCTTCCCAAATGCCCATACATTTGTCCTCCCCCTAGTTTGTCAGGGCCATGACCTGATAAATAAACAAGTTTTTCTACTTGTACTTGCTTCAAATAATTGGCAATCGGAGGGACTACTGGAATCAAATTAATATTTAATTTTTTAATTCTTTCTTCAGGATTTACTTCCATGGGCTCATTTGAAAAAATCAAACAAACAGGCTCCTTTATTTTTATATCCTGATTCGTATTGGTTAATTTACCGGTGGCATCATCAAATGTAAATATTTGAACTTTATCATCATTTTGACTTGCGACAAAAACAAAATCCCCCAAGGGTGTAAAACTAAAATTTCTAGGCTTATGTGCTACTGCTTGGTGATATGATTTTGTAAGCAATCCATCTAAGCCAATTTTGAAAATAGTTAATTCGTCACTCGTTACTCTGTTGGTCGTGATCAACCATTTGCCACTGGGCGAAATGTGTATATCGCCGCTTCCTTTGGGTGATTTTGTGCTTGATGTGTCTGCATTAATCGTTTGTATATTTTTTAACTTATTTTGCTCAATTGAAAAAACATCTACGGTGCCTGACATTTCACTGATTAGATATCCGTACTTGCCCTTGGAGTCAAAAACAAAATGCCTTGGGCCATTACCGGGTTTAATAGGAATGCTAAGATAGTTTTCATCCACTAATCCGTCTGCATAAATTTTATGTTGATAAATTTTATCTCCCCCTAAATCAGTTACTAATAAATAGGAGTGATCCAAACTTAATACTACGTTATGTGCATGTGAAGTTTCTTGTCTTGATTTGTTAATGCTTGATCCTTTGTATTTAATTTCTTGGGCAATAGGAAGTAATGATCCATCTTCATTCGTTTTGAAAACGCTTAAACTCCCTGAAGTGTAATTAGCCGTATACACCGTTTTACTTTCAGGACGATAAGCGATAAAACAAGAACCAGCCCCATTGTTGGCCGAGTTGTTTATTGTTTCAAATTCATTATTAAAATTTAATTTAAATGCATGTACCTTAGACTCATCTTTTAATCCTTCAGAAACAGAATACATCATAGTCCCTTCATTTGCTAAAGTCAAATAAGAAGTATTTGCACTTTTTTTAGTGTAAAGTAACCTAGGTTTACCTGATACTGCGTTTACGGAATAAACTTCAATACCTGGATTTCCTTTTTTTGTGTAGGAGCCTATGACCAATTGATATTGACTAGTGTCGGTGGGCTAAAAGTTTAATAAGTTGCTTATTAACAGTGTGCCAATTAAATTCATAGAAAATCGTTTTCAAATTGTGCAGAAAACTAATGAATAAAACTCATATTTTCTTGTGTAATACTTATATTTTTCATAATTTTTGATTAATTAAGTACACGGCAGCCCCGAATAATTTTTTTAAAAGGAATAATAGAAGTGTTTAAACAACTATTTTAAGTACAAAATTGATTTTATTTTCAAAATATGTAGCTTTTTACATCATTTTTTTTTCTTACCATCTAAATTTTAATTTTTATGAAAAAAGCGTTTATAGTATCATTCATTACGCTCTTTGTGAGCTTGGATTTATGGGCCCAAAAATCAAGCCCAATTTATGATATACTGGTTTTAGGTGGCCATGTGATCGACGCAAAAAATGGTATTGATACCAAAATGGATATTGGAATTAAAGGAGGTAAAATCTTTAAAGTGGGCCAAAATTTAAACCCAAAAGATGCCATTCAAGTGGTAGATGCGACAGGTTTATTGGTTGTACCCGGACTCATCGATTTGCACGCGCATGTATTTGCTGGCACACAAGCTGATCATTATTTGAGTGACGGTTTGAGTGCTTTAATGCCTGATGGATATACGTTTAGAGTGGGTGTAACTACTGTGGTGGATTGTGGAGGCGCGGGTTGGAAAAACTTCGCCATCTTCAAGAAAAATGTAATTGACGTGTCAAAGACTAGGGTTCTTTCTTTTTTAAATATCGTGGGTGAAGGGATGCGTGGGGGTAAATATGAACAAGATTTATCAGAGATGAATCCCAAACTTGCCGCAAGTGCAGCTAAACAATATAAGGATTATATAGTCGGCTTTAAATTAGCCCATTTTGGCAGGGAGGATTGGACGCCCACGAATCGTGTCGTTGAAGCAGGAAATTTAGCGGAACTTCCTGTCATTATTGATTTTGGTGGTGCAAAACCTAATTTATCCATTCAAGATTTATTTTTCAATCATTTGAGGCCGGGTGACATATATACGCACACTTATGCGGCACTCGATGGTGTGCGTGAAGAAATAGTCGATGAGAAAAGTCATTTAAAACCATTTGTTTTGGAGGCACAAAAAAGAGGTATCATTTTTGATGTGGGTTATGGTGGAGCTAGTTTTAATTATTCGCAAGCAATCCCGGCACTCAAGGAAGGTTTATTCCCTAATACCATTAGCACTGATTTGCACACAGGAAGTATGAATGCATCGATGAAAGATCAATTAAGTGTCATGTCTAAATTCATAAATATGGGTATGACTTTAAAGGAAGTTATTAAAGCAAGTACATGGAAACCAGCACAAGTAATTAATCGCCTTCAATTAGGGAATTTATCGGAAGGTGCCGAGGCAGATATAGCAATTTTGAATATCAGAAAAGGTAATTTTGGTTTTTATGATAAAACAGGATATAAAGCGAAGGGTACTGAAAAATTGGAATGTGAAGTGACGATAAAAGGGGGCAAAGTAGTTTATGATTTAAACGGGCTTACCAATCCTATTTACGTCAAATAATTAGTTCATTTCGCTAGTTATTTTTTGATTTTTTTTCTTTCTGATTAATCTTTGTCGGACTATGGCAACTTCTGTTTTAGTAATGGAGTCGCTTTTGTTGTCAAAGCTCTTTCTAATGTAGCTTAAAATGCTGGCTATATCACGATCATTAAGTTGTGAAAACTTTGGCATCATTCCGTTGAAGGGTTTGCCATTAATTTGAATTGGACCCTCCAATCCTCTCAGTAAAACGGAAATGAGTGTGTCCCTATTCCCATTTACCCAATCTGATTCAGCAATAGAGGGGAATCTAATGCCATCGCCTTTTCCATTTTTTTGATGACAAACACGGCAATTTGATTGATATAATTTTTCACCGCCAAGCGTTACTTTACCGAGCTCAAGATTATCCAATATGATATCAGGGTTTTTAATATAAGTTTGGGTTTCTCTTTTTTTCATTACTAACAAATTCTGGTTAGTAAATTTCTCTTTTTTACCTTTAAATTGTACTTTCCAAATTTTCCCTTTTTCAGATTCAGAAATATACAATGAACCATCCGGTCCTTGAGCTAAACCCATGGGGCGATATTTTGAATCGCTCGTATTGACTAAGGTGTCTCTCCCAGTAAATCCATCCGCAAAAACTTCCCATTTACCTGGCTTACCATGAACAAATGGAATAAACGCCACAATATACCCTGCTTGAGGATAAGGTGAGCGAATGGTTGAACCATGAAATGCCACAAATGCACCATTTTTATAACGAGCAGGGAATTGATCACCCGTGTAAAATAATAAATCATTGGGTGCAAAATGACCAGGAAAACCCAAAATAGGTGAATCAATGGTTGGATCCGTATTTTCAATTTCACCGTTACCGCCATATTCAGGACTCAACATAACTTTTCCTGTCAGCTGGTCAAAGTAATAATAAGGCCAACCTGCATTGGCTCCCGGCTTTAATTTATAAAATCCTTCAGATGGCAACAATGCGCTTTGCCATTCATTATAATATTGTGGCCACGTGTTGACAAGTCCATCTCTGCCATGTCCAACACAATACAATGTATGATCTTGTTTATTCCAAGTCATGGCAACTACGCTGCGCAAACCTGTGGCCACTTTAACACCATCCACTGTTCGATTTTGATTTAATTTATTTTCATCAAACATCCAAATACCCGCATTTGACTCTAAAATAGGGCAGGGCATTATCCCCGGCGATCCAGGTACCCTGTTTTCAACTTGACATGCATCTGATGGCGCTCCAAAAGGTACAAAAATATGCCCCTTTCCATCAAAGGCTAATGGCTTTCCATCATGTTCTCTGCTTCGACCATTGTCTATGACAATGTTTTCGGGTTCCCCAATGGGGACCATTGATTTTGGGTCAAGCTTGTACCTGTAAACCAATAATTCAGAACTTGTATATAAATATCCATTGTGAATGCGCATGCTGGTTGCGTAAGCACCTTCTTTTAAATTTGGTCCAAAATTTTTGATTACATCTGCACGACCATCTTTATTTTCATCTCTTAATACAAAATTCATACCCCCTTCAACATATCGATTGCCTTTTACATAAATATCTCCATTGTCATTGACGGCCAAGTGCCTTGCTCTCCCTGGTAAACTATCAACAACCACGACAGCTTCAAAACCATCGGGTAAAATTAAACCTCCATTTTTTTCACCAATAAAATGTCTAAAACTCATTAAAAACAAACAAAATGCGATACTAAATAAATAAAGCGAATTTTTAAGCTGCATGTTTCTCTGTTTATACGTAAAAAATAAAAACGCTTAATTTACTTAATTTTTTAATTTAAGATTGTGATTTTATAAAAATAATTAGTTGATGGGTTTAATTAGTATGATCGATAAATTTTGTGATATACCCAGTTAAAAATAAAAATAGGTCATTTGAATTAATAAAATTTTAGGGAAGTGCGACCAACTGATTATTTTAATATGGGCTTATGGCATCTGTTAACTCAATTTTAAAAAAAAAACATGATTTTTTTTTGGAATAATTAAATAATTTTAATAATTATGCCAACGTAATTTTTTTTAAAAATTTTACCAACTATTATTTTAATTTTTGTCTATTATAAAACGGTAATTTTTTTAGAGTTTACTAACAAACAATTTTCTTAATCAAATTTTTAAATTTTTAATTGGTTAAATATGTTTTTTGAAGATTAATTTTCAAAAAAAATGTTCAACTAATTAACACAAACAAACAACCCTCTTATGAAAAGAATGCTATTATTTTTTTGTGCAATGTGCATTTTCTCTGCCACATTTGCGCAAACAAGACAGATTACCGGTAAGGTAACTGGTACAGACAATCAGGCTGTCGTATCTGCGACTATCAAGATTAAGGCTAGTAATGCAGCTACAATCACGGGTGCTGATGGAACTTTTAGTTTGAAAGCTCCTAATGGAGGCTTTGTGTTACAAGTCTCTTCCGTTGGATTTGCATCTAAGGAAGTGGCCGTCAGCGCATCGCAAACTATCATCAATGTTTCTTTGTCGGAACAATCAACGGACTTAACTGAAGTTGTTGTGACCGCGCTAGGTATCAAGCGTGAAAAGAAGTCGTTAACCTATGCCTCTCAACAACTTGCAGGAGAGGAAATCAGAAGAGCGGCTGGGCCAAACTTCATGGAAGCTTTGAGTGGGAAAGTGGCCGGTATAGACATCAAGGTTAGTGGTTCAGGGGTTGGAGGCTCCACGAAGGCAGTCTTAAGAGGATCTCGATCACTTTCTGGAACGAGTGAGGCGCTTTATGTGATTGACGGTGTACCTATGGTGAACAATAAAGGAGGCCAACCTGGTTCTTACGGTGGTAATGATCGCGGGGATGGACTTTCCGCTTTAAACCCAGCTGATATTGAAACTGTTAACGTGCTTAGAGGTGCCAATGCATCTATTCTATACGGTAGCCAAGGTGCGAATGGTGTGATCTTGATTACTACCAAAAAAGGAAAAGTTGGCAAGACTGTTGTTGATTTTAACTCTAGTACGGTTTTTGAACAAGTAACAGGAATACCTGATCTTCAGTTCGATTACGGTACCGTAGGTGGAGATTTGAACTGGTCAAAAACAAAAGGGGCTTATCAAAAGAATTATGTGAAAGATTTCTTTGAAACCGGTACAATTGCCACGAATTCAATCAATGTGAGTGGTGGAAATAATCAGACAACTGCTTATTTTTCATACTCTAACATTACTTCTAAAGGAGCAATGCCAACGAACACGTATGGTAAAAATACCATTACATTAAATCAGTCTACTAAATTATTTAATGACAAAGTTACCTTAAGTTCAAATGTTATTTTCTCGAACGAAAAATCATACAACCGTCCCGGTGCAGGTTATTACAACAACCCACTGACTGGATTGTATACATTTGCTCGTGATAAGGATTTTGCTTCGTATAAAGAAAATTACCAGGTTTTCGATGCGGCAAGAAATCTCTACAAACAATCTTGGTATTCAACGTATGAATTTCAAAATAACCCTTATTTTGAGTTAAACAATAACTCAAAATTAGCAACAAACAACCGTGTCATTGCGAATATGAAATTAGCCTATGATGTGATGGACCATGTCAAGTTTGAAACAAGGGCGAATATTGACTATAATGATGTATTGTATGATAATAGATATGTTGCTGGTGGTAACTCTGTTAGTGTGAGTCCAAACGGATCTTGGTCATATTCCAAATACAAGGATCAATCTTTGTATGCAGATGCGATCTTAACTTACAATAATAATTTTGGCAACTTTAGTGTAACAGGTTTATTAGGAGCCAGTTATCAAAATAATACTTACGGAGATGGCATGAATGTGGCTAATGGTACAATTCCACTTCAATATCCTAATTTCTTCTCTTTCTCAAATATGCCTTATAATGTCATTTTTAACTCGACCTTCAGTAAAACAGTCAAGCAAGGGGTGTTTGCAAGCGCAAATATTGGGTATAAGGATGTTTTATTTTTAGATGTTTCAGCTCGTAATGACTGGGCCTCTACGTTGGCATTAACAGGAAATCAGTCTTATTTATATCCTGCTTTTGGTTTATCTGCTGTTATTAGCCAAATGATTCAATTGCCTGAAGCCATATCGTATTTAAAGGTAAGAGCATCGAATTCCATGACGGGTAATGAGGTTCCATTTAATGTGGTTAATCCTTGGAACTCGATTGGTGGCGCTGGTGGACCTAGTGGAATTGGGGGTATAAATCGGAATAGTCAAGTTCCTTTTACAAATTTGAACCCTGAGATTATTACGAGTAATGAGGTAGGTACAGATATTAAATTCTTAAACGGTCGTTTAGGTTTTGATTTCACCTATTATAATTCGGTGAGTACAAATCAATTTCTTTCGTTGGCCGCACCTTCTGGATCAGGATATTCTTCCTATTTTGTTAATGCTGGTAAAATTGTGAATAGTGGTTTTGAGTTAACTATTGATGCTCAACCCATCGTTACAAGTAATTTTTCTTGGAGAACAAACATTAACATGTCAAGAAACCAAAATGAAATTGTGGAGTTAATTGCTTCCAATCCAAACTACCAAGTGGGTGGAGATGATGAAGGTTTCGCTTCTATTATCAAAGCTGGTGGATCATTTCTTGATTTATATATATATAAATTCAACAGAAATGATGCAGGTCAAATTATCTTAAGTCCTGCAGGGGTACCAACAAAAGCGGCTACGCAAGTAAAAGTGGGTAACGTTAATCCTGATTTAATAGCAGGTTGGAACCATAACCTAACGTATAAAAATTTCTTTGCAAGCATACTTATCAATGGTAAATTTGGTGGTGTTGCCTTCTCTAAAACGGAAGCTTTCTTAGATTCTTATGGGGCAAGTCAAAGATCTGCTGATGCGAGAGCAAATGCAACGATTCCCATTAACGCAGTATCAAGTACTGGAACGGCGGTTACTTCAATCGATCCAGTTCTGTACTACTCAGCTATCGGTGATCGAAACAAAATCATGGAACCTTATGTTTTTTCTAGAACGAATATTCGTTTAGGACAATTAGCCCTTGGATATAATCTAAAAGTCAATAAGGCTTCGTTTCCAATCAAAGATGCTTCTTTCTCTTTAGTAGGGAGAAACCTACTATTCTTCTATAAAGATGCACCTTTTGATCCTGAACAATCCATGAGTACTGCTAATGGAATGCAATCAAATGATGTATTCAGTATGCCTTCTACTAGATCAATTGGCTTTAATGTCAAATTAACATTCTAAAAAAATATTAAAATCACGTTATTATGAAAAAAATATTATTTGCATCACTATTTTTGATTGCGCTAGTATCTTGTACTGAAGAATTTGAGAAAATAAATCAGAATCCAAATCAAATTTCGGATCAGTTATTAAAGCAAGATTTTAACCTGGTAGGTTCTCCTTTCTCAGGGATGTTGTTGAATCTTTTCGGAGGCCAGGTTGAAGAGGATCTTTTGCACGATTCTTGGATGGGTTATATGAATACACCTACTGACTTCGTAGGTAATGTAAACAATACTACTTATTATATTCGTTGGAACTCTTTCTGGGGTCGAACGTATAATAACGTAATGTCCCCATCTAAGCAGGTCATTCGATTGGCAGAAGAGAATAAATTACCCTTGTTTGCTACTTGGGCTAAATTAATTCGGATTATGTCAATTTCTAAATTATCTGCATACCATGGCCCTGTAATTTATTCAAATTATGGCGCAACTACTCCGACAATCAATTATGATAAAGAGTCTGATTTATATGATCAATTTTTCAAACAATTAGATGAAATTCAAACGGATTTTGCTTCTAATAAAACCTATACAGGTTTCACTAAATTTGATCCTAGCTATAAAGGAAGCATCCCCGCCTGGATGAAACTAGTCAACTCGATGCGCTTACGATTAGCCATGCGTTTGTCGAAAGTAAACCCTGCACTGGCTAAAATACAAGGTGAAAAAGCGATGGCAGATCCAGCTGGATTAATTAATTCGAATTCGGAAAACTTTTTAGTCTCATTAAATGGAAACATCATGCCAGTGGCACAAATTTGCTGGCAATGGGATGACACTCGTATGGGTGGTCCAATTGAATCTTTTTTAGTTGGCTTGAAAGATAATCGTATTTCAAAATATTTCACTCCAGTGTCTGATGTTTCATTAGCTGCCGATCATCCTGCCTATCCTTACAAAGGAATTCGTAACGGGGCATACTGTGTAGCAAAAGCTGACAAAGTACCTTATTCTAAAGTATCTAATGATTTTAATAGTGCACAAACAAGACGTGGTTTTACGGCATCTGAAGTTGCATTCTTAAAAGCTGAGGCCGCTCTAAGAGGTTGGGCCGGCGCAGGTTCTGCTGAAACAAACTACAGAAATGGGGTTAAATTATCATTTGAAGATTGGGGCGCAGGAGGTGTTGACGCTTATTTAGCGGATGCAACGAGCAAGCCGATTGATTATGTGGATCCTAAGGATGCTCGCAACAGCAATAAAGCTGCTTCTACGATTACTGTCGCTTGGGATGAAACGGACAATATTGAATTAAAATTAGAAAAAATCATAACTCAAAAGTATCTTAATACATTTACCAATACCTTAGAGGCTTGGGTTGATTTTAGAAGAACAGGATATCCAAAGATCCCACCTGTAGCTAAAAATGATTCTAGTCCTGATTGGGGAATTATTCCTGTAGGTGAGTTCATTAAGAGAATGCCATTTCCTAATAACGAAAGAACAGGTAACACTGCCGGTGTGACCGACGCAGTATCTAAAATGGGACCTGGTGCAAAAGATGATATAGCGACTCGTTTATACTTTGACACGGGTGTTAAGTCCAATTTTTAAGCAGACTAACGTTTAAAAAATCTTTTCAATTTTTAACAAAAACACCTTTCGATCGAAAGGTGTTTTTGTTAATACGTATCTGAAAAAATTTATATGGACCTAAATTTTTTAAATTTTGACTCATGAAGACCTAATTTATTAATTTTATTTCATCAAATCTTAGGAGTTAATAGATCCGATTTTTTTATCTTGACAGACTTTAGACTTGGCTTAATGGATTTACACCATACGAGTCTCCATAAAGACGATTGCTTTAAAATTGTATCCAGACTATCTTTTTTGAATTGCTTGAATTAGGCCTTGATTTTTGGTTACTAGGGCGAGGTTGGCCTCGACGAGAAATCGAGTCGAATCGTGCGCGACCCCGGCGCGACTCCGGCGTATTTAGCGTTTAGGGAAACGCCTAAATTGTGTGTTGCAATAAGTGGCCCCGATGAGAATCGAGTCAAGTCGAGCGCGACCCCGGCGCGACCTCGGCGTATTGTAAGTGCCCCTTAATAACCCAATGTCTACTGTTTTGACTGTCTGAAAAAGGAGGTACTTATTAAATAAAGATATTATTATTTCCAATTATGAGATACTTTTTCTTAACTTTCAATTTGGCCTATTATGCCCTTAATTTTAAATATTCTATCGCTATACGATTATGATTGACAAACTTTATATTGATCTATTAAAAATGGTTTTAATAGACATGCATCGAGCGAACTTAGCAGAATACAAGCCTATTCAAAATAATAATAATAACTCATGGAAACGTAAAGCACTTTATTCGTTAAACAAGTTCTTGGCAAAAGGAACTAAAGGAAAATTTGTTATATCTGAGGTTCAAGAATATAATAGGGAGTTAAGGGTTAATGGCTTGGACTGGCCAACTTATGCAGATTCAATGATTGGCCTTAAACGAATGAATAATATAGAATTCTGTTTTAATCAAGTTATACAAGATGGTATTGTCGGTGATTTTATTGAAACCGGCGTTTGGAGGGGGGGCGCTACCATATTTATGGCTGCACTGTTAAAAGAAAATAAAATCTCGGACCGTAAGGTGTGGGTTGCCGATTCATTTGAAGGACTTCCTAAGCCAAATGAAGGAAAATACATTCACGACAAAGGGGATCTTCATTATTCGTATAAAGAACTGGCAATTTCAATTGATACTGTTAAGGAAAATTTTAGGAAGTACAATTTATTGGGAGAAAATATTGTTTTTTTGAAAGGATGGTTTAAAGACACTTTGCCTACTGCACCCATTGAAAAACTATCCATTATTCGGCTTGATGGAGATATGTATGAATCAACGATGGATGGACTCGTCAATTTATACCCTAAACTTTCTAAAGGGGGGTATATTATCATTGACGATTGGGGCGCCGTTAAAGGTTGCCAACAAGCTGTCATGGATTATAGAAATCAAAATGGTATATGTGAGGAAATTAATGAAATCGATGGAATCGGAGTCTATTGGCGAAAGAATAAATGATTTTTTAAATAAAACCTGATTGTGATAGATAAGTCAATAAATTATTTTGAACATCTCCAAGAAGAACTTCTAAATTTTATTTCTGAAGGGTCGGCATTTATTTTATTTATTGGGTGAAAATAGAATCGTACTACTTCGGGTTTTATATGCAGATTCACCATTAAACGCAATAAGAGAAATAATTATGACACCAAATCTACAAAGACCAATTGTTGGATCTTCAAATACCTATCAACTTAGGACTTATCTTAAAATCTGAAAGAATAACAGAAACGGAAAAATTATTCAAAGGATAAAAAATAACTAAATTGTATGCATTAATAAAAAAACTGGTTTTGAGGATAGGAGTGGTACTTTGTGGTTTTTTCAAAGAATCGAGCTTGCCACAGTAATTCAGGAAAAGTTCGTTCCCAATAGGTTGTATTACCACGGTTTACAAAATGTGCGATCTGTATATCACACATTTGCCATACACTTGTCAAAAAATCAATTGAGCTTTAATTTAGGGAAATAAAAACCCCCTGATAGACAAGGGTTTTAAATGGCTTTGCGACCCTACGAGAATCGAGTCGAGCGCGACCTCGGCACGACACCGGTGTATCAAGTGTTTTGTAAACTCCTAAATTGTTTCATATAATCTGGTGGCCCCGACAAGAATCGAGTCGAGTCGAGCGCGACGCGACCCCGGTTTATCAAGTGTTTTGGAAACGCCTAAATTGTTTCATAATCTAGTGGCCCCGACAAGAATCGAAGTCGATTCGAGCGCGACCCCGGCGTATCAAGCGTTTTGGAAACGCCTACTCCTTGACTATACATAACAGATTGTTTACTAATAAATAATATCACCAAGTCTTAAGGTAATCGGTTTTTTGTTGCACATGTTGCAGCGCACTTTTACTTCCTCACTGTAATAGATAATATGAAAGGTAAAATTATAGCAAGTAAATTAAAAGATGTGTTTGACAATGATTTGATTTAGAATGAGTGATAATTTTTGTTTATTTTTCAAATAAGTGTTTATATTATTTTTGTTTTTTAAAGGGTATCTTAGGGAATAAAAAAAAATTCTAGAAAAATCGATTCTGTATTTTATTATATCAGTTTCGTTGGTAGGAAGTTTTACGCCGCCAATCACCTTCGCCAGTATAAAGCGGACTAAAAAGATATAAATTAATAAAGAGTTTTGATTATTAATCATTAAACCAAAGATCACATGGACCAGAAGCAAAAAGAATCTTCAGAGAACTTATTTCAAATATTTGATAATCATACAGGCAACCAAATTTATAAATGGGAGCATTATTTTAATATTTATGAAAAACACTTTTCAAAATTTAAAAATTCATCTACGCCAATTACGGTATTAGAAATAGGCGTATTTCAAGGTGGTAGCTTACAAATGTGGCAAAAATATTTCGGACCAAACGCAACAATCGTTGGCATTGATATAAATGAAGACTGTAAAAAATTTGAAAAAGAAAATATTAAAATTAGAATAGGTTCACAAGCAGATAAAATTTTTCTAAAAGAGTTAACTAATGAATTTCCACAAATTGATGTACTAATAGATGATGGAAGTCATAAAGTTCTGCATCAAATAATAACATTTGAATATTTATTTAAATTCATACAATTAGGTGGAGTCTATCTTGTAGAAGACACTCACACTTCTTATTGGGTTGAATATGGAGGTGGGAAGAATAGAAGCGGTACTTTTTTGGAATTTTCTAAAAAATTAATTGATAGTTTATATGCCAGATACTCTGAGCAGAAAGGTTTCAAAGTTGATTATTATACTGAAAATCTTTATTCGATAAATTTTTATGATAGTATAGTTTGTTTTGAAAAGCAAAAAACACAAATGCCAATTACACTAAAAAGAGGGGTAAAGACGCTAGACACAATCAGCTATAATGATTTTTATGAATCTGTATTTTTTAAATTTTTTTATTTTTTTTTAATAAGATTAAACAAAATATTGCAATTATTTAAACTGAGTGGTTTCATTTTAAATGGATCTAAAAAGAAATAGTATCATTTTAAAATATCCCATTAATTTCTAAGTGTGTACCAAGTTATAATAGACCAGAAAGTTTTAAATTTTAACGAAAGTATTGATGGTGATTTATTACCCGTCCTCAAACTAATTTAGATTTTTGGCCGCAGATAGCTTCCCTTTTGAAAAAACCTGTTTTTTCTTTATGAATTTTTTAGCCTGTTTTATTTTGTCAGACCAGTTCTTACTTTTAACTGAGTTGATTCCTTATCCATAAATTGGATATTCTTGACCAAACTGCCCCCCCCCGTATTGAACTTACACAAAGCCTTTCAAACAATCCCGATGCTCGGTATTTATTGTTTGCCTTCTTCATCTTTCACCCACTTAGGAAAGCAAGCCATCGACGTTTTCTCTAAATGAAGAAGCCCCAACACTTTGTGTTGAGGCTTTGTGGCCCCGACGAGAATCGAACTCGTATCTAGCGTTTAGGAAACGCCTATTCTATCCGTTGAACTACAGCGCCAAAATTTAATTTACTCGTTCACAAAAATATAAAATCATTTACAATTACTCATTTACCTGCTTGAAATTCACTTAAGACTCAGGAATATAGCCATCACTATGCCCAAGCAAATGGTTGCTTTCGAGCCAATTGGGGAATATTTGAAAGTGTTTATCCTTAATCAAATTTAAAATCACCTCGCGTAACTCAGGCAAATTACTTTTTTGTTCGGCGGAAATAAAGACTGTTTTAGGTTGCTCCAACTGCCAATGGCTTCGCTTTAAAAACGCAGTTACCCGATCCATTTTACTTAATTCAGGTTCTCCATCTTCATTGACCGCGGCTCCTTCAAAATATACTTCTTCCACAGGAAATAAATCAATCTTGTTAAATACTAAAACTGTGGGTTTATCGCCAGCCCCCATCTCATTCAAAATTCCTTGGACCACTTCGATTTGCTCCTCAAAATTAGGATGCGAAATATCCACAATATGCAATAGAACATCCGCCTCCCTTACCTCGTCTAAAGTAGATTTAAATGACTCGATCAACAGGGTAGGAAGCTTACGTATAAACCCTACCGTATCAGTTAAAAGAAAAGGTATTCCTTCCCAGGAAATTTTTCGCACCGTGGAATCTACCGTGGCAAAGAGTTTGTTTTCTGCAAACACATCAGCCTTTGCTAATTTTCTCATCAAGGTTGATTTTCCCACGTTGGTATAACCGACCAAGGAAACACGCACCATACGATCTCTGTTTTTTCTCTGAGTGAACGATTGTCGGTCAATGGCCTCCAATTTATCTTTCAATAAAGCTATTCGGTCATTGGCAATCCGTCGGTCTGTTTCTAATTCCTTTTCACCGGGCCCTCTCATACCTACTCCCCCGCGTTGCTTGGAAAGGTGAGACCACATGCGTGTTAATCGGGGTAAAATATATTGGTATTGAGCTAGTTCTACCTGCGTACGTGCTTGGACTGTTTGCGCTCTCTGTGCAAAAATATTCAAAATTAATAAGCTGCGGTCTAGTACTTTGACTTCTTTTCCTAATAATTCGATAGCATATTCAATATTTCGCACTTGAGATGGACTTAGGTCATCATCGAATATGATCATGTCAACACCCTTGTCGATCACATAAGCCATGATGTCCTCAAACTTCCCTTTTCCTACAAACGTTTTATTATCCGGTTTAGCTAGATTTTGAGTGAAGGAATGTAAGGCTAAAACGCCTGAGGTACTCGCTAAAAAAGCTAATTCGGCCAAGTATTCAGCCGTTTGTGCTGCATTTTGTTTTTGGGAAGTTATGGCCACTAAAACGGCTGTTTCCTGCTCCTCACCTGTACTGTGTAAAATTCCCTCTTTCATTTTTAGCTAAAAAAAGCCTTTCTTCGCAGAAAGGCTTTCCTGTTTATTTATGCTTTATTTACAAGCTATCGATTAATTTCTGATTTAAAGCTACATAATCATCGTTTTTGCCAGCTTTAGCTAATTCGATCGATTTTAAGGCGGTTGCTTTGGCGCCTACTTTATCGCCAATTTTTACTTGAATCTTGGCTTTTAAATGAAATACCCAATAGGCTGTTGGATTGGATTCAGTTGCTTTTGTTGCCCATTCTAATGCCTTTTTAATGTCACGACCCGTTTCAAAATAATAGGAGGCCGCCTCAAAATAGGGTTTTGAATCAACGTTCATGGCCCGGTCAATTGAGCCCATAATTTTAGCATCTACATCTGTTTCGACGGGTATGGAAACGGATGTTTTGTCCCAAGACAATTGAATGTTCAATTTATTCGCTGAAACATCTGAAAATTGAATGGAGAAAGACTCGACTGAATTAGATAGTGCGATAGAAGGTACTGTAACCTTTAAAACATCTTCCGCTGGATTATAATTGAAAACGCCATTAGTTCCTTTACTGAAAATAATTACCCACGATTTCTCGGAGGGA
>Ga0209499_1000368_pt1 | contig 33354 bp, 35 predicted proteins | sample C_130208_EF_Meta_FD_187306 | JGI IMG/M metagenome (GOLD analysis project Ga0209499, IMG submission 187306) | Freshwater microbial communities from Lake Croche, Canada to study carbon cycling - C_130208_EF_MetaG (SPAdes) (version 2) | ecosystem: Environmental > Aquatic > Freshwater > Lake... | reverse complement strand
AAATCTAACAGCCATACCGTCTGCTTTTTCAGATACGGTTGAATTACCAGGCTGTATAGTATCGTCAGTAGTACCTAAGATTTCTAAAAACTCTTTAAACTGCTCGAATGGCATTGAGTATTGATCCGGCTTGTACTCAGAATATAAATGTTGTACACCCACTCTTTGACCAGAAGTAGTTGTGCTTTCAGTTACAGTCTTATATATGTAAGCATTTAGATCAACACCATCCTTAGCACATGTTTGTATAGCATCAGATAACATACCTGATACAATTTGAGGATCTTTATACTTCTTAAGTAAAAAATCTATAATTGCAGGTATAGATGAGACGTTACGCTCTTTAGCAGATTCACTACCAAGGAGGATTTGAGCAACTCTTGTTGGATTTTTATCTTTAATTACGGCTTGAGTTTCACGATCAGTTAAGCCCTTATAACCACTCCATCTAAGGTTAATATTCTTAGCTAGATTTGAAAGTACAACCTTGTGATGCATTCCCTTTAAAGGAGCTACTTCATTATTACACAATGCAAATTGAGCAAACTTTATATCATCAACAAACATAAAGTCTGTTTGTACGAACTCAGAATCTTTATTAACGATAGGTGTTCTAAAATGAACACTTATACCTGTCTTCTTAATATAGTCAGCTGGCTTAAAATTACGCTCTTCACACCAGGCAGTTAACTTTTGAGCTAACTGCTCTTTACTCATTTTTAACTGATTGATAGCAATATCAAGGTCACCAGAAGATTCTTTTTTACCAGTACTACCTAGCAAATTTTTCATCAAGTTTATACCAACTATACCTGATAAAAAGTTTACCGTTGGTTCAATATCTTGTAGAAAAATGCGTTGTGTTGGTGCATTTTTAAATACATTACCGCCCTCAGTAAGGAGTTCGAAGAATCGTTTAAAATTAATCATTTTGTGATAATAGATCTGTGAGTTCGTTTTCTGTTCTAGCTAATTTAGATACACTTGCTTTCGCTGCTTTCTCTTCAGAAGCAGAAGAACCTCTCACAAGGTTAATTTGGTTAGGTGTTAAACCACCGCTAGCGTTTCTAATATCAAAACTGTAATTACCTTTATCAGTTTTGATCATAATAGATATGTGCTTACGAGACATTCTCTCGTTATTATAATATGGATACTTAACAGCTACACTCTCTATGTCACCAATGAAGTCGTATAACTTATCTTTGTCTGATAAGTCGGCAACTTCTAGATCGTTTTTCGTATTCTTACGCTTTACGTAGATGTAACCGTAATCGAATGCTGATCCTATAAAATCTAACAGCTCGTCAAAATCTGCTTCATTAGTAGTGTTATAAACTTCAGCTTGCTCATCGGAAGATGGTTGTTTGTTAATATAATCTACAAGACCGTCTATCACAAGATCAATGTTTACACCTGCAGCGTCAAATAGTTTCTTACCGATTTTATCACGTTCTTTATTAACAAAATCAATATTTTTACCATCAACATCGAACATACCTGCAGCACCTGAATTACCTACAGTCTTACCACCAATATCTTTTAGAGAGATATAAAACTTTTTACCATCTTCATCGATTAGAGTTATATCTGCAATATCTGATCCTTTATCTTTTGGACCCTTATCAGAAAGAGGTCGTTTAACACGGCGATTAAAAGATGTCTCTTTATTTATTTTTACAAATGTAGTATCAAGTGCATCTTCGATACTTCTTAGAAAATTAGGTTTGTCATTCTCTTCCGGATTTTCAAAATATTTATCTAGCATTTTAAGTATATCTCTTTCATAAGACATACCTTTATTACTAAATGAGCCTCCTGCTAGGGTAATAATAAATTCATTACCCGTATTGTCATTCACTCTGTAAGAAGTAAATTTTGAAGAAGGTGAATCTGGATCACCTTTATTAATCTCACCTACAACAACTAAGTCAATATCTTTTAGTGTGTCTAAAAATTCTTGTTTAAATGCTACTTTATCTTCTACCTTTATAGCTGGAGCAACACGAATAGCGCCTCTCTTGTCTGAACCTAGTTTAATATTCGGATTTGCATCTACGATTGCCTGTTTGACTGCTGCTTTGTTTTTATATTCACGTACAAGTAGACGCTGCATAGGAACATGTCCTATGTTTTGTACATTGCTTTCGTATATTTTGCTGAGAGTTTGATTAAGCATTACTTAGAGTATCTCGGACTTCTTGATCTTCGAGGGATTGGGAAAGAATGCTCTGAATTGCATCGACAATCTTTTCAGGGTCAGACTCACCAAATTCTCTTACTACAGGTTTAATAATCATAAGTTCTTCTTCTGAAGGAGTGTGCCTAAGTGATTTTAGTATAAGTTCCTTATACAGAGGGAAAATTTCTGCTAGACTTAGATTATCAGTACCGCTTTTTTGAGGCTGAGTAGCTTTAGGATCAGTATCAGTTGAAGCTGCTGGTTCATTGGCTTGAGGTTCTGTTGCATCAGCAGGTTGCTCTAAAAACATATAACAACGACGAATAGTTTCTACAGTTTTTGACTCAACCTTCAAACTATTATCGAGACTTATTATTTTTTTTACTTGATCTACAATCTTAGCAACCGGTACATTGACCATCTTTCTAATATTCTCAATGGAATTAAAAATATATTGTTGCTTATTACGATCGAATAACTTTGGATTGAAAATGAAAGCATTAGTTAAGATCTTAATAACGTATTTTTCATTTTCATCTAGATCTGAGCTAGGTTCAGGTGTTGGTCCTAAAGCGGGTGTAGCAGGCTCTATAGGAGCCTCGTTACTCTGAGGAGCTTGATCTTCTTGCTGCGCAGGGGGTGTTTGCTCATTAAACAAACTTAAATATTTGTTGAATAAATTTGTTGTCTTGTTCATTGTATGTTAGGCGTTATTGTTGCAGTATTTTGAGAGGCTTCAATAGCATCACTAAGTGCGTCAGTAATTTTTTGGTATACTGGTATTGCTTTCTTTACTACTGCCTCTCTTTTTTTAACTGCTTGATTTGCTTTTTGAGCTGATGTAGCACCTAATATACCAGAGAATGGGCCTTTATATAAAGCTTTTGCAGCCATTGCCTCCACACCTTTATCTAAATTATATGTAGGGTTAAATGATGGACCTTGTTCATTTAAAGTATCGATGTCTCTAACATCTAGAGTAATGTCATTACCATCAACACTAACTGTAAAGGTATTATGATCGATGATTTTAACATCAATACCGGGTAGCTTATCTAGTAGTTCAACAAGCTTTGATACCATCATACGCTTACTCTCATTATGAGGTGATGGATTATTTTGCTCTATAATTTTGAGAAATTTACTCATACGTATATTTATCTTGATACAATCATTTTGTTGTAAGTATCCTGAAAATACGTATTCATCAAGAACGACAAACCATTTGTCTTTAAGAAGTTTAACAGCTTATTGTATTTTGACTTTGATATAGTTTTAGTAAACGAAATTTTACTATATGTTTTAGTAAAAAGATAAATACAATCACCATCTCTGTTAATAAGCTTATCAGCATACATATCAAACGACATATCATTAATAATGTATTTAACTGATAGTATATCAATAACCTGCACAAACAATTGAATATAATCTTGTTTTGTGTTGTTTGATAATAACCAAGTATTTTGATTAATATACAGTAGTACTTTTTCAGATGTACCTAGTGACTTAATGCGATTACATACCTCAAGTACCAAATAATTTATAAAAATTCGACGGCAATTGACGTTAGTAATTGGATCAAAATCTAAACTATATTCTATACACTTTAACTGAGAGGTTTTAACTACATCTCTTATTATAACATCGAAATTTAAAAGACGTACATCATGTGTCGGTATTTTTAGATCGATTTGCATTTTTAGGACGGCCTACTCTTAAATTAATAATCCCATTATAGAAGCCTTCCTTTAGAAGAACTTCTTCTTCAAATTGAATTTTAGCTTCTTCATATGCAAGTGCAAATTTTGAATCGCAAAACTTTATAATTTCAAATACAAAATTTTCCTTACCTAATTTGATAATATCCTTGTTGAGTTCTTTTGATGATGAAGTATATTCTCTCCAATCTGTTTCAGATACTTCACAACGTTTATTTTTCTTGCCTTTTAAAGGTGATCTCTTTTTAATAAAGAGACATTGTTTTTTACCAATATATTGTTTATTAGTTGGTTTACAGGTAATGCGATAAATGAAGCCAAAAGGTATCACATCGTCTGTAATTTCTATTTTAGATACCCAATGTCCTAAATCAATCATATATTTTTACGTTTACGTCTTTTTTTATTACGCTTGGTATTTACTCTACCATTGCGTGAAATGACAGCACCACCTTTAGGAATTCTTGCATCACCGGGTGCATAAAAATCAGATCCGGATATTGAATCTGGTGAAAACCCTCCTGCTGATCCACCCATAGCACCTGCTACAGTCATGTTTTCATAAAATTGTTTGAAAGTTACAGTTGATTTAGTCATTAAAAGTATTTATATTAAATATGTGGATTTGTTAAAACGATACAAAGATGAAATTAGTAAAGATTTAGTTGTAGATGATTTCAATATTAAAGATGTACAACAGAAACTACCATCACGTAAACATTTCTGGGTTGCTAGGTTAATTGATGCTAGAATTGAGTTAGCTCAGTTACAGAAACGTAAAAAGAAATTAAAGATTCTACTATCTCAAAAAATAGCTAATGATTCTATGGTAAGTCTATCTCAATCTGTTATACAAAATGCTGTAGAAAATAGTGATGAGATGGATAAACTTAATGATAGTATTAAGGAATATGAATATATAATTGAGTATCTAGAAAAGATCGAAAAAATTATGAGTACCATGCACTGGGAAATTAAAAATATCGTCGAAATTCAGAAACTCGAGCAACTATGATAACTATTTCAGTAAATAAAACAAAAACTAAACTGCAAATTAAGTGTTCTGATGCAGATTTCTTTAGTGAAATGCGAAAACATTTTAGTGTAAAAAATATTAACGCTTCATTTGTTCGAAATAAGTTTAAAGGACGGCGTATGTTTATACCAGATCGTAAATATGTAATTACACCCACTGGTCAATGTGATATAGGTTTATTTTATGAAATTAAAAAATATCTTATAGACAAACAAATTGTATCTGATGTTAATATAGATATTGAAGTACAAAAGCTATTTGAAACTATTATTGTTGATGATGTCTTCCTTAATTTTACTAAAACGCTTCGCGATTATCAAGAAGATGTAGTTCGAATAGCACTTGCAACAGGTTGGGGTACATGTGTATTAGGGACGGGCGCTGGTAAAACACTTACTACAGCAGCTATTATTGAAAATTACTACAGAAAAAGCTCGAACAAAAATACTTTTAAGTGTTTAGTTATTGTTCCTGATTTAGGTCTTGTAACTCAAACATACAATGAGTTTTTGGAGTGTGGTATATCATTTACATTGTCACAATGGACTGGCTCTATTGAACCTCAACTTGATGCTAATGTCATAATATGTAATATGGGTGTGTTGCATGCTCGTATTAATGAGAATGACTGGGTTAAGTATGTTGATTTGCTTATTATTGACGAGGTTCATAAAATGAAACCGGACAATAAAGTAAGTAAAATTGTTACAGATATAAAAACTCGTAACCGTTACGGCTTTACTGGTACCCTACCTGAAGATAAGGTTAATCAGTGGTTTATTATTGGTAAATTAGGTCCAGTTTTGTATGAAAAAAGTAGTTATGAACTACGTTCTGGTAATTATCTTACAGATGTTGAAGTAAAAATTATAGAAATACAGTATAATAAACCAATAATTCCGAAACTTACTAATAATGCGTATAGAAATGAGTTAGATTACCTGTATAATCATCGGCAACGTAATCTGATTATATCAAAATTGAGTGGAAAAATTCCAAACAACACTCTAATACTTGTAAATCACATTTTACATGGTGAAAAATTATTCGAGGTTATGTCAAGCCTTCCTAATAAGCAAGTTTTCTTTATAAGAGGTGAAGTGTCTGTCGAAGATCGTGATAAAGTTAAAGCAATTATGGAAACTCATGACAATGTTGTGTGTATTGCTATAAGTGCTATATTTTCAACCGGTATTAACATTAAGAACATACACAATATTATGTTTGTTGCTGGTGGTAAGTCGTTTATTCGAACTGTACAGTCGATTGGTCGTGGATTACGACTACACAACAATAAGAGTAAGTTAATAATCTATGACATATGTGACGATCTTAAGTATAGTAAGCAGCATAATATGTCTAGAAGAGAGATTTATGAGAAAGAAAAGATTGCTTTTTCAGAAAAGCAAGTATTATTAAGTTGATTTAGATAACACTACCTATAGACTAAGGGTATGTCGAAGGATAATTACTATGTTGACCCTACAGTCTTTAAAGCAGCTTTACAAAAATATTATGATACCGATAATATGACTGATGATTTAGCAGAAATTATTAAAAAAATTGCTTATGGATTGAGTTATAACGGATCATTCATTAATTATACCTATAAAGATGATATGATAGGTGATGCACTAATAAAGATGTACTCTGCTTTAAAGCGTAAGAAGTACAGCTTTAAAGCAGAAACGAATCCTTTTTCATATTTTACAACAATCGCATTCAATGCTTTTGTAAATAGAATTAAAAAAGAGAAAAGACATCATGAAGCTGAAAAGAATTATAGGGAGAAAGTATATGAAGACGTTATGACTGATCCAAAGACATGTGAAAATTTTGTTTATGTGAAACCATCTCGTGATTCTGACGACGATTTCTATGATCAATATTAAAAAACCTCGAGTCTGTGTTATATCTGATTTACATTTGGGTGTTCATAGTAACAGCTCACAGTGGCATGATATTTCCATTAAGTGGGCTAAGTGGTTAGTCACTGAATTAGATAAACACAACATTAAAGACATTATATTCTGTGGTGATTGGCACCATAATCGAAGTGAAATATCTGTAAGCACCCTTCAGACATCGGCAGATATACTTAAAATATTCGATAAGTATAATAAAATCATGGTGTTAGGCAACCACGATGTATATTACAAGCATAGAATTGACGTTAATTCCTTGTCAATCTTTAAGGACCGTAAAAATATTACACTTATCGACAGTGTAACTACTGTAGATCTATTTGATAAGCTGATTACCTTCTGCCCATGGAATACATCCATCAATGATATACCAAAAAGCGATGTTATATTTGGTCATTTTGAGATTGAAGCGTTTAAAATGAACTCATACAAAGTTTGTGAAGAAGGAATGAGTGTGAAAGACCTCTTAGCTAGGAGCTCTCTTATTATTTCCGGGCACTTCCATCAAAGACACGAAAAACAATTCACAAAAGGTAAGATATTATATGTAGGTAATCCATTTCAAATGGATTTTGGTGATGCAGACAATTTTAAAGGTTATCATATTTTAGATATTGATACACTAAACTATAAATTTTACGAAAATACCGTATCACCTTTATATCAGAAGGTTTTACTTAGTGAATTGATTCAAAATAATGGTATAGATGATAAAATCAGACAGTTATTTGCTAATAACATCGTAAAACTGAAAATTGATAAGAATATATCGCAAGAAGATCTATCTTTCTTAACATCTAAGCTAAATCTTCTCAAGCCAGAGAGTTTAGCTCTAGATTACGATATAAACTATAATAAAATCTCAGATGAACCTCTGGATAAAGACCTTTCAGGTATCGATATTTCGGATGCCATTACTGAATTCATTAATTTACTTGAAGTAGATGACAAGAAAGATATTCTTGAATATACTATAGACTTATTTAAACGTTGTACAACATGAAACATGTTACTTTTAAAAAGATAACCATTCAAAATTTTCTCTCTATTGGATCAGAGCCTGTCGCTGTTGAATTCAAAAAGGGATTACATATTTTAACCGGTAGGAATCTTGATAAACCAGATAGACAGAACGCTGTTGGTAAATCTTCTGTTGCAGATGCAATATATTTTGCTATATTTGGTGATTCTCTACGCGAACTTAAGAAAGAACTAATCATTAACAACGTTACTGGCGGAAAGTCTCATGTTGAGCTTGATTTTGATGTTAGTTCCCCGAAAGGTAATAACTCATTTAAGATTATACGTACACTTTCACCTAATAAAGTGTTTGTCTTTAAGGATGGTGTAGATAAAACACGTGATAGTATTAGTAATACTACAAAATACATATGTGAAGTACTAAGCGCATCACCTTCTGTCTTTCAGAACTGCGTTATTATGACGGTTAACAACGCTACACCGTTTATGGCCAAAAATAAAGTCGAAAAACGTAAGTTCATTGAAGATATTTTCGGTATGGAAGTCTTTAGCCGTATGATTTCGGCTTTGAGGCAGGAGTATAACGATGTAAAACGTGATCATGACATCCAATTATCTAAATTGGATGAGATGTACAATACTTCTAAGACATATAACACACAGAAAGAGCTTGCTCTAAAGAAAAAGACAGATAAAAAAAATCTTTATACAGAAAGACAGCTTACAAACAAACAAAATCTCGATAGTCTCTTACAAGAAAAAATTAATTCACAAATTAACCCGGCTGATATTACTAATCTAGAAGATTCTATATCTAATCTAGATGGTAAGCTAGTTATATGTGATGATAAAATCAATACTCGCATTGGAGAAGTGAGCACTAAGCGTGCAAACTTAGACCACTTTGTAAAATCTTATAAAACAATTGGTACAACTGCAGCAACATGCCCGGTTTGTCTTAAATCTATAGATGACCATGATAAAGATGTACTTGAGCAAGAAAAGCACAAAATAAAGCAAGATATTGTTAACATTAAACAAGAAATAGAAGATGTTACAGCAGCTATTGATGAAGTAACTAATATTAAAAACAAAGTCAAGCAAGCAATACAGCTAAAGAACAAACAACTTAACGAACTTAGCTTAAAACTGCAGTATATTAATAACATCGATCAAAAGATTGTACAAATTCAAAAATGGCAACAAGAGCTCAATAAGGATATTGAATTATTGGATGACAGTAGTACAGAATTTGATACGCTAATTGAAAGTAACCTTACCCGTATTGATGAGCTAGAGCAGTTAGTTAAAGGTATAGCTAAAAAGCTAAGTCAGTTGGATATTGTCAAGTTCGTAGTGAGTGAAGAAGGTGTAAAATCTTATATCGTTAATAAACTACTTGAACTTCTCAATTCCAAACTATTTTATTACTTGAAGCGTTTAGATTCGAACTCAGTTTGTGTTTTCGATGAATATTTCGAAGAACAAATTGTTAATGAAGAGAATAAGATATGCTCTTACTTTAACTTCTCTGGAGCTGAGCGTAAATCAATCGATCTTGCATGCTTGTTCGCGTTTTCTGATATCAGACGTATACAAGGCGGTGTTAGTTACAATATCTCACTTTATGATGAGCTATTCGACTCGTCTTTTGATGAAAAGGGTATTGAGCTCATAACAGAGATATTAAAGGAACGTGTAGATTCGTTAGGTGAGTGTGCCATTGTTATATCTCACCGTAAAGAATCTCTAAAGGCTGTTACTGGTGATGTTATTTATCTAGAGAAGTCAGGTGGTATTACAAGAAGAGTTGAACACCCTGATTATTAATCATTGATTTCTGTATAATATATATTATATATTAGTAAATGTTATCTGTTAACCCTTTTCCACAGCCAATTGCTCAACCACACGCACCGCTGTGGGGCCCCGTACCAACTATTGCTAATAATCCTCAGCCAGCAGAAATGGCTCTACCGAGATATGTAAATTATCTCGCTGATTATGGTGGTTGTGGTTTCTGGCGTATTATCTGGCCTGAAATGTTAATTAACGCTTCTGGGAGGGGTTGCTCTTCATCTCTAACAGCAATGGTGTTTAATCCAGAATGGTATAGAGGTGTTAAGGCTGTTAAATTACAAAGACAAGCTTCAAATGATCAAAAAGAGTTTGTTAAGTACCTTAAGAGCATTCAAAAAGATTTAGGATTTAAGATTATTTACGAAGTTGATGATGTTGTATTTAAAGAAGAAATACCTGACTATAACAAATTCAAATCAGCATTTGATACAGATGAAATTCGTAATAACTGTATTGAAATAATTAAACTATGCGATGAAGTTACAGTGACATGTGACTATATGCGCAAATTGTATATAGAAAAAACCGGTAAAAAGGAAATTACGGTTATTCCAAACTTTGTTCCTATCTCATGGATGGGTCACTATTACGACAAGCGTAAAATTTGGGATATGTACGATAAGTACAAGAAGAAGCCACGTGTTCTATACACTGGTTCAGGTGCTCACTACGACGTTGACATGAAAAATAATGGTGTGGATGATTTCTCACACGTTATTGACTTCGTAAGAAATACTATTGATAAGTATCAGTGGGTATTCGTTGGTTCTTATCCTCCTGGCCTTTCACCTTACGTTCAAAACAATCAAATTGAATTCCATCCATGGCAGACACTAGCAGATTATCCTGCTTTCATTAGTAGCCTTAATGCTCAAGCTATGATTGCACCGTTAATGGATAATAACTTTAATAGATCAAAGTCTGATATTAAGTTTATTGAAGCTTGTGTGTTGGGTTTACCTTGTTTGGTACAAGATATGGAAACCTATAAGTATGCTCCTGATTTCCTTAAGTTTAAGACCGGAGATGACCTAGGAGTTAAGCTAGAAGCAATTCTCAAGAATAAAGCTGCATATTATCGCAACGTAGACATGTTTAGACACATAGGTACACAACGATTCCTTGAGTTGCCTGAAAATATTGGCTGTCACCTTGAAGCTCTCAATACACCTTTCGGTTCTCCAGAGCGAAAATATTTGAAAAGATGGAATTGAGTTGATTTCAGATAAAATCTCTATATTATAGAGTAGAGATGTACAGAAATGCAGTTTACAATAGCCGTAATCAATCATTACGGCTATTTACTTGGGATGAATCCGGGAAACGTATAGATTACGATGTGTCTATATCACCATACCTTTATGTCGAGGATTCGAGAGGTGACAAAACCTCAATTTTCAATACAAAGTTGAGGAAGCGCTCATTCAATAACTCTTACGAACGTAATAAGTTCATACAAGACTCCGGTATCAAGCGAGTGTATGAAAACATGCCTGTAGTTCAGCAATTTCTTGTTGACTCTTACGGTAAGGAGAATGAACTGGATGATTTCGCTAAGTTCGATCTGAAGGTAATGTATATAGACATTGAGACTTACTCGGTTGACTCATTCCCTGATATTGATAACCCTGAGCATACTGTTAACGTAATAACTTGCTACGATACGTTTAGTAAGAAGTTCTATACGTTTGGTCTCAAGCCGTATAACGTGACTCAATCAAATGTAGTTTATACTCATTGCAAAAATGAGCGTGATCTGTTCATTAAGTTCTTAGATCATATGTCTAAAGACTTTCCTGATATTCTTAGCGGGTGGAACAGTGAAGGTTTCGACATTCCTTACATCGTAAATAGATGTGAGAGAATTTTAGGTGAAGAATATGTTGCATCGCTTTCACCATTAAAAAAAGTCTACTACAGAGACATTAAAGGTAAGTTCGGTAAAGCTGCTAAGAGATATTATATTGAAGGCATTGCTTGTATTGACTACTTGGATATTTACAGACGATTCTGTTTTACTCTTAGAGAGTCATACAAGCTAAATGCTATTGCTGAGCTAGAATTAGGTGAGAAGAAGGTTGATTACGGTGATATCGATCTTGCAACTTTAGCAGATACTGACTGGCAGAAGTTCATTGACTATAACATTCAAGACGTTAACCTGTTAGTTAAGCTAGAAGAGAAGCTACAGTATATTTCTCTACTCAGAATGCTTTCTTATGTAGGACTCACAACACTAGAAGGTGCAATGGGTACTCTGTCTGTGATTAACGGTGCTCTAGCAATTAGAGCGCGTAATCGCGGTGAGGTTATATCTACATTCATTAGATCCGGAGCTGATTCAAAGAATCCAGGTGCATATGTATCTGAACCGAAAAAAGGATTTAAAGAAAATATTGTTTCATTTGATGCTAACTCACTGTATCCAAATGTTATGATCGCGCTAAATCTCTCACCTGAAACTAAGGTAGGTAGAATCGTCAATAACAAAGATGGTACAATTGAAGTTCAGCATGTATCTGGTAAAGCGTATGAATTGACTAAAGAAAAGTTTGCACAATTCATACAAAATGAGCGTCTAGCTATTACAAAGGCTGGATTCCTTTTCTCACAGAAAAAGAAAGGTATTATACCTGAATTTCTCGATTATTATTATCAAGAGCGTGTAAAGATACAGAAAGAGCTATTTGAATATGAGAAAAAATTATCAACTCTTCCATCATTTGATCCTAAGTATCGTGAAATTAAGTTTACTGTTGAGAGACTTAATACAAAGCAGTTAGTTATTAAGATTTTGATTAACTCGTGTTATGGATACATGGGCAACAAACAAGCTCCTATCGGTGATGACGATATTGCATCTTCTGTAACGCTTACAGGTCAAGCTGTTATTAAGCATGCAGGTAAACTACTTCAAGACTATTTAAGAGAGTATCACAATATAACTAATGCTACGGTATTAGATGAGAGTTGGGTTTACAGTGATACAGATAGCTGTTATTTCTCATTAGGTTGTATTCAGGATCAAGTACCTCTAATGAAGGGTGACGAGATTAATCCTGAGTTCTATAATACAGTTGAAAGACTTAATGATTACCTAAATGCAGGTATTAAAACGTGGGCAGAAAAGTCTCTTCGAACAGAGAATAGTAGATTCATCTTTAAGCGAGAGTTCATTGGTGATGTTGGCGTATTCTTGCAGAAGAAAAGATACGTTTTGCATATTCTTGATAACAAGGGTATTAAAACTAACAAGTATAAGTATACAGGTGTCGAAGTTGTGCGTACAACTATGCCAGATGCAATTAAGCCATACGCAAAACGAATCATTGAGACTATGTTTAAGACAAAATCTCTTAAGAAGACAAACGAAGTTTTATCGGAAACTTACGAGAAGTTTAAGAGTCTTGGACCTCAAGAAATTGCTTTTGTTATGGGTCTAAGAGGGTACGAAAAGTATGCAAGTCAGTGTAAGGAATTCATAACAGCAAAAGGAATGCCTGTACATGTTAAATCTGCATACTTGCATAATCACCTTATGAACAATGTGTATAAGGTAAATCGTTCTGAAGACATTGTATCCGGTGACAAGGTTAGGTATGTATATCTAGAAAAGCCTAATAAGTATGGATTGAGCTCTATAGGATTTAAATATGATTACCCAATTGAATTTAAGCATGAATTTAAAATTGACTATGATAAGATGTTTGAAAAGATTTTGTTTGAGTCAATTAAGCGATTCTATGAAGCGGTTTCATGGCAGATTAGAAAGCCGTCTGAAAATGTAAAAACAGATTTGTTCGAACTATTTGCATAGTAGATTTTTAAAACACATTGAGTAAATAAACAATATGGAATATTTGGATAAACCACTACACGACGGTACCTCAAACGCACACCCTGCATACTGGAGAGGTAAAGCACAAGGCATTAATGATATGCTCAAGATTGTATCGGATGTCATGATGGGACACGATAACGGTTCAGGTATAAATAACAACCCTACCATTGAATCTATGAGACGTGGATTACTTACCTGGCGCGATGAACTAGATAAGTACACTGAGCTCAAAAATAAGAAAGAAAAAGTAGATAAGTCTGAGAAGTAATATATAATTGTTTATATGAGTAACATTAAAACAATCGTTGATCACATCGGACGTACTGTTGTAGGTGAAGAAGTTTCTAGTACCGCAGAAACACTGACTCTTAACAACCCAGTAATTATTCACGTTCAGCCAAATCCACAAACTAACCAGCTACAGGTTCAATCCTTCCCTTACATGTTTATGGAATTTATTAAACCATCTGCTAGAGATACCAATCAGTGGACGTTTAATAAGAGTAATATTGTTATTTCAACTGTAGAGCTTGATGACAATATTATTGCACAGTATCGTGCAATAAACAACCCAATCCCACAGCAGCCACAAGCTGACGCAGAAGTTATACGGTTGTTTGAAGACTGATAGTCGATTACATATCATATGAAAAGCCTGTTAGATACTCTAACAGGCTTTTTTCATCTAACTTACTTGATATCTAATGATATTGTGTTATACTATATGTAATGAGTAAATTTGATGATAAAGAAATAGATAAGGCATTAGCTGAAATTGATGAGGTAAATCCGTTTGCAACCTATCTTAGCGATAGTACTCTTAGTAGAGTTGGTGGGTGGGTCGATACTGGTAGTTATGTACTCAATGCTATTATATCTGGCTCAATTCATGGCGGTATTCCTAAGGGCCGAGTTACTATGCTAGCTGGTGAGTCAATGACAGGCAAGTCGTTGTTCGTACAAAAGATTCTAGCAAAAGCTCAGCAAGAGGGATTGATACCTGTTATTTTCGATACTGAAAACGCTATTGATCCAGAAGGTGCTGCTAGAATAGGCCTTGATATTGCTAAAGTAAAGTATGTACCTTGTATTAGCATTGAACAGACACGTAATGCATTGTTCAAATTCCTCACTGCTGTTAAGGAAAAGAAGCTCGAAGGTAAGTTTATTATAGCAATTGATTCCCTTGGTAACTTGCAGAGTGAATTGGAGCTCGCAAGAATGGGTAAAGATAGTACTTCATCAGACATGGGTACTAAAGCACGTGCAATGAAGTCTCTTATGCAGACGTGTACTAACTTAGGAGCTGTTACTCAAACAACTATACTTTGCACTAACCATGTGTATGATGACCCAACTGCTATGTTCCCGTCTATTGAAAAGCATATGCCAGGCGGTAAGTCGTGTGTGTATCTTCCATCCGTTACAGTTCAACTCGCCCGTAAGCCGATGAAGTCGGATGACGGTAAAACAACTGATGGAGAGCTTGCAGTTGGTCAGAAATCTTATGCTGGTATCATTATTAGAGCGCTTACTCGTAAGAATCGTTTCATTAAGCAATACCTTGAAGGTGAAATGTACCTGTCGTTTGCAAACGGTTTGGATAGATACTATGGTTTGTTAGATCTAGCTGTTGGCCTTGGTGTCATTTCACAAAATGGAGCGACTTACGCTCTTGAAGATGGAACTAAGATAGGATATTATAAGAATTTCAGAAAGGATAAAGAATTATGGGAAACTAAAATTCTACCTAGACTGGAAGAACGTATAAAAGGCGAGTGGTCGTATAGCAATCTTGAAGTAGATGAAATTCCTGAAGAACTATGAAAAATAAGTTAGTATTATTATTTAGCGGAGGAGCTGATAGCACAGTATTACTGTATATGGCTGCCGACCAAGGTTATAAAGAAATTCATACTGTTACATTTGATTATGGTCAAAGACACAGTAGAGAAATGGCTTGTATTCCGAGGCAGATACAAGATTTGAGATTAAAGTATCCAGGTCTTGTAGTCACTAACAAACTACTTGATGTAAGTTATTTGAAAAACATCTCACCGACTTCATCACTTACTAATACTAATATTGATAATCCAGATATTAGTAAAATAGCAGGTGATGCACAACCTGTATCATATGTTCCATTTAGAAATCAAATGTTTATTACTATATGCTGTTCATATGCAGAGAGTATACAAGCAGATACTATATGGTATGGTGCAGCTCAAATAGATTCAGCTGCTGGATACTGGGATACATCAGACGATTTTGTGAATGTGTTTAATGATTTAATATCATTAAATAGAACAAACAAAATTACTATTCAAGCCCCGTTGTTAACTATGTCTAAGCAAGATATTATATTAAAAGGTATCAATCTAGGTGTAAACTTTAGTAATACTTGGACTTGCTATAGTGCGAGGGAGGATGGTTTAGCAGATGCTACAACTCCTTCGAGTAGTTTGAGACTACGTGGATTTATTGATAGTGGTTATCAGGATCCTATCAAATATATTCAACAGGACGCTATCGATAAACTATATCAAGCAAATAACTGCAAAGAATTATAAGCCATAGCTTCTTAACTCAGACAGCTGCCAATGAGTCTTAGGACTGTATCTTTCTTTGAAGGATACAGTCTTTTCGTTATTTACGTTAGTGTGTGAGTCAGTCTTTACTTGCTCAGATAGGTAATAGGCAGTTGTCTTTTCGTTAACTGCAGTACCCTTACCAATTGTACGTAATACTTGCTGTTGGGCTTGGTGAATAGATGGATCAAGCTTAACATCAGAATAATCTTCTGCTAAAGAGTTAAAGTTAGAATCAACTTCCTCTGCTTCTTCATAGTTGTCATCTTCTTTATATGAATCTGCGTCATACTCTTCATCTTCAACTGGACCTTTCTTAAGAAAAGGTACAATCTCTTTACTTTGCTGTTTATCTGGCTCATGAATAATAACGCCAGCCCCGCCATAAGCCTTGAGATCGTCTGCTATTTTACGTTCAACCGTATTAGCGCCCATCTTAGCAACAATTCTACCGAGCTTACTATTTGCAGAAAATACAACGTCAATACTTCTACCATCAACATCAATATCTTTATCAGATGTGAAACGACCAATGTAACTAACAATCTTAGCAATGTCTTCTAATTCACTATCAACTGAAGCTACAATTTCTAGCATGTACTTATCTGAGTAAGAACCTTCAATAGACGAAACTAGATCATCATACATATCAACAGTCTGAACAATATCAGCCATAGCTGAAGCAGTTTCCTTCTTCTTCTCTATTCTTGCTGTTTTCTTAGCTGCTTTTAACTCCGCACTAAGCTTGTTAACCTCATATCTCTGCTGAGCACCGTCTGTTCTATTACCAGTTGTGAAACTAATCTTGTTCTCAAGTTGACTCTTAATGTGTTCTTGAATATCGTCAGTCTTTTCGCGGATCTTCTTAGAAATACCATTAACTTCAAAATAATCAACCATTCTACTAACAGACGGGTCGTTCTTAAACATTCTTACTACAGAATCATCAATGATATCTAAATCGAATAAGATTGCTAACATTGCAAGTCTACCTTCTCTAGTACCTGAAGAAGCACCCTTTTCCTTAGCTAATAATCTTGCTTGATTTTGAAATCCAGGTAATATTTTATCCATAGGCGATATTTTAGCCTCAGATATAACATTTAATCTAGATAGTAGTTTTACAAAGGAACTCATATATTATTATTTATACAACATGGAGCTTAATTGGAAAGATTTTAACGAAATGTCGCTCAATAATATATGTAAACTACCAGGTATTGGTAAAAAAGTTGCAGATCGTATTGTGAGCATGAGGCCATTTAGAAGTAACAACGATTTATTTAAGATACGAGGTCTTGGAGCTAGAACTCTCAAGAAACTTGGTATTGAGAAAGATGTAAAAGCGAGACGATCTTGGATTCTTATGGATGACGGTATTGAATATCCTTCATACGCTCTAGCAACAAATACTTTAACAGATAAAATTGATTTCTTCTGGAGAATTCCAAAAGATAGACGAAAATACCTATAATACAATGTGTGCAATATTTTCAGCTAACAACCTAAGCAAATTTGAGATACTCTATCAAATAAATCAAGAAAGGGGTAATTTTGCCTCGAGTGTAATGTGTCTTGAAGGTACTAGTGATCAGTTAATTTTGAAGAAGGCTGGTACCCTTGATTTCAATAAGTATCCACTTGAAGCTACTAGTGATTATTATGTCGGACATGTTCAAGCTCCTACATCAATTAACAAAAAGTGGAAATATGATACATCTCATCCATTTGAATCAACATCTTGGGCCGTTATTCATAACGGTGTACTCACTAATAGTGATGCTTTAAAAGCTAAGCATGTTAGTCATAATACTAGTACAGTTGATACGTCAGTTATACCTGACTTACTGCAAAAATTTACTGAAGAGTGTGTAGGTGAATGCTTAGGTCATGAAATTATTAGACGTACACTAGAGTTACTTGAAGGTACATTTGCTCTGTGTATTATAGATACAGATAGTAATGATGTATATATTGCAAGACAAGGATCTATTTTACACTATAATGACCTCGGTGATTGTTCTACACTACCTGGTGAAGGTTATAAGGAACTTCCAGAAGGGGATATCATGATGTTAGTAGATCATAGTCGTTGGGTAAAAGTTAATCAATTCAAAACAAAATCACCATTCTTATTTATATAATATATGTCAATACAAAAAACATTCTACTTCTCTGCAACAAAGGGTTCAAAAAGTGATACTCTGTTATTTAAAAATACATCTAGTTACAATAAGTTCTTCTTTGCAGAAAATAATACAAAGCCTCTTCCTGTTGTATACAACAAAGCCATTGATATGGCAATTAAAGGTAAAAAGGATTATTTAGTTATATGCCATGATGATGTAATTATTGAATCTGATGTGCCATACAAACTACCAGATATTCTCCGAAGTGATTTTGATATTGTTGGTGTAGCAGGTACAACAGAGTGTAAGTTGCAAGAGCCTGCACTTTGGCATATCATGGGAGGTGGATTTGAAGGAGGCAAACTGCATGGAGCTGTAGCTCATGGAAATGCAGATCAAAAACATATGACGTCATTTGGACCATATCCAAAACGAGTAGTTTTGATTGATGGTGTCTTTATGGCTATTCATCGTAGAGTGTTTGAGCAAATTAGATTTGATGAAAGTAACCCAGCAGGCTACCACTATTATGATTTGGATTATAGTTTACAGTGTCATCAAGCTGGGTTTAAGGTTGGGGTATCTGATATTTTAATTACACATAATTCTCCTGGGTTAAGAGAATTTACTCCGGAGTTTCTAAAGGGTCAAGAATGGTTCTTGAGCAAATGGAGAGGTAAGCTATAATAACAACGTGAGTGATTTAAATACTGATTATTTTGAAAAAGTGCTTTGTTATAAAGCACTTTTTGATTCTACATATCTGACGACGATTGTAGATCATGTCAAACCTACGTATTTCAAAGATAAAAATATTGCTTCTGTATTCAATATTATATCTGAGTTTAGCGATAGACGTGGTAAGTTACCAACGCTCACAGAAGTAAAGACTTACCTGACTACAGAAGAGTTGCGTAACTCTTTTAAGCAATTAGTCAATTCGTTCTCTGATATTGATAAGAATATCGACAAGGAAGAGCTATATGAGAATACAGAGCGCTTTCTAAAAGAGAAAGCTGTGTATGTTACAATGCTTGAAATGGCCAGTGATCTTTCTAAGGGTAGTATCGATACAGCTAAGATGTTAGATAAGTTTGAAAAATCTTGTAACATTAATCTTGTTACTGATTTAGGATTTAATCTACATAGAGACATTGAGATTCTTATTGATGATCTGACTAATGTACAAAAGAGTATTCCAAGTACATGGGAATGGCTTGATACAGCTCTAAATGGTGGCTTCATGGAGAACGGACGAGCTCTTTATGTATTTGCAGGTGAGACTAACATTGGTAAATCTATCTTTCTAGGTAATATTGCTGCTAATATTGCGAACCAAGGTAAAAATGTTTTGCTTATAACTCTAGAAATGTCTGAGTTACTATATGCAAAGCGTATTTGCTCTAATGTAAGTAAGATACCTCTGAAAGATCTGAGTTTCAATACTCATGCTCTAAGACAAGCTGTTAGAGAACGAGAGTCTCAGGGCAAAGGTCAGTTATTTATTAAGGAATTTCCTCCAAGTACAATTACACCGAATCAACTCAAGGCATTCATCAAGAAAATTACAGATCAAGGAATTAAAATTGATACTGTAGTTGTTGACTATCTTAACTTGATACATTCGCCTATTGGTACTAACTCATACGAACGTGTAAAGAACGTTACTGAGCAAGTCAGAGCGATGAGCTATGTCTTTAACTGTCCATTTATTTCTGCTACTCAGTTGAATCGTTGTTTAGATATAGATACAGAGATTATAACAACAGAAGGTGTTAAAACTCTTGGTAATATTAAAGCAGGTGATCAAATTTCAGGTAAGGGTAGTTTTGTTACAGTTCGTTATGTATACCCGCGTGAAATTCAGAAGTGCTATAAAATAACAACGAAATCCGGTAAAGAAATTATTTGCAGTAGTAAACACCTCTTTCCAACAAAAAACGGGATACAGTCGATTAGTAGTGGTTTAAATATAGGTAATCAACTGATGGTTAAAAAATTGACTTAAACTGAGACGATAACATAAATATATTAATATGAATATTTATGAAACAAAGATATGGAAAAAATTTACACAAAAAACTCCCAATCAAGAACAACTATATCAGATTCAACAAATTATACATCAATTTAAGATAAAATCACATCAAATACGAATTATTGCAGAATTTTGTGAGGTAGATTTAAAAGGAAATTGGTTAGATGCATATTCTAAAGTTGTTCAGTATATACAAATATATGGTGGTAAACATACACTTGAACTATTTCAATTACGGTATGGTATCGAAGAGGGATTATTGAAGTATAAAAATAACAAATTTTTAAAAAGCAATACACGTGAATCATTTATACGAAGATATGGTTATTTAGAAGGATTAGATAGATATAATAGTTTTTGTTTGAAAAATAAAGGTAATAAGACTATTGACAGATTTATTAAAAAGTATGGTAAAGAAGAAGGTGTAATAAAATTTAATAATTTAAAACATAAAGAAAAAAATAAAGGTACTAAAGATTATTTTATATCTAAATACGGGGAAGGTGAAGGTTGTAAGATTTACGAGAAAAAAATTTCTGCGCTAAATTTCGGCGCTTCCACGCTAGGTTTTGTTTCTAAATATGGCGAGGTTGATGGATTAAAACGTATAAAGGAATCAAAAAATAATACGTCATTACTAAGCTATCAAAAACGATACGGTGTAGATAATGGTTTATATCGATATAATAAATTTATTGCTAAAAAACGTTTTAATAATACTCTCGAAAGTTATATATTACGTTATGGTGAATTAGAAGGAAAATCTAAATACGAAAACTGGTTGTCTACTAGTGCTTTAGGAGTATCATCTTACTCAAAAATATCACAGGAACTTTTTGATATGTTGGATAGTCAAAATCCGTATGTTTATTATGCAACTAAAAATAAAGAATTTGTAATGAATACAGATACAGGTGTATATTTTTTTGATTATGTTAATATTAAAACAAAAAAAATAATAGAATTTAATGGTGATATATTTCATGGTAACCCTACTATTTATAGTATCACAGATACTCCGCATCCATATAAAAAGAACAGGACCTGTGAAGAAATGTGGTATTATGATGAAATTAAAATTAAACAAGCAACTACAAAAAATTACGATGTGCTTGTAATATGGGAAAAAGATTATAGAATAGATAAAAATAATGAAATTAACAAATGTAAAGCATTCTTGGGAATATGACGAAATTGTTAGCATAGTTGATGTTGGTGAGACAGTAACTGTAGATATATCTGTATCTGATGATAATTTATTTTATGCAAATAATATACTAACACATAATAGTGGATTTGGCCACGATAACCCTGACTTAGCTACTATCTCAGAAAGTGTCGGCCTCGCAGCTACAGCTGACGTTATTGTGTCCATCTTCCAGAATGAAGAAGACAGAGAGCTCAATATTATTAGACTTGGTATGATGAAGAATCGATATGGCCCACGAGGACATACTCAACCTATGAGTATTGACTATACTACACTAACAATCACACAGACAGAAGATGTAGATTTTGATTCTGGTGATAGTTCATTCTCATCATTGGAATTCTTGAGTAAAGGTTGATTACTTAAGAACCCGTATAAATACACACGTGAAGATTGCTATATGGCAGATAATGATTTAGACGGTGCTTGCTTAGCTCTCGCACTAAGACATGTCTATAAAGACAAAATTATATTATTTCAATTTTAAAATGAATAATTGTTATGTAAATGTCATTGGTGGTGTGGGTAATCAGCTATTTCAAATAGCTGCTGGATACGCATACGCCAAAAAATATGGTAAAAAATTAATTGTAAATCCCAATAATTGGTTTGCTAGTCAAGGCACAGATCCTTTGGCATACGAATACACAATATTTAAAAATTTCGAATATGGAAATTACATCACCGAAGATGTCACAATAATACAAGAGAAAAGATTTAACTACGATGAATTGCCATATTATGATGGAGATGTATCATTAAATGGATACTTTCAATCTTTAAAATATTTCGAAGATGTTAAAGATGAATTTATATCTTTATTGGACTTGCCCAAAATCAACGACGATGTAAAAATTGAGGTGGGATTTCATATTAGACGGGGTGATTATTTGAATCATCCAACCATACACTACGTGTGTCATACAGAATATTTTGAATATTTCTTTGAGAAATTTAAAAATAAAAACATTAAAATATTTACTGATGATCCAAATCATGTAATAAATGAGTTCGCCAAATATAAATTCGATATCTTAAAATCAAGTTTCGATATTAAAGAGCTTGCATGCATGGCAAAGTGTGATACATTAGTCGGCAGCAACTCCACTTTTTCTTGGTGGGCTGCTTTGATTGGCAATAAAACATCTTATTTCCCTTCCAAGTGGTTCGTGAATAATAGTGAAGCTACTGACATTTATCATGATAAAATTACAAAACATAATATTTAAATATTAAAATATGAAAGTATTAGTTGTTTGTATCACATATGGAAGGCTACCCTTTTTAGGAAGGGCAGTTGCCAGTTTTTTAAATCAGGATTATGATAATAAAGAACTTCTCATAATAAATGATGATAAGAATATCCAACTAAGTTGTAAGCATAATAATTTGGATGGTGAAATGATCAATATCATCAATCTTAATAAACGTTTATCATTGGGGTGCAAACGAAATCTCGGATCGGCATTTGGAGATTATGATATATACATGCCTCACGATGACGATGACATATTTCTCCCAACCCGCATATCCAATCACGTATCCAAACATATAGAAAATCCTGAAATTAATTTATATAGAAATGAGGCGTCATATATATTATATGGAGATCAATTTTCAATCGATAGGAATCCCCCAAATGCAATTTCATACAAAAAAAAAGGATGGATAGAATCTGGTGGGTATCCAGATACGAATTCTGGGGAGGACCAAGCATTTTATGATAAAATTACAAATAAGTTGATCGAAAACAACTCGGAGACTGCTGATTATGTTTATAACTGGGGTGGTATAAATTATCATGCCAGCTATTCATCACCAGATGACGTTGCAAGTATAGCAGACCGCCAATTACACGACATGGGCATACATGGATCAACATACGAAATCATTCCAGATTGGAATGAATATGATAAATTCACTCAACTTGATCGCCTTTACAAACAAAAAAAAGAAAAGCTTCTTGTAAAACATCCGGGGCTTGGTAAGATCGACATATCACACTTGATCAATGTTTAAAGCAATCAACCACATCCTTTTTGAAAAGCCGTCTGCTGAAATTGATCCAGAAGAATTGGAGAATTTTACGCCATACATGGTATGCCGCTATTTGTCATTCTATGGAAATTCTCAATACGTCGATTACGCAAACAATACTTTGAACAAATATTCTGGAATTTTCAAAACAGACGAAGAACTTTTTAAATTCTACGAACATATTGTGCCCAAGTTAAAAAAAACTAAGATCAACTATGTTAAAAAAATTAAGAAAGAAAAGGTGGCTATTGAAAAAAATATTCCAGAATTTTCATCTAGGCGTGAAATGAACATGTTGACAAACTTAGATATGTGATTAAATCTTTAGATGACACAATCTATTGATATTTTAAGACCGCAAAAATCACACATTGATCTTTCAAACAAAACACTACCCAGCGATTTCGGACTGGACGACTATGTTTTGTCTGAACTTTTAGACGATGCTATTCTGATTGAGTATTGCGATCTACACGGCAGCGAGGATGGCGCAGAATACATCTTGAGAGGCGGCATCGCGGTTCCCGTTAACCAAGTTCACAACGCATGGCGCAAGGGCACTGTGATCCTCACAGGACCAAGTGTGAGGCAAGTTAAAAAGGGGCAGATCATCGTGTTCCCAAACAATATGGGAATTCCGATTTCAAACTTGGAAGTTGATGATCACGGCAAGGTTAAAAATGGTCTTCTTATCAATGAACAGAGAATTTTTGGAATCTGTAAAGTGAACCCCACGCTTGATAAATAATTTTTGTGAGGAAGATCAACAGAATTGAATTGGAGCGTCTGGCAATGAACAATGTTTGCGAAATAATATTTATCAGACGCAGACCAGAGCGAGCAAAAAACAGACCACTATCCCGCCGTATGTTATGCACAAATTCCAAAAACATTCTGTTGTCTCCAAATGGAAGAATATCATTGAACTATGATAATATAACTCCCGGTAAGCGACAAGCAGCTTTCAAAATAGATCGAGTAAAACATAATGTTGTCGTGGCTTATGACATAATCATGCAAGAGTATCGAAACATTTCAATGGACGCATGCTTTTTGATCAACCAATTATCTGAAGATACATTTTGGAAATATTTTGATGATGTTCTTCTTCCAGCATCCCCAGAAGATAAACAACATTTCATGGATAACGAATATGATGACTGAGATTGAACAAGAACTAAAAAATATGGTGTTGAAAAGCGTCAAGTTTACAATTGACAACAAAACACTGCGAATTGGCAAGGTTGAAGTTTTCAACACTAAGCAATTTTTTATAAAATTTAAATTGTCAAACGGTGATGAACAAAAAGAGTATGTGTTGCCATACCCCTACAAGCTTTTAAAAATTAAAAACGGCTACATTTTCGATTATTGCCTGAGTTCATTTTGCTCTGTCAAAGACGATAACTACTTCAAAATGCTAGGATTTGACAAGACAAACGCATCTAAACTGCACAACAATTACGTTTACATGGTGGCGCTTTCATCTTGACTTTGAATTTGAGGATGCTATCATTGGGCAATGGCACAAATGATCCTCAACTTCCCTGAAGGCTACACCCCTTCGAAACATCAGGCAAAAATCATTACTGAGATCGAAAAGGCTATTGCAAACAATGAGAAATTTATTGTTTGCAATGCTCCTACCGGATCGGGAAAATCATTTTTCGCTCCTACATTAGCAAATTATTTTCAAGGCCCAACACCAGAATGGACTTCTAAAGTGGATGATTACTCCATTTATGGAGAAGACGGATCTGAATTTGCAGAAAGTCAACCGTTGTTCGGTGTGTATGCCCTTACAATTACAAAGTCTCTACAAGATCAATACAAGCAAAGCTTTGATTTCGCTCAAGTTTTAAAAGGCCAAAGTAACTATCAATGCAATTATGATGATTCTCTGACAGTTGATGTTGCTCCATGCTTATATATTCCAGCATTGAAAAATGAATGCTGGACATGCAATCGCTGTTCATATTACAATGACCGAAATACCATGATCAAATCGGAATTTGCTGCGTTGAATTATAGCATGTATTTCGCGCTTCCTGCACATTTGAGAAAGCGAAAAGTGTTGGTGTTGGACGAAGCTAGTGAACTTGAAGATCAGCTTGTCAGTCAATTCACTTGCGAGATTGATATTCCATTCTTGATGAAGACGCAAACACCAGTTACAGCTTTTCCAGATGACGAGAAAAGTGTCAAAGTGTTGACTTGGTTGGGTAAAACTGTCATCTCAATAGCAGCTACAATTGAGAGCTACAAAGAATATTTCAAGAACAAGAAAGGTAAAGATTTGGAATTCAACAAAAAGAAATCTGAATATACCAAACTTGGAAATCTACAAAAGAGTGTGGATCTTTTGATAAGCACCTTCAACGATAGCCAATACATCATTGAACATGTTGACAAGAAGATCAAGTTCACGCCTTTGAAAATTGACAAGTTGAGTAAGTATCTATTTGATAATGCTGACCATATTGTGCTTTTAAGTGCTACAATCATCGATCCTGTTAATTTTTGTAAGAATTTGGGTATTCCAAGTTACAAATACATTGAAATTGATTCTCCATTTGATGCTGAGAAAGCTCCAATTTATGTTCTTGCTCATCAAAAGATTAATTACGGCAACTTAAAAACGTTGTTACCTACTATTTGCAAGCAGATTGAAGGTATTTTAAATGAACATAGTGATCAAAAGGGTATTATACACACCCACACACAGTATATTGCAGATTACATTCGAGATAATGTCAAGAGTAAGCGATTGATATGTCGTGAAATGGGCATTACCAATGAAGATATTCTTAAAATCCACTCTGGTAATGATGATCCTACTGTATTAGTATCACCGTCGATGACTTATGGAGTTGACTTGAAAGGCAAACTTGCTGAGTTCCAAATTATATTGAAAGCTCCTTGGCTACCTACAAAGGATGTTCGTGTTGAAAAGATGATGAAACTTGATAAAGAATGGTATAGCAACAAGATGCTATGCACTTTAGTTCAGGCGTGTGGAAGAGGCGTTCGAAGCGATACCGATGAATGTGTGACTTATGTTTTGGATGGAAGCATTTTTGACACAGTTGCCAGAAGCAAGAAGAAACTTCCTAAGTATTTTCTTGATAGATTTCAGTAATCGCTCTTTCGACTCTTAAATAAATGAGTGGTAAGATACTCATATCATCATGAACAACTCGATTTGCTGATGCTTTTCACATCAGCATTCGATGATTGTTTCCTCTATCGTTACGACGCCAATACAAGACTTCCAAAGTCTAAAATTGACGTTAGATATATCCATGGACCGAAGCAAAAGGTAATTTACGACATAGTTTCCAAACAGAAAAATTTAACGCTTCCTGTTGTTTCAATTGAACAAACCAATTTGGCTAGAGACACAGAGAGAGTGATGCACAAAAACAACAATATCTACAGGCCGACATCAAAAAATGCTGGTAAAATACCAATGCCTGTTCCGGTGACGATGAATCTGAAAATATCCATCATTGCCAAATACAAAGAAGATATTGATCAGATTGTTCAGAATTTTGCAACTGTAGCAAACCCTTATTTTGTGGTTTCTTGGAAAATTCCAAGCGCATTCAAATTAGACTTTATTGATGAACTTCGGACACAAATTGAATGGGATGGTAGCATAAGCTACTCAACTCCAAGTAATATGTCAGCAGAAGATAAATATCGCATCACAGGCGATACATCGTTCACTATTAAAGGGTGGTTGTTTCAATCTACGGATAATTCGGAAGGTTTAATCTATGAAGTGAACAACAATTTCATAGCTTCTAATTTGACCAGTAGAATTGTCACATATGATAATTTTCCATCATTATCAGGTGAATATGCTGAAAGTGAAATGGTATCAGTGTCTGCTTATCCACAGTTTACTAATTTATATTTCAATTCGACGGGCGATATTGTTCCAATTCGGGACAATATTCGAATCAAAACCATAAACGAGAATAAGTTTACCATTTTAGGCAAGCGGTTCTCATTCAACAACAAATGGTATTTGAGCAGCGGAAATCCATCATTGTTTTCTGGATATGAGAAAATCACAACCACGAAATTTCCAACCATTTCAGCATATCGTCTTCCATACGAATATGTGTCAGTTGCAGATGATAATATGGCTGTTATTACCTTACCGCCAAATTCATTGTCAGCATCCGGCAGATTTACTTTCGTAACTTCTAATAGCGCGGGGTGGACTTCTTGGAATACTGTGATAAATACAGATATCACGCATTAATAATCAATGATTATTTTTCAAATTCCTAAATAAAAGATATGGCAGGTTCTGATAGTTCATCCACTCCAAACGGAAATAAAAATTACGTAGCGAGCGATGGTAGAGGTTCGACCTTTGATAGGTCGATGCAATCCTTTATCAAAAGTCGCTCTCCATATGCTTATAAAGAAGCTGAAACTGACGAAAATACCAATACAAAATACAAGTATTTCAAGAACGTTGGAATGCGTCGTGCAGAAGCGATTGCAAAAAACTCAGTCGCGTTAAGTAACGAATACAACAATACTCCATATGGAACAATCCATCAGGATAAAACTTTCGGAGATGTTATGTATGCAAAGGTGTCGGAAGACAAACCGGGACGTTTGCGTGATTACAGAACCATCACAGCGTTCTCTGAAGTGTCTGATGCTCTGGATGAAATCTGTGATGCATGTATCAATACAGATGACAATGGAAATATCGTAACCATTGATTTTGTCAATACCTCCATCAAATCAGAAGATAAGACTAAAATTCAAGAAGAGTTTAATAAATTCGTTTATTTCTTCGATCTTAAAAATAAAGGTTGGCGATATTTCAGACAACTTTTGACCGAAGGTGAGTTGTTCTTTGAAAACATCATTCACGAAGATTATACAAAACAAGGTATTTTAGCAGTTCAAAATCTACCTGCTGACAATATTGATCCAATTTATTCCAACATTCAAAACATGTTGATCAAGGGATTCTTGTATAACAAGCCAATTTTCGATAGATATAATACAAAAAAGGTTGATAAATTCGAACATATTCCATTTGAAGAAAACCAAATCATCTACGTCAACAGCGAACAATACAATGAAACAAAGGATTTTGTAATCCCGTTTGTTGAAAACTGTCGCCGTGCATATCGTCAGTTGAGCATGATCGAAGACAGTGTTGTCATTCACAGAATGGTGCATGCTCCCCTTCGTTTTGTATTCAACGTTGACGTTGGCAGAATGGCAGTTCCACAAGCTGAATCATATCTTAAGCGTCTTCAACAGCAATACTGGTCAAGCAAAACATTTGACGGTGATCAGAATGATATTGTAAAAAAATACAATCCACAGTCGATGCTTGATAGCTATTGGTTCGCCAAGCGTCAAGGTCAAGAAGCAACTTCAGTTCAAACAATTGGCGGTCAACCAAGTGATGGTAATTTGGATGTGTTGGATTGGTTCTTGAAGAAATTGTATAGATCACTCAAGGTTCCAACAAATAGACTCAAAGAAGATTCAGCCGCTAGTGATGGCGCACAGATGCTCAATGAAGAGTTGAAGTTTGCTGATATGGTAATTCGTCATCAGCAAAAGTTTGCAGTTGGTATCAAAAAAGGTTTCATAACTCATTTGAAGCTTCGTGGATTATTTGATGAAATTGATCTTGAAGAACAAGAAATCGCAATTGATTTCGTTCGTCCGGGAACATTTTTCGAAATGCGCGACAATCAAAAGAAGCAATTGAAAGTCGATATGTATAACAGTGTAATGGGAACCACCCATGTATCTGATACATTCGCGAAGAAGAAGTATCTCGGATGGGATGACAGAGACATTCTTGCTGATCGTGAATTCAGACGTAAAGATGCTGAATTTGAATGGGAAATGCAACAAATCGCTGCAATGGGACCAGATTGGAAAGCTCAAATTATAGCACAAGCTAATGCAGGCGAAGGAGGTGCTCCATCTGCTGAACCAGCATTAGGAGGAGGTGGCGGTGGTGGATCATCATTACCTCCAGCATTTGGCGGTGGTCCTACTGGAGCGGGTGAAGAAGCGGGTGGGGGTGAAACTCCAGAACCTTTTGGAGGCGAGCCTAACCAAACACCCCCACCGGGCGAAGGTCAACCTACTGAATAACATGTCAATCTTCAATTGATTTGTTATAATAAGTCATTCGTATCATAAATAAAGGTGTGAGCGAACTTTGTGAGATTACCCCGATTAGTGCATTCATGTCAACTAACCTCAATTCAAAAATTGAGTGTTATCAACAATTAGGCCAACGTATAATGAGGATGTTAGGATATCCTATGGTTAATGTGGAATTGCACCCCGATCAACTTTATGATGCAATTTCAATGTCGGTTGAATTTTTCACAAAATATGCAGGATTCACACAAGAGTTTTTGGTATTCGATAGCAATCTGTATGAATCTCATAAAGGTCTCCGTTTGGATAATTTGTTTACTGTTGCTAATACCGGATTCACTTTAAGTGAAAAACTCGCAGAACCAAAAAGAGCCAATCCAGATTTCACAGCTAATATTCCAGATGCATTGTATATTTCCCTTACATCAATTCCTGAAAGTTATTTTGCATCTAGTAGCGCATTGAGCGGAGCCGTTGCAAGTGATGGAATCACAGAACTTCAAATTGTTGATCGAGCTATTTTCTCAGCGTTGACTGCATTCAGTCCATCTCTTAGTGCATCATTCAAGAAATCTCCTCAAAAAACATTATCAATTCAATGTCAACCAGTTGCAAATGCCACATCATTCAACAATATGTTTGATTATGATGTTATGGACTACCGCAAAGTCATGGCTGTAACTGATTTTGAAGAAGGTTCCACAACTGGCATCAACACATTGTTTACTCTTGAGCAGACTATGGCCCAGCAGACATATTTTAGTTATGCTATGGGTAACTATGGATTCGACTTGCTTTCATGGCACACAATGAAAGATTGGATTGAAACTAGAGAAAAAATGCTTGCAATACGTAAAGATTTTTATTTTGATGAAAGAACCCAATATTTTAGATTAATCCCACAACCTAAAAACACCAGATTCTATGGAGTTATATCATGCTATGTTGAACGTCCATTAAGAGATCTGATCAAAGAAAAGTGGGTGTTGGAATACGCAACCGCACTATCCAAAATTATGTGGGGTAGAATTTTAACTAAAATTACAGGAGTGTCTTTGTTGGGTGGTGGATCATTAAATGGTGATGCTGTTTTGTCAGAAGGATTGTCCGAAAAAGAAAAACTTGAAACCTTTTTGATCGAAGGTGGATATGGAGATTTTGCACCTATTAGTTTTTCAATGGCTTGATATTTTTGTATTTGTAAACGACTATTAAATATCAAAATGCCCCTACCTCTTAAGAGAGACAAGCGATTTCGACAAGGATATTACACTCCAAAACATCCTGAAAAATACATGGGATCAGGACAAGCCATTTATAGAAGTGGGTTGGAGTGTAAATTCTTTGTATTCTGTGATAATAATCCAAATGTTGTTCGTTGGGGAAGTGAAAATATAATTATTCCTTACAAGTCTAAAATTGATGGTAATTGGCACAAATACTACGTTGATAACTATGTGGAAATCATGGAAGGATCAAAGCTAGTTCAATATTTGATAGAAATCAAACCACACAAACAAACTCAAATGCCAGTTAGCACAAAGGGCAAAAAGAAGAGCAGTTTGTTATATGAACAAGCTCAATGGGTTATAAATTCTGAAGGTAAATGGCCAGCCGCTGAAAAGTATTGCAAAGAAAAAGGTTGGAAATTTTTGATTATTACTGAAAAACAATTGCAATAAATACAGTTGGATCTAAATATTGTAAATGAAATTGTTTAGCGAAAAGGTTAACAGCACCTTTACTAACTCTTCTTTTAACGTCTTACAGGTTGAAAACTTCTCGGAAATTTTCTTCGACGTTTATGAGATTGAGCTTAACAAGATCAAATATCCAGCTGAGAAGATCGATGAACACGACGGTCATCCTGTGGTATCTGTTCCTGTAGTAATTGGCGAGCAGGAATATAAATATCCATTTGTCCTATTGAAAGGACCATTTGAAGTATTGTTCAATGAAAAGAACAATAGTATATCTGAAATTTCAGAAGCTCCTGAACTCATCGAAGAATCAATCGAAGAAGTTGAAGATGTTATCGAACCTACCAATTTTGAAATTCGGTCTAATTATGATGATTTGTTTAGAGAAAATTCCAAAAAGGAAATTCTTAACCAAATTAAAATAGCGAAACAACAAGCTGCTACAAAAATCAAAAAACTTAAAGAAACTGCTCTTTCAGAAGCTGCTTTTGACATCAAAATCAAGAAAAAAGAATTTGATAAAACTCTACAAGATGCAAAAGACACTCTGGTAAATGAGTTTGTTCAAATTTCAAATAATATCAAGTCTGAATTACTGGACACTAATAATGATAGATATTCAGAAATTAAAGATACAGTATCTGCAAAAATTGGTTTACTTGCTGAAAATCTTCAAAGTAATATAACTGAAGATTTTCAATCTGCTTCTAAATCATTTGACTCCAATATCAGAGCATTGGTAATGGAACTACACACATCATCAGTTTTACCAAAATTGAAAGATGAGTTGACTGTCATTGCATCTGATGTTGTTGAAAAGGTTTCAAAAATCGAAGAATCTTTAAACGATAAGCTTTCAAACAAAGTCGATGTCTCCATGTTGGAAGGTGTCAACAATGAAATTAATGCAATTCAAATAGCTAATGTTGAATTGAATAATAACATCAATAAAGGTGTTAATAAAGCGTTGTCGCGTCTCGGAAACGTCAACAACAAAATTGACGATGCGATTGTTGATTTGTCGGAAAGTGTTGATATTAAAATAAAATCAGCTACTGATAACATCACAAATTACTATTCTTCTAAAATAAAAGAATTGGAAGATCAAACATTCGAAATTAATGAGAGTAGCAGAAAATATTTCATTGATTTGATTCAAGAATCTAAGAATAATCTAATTGAAGAAATTAGAAACATTAAAAAAGATGCTCCGATTGAATATGTAATTGAATCCAATACAGGTAGAACTTCTAAGAGTTTTGATTCAATCACAAGTGAACTTGATAAAAAAATATCGGATAAGATTTCAGATGAAGTTATAAGACTTCGTAAATACATATCGCTTTACTCAGGTGGCGGAACAGTTGCACAGCAATTCGCAGCAGGTGGTATAATGAATGGCAACTTAACCGTTACAGGTTCAATATCTGCCTCTAATTATCTTGGTTTGGTTATCCCTAATCCAGATCTGACAAAGTATCTACCAATATCTGGTGGAACCATTACAGGAGATTTAACTGTAAAAAATACTCTCTCAGCATATTCTTTATCAGCTGATCGTATATTTGTATCTCAGTTAGACGCTCTATCTGCTAACATCACAGTCATTGACATCAAGCAGTATGAACTATCAGGGTTTAATGTTACAGGTGACTGTACAATTCAAGGTAGTATTAGTTCAAATAATGCTGTGTATGGCACAAATCTTGTTTACACATCAGCATTAACTGCTCTATCGTCAAATTGGAATAGCACATTCAATACTGTATCAAGCCTTTCTTCAAATTGGCAGACTGCTTATACCACCCTTTCTACAAAGGCTAATTTAATAGGCGATAATCTATTTTCTGGAACACAAACAGTCAGTGGAATATTGAGTTCCAATAATGCTGTGTATGGTAATAACTTAGTTTATCTTAATGGTAATACAACAGGATC